>Ga0187766_10000370_pt1 | contig 24825 bp, 24 predicted proteins | sample 0216_QUI02_MP05__4_FD_132971 | JGI IMG/M metagenome (GOLD analysis project Ga0187766, IMG submission 132971) | Tropical peat soil microbial communities from peatlands in Department of Meta, Colombia - 0216_QUI02_MP05_20_MG | ecosystem: Environmental > Terrestrial > Soil > Wetlands > Peat ... | reverse complement strand
TCGGCTAACGCCAATAACTGTTCTTTCGATGCTTTATCGGGGTTTAAAGGGGAGGTATTCATGCCTCCCAGTATAGCATAAATCCAGCGAAATTGTAACAATATTTAGCGCGTTTATATTAGTATTAGAGCTTTCCTCATAGAATTTATTCCCCCTTTTAAGCGATTCCTGAAGCAATGCCTAGGTTTTTTAAGCAATATCAAATTAGGGTGTGGATCATCGCTGTCTTTTATCCAGCGAAAAGATGGCATAACACACCAAGACGCAACTCTTTTGTTCTCGATTTTGTAGTGCTTGATCGATTTCGAGGAGAGATTCTCTTTTAGCAGATAAAAGAAAGTGGGAAGCAGATCCTAATTGAACGTAGCAGTGCCTTATTATTGTGTCAACTAGTTAGATGGGGTATTTTTAGGGTAGTCACCACTCGCGTAACTCATTGGCGCGTATTATAGCTCGAAGGTCAGAGGCTTAAGTCTTGCCATATAGCACAATTAATCAACTACTTACGGCACAAGCTGCACCCTCCTTTACCGTCACTGAGGAGAACGCACAATCTCCAGGAACGTTCGAGAGCCGTCGAGCTCCAGTCTTACCGCACAAAATAGATGCCCGCTACGATCAATCCCACCGTGATGACCATCCAGCGTAGCACAGCCGGCCTGATCCTGCTCGCCACCCTGCCGCCGAGCACTCCGCCCGCGAGCGAGCCAACGGTCATGACCGCGGCGGCAGTCCAGAGGACCTTGCCCGAGAAGAGAAAGAAAACGGCTGCAGCGCTATTTATAACGAATGAGAGCGCTTGCTTCAAGGCGTTCAGCCGGGTGAGCGAGTCATCAAGCACAAGCCCGAGGACCGCCAGCATCATCACCCCGAGTCCCGCTCCGAAATACCCTCCGTAGACTGCGGCAGCGAAAACCAGCGGGATAGCCCAAACTTCATGCGGATGGGTGCGACCGCTTCCCCCCATGTGCGCCATCACCGCGGTCCGCAGACGGTCCTGGAAAGCAAGCAGTATGACAGCGGTCAGGATGAGATAGGGAATGAGCTTCATAAAGGTGGCATCGCTCGTGGAAAGGAGCAGGACCCCTCCGGTGATGCCGCCCAGGATACCCGTAGGCAGAAGACTCCACATGCGTTTTTCTTGCCCCCGAAGGTCAGCCCTCTGGGCAAGGGCCCCGCCGATGTACCCCGGGCAGAGCGCAACCGTGTTCGTTACGTTCGCGATCACCGGTGACACGTCTAACGCGGTCAGCGTGGGAAAGGTGATGAGCGTGCCTCCGCCCGCAATCGCGTTCGCGAACCCGCCGCATATCGAAGCTAATCCTATCAGGGTGATATCAAGATAACTCAATTGCCCTCCTACGAAGGAAAATTGTTGAAGATGATACTATAGGCGTTGATTATATGCAAGACTATTAATGCTGATTATTGTTGCAGGGCAAAAGGGCAAGAAATCGAAGATCCAGTCAGTTCGATAGTAGTTACTTGCCGATTAAAGTTTTTAAAGATAAAGCCGACAAGCATGGGAGAGGAGTATAAGGCTGTTAAGAACAGAGAAAAGGCGCAACGAAGAAAGAGCACACTAAATGTTCAGGACTGTTCGAATCATAACATGGGCGAGCCTCTTGTTATTGAACGTTTATTCCATGTTGCCCACCTATATTGTCCAAATCACCAGTGACGGCAGCGGACGGGTACAACCACATTATGCCAACGTCAGTACGTTGGCGAACCGGACATTCCGTTTACCGGGCACTGAAGAAATGGATGGCGATTTTCATCACCACGACTCCCAAGGCAATGACCTCATCCGTGTTGTGAAAAAAAGCGCCGTCATCAGGGAAAGCGGCAATTTCAGGCCGCACCTTGTCTCGCAGGTTCTTGCCGTCGCGGACCCGGGTAATAACCTCCAGACTAACGTTCACGACGGTTTTCCGCCCATTGACAATGGCTCTCAACTGTTCGTGAACGATGGATTTCTTCCGCGAAAAACAGGCCATTCTCCTCCACTTCTCCCCCTGTAGCCGATTTTTCTTCATCATATATCATTCTGTACTGCTGCGACCACCCGCTTGCATGAGGTGCGCACGGATACCACTAGATGACCGGGATGAGCAGAAGGGGTATTTGACGCAGCGGCTCAAGACTCGCTCAACCCCTCATAATATTTAGGAGGTTGTCATGAAACGCTGGAGTTTGATTGCTTTCGTTGTTGTACTTTTTTCCGGACTTTCGATATTTCTCGCTGCCTGCGGCGGCAGCGGAAGCTCATCTATTGGAGGAACAGCTTCCCAGGGGACTGTCAACATGTCTGTTACCGACGCCCCCGGAGATTACGACCATGTGTACATCACGGTGAAAGATGCTTGGTTCAATACAAGCGATGTAGCCGACCCGCGCGCGGCGGATTGGCACAAGATCCCGCTTGCGGCACCGGTGACCGTTGACCTCATGTCGCTCTCTAACGGTCAGATGCAGGCCATCTGGAGCAACATAAACCTTACCGTCGGGGCCTATCGGCAGATCAGGCTGTTCCTTGTGCCGACCTATGCTTCAAATCCACCCGCAGGCCATCAGTATTACAATGAAGTCGTCATAGGGTCGTTGACCTATCCGCTGTACATCCCGGACCCTGACCATGGCATCCAGATAATCGGCACATTTACTGTGTCAGGTGGAGGCAGGCTTAAACTTGCTTTCGACTTCGATGCTGGCGAAGACATTGTAGAATTCCATGACGGGGTGGATTATATTTTGAAGCCGCGGATGAAATATTTCGATCTGGACAATGCGGGAGCCATTATTGGCAAGCTCTCGTCCACCGGTACGTTCACAACGGCTTCTCATTACGTGATCAAGGCAGAGCGCCTTGCCACGGCGGCCGAAATGCTGGCCACCGGCAGTACGGGCACCTATCATGTGATAAGACGCTGGACCGTTCCCAACACAGACGGCACTTTTATCCTGTATCCCGTGTCTACTCTCGAAACGAACACTTGGGACGTGGTTATCCGCGGGGAGAACATCGATACTTTAATCATCAAAGGGGTCCCGATCACGAAAGGAGCGACCCCGGCTAGCGGCGCCACGGACCTCGGGACCATCATCACCACGCCGACAACTACGCCTAATAATGACTACATGGTCGCAGGAACCATTGGGTCGCCGACCGGTGCATGGGTGCAGTTCTATCAAACTCTTCCGGGCTCGGGAGAGTATCCGTATGAGATCCGGTTCAGGCACTTCAACCCCTTGTGGGGCGGGTTCCACCAGACTTTTATGCTGAACGACGATCAGGTGCAGGTCGGAACTTTTGTTAGCAGCGGCGCAACACTCACTTTCACTTCGGTGACCCCTGCGAACGGTATCGGCACATATGATGCCGTGGCCGGCGCCCTCATGTACCAACGCAGCGCCTCAACAGTCGTCACTTCAGCAACAACGACAGTTCCGTTTACGACTTTAAGCATCATATCGTCCTATTCGACCAACACCGTAACAGGTAACATTTCATTGGGGACGGACGCAGCGATGCAAAGCATGATGTTGGGGCAAATGAACAGTGGCCTTTTGTTCGCCGTACAGGGCGGCATGGTCGTCAACACGCTCAATAGCATTAACAGTACTATAGATAATCAAATGAGCAGTGGTGGGTCCTATCAAATCAATCTTCCGGGCGGTTACCCTGGAGCATTCTACGGAATTGACGCAGTCGCTTGGGAGGCCCCCTTGCCGAGCATATATAAGGCGATAGCAATACCTCAGATCGTTGATCTGCGCACGGGGAACGATACTGCAAATATGCAGATGCTGCCCTTGTGGTAGCCGTTATGCGGTCATAGGCCTTCCGGATTTTCCGGAAGGCCTGACTTTTTTAATTGCTGAGTTCCAGTTTCAATCAATCGACATATCCCTGTCTTGCCAAACCCTTCGGGGATAGGTGGACAGAGGCGGATAGAATAAGACCAAGATGGCCGAACTGCAGAAGGATAAACCCTTTGGTGGCTCGGCCTTTTTGATTTGATCTGTGATCGGCGATATGACCGGAGAGAGATAATCTTTAGTGCCGCCCTATGTTCAACACCAATAAGAACCTGCCCCGGAGGAAATGCAATGCTCCCGTAGGCGCGCAGCTCTCTTTTATCCCGGATTGGATGATTATCCGATGAGATAATAGTATTAGAGTTCCTGCCGGATCGTGGAGTCGAATTCATACGTCTGATTGACATTCATGCATAATTGCGCAATAATTTAACTAGTGAATGGGATTTGTCGATCTTGAGCGAATTATTCAGCATCGCTTGAGAAGTGATGATAAATGTGCCGATCCACGGGCATTGGTTGATTCAGTTGAGTCGAACCATTTCTGAAGCTTTAGCAATGCCACTGTCAAGTCCTCAAGAAACGGCTTCAGCGACCCCTCAGGAAAGAGTAAATCAACTTCGACGTGGTTGGCACGAGAGAGGAGATTGATCATGAATTACATAACTGTAGGTAAAGAGAATTCGACCGATATAGACCTATACTACGAGGATCATGGTACGGGTAAACCTATCATGCTGATTCACGGTTGGCCACTGAGCGGCGCTTCCTGGGAAAAGCAGGTGCCAGTCCTGGTAAGTGCCGGTTACCGAGTCATCACCTACGACAGGAGAGGGTTCGGAAAGTCCAGCAAGCCGCTGTCGGGCTACGATTATGATACCTTGGCAATGGACTTGGACAAGCTCATGACGAAGCTCAATCTTCGTGATACTACGCTGGTGGGCTTCTCGATGGGCGGCGGCGAAGTGGCCCGTTATATCGGCTTATACGGTACAAAGCGCATAAGCAAGGCGGTCTTCATGTCTGCGATTCCGCCATTCCTTTTGAAGACGCCTGACAACCCGGAAGGCGCGGATGGCAGCATCTTCGATGGGATCAAGAGCGCCATAGTCGCAGATCGTCCGGCATTTCTCACGGCCTTTCTTTCAAATTTCTACAACGTTGACGTCCTCAAGGGAAAGAAGGTCAGCGAAGAAGTCGTACGTCTCAGTTGGACCATTGCTGCCATGGCCTCACCGAAAGGCACGCTTGACTGCGTCCAGGCCTGGTTGACCGACTTCCGGAAGGACCTGAAAAACATCGATGTTCCCACCCTGATCATTCACGGCGACGAGGACCGGATCGTTCCTTTCGCCGCAAGCGGAAAGCGGATGCCCGAGTTGATCAAGGGAAGCCGGCTGTCTGTGATCAAGGGCGGGCCGCACGGCATGAACTGGACGCATGCCGAGGAACTCAACCATGAGCTGTTGGACTTCCTGGGAGAGAAAAAGGTGGAGAAGATTGCCGCCTAGCTGACGAGCAGTACTTTGTTCGTCATTTCCGGAGGTGGGGGACACGATATTCGAATCTTCAATGCGTAGTTTCTCCCTGGAATAGGGGATATGGTAAAACATCCTGGCAAGACATGAGACGGTGTCCCTCACTTGCTCCGGTTAAAAATAAAAATCCTGCCTGCAGCCGTTCTATTCTCTTGGAAATACGTAATATTTACGCCGGGATCAGCATATCATAGTTCAGCATATACCAAATATATGATCCATTAGGTACGCTCTTCTTTTCAAGAGACAATGCCTTGCCTTGACAAGTCCTTTTCTGTCTGGTTAACTCAATTTGTACCTCGCTCATGAAATTATGAACATGATGTTGCACGAATGAGCTTTTTTATGAATATGCCTTCTCTGATTCTTTTGACTATCGGCGATAGCCGATTGGCTGGTTTCAGTCTTTCATACGCATCAGGATGAAAGGAGGAGATTGCATGATCAACCTGAATATCAACGGGAAGACGTATCAAGTGGACGCATCTCCCGATACCCCGCTTTTATGGGTGATCCGGGAGCATATGAAGCTGACCGGAACGAAATACGGATGCGGCGTCGCAATGTGCGGGGCCTGCACCGTGCACATTGAGGGCGAAGCGACCCGATCCTGCCAGGTCCCGGTGAAGGATGCAGTCGGCAAGAAGATCATGACCATCGAGGCTGTCGGGACAACGCAGGCAGGCAGAGCGGTGCAGGAGGCCTGGGTCGCTGAGGATGTGCCGCAATGCGGGTATTGCCAGTCCGGACACATCATGGCGGCAGCCGCCCTTTTGAGCGCGAACCCCAAGCCTTCGGAAGGCGACATCGACTCAGCCATGAACGGGAACCTCTGCCGCTGCGGCACGTACCAGCGCATCCGGAGGGCCGTGCATCGTGCGGCCGATATGCTGGCGAAAGGAGGCAGGCCATGAACGGGATCGCGAACATAAGCCGCCGTGATTTTTTGAAGACAGGCGCACTTATTGGGGGCGGCCTGGTTCTGGGCGTGTCCCTGCCGTCGAGCGCACTATCGGCGAAAAAGGGTGCGAAGGCAGAAAGCGCGTCCCTCAATGCCTTTGTCCGTGTCGGCGCGGACGACACTGTGACCATCATCGTGAACCATTCCGAGATGGGCCAGGGCGTGTACACGTCCCTTCCCATGCTCGTCAACGAGGAGCTCGAAGCGGACTGGGCGAAGGTCAGGTTCGAGGCGGCGCCCGTGGACCCCGCTTACAACCACACCGTTTTCGGCTCGCAGACGACAGGCGGCAGCAGCAGCGTTTGGAGCGAGTACGACCGGCTCAGGCAGATGGGCGCAGCGGCCCGGATGATGCTGATAGCGGCGGCGGCAAAACAGTGGAAGGTGGATCCAGGTTCATGCCGGGTCGAGAACGGGAAGGTGATCAGTTCAAGCGGCAAGTCGCTCACCTACGGCAAGCTCGCTAAGAAGGCGGCAGCCATGCAGGTCCCGAAGGATGTGAAGCTGAAGGATCCGTCACAGTATACGATCATCGGGAAGCCAATGCACCGGCTCGATACGCCGGAGAAGGTGAACGGCGCTGCGAAATTCGGAATCGATGTATTGCTGCCAGGCATGCTGACGGCTGTGATCGCCCGCCCGCCGATCTTCGGGGCAAAGGTTTCGAGCTTGAAGGACGAAAAGGCGAAGGCCGCGGCTGGCGTAAAGGCAGTTGCCCAGGTGCCCTCGGGCGTTGCTGTTGTCGCGAAGGACTTCTGGTCTGCCGTAAAGGGCCGGGAATTGCTCGAAATCGTTTGGGACGAAGGACCCCTTGCAACGCTCTCGACGCCGGGGCTGCGGAAGCAGTACTCCGACCTCGCCTCAACGCCGGGGCTGACTGCTAAGAAGGAAGGCGATGTTGATTCTGCCATGGGAAAGGCCGCGCAGCGGATCAGCGCCGAGTATGAAGTCCCGTACCTTGCCCACGCGACTATGGAACCCATGAACTGCACCGTGGACCTGAAGAAAGACTCCTGCGATATCTGGACCGGCACGCAGATGCAGACCGGGGACCGGAAGGCGGCCGCAGACGCTGCCGGGCTAAAGCCCGAGCAGGTGAGAATACACACGATGTATCTGGGAGGCGGCTTCGGAAGGCGCGCCAATCCGGCGAATGATTTCGTGAAGGAAGCCGTGCACGTGGCAATGGCGGCCAAGGCGCCGGTGAAAGTGATCTGGACACGCGAAGACGACACACGGGGCGGTTATTACCGCCCGATGTGGTATGACCGTATAGCAGCGGGGCTGGACGAGCAGGGAAACCCAGTTGCCTGGAAGCACACCATTGTCGGCCAATCCATCCTTGTCGGGACTCCGTTCGAACGCATGATGGTCAAGGACGGCATAGACGGTACCTCGATCGAAGGCGCAGCGGACCTCCCCTATGCCGTTCCGAACGTCCTTGTGGACCTGCACAGCCCGAAGACCGGCGTTCCGGTCCTGTGGTGGCGCTCTGTGGGCCATTCGCACACGGGATTTGTGGTAGAGACCTTCCTGGACGATCTGGCGCACGTAGCGGGAAGGGACCCCTATGAATACCGCAAACGGCTCCTCGAGGGCAATTCACGACACTTGGGCGTGCTGAATCTTGTTGCCGAGAAGGCCGGCTGGGGGGGTCCGCTTCCTTCGGGACGCGGACGGGGTATCGCGGTACACGCGTCCTTCGGCAGCTACATCGCGCAGGTAGCAGAGGTTTCGGTGAACCCGAGCGGAGCCATCCGGGTGCACAAAGTCGTCTGTGCCGTGGACTGCGGAAAATACGTGAACCCCGAGATCATCCGGGCGCAGATGGAGTCCGGGATTGTCTTCGGCCTTTCGGCGGCTCTGCATAGCGCCATCACGTTCAAGGACGGCAGAGTGGAACAGAGCAACTTTTACGACTATCAAATTCTGAGACTGATGGAGATGCCGGAAGTTGAGGTCCATATTGTCGAAAGCACCGAGAAGTCCGGAGGCATCGGCGAGCCGGGCGTTCCGCCCATCGCGCCGGCCGTGGCGAACGCAGTGTTCGCCCTGACGGGCAAGCGCATCAGGAAACTGCCGATGACGCCGGAGGTCGTCATGTCGGCACAGAAGGCATAGTTCAGTCGACCAAACCGGCAGTGTTCCAAAAGACGGGTCACCTGTTCGAGGGGAGGCGCAAGTCTCTTCCTGTCCGTAAAGAGAGACATCTTTTCGAGGTCTGCCGGGATGTCGTATTCGGTCCGATTTCGGGCGCGAATGATCAAAAAACCTGTGCAATTTGATCATTTCATTACGAAGAATGGCGCATACGTGGACATTCAATATTTGGCAGATCATAAAGATGTTGTGTCGATCATTGCTGACTGGATATACGACGAGTGGTTCTATCTATATCCGGAGATGATACTGCAAGATGTTGTAAGTTTTTTGCGGGAGAGAATGAATAAAGAACAGCTGCCCCTTACCCTGGTGGCTTTCGAGGCCGGAGAACCAGTAGGGACAGTATCTCTTAAGATGTTCGACATGGAGACGAGGGGCGATTTGTCACACTGGCTCACGAGCCTCTACGTGGCCAAACCATGGAGGAGAAGGAAGATTGGCTCGCGTTTGGCGGAGACTGCGGAGGAAAAGGCCGCCGACTTGGGAGTATGCAAACTGTTCCTGTTCACAACCGATGCCAGTCTTCCTGGACAGTTCTACGCAAAATTAGGATGGATAGTGAAAGAGACGGCAATATATCACTCGTATCCTGTTATCATTATGGAGAAGGACTTGTGCAATAAACGGTGATCAGCTCGATCTTTAACGAGATCCGAGGTTTTACTGCTTTGGATATATAAAAACATCATCAATAAGGCGAAAAGTATCTTACTTCATGCAGTTCTTATATCACCGCTCTTTAAACGATTGGACGTGTCCCTGGGAACAGTAAAATGAAAAACACACTGGTGTTGATCCTGGCGGCAGGCGCCATCGTCGCTATCCTCTTCTTTATTTCGTCGGCCGGGAAAAAGGCTCCGGATGTCCCCCTTGACAAAATTCACCTTCCTCTGAGCGCACAGGAAGACTGTATAACATGTCATGCGCCGGGCAAACAAGCGCCTTTGAAAGACACCCATCCGCCGAAGGAGCAGTGTTTTATCTGTCACAAGACCAGTAAACGCTGATTTTGGGGACGGAAGAGGTGTGCATTCCTTCTTGTAATGTTCGATCATATCACCCATCCAAAAATTTGAGTCTTATCCAGAACTGCTACCATCATAAGCACAATATTTAACACAGCTTTGCATGAGATAGCCGGCCACGGCCATCTCTTTTTTTATTGTTAGAAATGCAGCAAAGTTGTATAAAGATAGCACTTCCCGGATTTGGTCTTGGAACATCGGCAAGCCCAAGTGGTTGCCCGCGTGCGGGAAGCATAGCGGGGTTTTTGAATCTGAGCTTTTCTGGCGGCTGCGGTTACTCGCTCCAAAATGTATAATTAGGGGTCAATAATGCTGAAAAATAAACAGATAAAATGTAATAGGTGCAACGGTATTTTTGATGCTGAAGAAAATCGCTTATTTGTATTCTCAAAGCTTCCACTGGAAGAGAAACGCTGGCCATACCCCGGTTTTGCAAATATACTGAAAGAAGGGATGAATTTTAATGTCGTCAAGTGTCCAAAATGCGGCAATAAATTTAAAACGAATAAGTTGAAGCTGCTTTACGTGTTTTCACCTTTGGGGCTTTTCGTATTCGTCGCTGTTTTTAAAATCTTCATAGCATTATACTTCTATAGGGCTTTTCTCAAGAAATAGGTGTGGTATGCAGCAGTTGAAGGATCAGAATCGTCCGTCTTTTTCACCTCCTCTCTTCCCGGGAAGGCATCGAGGATTTGCACGATCTTGGAGCTAGTGAAGAGTACAGGTTGATCCTAGAACATGCAGATGTTAACTCGAAGAACCGCCCGTAACCATCATTTCGAAATCTCCGCGGTCTGGAGCAGTAACAATCACCCATGCGAAAAAGAGGTTCGAACATCAGGCATATATCCCATAGGATTGCAGTCCTGTACGAGGACAAGGAAATCCTCGTAGTGGACAAGCCTGCGGGCCTCCTGACCGTCGCTACCGAACATGAAAAAAAACGCACGGCTCATTCAATTTTAACCGAATATATACGGACAGGGTGTGGACGGTGCCGGAAACGGCTTTTCGTGGTCCATCGTCTGGATCGGGACACCTCCGGAGTGCTCATCTTGGCAAAGAGCGAAGAGGCGATGTTCCGCCTGAAGGCGAGATGGAAAGAAACCGAGAAGAAATATCTTGCAATCGTTCACGGCACACTGGAAAAGAAATCGGGAACGATCACCAGCTACCTGGCAGAAGACGACAATTATACTGTCTATGCAACAACGGACAGTTCAAAGGGTAGGCTTGCTCAAACGGTATATACCGTCGTGAAAGAGAAAAAGGACCTGTCCCTTGTCGAAGTGGTTCTGCTGACGGGCAGAAAGAACCAGATACGAGTGCATTTCGCAGGCATCGGACATCCGATTGCGGGGGACACCAAGTACGGAAAAGAGGATGACCGGCTTCCTCGCATGGCACTTCACGCCAGATCCATTTCTTTCGAGCATCCGTTCAGCGGCAAAAAACTCTCTTTCGAATCAGAAGTCCCGGATCTTTTTAACCAGTTGTTCGGGCATGAGTGTCAATCGTCTCTTTCGATTAGCAATTAGTTTATAAGAGAATCGCTCCTCCACGGATTAAACGGCAATATAGTGCGGCTCGAGAAACAAAAGACAGATTTATGGCCCATTTTATTCTTCGAGTGATGCAATTGCTCCTATTTTTGACGGCTTTTATTACTCGTTTTATTATGAACGATACGGGAAAAACAGGTTCTGTGCGATTTTCAAATCGTATGCTTCATATGGAGAGGATAGGCCACTGATGGCAGTCAATACTAAATTGCTTGTTGCACAAATTGCAATCCTGTTTTTGGTCATAGCAGTGGTCTTGTTTCTTCCGGCTGGTACCATCGCTTGGCGTTCTGGCTGGATCTTTTTCGGCCTTTTTTTGGGTTTTGTCGTTGCCATCACATCATGGCTTTACGGGCATGACCCCGGATTGCTCCAGGAGCGCATGATCGTGTTTAAACCCGGCCAGGAAGTGTGGGATAAGGTGCTGTATATTTTTATGGAAGTTCTCTTCTTTGCGTGGCTGGGCCTCATGCCCCTGGATGCGGCGCGATTTCACTGGTCGCGGATGCCGGTTTGGCTTCAGGTTTTCGGCGCAATTATCCTGTTATGCTCGTTCTATCTATTTTTCCTGACCTTTCGTGAAAACCCTTACCTATCATCGGCCGTACGCATTCAAAAGGAACGAGGGCAGACAGTGATCTCGACCGGTCCCTACCACTTTGTGCGTCATCCGATGTATTCCGCCTTCATCCCCTTTGTTTTCGGGACCGCCTTATTGCTGGGGTCCTGGTACGGCGTTCTCTTGGGGCCAATCCTTGTGGTCATCGTTGCGAGACGGGCTGTGCTGGAAGAACGCATATTGAGGAATGGACTCAAAGGCTATGACATCTATATGGTTCAGGTGAAGTATCGTCTCATCCCGCGCGTCTGGTAGGGAGGTTGTCCTTGCCATTGAGACGCTACTCGCTATAAATCTGCATGCGAGGTTAGTGGTCATTTTGGGATGGCGTCAAGGGAAGAGCGAGACAGGAAAAAAATTTTGGATCGAACATGGGTCGTCTGGTTCTCCCCTTTATGTTGAAACGGATGGAGCATTGGTATCTGGCACTTGTGGCATTCGTGGCGCTCTCCTGCATGGGTTGCGGCACGATCACCACGAGATATGTGGGCCCGAATTGGAGCCCCCCTGAACCGGCACTGTCGAGAGTCTACAGCGGCGCGGTGTTCGATTTCAGATGCTTCTTGTATCCGAAAATGCACGAGACGCAGGGGATAGGAGGTTTCTGTCTGATTGATGTGCCGTTCAGCATCATTGCTGATACCGTTATACTTCCCCTAACAATCTATGAACAAATTAAATACGGCAGCTATTCGACAAGCAAATGAGCGCAGGGTGCTTAACGAACTAACTGCGTCCTTGAAGTTGTTTTCCGGTTGAAATCTTGATGAATTTATACAATAATAAACACCGCGCATAATTCTCGACCTGCGGGGTTTTGAGGAAGGAGTTATACAATGTTTGTTATCTTGGTGAATTATATTAAACCCCTGAGCGAGATCGATGCGCTTTTGGAGGACCACCGTCGTTTTCTTGACGAAGGCTATGCAGCGGGCTTCCTCCTTGCTTCCGGACCTCGGATACCCCGTACGGGAGGAGTCATCCTTGCCCACGCCACAAGTGCGGAGGAGCTCAAGGCTTATATAGCCAAAGATCCCTTCTATCGTGCAGGCGTCGCAACATATGAAGTCGTGGAATTCACTGCAGTGAAGTTTGACCCGAGATTGCAGCAGATTGATGAATAGACGGATAGCCTCAGGATCACAAAACCCATTGCAATTTGAATAGGATAACTATTTTTGCACTTGCTGCATAATGCTTCTCGGAAAACAAACGTCAATACATTTTTTTGGAAGAAGATCAGTAAGCTGAAATCTCGTAGCGCTAATTTTGTGCTCATCATCGTGCATTATTAGGATATCACATGAAAAAACCCTCTGTCACCGGGACACTGAGTAATTTATCAACGCGAGCCATAGTAGAATGTATGCTCATGCTTGTTACGGTCATCATGTCACTTACCTCATGCGAACACCAATCCGTGCCAAACAAAGTGACGATTGCGGAAAAGATTATCGAAACCTATGGGGGGAGGGAACGGCTGGCGAGGGTCTTATCGGTTGCTGCCGAGGGCCGGATAACAGCTCTGATACGGGGCGACGAAGGAACATATAAGCGTGCCATGAGAAGGGACGGCAAGTTGTTTGTCGATATCAATTATACCCGTTCTACGGAACGAAGGATCCTGAACGGTACAAAAGGTTATCGGGGTATCGGAGGACAGCTCGAGGAAGTTTCTGGACCACGCTATCTTGCCATGGTCTACCAGTATGATGAACTTAGCCTCCCGTTCGGGTTGCTCGACGACAGCTTAACGGTAGCTGAGCCACGGAGGGACATCCTGAACGGCGCTAACGTGCTCGTCCTCAGGTGCACTGATCGCACTGGTAATGATATGGAGGTGTTTGTGAGCGAAGAGAACTACCGCATCGTCAAAAGCATCGGTACTTTTTCCATGGGAAGTCAGTCAACGAGCTTGAGCTCTGAATTCAGCGACTTTAGAACTGTTGATGGCGTTCTTTTCCCCTTCAGAATTATCAATTACGCTGGCGGGAACAGAATCGCTGAAATCGTTATTACACGGTACCTGGTCAATCCCAAAATTGACGATTCGCTGTTTACTCCATGACGGGACCAAGGAGAGTCCTGTGTTGAACAATCAAGCCATAAGGCATTAAACCTTCGTCCTGAAATATTTGATGGTGCGATTTATTAAAACATCCTCTATAAAAATCCTCATCTTTTTTTCTTTCTATTTTCAAACAATTCTTTTATACTTTTCACAGCTAGTTACATGAAGCTTCCGGTATGGATTTGTAAATATACAATGAGTGGTGTGGCCTGTCATTGATATACTTGATTACGCCTCGAAGGGGATGTCATTGGCACATGGATCGGGTCCGCTGGCCAGGGTTAACGCATGCAAGAGTAATTTTTAGCCTGCAGATACTGATAATAACAATATTTGTTATCCCCGGTTGCGACCTGCAAAACAAAATGCTCTATTACCCCAGTCAATCAGTCCCTTCACAAGAAGCGCTTGCTGCAGATAAAATTGCATTCTGGCCCTCAGGTATCGAAGGATATCGAGGCTTTGTCAGCATCGGTCCGGCCAACAGCCGCAAAGGCACAGTAGTGGTTTTCCATGGCAATGCAGGCACTGCGTTTGACAGAGCGTATTATGTGACAGCTTTAGTACCCCTTGGATTTCGAGTGATACTCCCAGAATATCCGGCATATGGAGGACGGAACGGAGAACTGGGAGAAACAGCATTCGTGAATGACGCAAGGGAGACGCTGCGTCTGGCACTGGAAAAATTCGGTGGGCCGATTTTTGTGCTCGGAGAATCCTTGGGATGCGGGGTAGTTGCGTCTGTCGCCAAGGACGCTCCTGTTCCAATCGATGGGATAATCCTTATTACACCTTGGGATACCCTCCTGTCCGTTGCAAAAGAGAAATTCCCATGGCTCCCGGTCCGTCTGTTCCTGAGAGATAAATATGACACCGTCGGAAATATGAAGGCATTTACAGGGAGGATGGCGGTTGTCGGTGCCGATCGGGACCAAATCATCCCGATACGGCACGCGCTTGCATTATATGAATCACTGCAGGGGAGCAGGAAGATGTGGATAATTAAAGGGGCCGGACATAACGATTGTGCCGAACTCGTGGAGCGATCATTTTGGAAAGAGCTTACTGACTTCATCGCAGGTTGACAGCAGAACGTTGAAGGAATATCTGGCCAGATATACAGTGGGTGCTGGTTAGTTCATAAAATGGCTCAAAACGTTGTATCCTGTAGCCCCCGATCTTTCGGGATTTTTAAAAGGAGGAACCATGATGAAGAACAGGGAGGAATACATTGATAAGTTGGCTGCACAGCTTAAGGAGTGGTCCGCCAAGGTCGACGAGCTTGAGACTAAGGCCCGTGCGGCCAAGACCGATGCGAAAACTGAGTATGAAAAACAGATCAAGCAAATGAAGGATAAGCGGGATGCCGCAATTCAGAAACTCCAGGAGCTTAAGGGTTCGAGCACAGATGCATGGGACGCTCTGAAGGCGGGTTCGGAAGCAGCATGGACAGAGCTTAAGAACGCTGTCACTGCGGCGAAAGAGCGGTTCAAAAAGAGCTAAAGAGAGCCGGGCGCGCAGGGACCGACCAGGGGACCGAGATAGCCCAATGGGATCGTGGAGGCTTTAATCAAGCTTCATCATCCACATAACGTAGGCATTGTATGGCGATAATCTTGATTACAGGATCTGCCGACGGGCTGGGAAAAATGGCTGCTCGGTCGTTGGTTGCAAATGGACACACGGTAGTAGTACATGCCCGCAGTCAAAATCGGGCTAAAGAAGCACTGCATGCTGTCCCCGGAGCTGAAACTGCTGTAGTCGGCGATCTTTCCAGCATTTCGGAAACCAAACATGTTGCGGAACAGGCAAATGAGCTCGGCTTGTTTGATGCCGTTATCCATAATGCAGGTGTGGGCTATCGCGAATCCTATCGTATCGAGACGATCGATGGGTTGCCGCAGGTCTTTGCCGTAAATTCATTGGCCCCATACCTTCTGACATGCCTGATTAAAAAACCAAGGCGCTTAATATATATTAGCTCAAGCATGCATCGCAGTGGCGACCCTACCTTGAAAGATTTGACCTGGAATGACCGACCGTGGGACGGATCTGGCGCTTATGCTGATTCTAAATTGCATAATGTCATCCTTGCCTTTGCTGTTGCTCGTAAATGGCCAAGCGTATTATCTAATGCATTAGAACCTGGTTGGGTGCCCACCAAAATGGGCGGGCCGGGCGCACCAGATAGCCTCGAGGAGGGAGTTAACACGCAAGTCTGGCTGGCTACAAGCAAAGAAAAGGAAGCCTTGGTTTCAGGACAATATTTTTATCATCAAAAGCGTCGGAATTTTCATCCGGCGGCTGCAGATGCCGTGATACAGGAAAGATATCTTTCAGAATGTGCACGTTTGTCCGGAGTTTCATTTCCGATGGCATAGACAATGGTATATCCTGTATTCTTAAAGATTACAGAGTCAGGGAGTGGAGACCATGAATGACTTGAAAGGCAAAATTGGGCTGGTCACCGGGGCCAGCAGGGGCATAGGGAACGCTATTGCTTCGGCACTTGCTCGGGCGGGAGCCGATGTTGCCGTTAATTTTCGAATCGATGAAAGAGGTGCTCGGACGGTAACCGAGCAGATACGGCGGGAAGGGGCACGGTCAATTATGATACAGGCCGATGTCTCCTCCCAAACAGAGGTTACAAGGATGGTTGCCTTTGTCGAGAAGGAGCTGGGTCCCATCTCAATCCTCGTAAATAACGCCGGAATAGCCACGGCGCGAACGATTGATACGATTTCCGAACAGGATTGGGATCAAACCCTTTCCGTCAATCTCAAGTCGGCCTTTCTCGTCATACAAGCCGTGTTGCCCGGAATGCGGGAGCGGCAATGGGGCCGCATCATTAACATTTCTTCAGTAGCGGCGCAGATCGGAGGGATTGTCGGCGTTCATTATGCTGCGTCAAAGGCAGGAATTCTCGGGATCACCCATTACTATGCCGCGCAGCTTGCGAAAGAGGGTATTACGGTAAATACCCTCTCGCCTGGTCTGACCAGCACGGATATGGCACGGTCCCTCCCCCAGATCCGTCCCGATATAATTCCAGTTGGAAGATTGGGAACTGCAGAGGAAATCGCGGACGCAGCGATCATGATAATCCAGAACGCGTATATGACAGGACAAACGGTGCAGGTAAACGGTGGCCGCTACATGAGTTAATCTCTGGAAAAAACGCTAGACTCTCCGTCTGGCCTCAAGGATCAGTATGACAAGGAGCATATTGAACATTCAGCTATAATATGTTTCTCCCGGCTGACAATGACCTTTCCTTTGTGATTTCCGGAAAAGCCAAGAAGTTCTTTTTCATAGAGACTAGCTGCTTTAAACGATAAGCTATGGGCAAAAAACCGTGAATAAAAGGCCTGCAGCAATAGCCGTCGCAATCGGCATACTACTTTCCCGCATCATGGGGCTTGTGCGAGAGCGCGTTTTCGCTCATTACCTCGGCAACTCCGACGCCGCGGGCGCTTTTCGGGCCGCTTTGCGAATCCCCAATCTTTTACAGAATCTTTTCGGGGAAGGAGTGCTCTCTGCCTCGTTCATCCCGGTATACGCCAAGCTGCTGGCGGAAGGGAAGGAGGAAGAGGCTGGCCGGGCCGCTTCCGTCGTCCTTACGCTTCTTGTGTCCGTGACGGCATTGCTCGTGATCATAGGCGTAACATGCAGTCGGCCACTTATCGAGATCCTTGCCCCCGGATTTCACGGTGAGGTCCGGGAACTGACCATCAGAATGGTTGCTATCATGTTTCCCGGAACGGGACTCCTTGTGCTGTCAGCATGGTGCCTCGGTGTACTGAACAGTCACCGGAAATTCTTTCTCTCCTACGTCGCGCCGGTGCTCTGGAATTTGGCCATCATTGCAGTTTTGGTCGGTATTGGCGGATACTATCTGGCAAATCGCTCCCAGTCACAGGCACAGCTTGTCATCTGGGTAGCGTGGGCGACAGTCATTGGTGCGGCGCTTCAATGGGGAGTGCAGTTCCCCTACGCCCTAAAGCTTAACGGCTTGTTCACGTTTTCGCTGAAAACCCGGCTGGCGCCCGTGCAGAAGATTATAACCAACTTCACGCCGGCGGTGGTCACTCGGGGGGTTGTGCAGCTGTCTGCCTACATAGATCAAGTTTTAGCTAGCTATTTGGGACCCGCATCGGTCGCGGCCATGGCTTACGCCCAGACTATCTATACTCTTCCGGTGTCTCTGTTCGGAATGGCGATATCTGCGGCCGCACTGACGGAGATGTCAAGAACCACCGGAACAAAAGTGGAAATTGTCCGGGAACTGGAAGCCCGGCTGACCGTCGGGACCAGGAGGATGGCATTTTTCGTTGTTCCGTCAGCCGTGGCGTTTATCGTCTTGGGCGATGTCATCACAGCTATGCTTCTTCAAACAGGGCACTTTGGAGGATCGGATTCGCGTTTCGTCTGGTTCATATTGGCAGGGAGCGCAGTAGGACTAGTGGCCACCACACAATCCCGCCTCCTCATCTCGGCCTTCTGGTCACTTGGCAACACCAAGACACCGATGGGCATTGCATGTTTCCGTGTTGCTTTAACGGCCCTCTTGGGTTTCATTGTGGTGTTTCCCATGCGGTCCTTCTTTGCGTTGGATGCCGTATACTGCTCCGCTTCACTTACCGCATCTGCGGGTGTCGCCGGTTGGATCGAGTTTTTGCTTTTCAGATACGCTCTTTCTGCAAAAATCGGCCAATTCAAGCTCGGCGGCCGGATGATACTCGAGCTTTGGGGCATAGCCGTTGTCTCCGCCGCCATCGCCCTGGGAGCAAAATTTTACCTCCTTGGATTTCACGTCATTATACGCGGGGTGGCCGTACTGGGACTTTACGGACTGCTGTATATTGGCGGTGCTACTGCAGCAGGAATCCCGGAAGCAGTGGAAGCGATTCGTCTGATAAGGCGTTACCTTTCAGGCACGAAGTGGAGGTAACCTTTATCTCGAAACCGGGGGAATTACCCGGCAAAGCTTTAGTTCGAATCTTTGAGCTGAAAACAGAAGGGGTCTTTGCTTACGAAGACATTCAGGCCGTGGCTGTAGGCGCTGGCCAGACACCCGCCGCAGACCGGACGGACCATGCAAGACCGACACTCAGCGCTGCCCAAACGGTAATGCTGCGCCTGTTCCGAGTCGTAAATATTGGCAATACCCTGACGATGAATGTTACCGATGGGAGAGGGGAATTTCCGACAGGCATGGACCTCGCCGTCGGCGAGAAGGGTAATGAAGTTGAAGGCCGCACCGCAGCCGTAGCCGGTGCAGCCGCCGAACGGGGCATTACGGCGGTCTCGGCGGATGATGTTGATAAGATTATCCTTGATTCCCATAACGGGATTGTTGCAGGCCGCATCGAGATAGGATTCAAGAAAAGCGCGGTATGTTCGCACATCGGGCAATTTGAGGTTTGCACCCTCGCCGACCTTGGAGAGCCGGCTAAAATGAAAGACGTCAGCCTTGTCTCTGAGCACCTCGGCAAGCGTAAGCACTTGGCCGATATTCTCGCTCGTCAGTGTAAGCATGACCATTGACGATACCCCGAGTTCCCTCAGCACATCCAGGAACATCATGACCCGATCAAAATGACCGTGGCCGCGGATGGCGTCATTGTGATCCCTGAGCCCCTCGAGGCTCACCTGGTAAAAGGACGGCATGTGGATCTCAATCAGCTCGGCGATCCTCTCCCGCGGCGCGGGGTTGCCGAGGATGGCCAGGGCAAAACCACGCTCGGCGGCTGCGCGATAGATCTCCGAAAACTCAGGATGCAAGAGAGGGTTCCCCCCGGTAAAAGAGACCGCTCCTATAACGTGTCTGCTGTTACAGAAAAGACGAAGTTCGTCGAGTATGCGGACTGCGCTGCTGAACGTTATTGGCGTTCGGGTGCTGCGGTCATAACAGTGTTTGCAGTGCAGGTCACAGGCCTGTGTGATATGCCATTGAAGAGTAAAGGAGGGCGAGGTCAGGTACAGCTCGGGAATGCTGTTTTGACTGCGAAAAAATTCAGGATCCCGCCGGAGGCGGGACCGCGGCATGAGCAGGAGACCGCTTGCACCGGCACGATAGAGGGCGTTATCCACTGCCCCCACGGGCAATCCGCCCTGTGCCGCAACGGCTTCCGGAGCTATCCCCTCAACAACCATTTTGAGGACAAGAAGGTCTTCGTCCGTTGCAGGCCGTGCCATTACGCGCCCGGAAAGAGCATGATACCAGAGGATGACCCGCTCGGCCTTTTGCGAAGGATGGATGTCGGAAAACTTGAGATGCCTGTGGAGAAATGATGTAAGATTGCTCCAAGATAATTCAAGGATTCGCAGCGTCGGGTTGACGCTCGGCAGTTCTACTTCCCTCGGGAGGGATCCCTTGCTCTCCTCTACGGAGGCATGAACCTCCTCGAGACGGGCAAGATCCTGCAAAAAAGGGGGAATCGAGCCGTCTTTATTCGGGCTTAATACGGTCGAAAGGGTGCGCGAAACAACGGCTTTTGACTCCCGTGAGGAGAGACGTAACCACGCAGCCTTACCCAGCATATCCCGACATGCACGATATAGGGTCTCTGGTCCATTGGCGATCATATAATCCGTCAAGCCTGGGAGAGAGTATCCCGGGAATGTCATCTACGGTCTTGCTCGACGCTCCCGGGATCGCGAGAACGAAACTGTTTCATGCATTTGGCATTGCGAGAGGCTGGCGCCTCCCTTATGTTCTTGGTTCTTTGATAGTGCAGACTGCACTATTTGCTGCCGCCTGAGCTTCCGGATGGCGCTGGTTGATCCGGCTTCTCATTTGAACCGGTTCCGCTGCCTGAGGGAGCCGATGTCGGAGCAGCTTTTGTGCCGCTTCAACTGCTATGCGTTGCAGTCTGTTTTGTGGTAACACCTGTACCACTACCCGTACCGCTTCAGCTGCCTTCGGCTTTGTGCATGCTTCCGTCGATGACAAGACCGGCGCCGGCAATCAGTCCGACTATACCGAACCCCATCAGAAACTTTTTCAGTTCCCGATTATCCATAGGTTCACCTCCTTTTTGTATGATGTTCGTTGATATGAAGAGTACACAAATCCGAGGTAAGATGAACTAAGGGGTTCACTCTATGACCTCATTAAAGAAGGGGGAGGTATGGTGCATACCGATGACTATTGCAAATAGTTATAGGTTAATTCTATATATTCTCCGTGCCGCTGTCAAGGTCGAGAGGTGATTTTGTCAGCCTATCTCTTCACATGATTCCCGAAATAGCATCACCTGGTCACAATCGCCTAAACAATTCAATACTTTTCAAATCAGGGCACCCGTTTAAGGCTGTGAAGAACGCCACTAGGAATGAAGGGCGGATTGAGGGGATAATCATGGTAAATCAGTCTGGTTCGCGTACCTTAACTGTACATCAGTTTTCGCTCCAGGTCTTTCGAGCGAGAGGTCCGCTTTGCCTCGTCGAGAGTTATGAATTCCGCCCGGCAGAGCTGGATGAGATGCTGGTCCATCGTCTGCATGCCGTATTCGTCTCGTCCCTTCTCGATGTACTGCTCAATATCATCGAGGTGGTTGTCCCTTATGCACGCCTTAATGGTAGAAGTCGCATACATCACTTCAAGGGCAGGCAGGATAGTCTCGCCGCTTTTCCCTCTTACGAGCCGCATAGATGTGATGGCCATGAGACTCTCCGCCAGCCTGTGCCTCGCATTCTCCTGAGCCTCAGGCGGAAAATAACCGACGATGCGGTTGATGGACGAAGCGGTATTATGGGTATGAAGCGTGGATAGTACCAGATGCCCAGTCTCGGCGGCCTTAATACAGGCGTCTATGGTTTCTAGATCGCGCATTTCTCCGACCATGATGACGTCCGGATTCATTCTCATCGCAGACCGCAGTGCAACGCTGAAACTGTCCGTATCGATGCCCACCTCCCTCTGAATAACACAGCTTTTGTTTGAGGAGAACAGAAACTCGATTGGGTCCTCGATGGTAATGATATTGTAATCGAAATTATCGTTGATATACTTCAGCATCGATGCGAGTGTCGTCGATTTGCCGTTGCCGGTCGGCCCGGTGACGAGTATAAGGCCATTAGGAACCTGCGCAATCCTGCCGAGGACGGATGGAAGATTCAGCTCCTCGAAGGTGCTAACCTGATGCGGTATGACCCGCATGACGATGCCGAGATTCCCGCGTTGCCGGAAGATGCTAACGCGGAAACGGCCGACGTTCGCCAGAGTATAGGAAGTATCAAATTCCTTCAAGTCTTCATGCAGCTTACGGTGATGCTGCTCCATGACCGCGTTTGCGACGAACTCGGTATCCTGTTTCGTCAAGCTCGCGAGCTTGGCGCGGATGAGATGGCCGTGTGCCCGGAACATCGGCGGGTTGTCGACCTCAAAATGGATGTCCGAGACCCTTTTTTCGAAGGCAATTTGAAGGATCTGATTCAGTATCGCATTGTCCATGATGGTCTTGCACCTCCGCATTTTCTCTTGGCCCGAGACCCGTTAAGGTATCTCTGATTTTTGGGACGCCTTGTTCACCTGTCTCCGGAAAAGACCATATTCCAGTAAAATGCCGACCTGTTGAGCAAGGATCTCGAGTATATCAAGCTGCACCGGGGACGCCTCCTTATTCCCGAAATCCCCATATACAATCGCTATTACTTTTCGATCGACTATCAGGGGCAGCAGGACAAAAACCGGGCTCTTGGGTTTGCCAATTTCCTTGAAAAGGTCCTTTATCGTTTCATCGCTGCTCTCCCCATAGTACGCCAGCCCTTTTTCGAGCACATCCCGGAAAACCGAAGGCTTTGAGAGCGGTATTTTAAGCCCATCGGCCGGGGTCGGCCCCATATCCTTTTCAGAGCTCATTCCTATGGCCCTTTCGCCAGTCAATTCTGAAGGACGCACAAAAAAAGTGACCGCACGCTCGAACATTCCTGCAACACCGACGAGCATCGCCAGAATTACATCAGCAGGGTTGGTGCTTTCGCGAAGCGGTTTGATGTCGTTTTTTAGTTTTTTCACGTATCGATCAATGGTGTCGGGTTGGTACTGAAAATTTTTAATATAAGACCTGAAGGCGTCGAGAAACTGCATCGTATCCTGGATGTACGTTTCTCTCCGTATTTCTTTCAGCGGCCTAGGGAGAACGGCCCTGACACCGTCATTGTACGATTGAAGGATGAAATTACTCTCCAACGGAGAGGCGAATTGCAGAAGAGGGACTGAAGAGTACTTTCCTCTCAACCGGTTCCGAAGGGCTATGATTTTTCCCTCGGAAAGCCCGCCCCCTGATCTCACGGGACTGTCAAGAACGACCGCGGGCATTCTCATGGCAGAGATGCATTGGGATACGATCCGTTCGAGGTCCATCTCATCGTCCGTTGCAAATACGGGTATTCCTTCATCATTGCATATCGTCATAACAGAATGACTTATCAGCTTGTCACCGCTGAAAATGATTACAGCCTTGTCCGCCTGCTGCGCCGCAGCGCCGGGCGCGGCTTTGCGGGCTACGGATTTCCTCAAAAAGGTAACAAATGCTTCCTGCTCTTCGGAGGGAAAACCCGTGAGTATTTCCTTTATTTTCTGGCGATGGATTTCGACCGGGTTGAAGTTTTCCATTTCAGACGCAGGCCGGGATATTTTTTTCTCAAGTCGATCAACATCGGCAAGCCCGAGATCATCCGCGGTAATTATCGACCGCGCTCCTTTTGTCTTGCCTGCGGTTCCCGCTGGAAAGACGTCGGCATAGAGTGCCTCGAAGGACTGAACTTCTTTCCCGATAGCACGGTCACGTTCACGCTCGTCAAAGATACGAGAAGCATCCATCAAAACCATCTGGGCATCGACCCCCACAAGCTGCTCAATGTCGCCGAAAGCAGGCTCACCTTCTGGAGAGAAGAAGATAGTGTCCGTATCGAACGTAAAAGTACCCTTGGTCCAGCTCATCAGCTCGACGATTGTCATTTCGACCAGCTTTCTCAGCCCTCGAAGAGCATCTTCCGGCTTGAGCTTGCCCATCTGCATTAAAGTAACCATGATCGGCCTGCGATCCTTAGTGGCGTCGTTCTGGGCGTCCAATGCCTGCTTGAGATCTTCAAGTGTTATGGCGCCTGTCTTTACCAGAACGGTCCCGATGCGGATGCTATCGTCGATGTGATTTGCACAAACAATGGATCCGTTGCTGAAGACAATATTACTCTCCCCCTTGTCCCCCTTAACGGAAAAAATCCCTGACTTCCGCGTTGTGTGGACCAGCTGGATGATGTCTACTATCGGCAGATGTTCTAAATCCCCGGTAAAAGCCATAGTGGTAATTATCCCTCAAGGGTGCTGACATATCAGCACCGAAAGTGGATGTCCCATAAATTGGGAAGCAAAAACATAGACTTTCCTTAGTTCGCAGCAAAACTAAACTTGGTTGAAATAGTACTCCTCTATAAAATGTATCACGGCATGATGCAATCTTCTCATCGGGATATTTTGATAAAACTTAAGGTATTTAAAGAGTTTATATGGTAGATAGTACCGACCCGGGATGAAAATAATGTGCTTTTAAAAATGTCAACTTCAACTGCTTGAGGAAGAACCTGATTGAAATATCCTCGCTGAACCTGTTTTTCGTATTTAGGAAGGCGCGTTCTTTATAAACTGATAATCTGACAAAGGGCAGGGTTGGAGAGCATATATTATGACTTCTACAATTAATGTGTGAGTCAAATCACAGATTCACCGGTGATTAACGGTCATAATCAATTATGCCTGCAATAAGGTCTTTGCCATTTAATTATGCTCGTCGTCGGGAGAGGTCTTATGAAGCGGCTTAAATTATGCTCATCATCGCTCGCCCTTGCATTAATCGTTTCCTGTACGAGTGGCGGCACCACCTCGGGAGGATACACGACTGCCGGCGGTGACGGCGTCGACGGACTTCACGTAGTTAGCAATCAGATTCAGAACGCCAATGGTCAGGATGTCCGCATTCACGGAGTGAATCGCTCAGGCACTGAGTACGCTTGCATCCAGGGTTGGGGCATCTTCGATGGTCCAAATGACGCCGCCTC
>Ga0187766_10000369_pt1 | contig 24833 bp, 22 predicted proteins | sample 0216_QUI02_MP05__4_FD_132971 | JGI IMG/M metagenome (GOLD analysis project Ga0187766, IMG submission 132971) | Tropical peat soil microbial communities from peatlands in Department of Meta, Colombia - 0216_QUI02_MP05_20_MG | ecosystem: Environmental > Terrestrial > Soil > Wetlands > Peat ... | reverse complement strand
GGGCCCGGCCCGATTTCAATCGTCGTCCCACGGCCGAGATCGCCAGCAGCGCGCGCGATCCGGCGGGTGAGGTTCATGTCGAGGAGGAAGTGCTGACCGAGGCCCTTGCGTGCGTCGAGGGCATGGCGCGCAATGACCTCGCGCAGTGGCGGCAATCGAGGCCCGGCCGCCGGCAAGTCAGGCGAGTGCTGGCGCCGATCGCGCATTCCCTGCCGCAGCGCGGCGTGCGGCCACCTCGCCGGCGAGCTTGATCGCGGCGATCAGGCTAGCCGGATTGGCCAAGCCCTTGCCTGCGATCTCGAGGGCCGTACCGTGATCGGGTGAGGTGCGCACGAACGGCAAGCCGAGCGTCACGTTGACACCGTGGTCGAAATCGATGGTCTTGAGGGGAATCAAGGCCTGGTCGTGATACATGCAGAGTGCGGCATTGTAGCGCGCGCGCGCCCGTGGATGGAATAGCGTATCGGCAGGGAGCGGTCCAACCGCCATGATGCCCTCAGCGCTGAGCGCCTTGACCGCCGGTGCAATCGTTTGAATCTCCTCGCGGCCCAGTGCTCCGGATTCGCCGGCATGGGGATTGAGGCCCGCGACGGCGAGTACCGGTTTTGGGATCGCGAAGTCGCGCGTGAGGGCCGCTGCAGTCACGCGGCCGCAATGGACGATAGCGTCGGTCGTGAGTTCCGAGACGGCACGCGCGAGTGGCATGTGGATCGTCACCGGCACAACACGCAAGGTGGGCACCACCAGCATCATCACCGGCATCGGTACGCCGTCCACCAGTGAAGCCAAAAACTCGGTGTGCCCGGGATATCGAAATCCCGCGTCGTATAGGCTCTTCTTATGGATGGGGCTCGTTACGACGGCGCCCGCCCGCCCGCCGAGGGCAAATTCGACGGCGCGGCGAATCGAGGAGAGTATCGCCTCGCCGTTTCTCGGATCGGGTCTGCCAGCGGCGACCGGCTGGCTGAGCGGCTCCGCCATGACCGGGAGCTCACTTGCAAACGCGTCCGCAGCCTCCTCGGGCGACGCCACGGCCCGTAGCGGTGCGTTCAATCCGAGATTGCGGGCGATGCGTTCGAGCCGGTCCGGGTCGTCGATCGCGAAAAATGCGGGTAGCGCTTGTGCTTGCCGCTCGAGCCAGGCTTGTATCGTCAGCTCCCCGGAAATACCGGCCGGTTCGCCCATCGTGAGGGCGAGCGGAGCGAGCTGGTCCGCTTCGCTCATGCCCGGACGTCGACGTAGGCCGATGTGCGCAGGTCGCGCAAATAACGCCGCGTAAGCAAGTCGAGCTTCTCTTGACCGAGGCGGTTACGCACTTCGTCGACGCTTGGCAAGCTGCCCTCGGTGGAGCGCTCGCACACCATCATGACGAAGACGCCATCATTCACGAAAACCGGATCGCTCGCCTTGTTGGGCGGCAGTTTGAGGGCGATGTCACGCAGATTGGGCGAAAGATCCCTGGCGTTGACTTTTTGCGGCAACACAACGCGCGCGTCCGCCACCTGCTTTCGCAGGTCAACGAATTCCTCGCAGCTCTTTGCATTATCGGAGACTTTCTGCGCCGTCGATTTGAGCGATTCGAGGTCGGCTTGAGAAGCATTCTTCGGGGCGGGCAGGAACAGGTGCTCGAAATCCAATTCGACGTCGTCCGACGCCGCACCTGTCTGGCGGCGGTCGCGCAGGAGCAGAAGATAATAGCCGCTGACCGTCCGGACCGGCGGAGAAAGCTGGCCCACAGTCATAGAGGTCGCCACCTTTTCCAGTTCAGGATCGAGCGAGCCCTCTTGCACCCAGCCGAGATCGCCGCCCACCGCGGCGGTGGCACTTTGGGAAAATTGACGGGCGATGGCAGCGAAATTGGCGCCGCCCTTGATTTGTTCGGCGAGCCGGTCGGCCGTCCTGCGCACCTCATCGTCCTGCTGCTGATTGTCGACGCCAAGAAATATTTCCATGAGCCGGTACTGCGGTTTGCCGGCGTCCGCCTTCAGGCGGTCGAGATATTCCTGCACCTGATCGTCGCCTATCTCGACCGTCGGCCGGATTTTCTGGTTGATGATCTTGCTCCAAGCGAGTCCCGCGCGAACCTGCTCCACCAGTGCGGCGAGCGGAACGCCTTGAGACTGGAGTACATCTTGGAACTGCTTCTCGGACATGTCGTTCTGCTTGGCGATACGACCGATCGACGCGTCGATCTCGTTCGTCGAGATCGTTATGTTGAGGCGCTTGGCCTCCTGCAATTCGAGGGATTCGTCGATCAACGTGCGCAGCACGGGCGGCACGAGGCGCTGGCGGGTTTCGGCAGTGTCCTGAAGGTTCGACGAGATGGTGACGAGCCGTATCCGGCCTGCCAGGTCGTACATTGAAATGACCTGGTCGTTAACGACGGCTGCGATGCGCTGAAGCTCCTGTTGGGCCAGTGCAGGTGCAGCAACACCCATGGCGGCGATCGCCAAGAGGATGAAAAGACCAGCTTTCAGATTTCGGCCGAACAATTGGCGCGTCCAATTTGTGTTATACGATGAAACCTTATATCCCCTTGGTCGTTGCCGCGCAAATACCTCCGCACCGGCTTCCGGTCCTATCGGGACGGTGTCGGCGAAGGATTTGTCGTTTCGCCACATCCGGGTGCGGAACCGTGAGCGAATTTCGGATTCAAAGCCGCACTAGCCGCTGCCGCCGACGCGAAACTCCCCAAGGCTCTTGAAGACGATCTGGAACAGGAAGGTGTTGCCCGGAGAAATGTCGCGATTGGTCGTGAAATTGCGCGTAATCGTGCCGACAAGCGTGAAGCACTCGTCGTCATAGGTGACATTGAGGCTCTGATATCGGAATTCGCCGGACACGAGATCGCGCAGGAGGCTGCCGCCGACCGACCAGTGGTCTGCGATATGGCTGCTTCCGCCGATGGTGATCTGATCGACGGGGGTGTTGCCGCTTCCGGGCACGTTTTGGATCGTATCGATGTAATTTGTGTAGAGGTTTACCAGTGGAAAGCTCAAATGCGCGTCGATTTCATTGCGCTCGGGCGACAAATTCTCGTGATCGAGCAGGAAGCGGTAATTCAAATCGAAAAAGCTGACCGGCTTGATTTGAACGCGCCCAACGTAATCCGATAGCTTGTCCTGAAGACCCTGCACGCCATCGAAAGTCTCATCGTTATGCGTGCGATATTGCTGGCCGATGAAGACGGTCGAGCTGCCCCCCTTGTTGCCGTAGGCGCCGAGGGTTACGCCGTACACTACGCGCTCGCCTCCTTCCACCCGGTCGGTGCCTGGAAACGGGTTCAGACGGAAGAGGTTTTGGTCGTCGAATTGGAAATCCTGGCTATCCTCATTTGGAATTGCCACGCTGTTCTTGCCCTGGGGCCCGGCAATGAGCGCTACGCGCGGCTCGATGACCTCCTGGATAACGTCATCGCGCCGAACCCACGGATAGCGCCAGTCAAGCTCCGTCTGAGGGAGCGCGCGCCCGGCCTGGCTCGCCACCTGCTGGGCGGGATTGTTGGGATTGACGTTGTTGCTCGTCGAATAGCCGTCGGTCTGCAGCGAAAGCGTCCATGTGAGGCTATCGCCATAAGGTGACGTGTAGGGCAGTTGCCACTGGCTGGTTTGCGAGAGCCGTCTCGAATTGAGTCCACTCCCCCGCAAGATGTTGTAAGGCGCGAAATCAAGGGACCAGCGCTCCCCGTATTCGCCGGGCGCGCTCACGTAATTGTACTCGTAGGCCGGCGTCACGAGCGGCAGATCCTTGATTTGGACTTGCTGTCGCACATCCTGGAAGGCGTAAGCGTTCAGTCCGGTGTAGCTCCGGCCGAAAAAACCTTCGAGGTATGCGTTGTCTTGGAGGACCGCGGTCGTTGGCGTGTAGAGGATCTTGTATCGCGGGAAGAAAGTGTCATCCGTCTCGCGCACCGCATCGAAGCCAGTTCGCCAATTGTCATCGAGGTTGATGATGCCCGACCCGTCGAAATGGCCGCGAACCTGATTGCCAGGTTCGCTCTGCCCGCTCGAATTGATTGCCGGCGCAGAGGTGATACTTCCCGCCAGACTGAGTTGGCCGTCTCCCCAGCGTTGGCGATACTGTCCGTAGAAGACCTGTCCCGACTCCGTGGTGAAGATGGGCGCTATGGTGGCGTCCTTGCTATCGTCGATGACCCAGAAATAGGGTTGCTGGTACAGATAGCCGAGTTCGTTGTCATGGCCGCCGGTCGGCGTGAGGAATCCGCTGCGGCGTTTGACCGTCGGATCGGGTGCGGAAAAATACGGGGAGTATGCAACGGGTACGCCGAACATCTCGAGGGTCGCGTCCTCGAAATAGATCTCGTGTTCGTCTTCGTTATGGATGATGCGTTGACCCTTGAGTTGCCAAAGTGGGGGGCGATCGGGGTCGTCCTTGCACAATTCGCAGAGTGAGTAAACGCCGTTTGCCATCTCGGTCACGACCCCGCCTTCCCGCCGTGCACCCGCCGACGCGAAGCGCGCCTTGTTCTGCAGGAGAAGGCGGAAATTCTGTGCGACGCCGTCCTTGAGACCTTCCTTCAATTCGAAATAGTCGGCGTAGATGATCTCGCCCGTAGGTTCGTGGAGGCTGACGTTTCCCGAGGCGGTGACTGTGTCGGTGCGCTGGTTATAGGTCACCGTATCCGCGAGCAGCACGCGGTCCTGCTGGGAAATTACAACGTGGCCGCTCGCAACAATGATGCCGAGCTCGTCGTCGTAGGAGATTCGATCCGCCGAGATCGTTGCCGGCGTCTCCGGCAATTTGGTTTCGACCGCCGTGGCGGGCCAAGCCAGGCCAAGTCCGACGAATATGGCGACGATGGCAAGGGATATTCGCACGAGTTGCCTATCGATCCTCGAATGGGGGTGCCATGACCGGTCCGCAGACCTGTCGGACGATAGCGCATAACTCATGCGGCGGCATTCTCGTGTTCCCCGTCCCGTGATTCTTGGCTCGTGCTTCTTGCACGCTTAACTGGAGTAAACGACCGTTTTGGCGCGAGTTGCTTTCGACCGTTGTGAGGCACCCGGCGTCAGGGCCTGCACGTCCTTCGGCATGATGTGCGGTGGCGACGAGGGCCGCCGGGCCGCACAAGGCGAGCAGACCGCGGCGAACGTCGACGCCACGCCGATCCATTGGAAAATGATTGGGCCGCAATGCCTCATGAGTGGCTTTATAGCCCGATCATGCGATAGCTGGATAGGTCGAATTTGCAAAACAGGCCAAAGATTTAGCTGCCCAAGCCGGAATGCGCCAAGCGCGATCCGGAGGGCTCCTCGAAGAGCCAGCCACGCCTGGCAAATAGGGCGCGCAGCCATATCGTCGACGCAAAAGCCAAACTTGCGCCCGCGATTGTGTCGCTCAGGTAGTGGGCCTCGAGGGCGATGCGCGTGAGCGCCACGAATGCCGCGACAATCAGCAGAATCACGCGCGCACGCGGCACCAGAAATCCAAGCGCCAGGGCCATCGACACCGCGGTATTGGCATGTCCCGAGGGGAAGCTGCCGAATTTGGGCTTGAGGCTGAACGGATGCCATCCGAAATCGCCGTTGCTCAGAAAAAGCGGTGGGCGGGCGCGCCCGAAGAGAACCTTGAGAAGGTCCGTGGCAAGACCTGACATGGCCACGGCGGCGAAGAGGAAAAGTGCGACGAACAGGTACCGTCTCAGCCGCACCTTGCGTGCGGCGTCGTCCTCGCGGCGTTCCAGGGCGTAGAGTACAACTGCGGCGATTCCGACCGGAACGAGGTAGGTGGCGGAATCGCCGAGGACGGTGATGCATTCGAAAATCGCCCGCGAAGTAGGGGCAAGCTTGTTCGCCGCGATCGCGAGGGGCCGATCGATGTATGCAATCGAAATCAGAATGGCGGCAACGGCCGAGACGCTTGCGGCCGGCCAAGGTAGTCGCAGAGATACGGAGGCGCTCACGATTGGCCCGCCGCCTCGAACAGCGTGAGGGCCACGGATTTCCCCTGCGCCAAGTTGATTCCGTCGATCGTAGCGACCTCATGCGCCTGCTTGCCCGTCTCGGCAAGCTCGGCGCGGAACGCATTAAGCGACGGGGCATCGACGAGCGCCATGGCGCACCGGTTTTCTGCGATCGCCTGTGCGGCGGCACGGCTGTCCCCGAACGACGTGTCGGCACCGAGCGCGAATACGAGGCTGGGTTCGGCGAAACCCACCGACGTCAAGGTCGTCTTCGGGCACCGCTCGGCGGCGTGCACCGCATTCGCGACGCGCGCGCTGATCCATAGGGTGTCGAGCTCCGGGATTACCCGATCGTAGACCGTGGCATAGAGTATCACGCATCCGACAACCAGGCACTGCGCCGCCGCCGGCCGGCGTCCCGTGCGAAAGAAAAAGAGCGCGGCGAGGAAGGCAAGAAGTGTGGCGACGCCGATGGCAAGGGCGACGGCGTCGAACCGATGCTCCACGATGGCGGGTGCGAGCGGGAGGCCCGCCGTCATCGCGCCCGCGATCAAGAGCCACCCGCCCACGGTTACGCCCACGAAAATTCGGCCGACGCGCGAGTTGTAGCGGGGGAACGGCTCGAGTGCTGCGCGTGCGGCGAGGAGTGCAATCGCCGGGATGAGCGGGAGGATATAGTGCACGAGCTTGGTCGGCACGATCTCGAAGGCGAGCCATGACGGTACAAACCACGCAAGGCAGAATCGCACCGCGTCATCGTGTCGGCGTTGCCAGACCCATGGGATCGCGAGCGCTGCGACGAGCGTGCCGGGCCAGAATGTTCCCCAGAATGTCACCAGGAAAAAGCCGGGCGGCGCGCCGTGCGACTCCTGCGCGCCGGTAATCTTGCCGAGGAGGTCGTGCTCAATGGCCTCGGCGAAAAAGGCGCCCTTGGTCTTGAGCATAATTCCGACAAGCCAAGGTGCAACGGCAAGGATCGTTAGCAAGGCAAGAGGCCACGGTCTCAGGCGCCGGAGCCAGCGCGCATCGCGCTCCCATAGGGCGAGGCCGAGGCACGTAAGGCCGCTCACCATCAGGATGATCGGACCTTTGATGAGGATGCCGGCGCCCAGTGCCGCCCAAAAGAGGATCGCATTTCCAGGCCCGGGCAAATCCGACCGGTCGCGCTCGAGAAACACCGTCGCGAGCGCCAACTGAGCGGCGACAACGCACGCGAGGAGGGCCGCGTCGGTCTTGGCAATTCGGGCCTCCGCACTCAGTACCGCAGAGACCGCCAGCAGGATGGCGGCGCCAATGCCGGTCGCCCGTCCGAAAAGACGCGCACCGAGTGTCGCGGTCAGCAAAACGGCAATCGTGGCCCCAAGCGTGGATGGCAGCCGGTATGGCCAGATCCCATCCGCGTCCGGCGCGGAGAATATCGCGGCGCTCGCCGCTTGGAGCCAATAGATGCCGACAGGCTTCTTAAGGCGCGCCTCACCCTGAAAGCGTATATCGATGAAATCGCCGCTTTCGACCATCTGGCGCGAGGCCTGGGCAAACCGAGGTTCGTCCCGATCGAGCGGAGGCACGTGGGCAAGGCCGGGCGCGAACAGTGCCGCGCAAAGGAGAAGGAGGAGCACATAATCGCGCGCGCGCATCGATTATGCCCTCCCGTTCGGCAGGTGCTCGGAGCGCCAGAGTCCGAGCGCATCGAGTAGTCGGCTGCCGATGAGGATACGATGAAGCGCCCACGCCAAGGCAAAGATGAACACGCCTGCGAAATACACATCGGAGAGAAAATGCCCACCCTGCGCGATACGCAAAAATCCGAAAGCGCTCCCGAGAACGATGCCCGCCGCCAGGCCGAGGCGGCGTCGGCGGGGATCGGTTGCGACAAAACCGAAGGCGCTGAATGCGAAACCGAGCGAAGCCTCGCCGGACACGAATGAACAGTTATGCTGGCATTGATCCGCGATCTCGAGCGGAGGCGTGTAATGCTTCTCGCCGCCGAACTCGACAATTTGCGAGGGACGCGCGCGGCCCCAGTCTTCCTTGAGGATGCTATTCACGAGAAGACCTGGCCCGAGAATGAAAACCGCCATGAGATAGATCACGCCGGCACGGCTGAGCGCGAAGAACGCGCGGCCGAGCAGTACTCGCCATGCAAATCCAAAAATCAGGAAGGCGCCCACGCCATATGCCGAGAGCCGAGTGCTAATCCTCAGTGTCGCCAAAAGGGAGGAAAAGCCGGCTCCGAAGCCTTGCGCGGGATCGTAGAACAGGTTGGCGAACCATTTGTCGATGCCATCGGCCCACGCAAGCAACGCGGCACCGCATATTAGAGTAACGAGGATCGCGAAGACCGCGAACGCACGGCGAGACATGATGCGGGGTCTTAGCAGGCAAACCAAAAAGGCTCAAGCGCCATGGTACAGCCGGCCAGCCAAAAACGATTGCCCTTAGCTTGCGTTTCGCTAAGATGCCTAAGCAATTCTACGGCCTGACCGAACTGGGACCCTCCGAAAATGGCGCATCGCCTCACCGTATTCTGCTGCGCTGTCGCCTTCCTGATCGCGGGCGCAACGGTGACGGCGGCCCGGGCCGATGACGTCGTCACTGCGATCGCGATCGCGAGCGGCTTGGTCGTCATCGAGTCGCTTTTCGTCGACACGCCCGATCATGACGAGCCGGACTTCGTGGCGGTCGAAGGGGGGGCCTTCGATCCCGTGCGCGCCGAAAACGAATCGGCGTACTTCGACGCTGAGTATCGCTCCGGTTTTTTCCTTTGGAAACTAAAGCCGTTCGGCGGCATCGCTGGAACCGCGGACGGCAGTTTTTGGGGCTATGTCGGCGTCCGGCTCGACACGTATTGGGGGCGTCGGATCATCATAACGCCAAGCTTCGCCCTCGTCGGCTACGACAAAGGGAACGGAAAGAATCTCGGCAGCCCGCCACTCCTCGGCCGCTCCGGTTTCGACTTTCAGTATCGCTTTGACGACGATTCGCGAATTGGCCTCACCTTCCATCATATGTCGAACGGCAAGGCGTTGGGGCAAAGTATCAATCCAGGCACCGAACTCGTCGGCATCAGCTATTCGGTCCCCGTCAAAACCATCACCGACACAATCAGTAAATGGTAGGTTGCGGCTCATCGCGCTGCTCCGACGATCGGCCTGCGGATGCCTTTTTGACTTGGATGGATATTCCGCTAGATTGATGGCGCCGCAACGGTGGCAATTCCGTTCAAGAAAATATGGCATTTTTCACATGAGGGATTCATGGACATAGAGTTTGGCGAGTTGGCCACCCCCAAAAAGGGTGCCGTCGTGGTCGGTGTGCTGGAGGGTGGGGTGCTTTCGCCAAGTGCGTCGGTACTCGACAAGGCAACGAGCGGCGCCCTCGCCCGCGCGATAGCCCATGGACGCTTCAAGGGCAAGCGGGACCAGCTTGCGGAACTCGTGGCCCCGTCGGGGGTGGCGCTTTCGCGCATCGTCATGGTCGGCATCGGCAAGCCGGGCGAGGTCGATGAGCTGCGGGCCCAGGCGATCGGCGGGCGGGCCGCGGCCCATCTTGCCGCGACGGGCGAGAAGGAAGCTTCCGTGCTGGTTGACTCCGTGAAGGGCCCCAAACTCGATACCGCGCATATCGCGGCCAATATCGGTTACGGCGCGCGGCTGCGCTCCTATCGTTTCGACAAGTACCTTACGAAGGAGAAGCCCGAGGACAAGCCGAGCCTCATGACGTTTCGTGTCCTCTCGAGCAGTGCCGTCAAGGCACGGGCCCTCTACGAACCCCTCGACAAAATCGGGGAGGGCGTTTTCCTGACGCGCGACCTCGTGTCCGAGCCGGCGAACGTCATTTATCCGGAATCGCTCGCCGCCGCGGCCAAGGGTCTCGCCAAGCTCGGCGTCCGCATCGAAATTCTCGACGAGAAGCAGATGGCGAAGCTCGGCATGGGAGCGCTCTTGGGTGTCGGCCAGGGCAGCGCACGGCCGCCACGACTCGTGGTCATGCAGTGGCTCGGCAATCGCGGGGCGAAAGATAAGCGTCCGTTGGCCTTTATCGGCAAGGGGGTCACCTTCGACACCGGGGGCATATCGCTAAAGCCCGCCGCCAACATGGAAGACATGAAGTGGGACATGGGCGGTGCGGGGGTGGTGATCGGATTGATGAAAGCGCTCGCGGGGCGCAAGGCGAAGGCCAACGTCGTGGGCATCGCAGGCTGCGTTGAGAACATGCCGGACGGGCGCGCGCAGCGGCCGGGCGATATCGTGAAATCGATGTCGGGCCAGACAATCGAGGTTATCAATACCGATGCCGAGGGCCGCCTCGTCCTTGCGGATGCGATCTGGTACACCCACACGCGCTTCAAGCCGCGCTTCATGGTCGATCTCGCCACGCTGACCGGCGCTATCATCATCTCGCTCGGCCACGAATACGCGGGGCTCTTCGCGAACAATGAGGAGCTTGCAAAGCGGCTCATCGCCGCCGGCGAGGCCGTGGGCGAGCCGCTCTGGCGCATGCCCCTCGGCGACGAATATGACAAGGCGCTGAAATCGCCCGCGGCGGACATGAAAAACGTCGGCGACCGCGCCGGCGGCAGCATCACGGCAGCACAGTTCATCAAGCGCTTCGTCAACGACGTGCCCTGGGCGCATCTCGACATTGCCGGCATGGCCTGGTCCTCGAAGGACAAGCCGACGGTGCCGAAAGGCGGCACGGCATACGGCGTGCGCCTTTTGGATCGCCTGATCGCCGACTATTACGAAGGCAAGTGAGGACGGGAACGTCGGTGCCATAGAAAGCCCCGATTCGCGATGGGCCTCGTTATGTAATGACCGAGGTGTGGTTCTATCACCTGCAGCGGCGGGCCTTGGAGGAGGTGCTGCCGCAGCTCCTCGAGAAAGTCCTGGTGGCGAAGAAACGGGCTGTCGTGCTCCTCAGTTCGGAGGAGCGCGTCGAGGCCATCAACAATCTCCTCTGGACTTATGACGACGGCAACTTCCTGCCACACGGCAGCGCCCGCGACGGCTTTGCGGCCGAGCAACCGATCTGGCTCACGGCGAACGACGAGAATCCGAATAGCGCGGAAATCCTTGTCCTCGCCGACGGTGCCCATTCTGCGCAAATATCGCGATACGAGCGTTGCCTGGAGCTCTTCGACGGCAACGATGCCGCTTCGGTCGCCGCCGCGCGCAGTCGCTGGAAGGACTATAAGGACGCCGGCCACGACGTCGCGTACTGGCAGCAAGACACTCGTGGAAAATGGGAGAAAAAGGCGTGACGCGCACAAGCCCGCCATCTGTGCGATGGCCAGGGCTCGTAAGCGTTTTGGCGCTTTCGTGGGCCGTCCGTTAGTACCGGCCCCACGTCAAGCCGGCCGCAGGTGCGGCAGAATGCCTGCTACAGATTTCCCTTCTTCGTCTGATCGTAGAGATAACCGGCACCCGCACCCACCGCACCGCCGATAAGTCCGCCACACCAGACGCATCCGCCCGTGAGCGCGGTTCCAACCAGGCCGACGCCGGCACCGATCCCGGCCCCGCTCAGTGTGCGTTGCTCAGTGTCGTTCATATCGCTGCACGCCGCGGTACCCAGAAGCGCGACGGCGGCAAGCGGAACAAGGACTCGTTTCATCGCAAAGGCTCCTTTGGCATCTTGACCCAGCACCGGCTTCAGACGGGGCACCCGACCAGAGCGCAACCTTGCAGCCCTATTCGTTAAGTTTTTACTAACAGCCCATAAATCTTGCGTCACGCCTTACCCACAGCCCCAATCCCATGAATCCGGCGGTCTGGTCCCAGATAATCGGGAGGTCTCTTCCGGACCAGAGTCAATCCCGAGTCAAAAATGAGTCGAAATCGAGTCGGACTCCCTCGGCAGCCGGATGTCACGAGCCGGGATTAGCGGTATCGAGAGCTTCCTGGGCCGAAAGCCAGGCTTCTTCGGCCGATGCAAGGGCCTTTTTGATGTCGCCGAGGCGGATCTGCAATTCCATGACCCGTGCCGTGGGACCGAGGTAGATTTCGGGATCGGCAAGCAGAAGCTCTAGCCTTGCCAGTTCGGCGGTCAAACGCTCGATGCGCGCCTCGGCGGCTTGGGCGGCCTTCTTGAGGTGCGCTACCGCGGCGCGCGCGTCGGCGTTGGCGCGGCGCAATTCCCTTTTGCTCGGCTTGCCGACGGCCCCTTCGTTTCGCTTGCCGGCGGCATCCTTGCTGCCGTCGCTCAATTTGCCGCGTCGTTCGTCAAGCAGAAGGTTGCGGTAGTCGTCGAGATCGCCCTCGTAGGCGGTTACGGTGCCGTCCTTCACAAGCCAAAGCCGATCGGCGGTCAACTCGACCGTATGGGGGTCGTGGCTGACGATGATGACGGCGCCGTCATAGTCGTTGAGCGCCTCGACAAGGGCTTCGCGAGCGTCGATATCGAGATGGTTAGTCGGCTCGTCGAGCAGCATGAGATTGGGCGCGTTGCGGCTCATGAGCGCAAAGAGCAGGCGCGCCTTCTCCCCGCCGGAGAGGGCACCTGCCCTGACCTCGGCGCGCATCTGCGTGAAGCCGAAGCGCCCGAGATGGGCGCGCACCTGCGTATCGTCCGATTTGGACATGAGGCGCTTCATATGCTCGAAGGGCGTCGCCGCGAGATCGAGTTCCTCCGCCTGATCCTGCGCGAAGTAGCCGACCTTGAGCTTGCCCGAAGCGCGCCGTTGGCCTTGCAACGGCGCAAGCCGGCCTGCGAGCAGTTTCATCAATGTCGACTTGCCGTTGCCGTTGGCGCCGAGCAGCGCTATGCGATCGTCCGGGTCTACGCGTAAGGATAGCCTGCTCAGTATCGGCGCATCGGGTGCATACCCCGCGGCCGCACCCTCGAGTGCCAGGAGCGGGGGAGGTAGCTTTTCTGGGCTCGGAAACTCGAAGCGCACCACGTTCTCCTCGGCGACGGCGACGACGGGCTCCATCCGCTCGAGCGCCTTGAGCCGGCTTTGCGCTTGGCGGGCCTTGCTCGCCTTGGCGCGAAAGCGGTCGATGAAGGCCTGGATATGCCGGCGCTCCGCCATCTGGCGGGAAGCGAGCGCGGCCCGGTGAGCAAGGCGCTCGCGCCGCGTTCGCTCGAAGCGATCGAAGCCGCCGCTATAGAGGACGAGTTTGCCGCCGTCGATGTGGAGAATACGGTCGACCACCTTGTTCAGGAGTTCGCGGTCGTGGCTCACCACGAGGACGGTGTTCGAGTAGCTGGCGAGGAAGTTTTCGAGCCACATGGTGGCTTCGAGGTCGAGATGGTTGGTCGGTTCGTCGAGGAGGAGGAGATCGGGGGCTGCAAAAAGTGCGGCCGCGAGTGCGACGCGCATTCGCCATCCGCCCGAGAAGTCGCTGAGCGGCCTCGACTGTGCCGCCTCGTTGAAACCGAGGCCGGCGAGAATCCGGGCCGCGCGCGGAATGGCGCGGTGCGCCTCGATGTCCGTCAGGCGATGATGGATATCGGCGATGCGTTGCGGATCGCCGGTCTGCTCCGCTTCCGCGAGGAGGGTGGCGCGTTCCCGATCCGCCTTGAGAACGAATTCCACGAGCGTGTCGGAAGCCGGCGGCATCTCCTGGGCCACCGTGCCGACCTTTAGCCCGGAGGTGAGCTGGATCTCGCCGCCGTCGGAATCGATCTCTCGCAAGATCAGACGCAGAAGCGTCGTCTTGCCGGCACCGTTCTTGCCGACGAGGCCGACGCGGGCGCCGTCGGCGATTGTCGCCGATGCGCGTTCGAAGAGGTTGCGACCGGCGATCCGATAGGTGAGGTCGGCGATCTGAAGCATATAACGGGTCTCGGACGCAGGTTTTCCAGCGCTGGGTGATACAGTGGTTGCCCTCGGCGCTCAAGCTGTCTATAAGCGCGGCGCAGATTGGTCCGCGCCGATCGGGGATCCACGCGAGCCAACCGCCAATTCAGCAAATATTGGGAGCGAGTTTTCCATGGCCATCGAGCAAACCCTCTCGATCATCAAGCCCGATGCCACGCGCCGCAACCTGACCGGCCAAATCAACGCGCGCTTCGAGTCGGCCGGGCTCAGGATCGTCGCACAAAAGCGCCTATGGCTTACGCGCGGTCAAGCCGAACGTTTTTATGCCGTGCATAGGGAGCGGCCGTTCTTCAAAAGCCTCTGCGATTTCATGATCTCGGGTCCCGTCGTCGTGCAGGTTTTGGAGGGAGAGGGCGCCGTCGCAAGGAACCGCGACGTCATGGGAGCGACCAACCCGGCAAACGCTGCGCCGGGCACCATCCGCAAGGACTTCGCCGAATCGATCGAGGCGAATTCGGTGCACGGGTCCGACGCTCCTGAAACCGCCCGGAGCGAGATCGGCTTCTTCTTCAGCACGCTCGAACTCGTCGGATAACCAGGCGAACCGTCGAATTTAAGCACTGGCGTGCGAACGGGCCGCTTGCCCCTCCAAGAGAGGACCGAATGAGCGTTCAGGCAGGAAGACAAATGCCGAATCGCGGAATCGATATTCTTGCAAGCGGTCGCGGGGCGATCAAAGCAGGAAAATCGCGAGCAGCGAGAGCACCACGATAACGGATCCGAGGCCGATGGTCGCAACACGGATGAAGCCATGCCACGTGTCGAGGTGCGATTGCATGTCGAAATCGGCGGCCATCGAAAATTCTCCCTTGTGCAACTGCCCTTGCGACCGGCGCCCATATTGCCCGAGGCCTGCTTAGACGGGCAAGGGGCAATGTCTCCCGCCTATTGCGCATCACGGATGCTGTCGACGTCCAGGGCTTCGATGGCCGGCCGGGCGTCATCGTCGATCCGCACGCGGCCGCTTTCGACGTGGACGCGACCTTCGGCGATCAAGCGCAGTGCAAGGGGATAGCAGCGATGCTCGGCCTTGAGCACGCGGGCCGCGAGGATAGCCGCATCGTCATTTGGGCGGACGGGGACCCTGGCCTGCAGGATGATGGGACCTGCGTCGAGTTCGGGTGTGACGAAATGCACGGTGCATCCGTGAAGACGCTCGCCGGTCTCGATCGCGCGCTCGTGCGTGCGAAGGCCGCGGAAGGAGGGTAGCAAGGACGGATGAATGTTGATGATTTTGCCCGCCCATGCCGCGATGAAGCCCTCCGACAACACCCGCATGAAGCCGGCGAGGCAAACGAGGTCGACGCCTTTCTCGCGCAATGCTGCATCGAGTGACGCGTCGAATGCCTCACGCGTGGCGAATCGACCGTGTTCGATCACCGCGCTCGGGATACCTGCTTTTTCCGCCCGGGTGAGGCCGGCGGCTTGCGCCACATTTGAAATCACCAGCACGATCGCGGCGGGAAAACCGGGTGCTTCGCAGGCGTCGATGAGGGCTTGCAGATTGCTGCCGCGACCGGATATGAGCACGCCGACCTTGAGCGGCACGCCCATTCTCAATCGCTCCACGCGGCGTCCATATTCTTGATGACGACCTCCGGCTCGGCCATTCGCTGACTGATGACGGCGCCGATCCGGTAAACCGTCTCTCCGCCTTGCACGAGAATTCTCGTGGCCAGCTCGACGTCTTCAGGGTGGGCCACCGCCACCATGCCGATGCCGCAGTTGAAGGTCCGCGCGAGCTCCCGCGAGGGGATGTTCGCCGCACGGCGCAGCCAGCGAAAGACGGGAAGGAGCGGCCAGGATCTCGCATCGAGCTCGACGCCGGTGCCGCGCGGCAGCACGCGTGGGATATTCTCGAAGAGCCCGCCGCCCGTGATGTGCGCAAGCGCCTGGACCGCACCAGCCCGCGCTGCGGCCAGGCAACTTCGCACATAGATGCGCGTCGGCGTCAGAAGCGCTTCTCCGAGCGAGCAGCTTCGATCGAAGGGGGCCGGATCGCCGTAGCTCAGTCCCTGTTCCTCGACCACTTTGCGCACGAGCGAGAAGCCGTTCGAATGCACGCCAGAGGCGGCCAGCCCGAGGATCACGTCGCCGGCGCGCACCGACGATCCCGTGAGCACGTCGCCGCGCTCGACCGCACCGACCGCGAAGCCGGCAAGATCGTAGTCCCGCTCGGCATAGATGCCGGGCATCTCCGCCGTCTCACCGCCGATCAAGGCGCAGCCCGCGTCCACGCAGCCGCGCGCAATACCCTTGATCACGGCGGTGGCGTGGACCACGTCGAGCTTGCCCGTCGCGAAGTAGTCGAGCATGAGGAGCGGCTCCGCCCCCTGCACGACAAGATCGTTCACAACCATCGCCACGAGATCGATGCCGATCTCGTCGTGCCGCCCGGCCGCGATCGCAACCTTGAGCTTGGTGCCTACGCCGTCGGTGGTCGATACCAGGATCGGGTCCTTGTAACCGGCGGCCCTGAGATCGAAGAGGGCGCCGAACCCGCCGAGGGTGGCGTCTGCCCCCTTGCGCCGGGTCGCGCGCGCAAACGGCTTAATGGCCTCGACTAGCGCCTCGCCCGCATCGATGTCAACGCCCGCGTCCTTGTATGTCCGGGTGGTATGGTCGCTCGAGGTCGTTATGGCTTCCTCGTCCGGATGAGAGCGGGTATAACGGGCTGCGGCCCACGAACCCAAGGCCGACAATACTTGATCCAGAACGGTTTGCAATGTTCCAACGAAGCCGCAACCTCGCCAAGCCTTGGGCGGCGAGAAACCCATTCCCGCTCGCGATCCCCGTCATACCGATTGTCCTGAGCATTTGGGGCCTTGTCTTGCTCGCACCGGTATCGCCGGCGTCGGCGCAAAGTGCAGACGTGTTCACGGTGCGCGACGTGCACGTCGACGAGACCGCAGGGACCGCGGCGCAAGCCCGTGAGCATGCCCTTGCGGTCGGCCAACGGCTCGCGATTCAGCAACTCTTCGCACGGCTCACATTGAAGGAGGACGAAGCGCGTCTCCCACGCCTGAGTGACGCGGAGCTTGCCGACGTGGTCGGGAGCTATGAGGTGCAAACTGAGAAGAACTCCCCCGTCCGCTACATAGGAACGCTCACCTATCACTTCAATCAGCGCGGCATCGAGCAAATTCTGCGCGATCGCGGTATTCCCTTCGCGGCGACGATGAGCAAGCCCATCGTGGTGCTTCCAGTCCTTCAGTCAGGCAATGGCCAGTCTTTATGGGACGAGCCCAATCCGTGGAGGCGCGCTTGGACGAGCCTGCCGCCAGCCGGCGGTCTCGTGCCTTTCGTGGTGCCAGGCGGGGATCGCCAGGACAGCGACACCTTGAATGCCGACGACGCCGTGCGGGGAAACGCGGACAAGCTGACGGCACTCGCCAGGCGTTACGCAACGAACTCGACCCTCGTTGCGATCGCGAGTCCCCGCGGCGACGCCAACAGCACCATCGCGCGCATCGATGTCTCTTATAGCCGGCAGGGTGGAGGCGGTGCTACACCCGCAACCGTGATCAGCGTCAGCGGCCAGCCGGCCGAATCGAGCGACGCCCTTTTCGCCCGTGCCGCACGCCAGGTCGAAGACGATGTCAGCGAGCGGTGGAAGCAAGAAAACCTCATCCACTTCGGACAGGCGCAGGAGGCGATTGTCACGGTACCGCTCGCCTCTCTCGAAGATTGGGTCCGGATCCGCCGTGCCCTCGAACAAATTCCGTTCGTAAGCCGGGTAGACCTTGTCTATTTCGCACGCGACGAGGCGCGCGTCGATCTCCATTACCTCGGCGATCCGGGCCAGCTCAAGCTGGCACTGGCCCAGCGCGACCTGCTCCTTACGGATGACGCGGGCGGCATGATGCTTCGGCCCGCATCGGGTGCTGCCGCGAAGGAGAGTGCGACGGAGTAAAGGGGAGGTGGTCGAAGCGGCCGTGATCAATCTGCCCAATCTCGTAACGCTGTCTCGGCTGCTCGCTTCACCGCTTGCCGTCTACCTTATCTTGAACGAAGCATGGACTGTAGCATTCTGGCTTTTCCTGATTGCGGGTTTGTCGGATGCGCTCGACGGTTATCTCGCCGTCCGGCTCAATGCACACACGCGTGTCGGCAGCATCCTCGATCCTTTGGCCGACAAAGTCCTGCTGGTCAGTGTTTTCGTCGTGATGGGATATGAACATAGACTACCGCAATGGATCGTCATCCTCGTGGTATTCCGCGATCTCCTGATCATCGGCGGCGCGCTGCTCGTGCATGCCTTGACGGGCAAGCTCGAAATGCGCCCGCTCATGATTAGCAAGATCAATACGGTCATGCAGTTCATCTTGCCGGCCTATGTGCTCGGAACGCTCAGTCTTGGGATCGACGACACCCGGATTCAACCCGTGCTCATCTGGATTGTCGCGGCAACGACGTGCCTTTCGGGCGCTGCCTACGTGGTGGTCTGGACGCGGCGCACCGCGGACCTCGGGGACGGCGGATGAGGGTCGTCAAATCGCCCGTCACAAGATCGCGCCGAGGCCTTTCGACGCGCGAAACCCATCTGCCGCCGACATAGAGGGATATAGCGTGGCCCAGCTCACCCTCGATCTCGGTCACCGGCCCGCCTTCGGGCGGGAGGATTTTCTGGTGTCCCCTTGCAACGCGGAAGCAGTCGCCTGGCTCGATCGCTGGCCCGATTGGCCGGCGCCGGCGCTGACGGTGTATGGCGCCCCCGGCTGCGGCAAGAGCCACTTGGCTCAAGTGTGGCGCGCACGTTCGGGCGCTTCGGTCATGGCGCGTGAGGCACTTGTCACCGCGTCGCTCGACGAACGCGTCGGTGCAGGAATGGCGTTCATCGTCGAGGATGCGGATTGCGGCCTGGATGAGCGGGCGCTGCTTCATCTCTACAACATGCTCGCCGAGCGAGGTGGGCACCTTCTCGTGACCTCGGCAATCGCACCCGCACGTCTTGCGATCAAGCTCGCCGATCTGCGCTCACGCCTCGTGGCCGCACCCGCCGTCGCAGTTGCACCACCCGACGAAGCGCTGATCGGCGCATTGCTCGTCAAGCTCTTCGCCGATCGGCAGCTCCGCGTGGAAGCTGAGCTGATCGGCTTTCTTTTGGCGCGGATGGAGCGCTCCTACGAGGCGGCATGCGCCCTCGTCGACCGGCTCGACGCCGCGGCCCTTGCGGCCCGGCGGCGGATTACGGTACCTCTAGCTCGCGAAGTGCTGAGTCGTATCGGCTCAACCGAGCGCACCTGAGGGAGGGCGAGCATGGATCTCGGAATTGCCGGCAAGAAGGCGATTGTTTGCGCGGCGAGCAAGGGCCTCGGCAAGGCATGCGCTTTCTCACTCGCACGCGAAGGCGCCGACGTCACGATCCTCGCGCGCACGCGCGAAACGCTCGACGCGACGGCTGCCGAAATTCGCGCCAAAACGGGAAGCAAGGTGACCGCGGTCGCCTGCGACATCACCACCGACGAAGGCCGCGCGGCCGCGCTCGCCGCATGTCCCAGTCCCGACATCCTCGTGAACAATGCGGGCGGCCCGCCGCCAGGCGACTTTCGCGAATGGGACAAGGATGCGTGGTTCAAGGCGCTCAACAACAACATGGTAACGCCCATCCTTCTGATAAAATCGACCGTCGACGGCATGATCGCGCGCAAGTGGGGCCGCATCGTCAACATCACGTCGGGTGCGGTGAAGGCGCCCATTCCAACACTCGGCCTGTCGAATGGTGCGCGCACCGGCTTGACCGGTTTCGTCGCCGGCCTCGCGCGTCAGACCGTCAGGCACAACGTCACGATCAACGGCCTCCTGCCCGGCCCCTTCGAAACGGATCGATTGCTCGACACTGTGCGGTTCCAGGCCCAAAAACTCGGCAAGTCCTACGATGAACAGTTGGCCCAGACCCGAGCCGCAAACCCCGCCGGTCGAATCGGTATTCCCGCCGAATTCGGGGACGCCTGCGCCTATCTTTGCAGCGCACAGGCGAGCTTCATCACGGGCCAAAACTTTTTAATGGATGGGGGCGCTTACCAAGGTACGCTGTAACATATTGCAATAAAACCGCCATTTTTGTTATCCCCGTTACACACAGGCTGTGTACGCGTACTAGCCGTGCGGCAGTTGTCCGCAATGGGCCATTTCGGATACACTTCGTTCCGCTGGGTGGCGCCAAACAGACAATAGAAATCTTCAAGGCGAGCGTGGGGTTAGGTCAACCGCGCCGGGGCCGGGATGAACGACGAAATCGAACTCAAGCTTGCGGTCGCGCCCGAGCATGTCGAGCGGCTGAAGCGGCATCCCATTTTGCGTGCCCTCAAGGAAACGCGCGGTACGACCAAGCGTCTTGTCAGCACTTATTACGACACGCCGGCACTCGAACTTCTGCACAAAGCTGTCGCACTTCGCGTGCGGAAAATCGGGCAGCAGCGGATCCAGACGATCAAGCGCGAGCCGAAAGCGGGCAAAAGCCTGATCGCGCGCCAGGAGTGGGAAAAGCATATCGACGGTGACCGCCCGGATATCTCGATGGTTGAAGATCCCGAACTTCGGAGTTTGATTGAAACCCACGCCAACGAGGGCGAACTCAAGCCGGTATTCGTAACGGACGTGACGCGGCAGGTTTGGCCGATTCGCATGGGTACGAGCAGAATCGAATGTGCGCTCGATGTCGGCGAGATCAAGGCCGAAGGCAAGACCGCACCGGTATGCGAGGTCGAACTCGGTCTTGTTTCCGGGACACCGTCCAAGCTTTTCGAGCTGGCCCGCAAGCTGAACAAGACCATACCGCTCAGGCTCGAGCACACGAGCAAGGCGGAACGCGGCTATAACCTCCTGACCGGCGTGACACCGGCCCCCAAGCGAGCGGCCGCCGTGCATCTCGAAAGCGAGATGACCGTGCGAAGTGCTTTTGCCGCGATTGCTCGCGGCTGCGTGATGCACATACTCGACAACGTGGAAAGCGCGCATCACGGCGAGGATCCTGAAGGCCTTCATCAGCTTCGTGTCGGCATCAGGCGCTTGCGCGCTGCCTTCTCGGTCTTCCGCGAGGCGATTCCGGAGACGGATAGGGAGGCGATCGGGGGCCAACTTCGCCGGCTCCAGCAAGAGCTCGGCCCCGCACGGGAATGGGATGTCTTCATAGACAGCACGATGCGGATCGTTGCGAAGCGGCTTCATAGCGCCAAAGGGCTGGATGTCCTTCTCGATGCTGCCGAAGGAGAACGGCGGCGCGGCTACGAACGCGCACGGACAGCGCTCACGGATCCACTCTGCACGGATTTGCTTCTCCATCTCGAGGCATGGCTGGATGGAATGCTCACGAATGGCATCAACTTCACCAACGGCCACAAGCATGAAGGCGAAGACACCCTCAATGGTGTCCTCGACCGGCCCATCCTCGCGTTCGCGACCGAGGTATTGCGCGCGCGCCATGCGAAGGTTCTCAAGCTCGGCGCTCGAGGCCGCAAGATCAGCGACGATGAGATTCACGAGCTGCGCATCCGCGTGAAGAAATTGCGGTATGCGATCGAGTTCTTCCGCGACCTTTACAACGACAAATCCATCAAACGCTTCACGACGACCCTGAGAGGACTACAGGAGGTCCTCGGCACGGCCCATGACGCCCTTGTGGCCGACGATCTGATCCCGCGCCTCGAGACGATCGCAGATGTTGGGGCGGAGCGGGCGATCGGCCAGCTTCAGGGCTGGTGCGCGGCCCAAATCAAGCACGACCGCAAGCGACTCGACGCATTGTGGGGCAATTTCGCCCGCCTTCGCCCGTTCTGGAAATAGCGCGGATTCGCAGCCGATCCGGATTCCCTATCGTCGCCTTATTCAGCGTCGCGAGGCGTCCAGAGGCGGACGAGTTCAGCCGTCCCCGCATCGAGGGCGCGCCATTTCGTCCCGGAAAAATTCAATTCGGCCAACGCCGCCGTTGGAAATTTGACGGCAAGTCGATCGAGCATTGCCCGGTCGCCGCGGCCGGCCAGCGATTGCGCAAGCCCTTGGAGGCCGGGATTGTGCCCGATCAGCATCGCCGAGGGCGTGTCATCTGGCACGCGCCGAAGCCGTCCCAAGAGCTTTCGCGCACTCGCGAGGTAAAGCTGCCGTTCGACGGAGAGCGTATATTTGTTCGTGAACGCAGGCGCTATGCGCTTGAAGGTTTCCTGCGTCCGCGTCGCAGATGAGCAAAGAATCAGCTCCGGTGCGACGCCGAACCTCGATATGGCCTCGACCAGTGCTCGGCAGGCCCGCTTGCCGCGGCCTGACAGGCTGCGATCGAAATCGGCAAGGCCCGGTTCGTCCCAGCTCGATTTGGCGTGCCGCAGAAGATAGAGCGTTTTCATGATCGTTTCGTTACATAGGGGCTGACCGCCAACGCCTCGATCATGACACGCGCCGGGCCAAAGAGTAATATCCGACAGCGGCGAAGCATGTGGTGTCATATCCGGGCGGTAACGTCGGGGCCGGATTTTCCCGAGACTCACGTTGTCGGCACGCTGCCGTCGGTAAAAGGCGAGAGGAGGTTCAAGTGCGCGACGACAGGCAAATGGTCGACGTCCCATTGGACGCCGGTTCGGAAGACCGCTTCATCAACCGTGAGCTTTCCTGGCTTGCCTTCAATGAGCGCGTGCTGGCCGAAGCCGAAAATCCGAATCATCCGCTTCTTGAGCGTCTTCGCTTCGTCTCGATCTCCGCGAGCAACCTCGACGAGTTCTACATGGTGCGCGTCGCCGGCCTCAAGGCGCAAATGGCTGCCGGCGTGACGACGCCGAGCCAGGACGGGTTGACTCCCGCCGAGCAACTCGAGGGGATAAGTAATCGCACAAGCGACCTCGTCCATAGTCAGCAGCGGCTCTGGCGCATCCTTCGGAACGAATTGAACGAGGCGGGATTGTCGGTGGTCGAGGCGCACGAGTTTTCCGAGAAGGAGCGGGATTGGGTCGAGGAATATTTCAACGATCAGATTTTTCCGGTCCTGACCCCGCTTGCCATCGACCCGGCGCATCCATTCCCATTCATTCCCAATCTCGGCTTTTCGATCGTGCTCGAGCTCTCGCGAGCCGAGGATGGGAAGAATCTGATGGCGCTCGTGCCGATTCCAAACCAGATCGATCGCTTCACGCGCCTTCCGGGGCGGAAGATCCGTTTTCTTCCGGTCGAAGGCGTTGTGGGTCTCTTTCTCGATCGCCTGTTTCCGGGATTCGAGGTTCTGGGTCTCGGTCTGTTCCGCGTATTGCGCGACAGCGAGGTTGAAATCGAGGAAGAAGCGGAGGACCTCGTCCGCGTCTTCGAATCGGCACTCAAGCGTCGGCGTCGCGGCAACGTCATCCACCTCGTCATCAACCAGGGCATGCCCCCCGCAATCGCGCGATTTGTGATCGACAAGTTTCGCGTCGCCCAAGCGGACGTCGCGGAGGTCGACGGCCTAATCGGATTGGCGAGTACCAAGGAGTTGATCGTTTCCGAGCGGCGCGATCTGCTGTTCACGCCATATAATCCTCGTTTTCCCGAACGCATCAGGGATTTCGGCGGCGATTGTTTCGCGGCGATCCGCCACAAGGACATCATCGTGCATCATCCCTATGAAAGCTTCGATGTGGTGGTGCAGTTCATCCGGCAAGCCGCCGCCGATCCTGCCGTCGTCGCGATCAAGCAGACGCTTTACCGGACAAGCGACGATTCGCCGATCGTGAAGGCGCTCGTCGAAGCGGCTGAGGCCGGCAAGTCGGTCACCGCCGTCGTCGAGCTAAAGGCCCGCTTCGACGAAGCAGCCAACATCCGCTGGGCTCGCGATCTCGAGCGATCCGGCGCTCAGGTGATTTACGGATTCCTCGACCTCAAGACGCACGCCAAGGTCTCTCTCGTGGTGCGGCGTGAGGGCAAGGTACTCTGCTCCTATGTCCATTTCGGCACGGGCAATTACCACCCGATTACCGCGAAAATTTATACCGATCTCTCGTTCTTCACCTGCGATCCGGCCCTGTGTCACGATGCGGCGAGACTCTTCAACTTCATGACCGGATACGCGCGTCCGAGAAAGCCGGAAAAAATCGCGATCGCCCCCATCAACCTGCGCGAGTTTCTTCTGAGCCACATCGAAGCGGAAATCGCGCACTCCAAGGAAGGAAAGCCTGCGCAAATCTGGGCCAAGCTCAATTCGGTGGTCGATCCGCAGGTGATCGACGCGCTCTACCGGGCAAGCCAGGCGGGCGTTCAGATCGATCTCGTCGTACGTGGCATTTGCTGCTTGCGACCGGGCGTTCCGGGGCTGTCCGAGAATATCCGGGTCAAGAGCATCGTCGGGCGCTTTCTCGAACATGGCCGAATCGTTTGCTTTGGCGCCGGACATGCTTTGCCCTCGCCGGAGGCCAAGGTGTTCATCTCGTCGGCCGACTGGATGCCGCGGAATCTCGATCGTCGGGTCGAGACTCTCGTGCCGATCGAGAATCCAACGGTGCACGAGCAGGTCATGGGCCAAGTCATGGTCGCCAATCTGAAGGATGTTGCGCAAAGCTGGGTCCTTGGATCCAATGGCGGCTACACGCGCCTCAAGGCCGATAAGGGGGCCTTCAGCGCCCACACCTACTTCATGACGAACCCCAGCCTTTCAGGGCGCGGTAGCGCGCTCAAGAAGTCCAAGATCGTGCCGCGACTGATCTCGAAGCAGGTGTGAGGTCAACTCGTGGAGGCAAGCCGCCGGGCTGAGGCAGTCGTGGTGAAGTCGGCTCGGATCGGCGTGATCGACCTTGGGTCGAATTCAATCCGTCTCGTGGTCTACGATCGGCTGCGCCGCTCGCCCGCGGTCGAGTTCAACGAACGCGTCCTTTGCGGCCTAGGCCGCGGGCTTGCGCGCACCGGTCGTCTTAGTACCGACGGTCGGATGCGAGCCCTCGAAAACCTCGCGCGTTTTGTGCTGCTCGCACGGCATATGCAGGTCGACCGCCTCGACATCCTGGCGACGGCAGCCGTGCGCGACGCCACCGATGGCGCCCAATTTGTCGAGGAAGTAGAGCGGCGCTGCAAGCACAAGGTCCAGGTTGTCACCGGCCAGGACGAAGCGCGCTTATCGGCGCTTGGCGTGCTCTC
>Ga0187766_10000368_pt1 | contig 24835 bp, 26 predicted proteins | sample 0216_QUI02_MP05__4_FD_132971 | JGI IMG/M metagenome (GOLD analysis project Ga0187766, IMG submission 132971) | Tropical peat soil microbial communities from peatlands in Department of Meta, Colombia - 0216_QUI02_MP05_20_MG | ecosystem: Environmental > Terrestrial > Soil > Wetlands > Peat ... | reverse complement strand
CGGCATCGCGACCAGGTTCACCGAGGTCGCGTCCAGGCCCCACGGGCCCGAGACGTGCGGCAGGATGGTGCCGAGGTTGCGGTTCATCAGCATCACGCCCTTGGGCAGGCCGGTGGTGCCCGAGGTGTAGAGCTGCATGGCGACGTCGTCCCTGGCCGAGGCCAGGTCCGGGTCGCGGGCCGGCGCGTGCTCGAGCCATGCCCGGTAGCTCTCGTGACGCGGGTGCGCGCCGAGGACGACGATCTTCTTCACGGTGGCGAGCTTGGGCTCGATCTCCTCCAGGTGGGCCACGAAGTCGGCGCCCACGAAGAGGACCTTGGCGCCCGCGTCGTTGATGGTGTGCTCCATCTCGACGGGCGCCAGCCGCCAGTTGACGGCGACGTTGACGGCGTTGACCTTTCCTCCGCCGAACAGCACCTCGAAGTACTCCGGCCCGTTCTTGTCGAGGAAGGCCACGCGGTCCTGGGGGCCGACGCCTTCGGCGAGCAGGCTCTGCGCGACCCGGCTCGACGTCGCGTCCATCTCGGCGTACGTGATGGTCCGGGACCCATAGGTGAGCATCGGCTGCCCGCCCCGCCGGGCGGCGTGGGCGCGGACGATGTTGGCGAGCGTCCACTCCATGTCAGACCGGCTCCGTGCGGCCCCAGACGATGGCCAGCACCGTCGCACCGTTCTGGGTCGTGACCGTGTGCACGCACCCGTTCGGGCGATAGTTCATCTGGCCGGTCGCCACCACGCCGGCCTCGTCCGCATTCGCGCCCTCGACGAGGAAGATCAGCTCGTCGCCGACGTGCCGGTGCGGCGGCAGCGTGGCCCCGGGCTCGAAGCGCGCGAGCAGGGCGCGGCGCTCGGTCGCCTTGTCCTCCCAGATCCGCTTCTGCCGGACGCCTGGGCGCGCCTCGATCCACGGCAGCTCGCTCAGCGTGAAGATCCGCGACGGCGGAGCATTCCCCCGCTGGGTGGTGGGCTCGATGTCACCCGTGAGCACGGCCAGAACGGTCGCGCCGTGCTTCGACGTGACGGTGTGGACGCAGCCGTCCGGGCGGTAGCTCATGTTCCCGGCCGTCACCGTCCCCGACTCGTCCGACACGGCGCCCTCGATGACGAAGATCAGCTCGTCGCCGACGTGACGATGGACGGGAAGCGCCGCGCCCGGTGCGAAGCGCGCCATCTGCGCCCGCCGCTTCGTGGCCGGGTCCTGCCAAAGAACCTTGACGCTGATGCCGGGCCGAAACTCCTCCCACGCCTGCTCGCCGACCACGATGATCCGGGATCGGGGGCTCGTCGTCATCGCCATCACCAGGGGCAGACGAGCCGGTCGATCGAGAGCCGCCCCGCCCCGCCGATGAGGAGCGCCAGGGCCATGCCGATCAGCGCGAGATTCATCTCGAAGCCGTGACCCTTCCCCGGCTCCATGCTCCAGTTCAGGAAGAACCCGTTCTTCCAGTGCACCGTGGAGATGGCCACGAGCATCACCACGATGAGTCCCGCCGCCGCCGGCCGGACCAGCAGCCCGATGATCATCGCCACGCCCCCCAGGAACTCGGTGAGGGCCGCGAGCACGGTCAGCGGGGCCGGCACTCCAAGGGCCTGCTTGAAGTAGGCGATGACGCCCCGGAGCCCCGGCCCGTGAAACCAGCCGAACACCTTCTGGGCCCCGTGAGCGAAGAAGATGATCCCCAGCGCCACGCGCACGATCAGGAGCGATACCGACGGAAAGGTCCCGAAGAGCAGATCCATGGTGCCCTCCCCCCGGGCTCAGTGCCCGGTCGCCTTGCGGATGCTGCCGACGTGCTCGTCCAGGTGGCCGAGGAGCGCGCCCTTGACCATGTCCTCGGCGCTCATCGGAGGTGCCCCCGTGAACACGGTGCCGGTCTTCGCGAGCTCGGCGTCGGAGAGGCCTCGTACCGCCGCCGCCGCCGCAGACGCGCCCTTCTTGAGGAGGGCGATCGTCTTCGCCTTCGCGCAGCTCGCGAACTCCTTGGCGTGCTGGGCGTTCATCTCGTCGAGCATCTGATGGGTGAACGGCGGCATGGTCTGTCCGGCCGCGAGCGCCTTGATGATGTGGGTGATCGGCTCGTAGCTCCCGGCGACGTGGTGCGCGGTCGCGGCGACGGTCCACTTCTCGGCGCCCGTCGTCTTCTTCCAGTCGGCCTCGCTCAGCCCCTCGAGCATGGCCGTCGCGTCGTGCACCTTGGCCTCGAACTGCTTGGCGAGCGCTTCTCCCTTGGCTCCCATGCTCTCCTCCTTACCTCGCGAGACGCCGCAGCGCGCGGGCCGCGAGACGGTCCTTCTTGCTCAGCCGGCGTGGATTGCCCTTCTTGCTCCGGGGTCGACCCGCCTCCTCGTCGTCGTCCTTGTCGACCGCGTCGGCATCACGCGCCCGCTCGGCGCGCTCCAGGCGGGCCAGGAACTCGTCGGCGGTGATGGGAACGGCCCGGGCGCGCACGGCCGCGCGCTGGACCGCCCGGTCGCTCGAGACGACCGCGGCTCCCGCCGTGGCCATCCGCGCCAGCACCTGGTCGGCCGTCTCGCGCGCGCTCGAGAAGATCGCGCGCACCCCGGGCCCGCCGGAGCCGCTCCCACCCCCTCGACTCCCGTCGAAGACCACGCTGAACCGGTCGCCCGACACGCGCGCGGCGGTCGAAAGAAGGCGACAGAGCGCCTGGCGGCCCGCCTCCAGGCTCTGCCGCTCGTGCGCGGCCAGCGTGGGCTCCCGGCGGATCACGTTGTACCCGTCTACCAGCCAATGCATGGTGCGGCACCTGGCAGCCCCTCATACGCTCCGGCGAGGCCGGTTGTCAACGCGAACCACGAGCGGGTGCGCCGCTTGACAGGCCTACCTCCCCGGCGCACTATCGCGCCCGACACCGCGGCGACGATCGGAGGGAGACGGAATGGAAACCGGCCTGCGCGGCAAGATCGCCATGGTCTCGGGCGCGAGCAAGGGGATCGGCCGAGCGATCGCGGAGAAGCTCGCCGCCGAGGGGGCGAGCCTGTCGCTGTGCTCCCGCAGCGCCGAGCCGCTGCGCGTGGCCGCCCGCGAGCTCGAGGACAAGCACGGGGCCAGCTGCCTCGCGTTCCCCGGCGACCTGAACACGGAGGACGCGATCCGCGGCTGGGTCGCGGGCACCATCGCGCACTTCGGCGGAGTCGACGTCCTGATCAACAACGCGGGGGCCGCGCAGGGCGGCGCGTTCCTCGACTTGCCCGACCAGGTCTGGCGCGACAGCCTCAATCTCAAGCTCTTCGGCTACATCCGCGTGGCGCGCGAGGTCTTCCCGCACCTCGTTCGGCGGGGTGGCGGGCGCATCGTCAACGTCATCGGCATCGGCGGCGTGCAGCCGATGGACAACTACATGGTGGGCGGCGCGGCGAACGCCGCGCTGCTGAACTTCACGAAGGCGCTCGGCAACGAGGGCGCGCCCCACGGCATCCTCGTCACCGGCGTGAACCCGGGCGCGACGAAGACCGAGCGCTGGGACACCATGCTCACCAAGTGGGGCGCGGCCAAGGGCGTGACGCCGGCTCAGGCCGAGCGCGAGATCCTCCACGGCGTCCCGCTCAAGCGTGCGGGCACCGTCGACGAGGTGGCCAATCTGGTCGTGTTCCTCGCCTCGGAGCTCTCCTCCTACATCACGGGCACGACGATCAACATCGACGGCGGCATGACGAGGACGATCTGACGCAGGCGAGCCGAGACAAGGGGACGACCATGCGGAGACGCGACTTCCTGACGATGGCGGCGATAGGTGGCGTGGGAGCAGGCCTCGGGCTCCCCGCGTTCCTGCGCCACGCCGCGGCGGCGGCCGAGCCCATCAAGATCGGCATGCCCGCCGCGCTCTCCGGCGGCTACGCGCAGTACGGCATCCAGGCCAAGCGCGCCGCCGAGCTCTTCACGAAGGACGTCATGGCCAAGGGCGGCGTGCTCGGGCGACCGGTGGAGTTCATCTACGAGGACACCGCCGGCGATCCGGCCGCCGCGGTCCGCAAGGCCCAGAAGCTGGTCGAGAAGGACAGCGTGAAGTTCCTGACCGGCGTCGCGCTGTCCTCCGAGGCGCTGGCCGTCTCCGCCAAGTGCCCCGAGTGGAAGGTCATCTTCATGTCGACCATCAACGGGGCGGGCGCGCTCACCGCGAAGGCCTGGAACCGGTACTTCTTCCGCGTCAACACGAGCGGGCCCATGGGCGCCCGCGCCATCAGCCTCTACCTGGCCGAGGGGCCCATGAAGCGCTTCTTCGCGCTGGGCAGCGACTACGCCTGGGGCCGCGACAGCGTGGCGTCCTTCACCTCGCAGATCACCGCGGCGAAGAAGGAGATCGTCGGCACCGACTACCCACCGGTCGGCACGAAGGACTTCGCGAGCTACATCGCCAAGATCCGGCAGTCGAAGGCCGACGGCGTCTACCTGGCGCTGCCCGGCCAGGACGCGACCATCTACCTGAAGCAGGCCCACCAGTTCGGCCTCAACCGCGAGGTGAAGCCGATCATGGAGATCCTCGAGCTGGAGAACATGAAGGCGGTGGGCGACGCCATGGTGGGCGCGATCGGCAGCTCGCGCTACCCGTTCACGGTCGACACGCCGAAGAACCGCGACTTCGTCAAGCGCTTCCACGACCTGCACGGCGTCTACCCGGACATGTTCGACGGCGAGACGTACGAGGGGCTCGAGTGGCTGGCCCAGGTGATCCAGAAGGCGGGCACCGACGACGTCGAGAAGGTGATCGACGCCTGGGAGGACTCGAGCTACGAGGGCCTCGAGGGGCCGTTCACCATGCGCAAGTGCGACCATCAGGCGGTGCAGCTGGGCTTCGCCGTGGAGGCGGTGAAGGACCCGAAGTACCCGCACCCGGTGCCCAAGATCCTCGCGACCTACGCGGGCGACAAGGTGACGCCGAAGTGCCGCAGCGAGGAATTCTAGCGCGTCGGGCGACGGGCGCCGCCCCGTGGCCGGCGTGGTCGAGCAGCTCCTCAACGCGCTGACGCTCGCCGGCCTCCTCTTCCTGGTCTCGGCCGGGCTCTCGCTCGTGTTCGGCATCTTGCGCGTGGTCAACTTCGCCCACGGCGTCTTCTACATGCTGGGGGCGTATCTGGGCTTCACGACGGTCGTGCTCTCGGGGGCCTTCTGGCCGGCGCTGGTGGTGGTGCCGATCGCGGTGGGCGCGCTCGGAGCCCTCCTCGAGGCGTGCTCACTGCGCTTCATCTACCGGCGCCCGCCGATCTACCAGCTGCTGCTGACGTTCGGGCTCGCGCTGATCCTCGAGGAAAGCATTCGCATCGTCTACGGGCCCACCGCGAAGCCCCTCGACCCGCCGGCCTATCTCGAGGGCGCGATCCGGCTCGGGAGCCTCCAGTACCCGCGTTACCGGCTCTTCGTGGTGGCGCTCGGCCTCGTCGTGGCGGCCGCGGTGTGGGGTTTCCTCCGCCGGACCCGCGCTGGCCTGGTCATCCGCGCCGTCGCCCAGAACAGCGAGATGGCCGAGTGCCTCGGGGCCGACGTGGCCCGGGTGCGCACGCTCGTGTTCGGCGCGGCCTGCGCGCTCGCCGGGCTCGGCGGCGTGGCGGCGGCGCCGATGACGACCGCGTATCTCGGCATGGGGATCGGGGTGATCGTCGACGCGTTCGTGGTGGTCGTGATCGGCGGCCTCGGCAGCATCGGCGGCTCGATGGTGGGCAGCCTCATCGTCGGCGCCGCCCAGACCTGGGGCAACTACTACTTGCCGGAGACCGCGATGGTCATCATGTACGCGGTCATGGGCGCCATCCTGATCTGGAGACCGTGGGGCCTCTTCGGCGATCCGGAGTGAGCCCGGCGCGGGCGCTGGCCGCGGCGGCGCTCGCGGCGCTGGCGGTCGCCCCGTGGGTGGCCGCGCGCTACCAGCTCTCGCTCCTGACCGATCTGCTCATCTACGGGCTGTTCGCGATGTCGCTCGATCTCATCATGGGCTACACGGGCATGGTGTCCTTCGGCCACGCCGCCTACTTCGGGCTGGGCGCCTACGCGAGCGCGCTGATCCTCATCAACTTCGCCCAGCCGGTCCCGGTGGCCCTGGTCGCGGGCGCGCTGCTCGCGGGCGCGGTCGCACTACCGGTCGGTTGGTTCTCGACGCGAGCGACCGGCATCTACTTCGCGATGCTCACGCTGGCCTTCGCCCAGCTGCTCTACACGGTGGCCTACAAGTGGCGCGACCTGACGGGCGGGTCGGACGGAATCGCGGGCGTGCCCAAGACCGACGTCTTCTGGGGCGGGCCGAGCCTCGCCGCGCCCCGAGCCTTCTACTTCCTGGTCGCCGCCTGCGTCGTGGGCTCGTTCCTCGTCTGCCGCGCCGTCGTTCGCTCGCCGTTCGGGCGCGCGCTCGAGGCCATCCGCGAGAACGAGCACCGCTTCACGAGCCTCGGGCGAGACCCGCGTCCCTTCAAGCTGGTCGTCTTCGTCATCGCGGCCGTGTTCGCCGGCCTCGCCGGCGCGCTCTTCGCCCCGTTCCGCGGCTTCGCCTCGCCGGAGGTCATGTTCTGGGTCTTCTCCGGCCAGGGGTTGATGATGGTGATCATGGGCGGCATCGGCACCCTCGTGGGACCGATCCTGGGCGCGATGGTGTTCCTCCTGATCCAGGAGGTGCTCTCGAGCTACACCGAGCACTGGATGATCTTCACCGGCGCGGTGTTCGTGCTGATGGTGATCTTCCTGCCGGGTGGGTTGGTGGGGACGGCGCGACGGCTGCGGGCGGGGGCGTGAGCGTCTTGCTCGAGACGCGTGGCCTCGGGCGCTCCTTCGGCGCCCTGCAGGCGGTAGCGGGAGTCGACCTCGCGGTGACGGCCGGCGAGCTGCGCGCCATCATCGGCCCGAACGGCGCAGGCAAGACCACGCTGTTCCACCTCATCTCCGGCCTCCTGGCCCCGACCGCGGGGCGCGTGATCTTTCGCGGCGTCGACGTCACCGCGCTGCCCGCTCCCGCTCGCTGCCGCCAGGGCATCTCGCGCACGTTCCAGATCACCAGCATCTTCCCGGACCTCTCGGTGCTCGAGAACGTGCGCGTGGCCATCCAGCTGCGGACCGGCGGCAACTTCCGGCTGGTGGGCGGGCGGGGCCTGCTCGAGGCCAGCGAGCGGCGCGCGCGGGAGAGCCTCGATGCTCTCGGCCTCCTCGGGCGCGCGTCGGAGCTCGCTTCGACGCTGCCGCACGGCGATCAGCGCCTGCTCGAGATCGCCATGGCGGTGGCTCAGGAGCCGGCGCTGCTCCTGCTCGACGAGCCCACCCAGGGCCTCTCGGCCGAGGACACGGCGGCCACCGTCGCCGTCGTCCGGCGGATCGCGCGCGAGCGGGGCTTGACCATCGTGCTCGTCGAGCACGACATGGACGTGGTCTTCGACCTCGCTGATCGCATCAGCGTGCTCCACTTCGGCCAGCTCATCGCCGAGGGCACGCCGGATCAGATCCGCGCCAACGCCGCCGTGCAGACCGCCTACCTCGGAGCCGGCGCCTGATGCTGCTCGCCGTCGAGGCGCTCCAGACCTTCTACGGCAAGAGCCACGTGCTGCGCGACGTCTCCTTCACCGTGCCCGGGGAGGGGATCACCGTGCTGCTCGGGCGCAACGGCGCGGGCAAGACCACCACGCTGCGCTCGATCATGGGGCTGCAGCCACCTCGCTCCGGCGCCGTGCGCTTCAAGGAGCGCGACATCACCGGGCTCCGCCCGCACCAGGTCTTCCGGCTGGGCGTGGGCTATGTCCCCGAGGGCCGTCAGATCTTCCCGCATCTGGAGGTCGGTGAGAATCTCCGCCTGGCCGAGCGCCCCGGTGGTGACGGCGCGGGCTGGACGCGCGAGCGCATCTTCACCTACTTTCCGGTCCTGCAGGAGCGCTGGCGGCAGCAAGGTCGCAGCCTCTCGGGCGGCGAGCAGCAGATGCTGGCCATCGCCCGCGCCCTGGCCGGCAACCCCGAGCTGCTGATGCTCGACGAGCCCTCCCAGGGGCTCGCCCCCCGGCTGGTTCGCGAGCTGGAGACGCTGCTCCGCCGCCTCAAGGAGAGCGGGGTGACGATCCTGCTCGTCGAGCAGAACGCGCGCATGGCGCTCGGGGTCAGCGATCAGGTGATCGTGCTGGGCAAAGGCGCGGTGGTCTTCGCGGGCCCGACCGGTGAGTTCCGGCGGCGCGAGGCCGAGCTGAAGGGGCGCTACCTGTCGGTCTGAGCCTTCCGAGCCGCGCGGGAAGCCTCAGCCCTCAGGCCATGCTGCCGAGGCGGACGATGGTCCGCCGCAGTCGACCCTCGCCGATCTTCTCGCGCGCGTTGTGCGCCTCGACCCTGAAGACCAGATGCCGGCCCTCGACCTCGGTCAGCTCGGCGAACACCCGGAACCACTCGCCCAGGGGAGTGGCGCGGCGATGCGTGACGCAGATCTCGTAACCCACCGTCGTCCGGTCGGGCCGGAGAAAGGGATCGGTCACGTCCTGCGCGGTCAGCTCCATCTCCAGGATCATCGCGGACGCAGTGAGGATGCGCGCGCCGCCCGCGTGGGCGGTCGTCATCGCCTCCGTGACGACCACGTGCCGCTGCCCGGTGAGGCCGGAGCGGATCTCCGGATCGGCCATGGCGCGGATGATACATTGCCCGCCACGACCGACATCCGCATTTCCCGTATACTTCACTCGGAGCGAGACTCCCTGATGGACTACGCGTTCCTCGTCGAGACCTATGCGAGCGAGCGATTCAAGACGCTCTCGGTCTGGGCGATGTTCGACGACGGCGACCTCGACATCCGGCCGCACCCGAACCTGGCGCGTGACCGCACCTTTCGCGAGCACATGGTCCACCAGTGCCTCAGCGAGGACAAGTGGTTCACCGGCATGTTCGGGATCGACGTCGGCGCGCCGCCGCTCCCCGCCGAGGAAACCCGCCTGGCGTTCATCCGCCGCTACGCCGACGATTCGGCGGCGCGGATCGCCCGGCTCGGCGAGAAGGATGCCGCGTGGTGGGAGCAGGACGTCGCGTTCTTCGACACGATCCACAGCCGCGCGTGGATCCTGGTGCGGCGCATCGCCCACACCGCGCACCACCGCGCGGAGCAAACCACCTTGCTGCGCCTGCTGGGCCGACCGGTCTGGAGCGTCTACGGGCCGTCCGTGGACACCGGCGGGCTGGCGGCCGACGGCGCGAAGACGATCTACGCCTACCCGAGTGTCGACGCGCTCCTGGCCGGCGAGGCGCGCGGAGGGACGAAGGCCGCGCTGCCCGGCCCGGGCTCGTGCCCGAGCACGGAGCGGGCGCGGCCGGCCTGACCCGGTGGGCCGCCCCGGTTCACGGGCCAACCCCGGGAGCCGCATCGGCGGCGCCGGGCCGGGCCTCGCTCGCCCGTCTGATCAGCTCGCCGATACGAACGAGCACGCCCTGCAGCTGATCCCGCTCGGCGGCGAGCGCCCCGGTCTCCTGGGTGAGGCGAAACGTCTCGGCGCGAAGATCGTCCATGCGGCTCACATCCGCCCGCAGCCGCCCGATCTCGTCGGTCATCGCGGCGAGGCGGACCTGAAGCTCGTTCAGGCGCTCGATCCGCTCCTGCCACTCGGCGAAGAGATGCCGTCCTTCACCGACCCAGCGAGTGAAGGCCGCCTCGTCGGCCGCCGGCGCCGCTGGCTCCGCCGCCACCTGCGGCGCCTGCCGGCGCGCCAGCACGAGGAACACCGCGACGAGCACCGCGAGGACGAGGAGAAGGAGCCCGACGATGGCCACGCTCAGGCACACCATGGTGGCCGGGTCGGACGTCGCCGCGGCGATCCAGTCCTTCAGGTGGCTCGTCGCCTGGTACAGCGGGAGCCGTGTGGACGCGAGAGTGCGCATGGTCCCCTCCGAGTAGCCCGCCTGCTTCTCCTCAGAGGGGCGTCGCGTGCACTCGTAGTGTAGGGGGCTCGGCCGGGCCCTGCAACCGAGCGCCGACGCTCAGCGTGCCCCCGGCCGGACCGCTAGAACGTCGGCGGGAGGCCGAGTACCTCCCATCGGTGGCGCCGCCGCATCTCGTTGGCCTCGTCCCCGTTGATCTCCCCGGCCGGATGCGTGACGAGCTCCTCGAAGAACTTGCCCGCCCGCGCCGGCGTGTAGAGAAAGAGCACGCGGCAGGACTCGGCGCCGGTGCTCTTCCACGCGTGGGGCACGCCGCGCGGCAGGAAGGCGCAGGTGCCCGGCCCACCGACCGTCACCTCGTCGCCGACCTTGAAGGTGACTTCGCCGGCCAGGACATAGACGATCTCGTCGCTGTCGTGGTGCAGGTGGAACGTCGTCTCGGTGCCGGGCGGCGCCGTCTCCTCGAACGCCATCACCCGCTCGCCGGTCTCGCCGCTCAGCAGCTTGAGCGCGGCCGACCGGCCGGGCGCCATGCTCAGCATCGTCCCGCCGCCGGGCGGCACGACCACGCCTTTGGTCTCCATCAGGAACCTCCTTCCGCCTGGTTCGGCTCGAACCAAGCCGTAGAACCGGGCGACGTTCTCGCACGTCATGAGGAGCCGCCCTGTCAGCCGTCATACCCTCGAGCAGGCGGTCTGCGCAAGCTTAGCTCAAACGCCAGAGACGCTCCGCATTGCCGTGAGCGAACACGTGCGCAACCTCCTCTGGCAGCTCCATGAGCGCGGCGCGCCAGAGCACGGCCTGCTCCACGTAGGAGTCGTCCCACGTCTCGGCCACCGAGCTGTCGAGCCCGAAGATGAAGCGCTTCCGATGATCGACCAGGAGCCGCTTCCACTCGGGCGACAGCCGGCCGCCCTCGAACATGTTCGTCCAGGCGAAGCCACCCCGGTGCGCCGCGATGGGCGTGGCGGTCGAGGCGATGAAGTAGAGGTTGGGATGGGCGACGATCAGCTGCTGCACGGTGGTGGCATCGAGCTGCCCCATGTGAATGAGGACGACTGGATGGTCCGGGTGCTGGGCCGTCAGCGCCTTCAGCTTGGCCATGTAGCTCTCCCGCAACGGGCCGGTGTTCGCGAACTGGATCTGGATCACGAAGGGCCAGCCCTTCTGCCGGGCAGCCGCGAAGGCGCGTTCGACCCGTGGGTCGTCGGGCGGGACCATGATGCGCTGGACGGACGAACCCGGGACCTGCTCGTGGAACGAGAGCACCTCGGCCATGGCCCCGTAGCGCGGGTCGGCGAGCTGGCTGTCCAGGATTTGCTCGTACCGCCGGAGCGGCATGTTGGTCATGTACCCCTTGGTGCGCACGGCCGGGATCACCCGCCCCGGATGGCGGGCCGCGAGCGCCAGGACCTCGTCTTGGCTCCGCCGGGCCGTCGTCGAGAGGATCACCCGCCGTACACCCGCCCTGTCCATGAGCGGGATCACCCGCTCGACATCCACACGGTCATCGACCTGGCTATGCGCGTCGACGAAGTACAGCTCTCCGGTGGTCACCGGCGGACTCGGGGGCACGGTCGCCGCGGTGCACGACGTGAGAGCGAGGGCAAATGCCAACAGCGAGCCGCTCGTGCACGACCGGCGGCGTCGAGAAAGGGCTGAGTCCGGCTCTACCCCTTCTGGAGGAGCCACTGCGACCATCGCTCGCTGACCATCGCGCGATTGTCCGCCCACCACTGGCCGTTCTGCAGGAACGCCTTCTGCCGATTCTCCGCGCTCGACGGCAGCCGCGACGCGACGGCGGCCGGGATGGTCTTGAACGCCTGGCGGTTGGTGGGACCGTACGGGATGAGCTGCGCGTGGGCGGCCTGGATCTGGGGCTGGCAGGCGAACTCGATGAAGCGCTGGGCGTTCTCGAGATTCCTGGCGCCCTTGAGGATGGCCCAGTACTGCGTCTGGAGCATCGCCTCGTTCCACTCGATGGCCAGCGGGGCGCCCTTGTCGGCCACCGCCTGGAGCCGGCCGTTCCAGATGCTCCCGAGCACCACCTCCTGGTCCGTCAGCATCTGCGCGGAGAGAGCCCCGGTGTCCCAGAACTTCCGGATGCCCGGGCGCACCCGATCGAGCGCTGTGAAGGCGCGATTGACGTCGAGCGGGTAGAGCTTGTCCTTCGACACGCCGTCGGCCAGCAGCGCGAACTCCAGATCGATCGCCCCCGACGCCATGTCGGCCAGCATCCGTGGGCCGACGAACCGCTTCAGGTCCCAGAACTCGGCCCAGCGACGCGGCTGTTTGCCGGTCGGGAACACCTGAGAGTTGTAGCCGAGGACCGACGAGAAGTAGATGTCGGCGATCATGTCGTCGCGCCGGACGGCGGGGTCGAAGTCGTCCGGGTTGGTCAGCTTCCAGGCCTTGTAGTTGATCTTGTCGAGGGCGCCCTTCTGGCTCAGCAAGAGCACGCCGAGCTCGCCCGCGTCGACGATGTCCAGCTCGATGTTGCCCGATTCGAACATGGCCAGGAGCTTGCCCAGCGTGGCGGGCACCTTCACGATCTCGATGCCCGTGGCCTTCGTGAACGGCTCGAAGATCGCCTTCACGTTGGCTTCCTCGTACGACCCGCCGATCGTGCGGATGACCACCTTGCCCGCCGCGCTCGCGCGTCGGATCCAGACGAATGGGCCGGTGGCGGCGACGGCCGCGCCGGACAGCGCCGCCGTCAGAAACGTCCGCCGCGGGAGGCTCGTGTGACAGCCCCCGCGTGAGGTCGAGGCGGTGGGGGCGTGGCTCAGGCCGGTGCGCTCGCTCATGGGTCGCCCTCCTGCGCCCAAAGGATGCCGGGCGCGCCGAACCGTCGTGCCGCCGATCGCGTCAGCGGCAACGTCCGTGAAACGTGCCGCCGGCATAGCATCCGTCGTTCCGGCGTGTCAAGCCGGTGGAGGAGCCTGCTCGTCCGTGCGGTGGCCTGGCGGGCTACTTGACAAGGCCCCTGGTTGGCCAGATTCTCTCGCGCATCGAGGGGGTTGGCTGGCATCCCGCACCGCCTGATCCAGGAGGCGCCTATGGACATCCGCCGTCGTGAGCTGCTCGCCCTCTCGGGCATGGCCCTGGCCAGTGCCACGCTGGCTCCGTCGACGACCTGGGGACAGACCCCGAAGCGGGGCGGCACGCTGTCACTCCGCACGTGGGATCCGCCGCACTTCGATCCCTTCCAGACCATCTCCTACAAGACGCACATCGCGCTGAGCTTCACCCACAGTCGCCTCCTCAGGCACCGGGCCGGCCCGGGCGTGGTCCCGGGCACGTTCCCGATCGAGGGCGATCTCGCCGAGGCGTGGAGCCAGCCCAACGACACGACGTACGTCTTCAAGCTGCGCCGCGGGGTGCGCTGGCACAACAAGCCGCCGGTGAACGGCCGCGAGGTGACCGCCGAGGACGTGGTGTTCAGCGTCAACTACTTCATGACCGTCAAGGGCAACGCCAACGCCTACATGCTCCGGTCGCTCGACAAGGTCGAGGCGCCCGACCGGTACACCGTGAAGTTCACGCTGAAGGAGCCCTTCGTGTGGTTCCTCGACATGCTGTCCAACCCTCACGCGGTCGCCATCGTGGCCAGGGAGGTGCTGGACAAGTTCGGCGACTACAAGAAGCCGGAGGCCGTCGTCGGCACCGGGCCCTGGATGCTCGAGACCTACCGCCCGAACGTGGGCCTCACCTTCGTCCGAAACCCGAACTACTTCGTCGCCGGCCTGCCCTACATCGACCGCATCGAGACGACGGTCGACGAGGACAACGCCTCCCGCATCGCCGCCTTCCTCAGCGGCAAGTACGACCTCGGCTGGGAGTTCCCGGCCACGATCAATCGCACCGACTGGGTGCAGATCAAGGACACGCTCAAGCAGAAGCGACCCCGGCTGCAGACGCTCGAGTTCCCGGCGCCGGTCATGAGCCACGTCTCGATGCGCACCGACCAGAAGCCGTTCAGCGACATCCGGGTCCGCTACGCCATGTCGCTCGCCATCGACCGGCAGGCGATCATCGACTCGGTGTTCGAGGGCGTGGGGGCGATGAACCCGCCGGTGCCGGCGGCGCTCAGGGAGTGGTCGGTGCCCTTCGACAAGCTCGGCGAGGGCGCGAAGTACTACGCGCACGACCCGGCCGAGGCCAAGCGGCTGCTCGCCGCCGCTGGCTATCCCGGCGGCTTCCCGGCGAGCATGTGCTTCACGACGTACGGCTCGACGGTCCTGGTCGATTCGATGCAGCTCGTGCAGAAGGACCTCAAGGCCGTCGGCATCGACGCCAAGATCGACCAGAAGGAGTACGGCGCCTACATCGCGACCTGCTTCTACGGCAAGTTCGACTCGATCACCTACGGACCGCAGACCGGGTTCCTGGAGCCGGACAACTTCCTCTTCGGCCAGTACTACCCCGGCGAGCTGAAGAACCAGAGCCACATCAACGACCCGGTGGTCGCGGACATGCTGGTGCGGCAGCGCCGGACCGCCGACCTCGCCAAGCGGCGCGAGATCATCTTCGAGATCCAGCGCTACCTGGCCAAGCAGCAGTACTACGTGCAGATGCCGTCCGGCGTCTACATCGCCGTGTGGGAAGGCGCGCTGAAGAACTACGGCCCCAACATGGGCTACGACTACGGCGGGCGTTTGATGGCGGCCTGGCTCGATCGCTAGCCGGTCGTGCTGCGGCGCTACGTCGCCAAGCGGCTGCTGATCGCGATCCCGTCGCTGCTCATCGCGTCGCTGATCGTCTTCACCCTGCCCCGGCTCATCCCCGGCGACGCGGTCCAGCTCATGCTGGCCGAGAAGGCGTACGCCAAGGACGTCGCCGAGCTGCGCGCCAAGCTGGGCCTCGACCGCCCGCTCTACGTGCAATACGTTGAGTGGGCGGGCCGGGCCCTGCGCGGCGATCTCGGCGAGTCCCTCTGGACGCGGCGCCCGGTGCTCGACGAGATCGCGCAGCGCTTGCCCGTCACGCTCACCCTGGCCAGCCTCGCGCTGGCCTTCGCGCTCCTGATCGCCATCCCCGTCGGGGTCATCTCCGCGGCCCGGCAGGACTCGCTGGCCGACTTCGTGGCGCGGAGCGCCGCCATCCTCGGCCTGTCCGTGCCGGGCTTCTGGCTCGCCACGCTGCTCATCGTCCTGCCGGCCATCTGGTGGGGCTGGCGCCCGGTCGGCGACTTCGTCGAGTTCTCTCGCGATCCGCTCGGCTACGTGCGGCAGATCGTCCTGCCCGCGGCCGTCCTCGGCATCGCCGCCTCCGCCGCGCTGATGCGACTGACGCGCGGCATGCTGCTCGAGGTCCTGCGGCAGGACTACGTGCGCACCGCCTGGGCCAAGGGGCTGGCCGAACGCGGGATCGTGCTCAAGCACGGTCTCCGCAACGCGATCATCCCGGTCGTGACGCTGCTCGGCACCCAGCTTCCCCAGATCATCGGCGGCACCGTGGTGATCGAGACGGTGTTCGGCCTTCCCGGGATGAGTCGGTTCCTCTTCGACGCCATCAATCAGCGCGACTACCCGGTCATCCAGGGCGTGAACCTGCTGGTGGTCTCCACGGTCGTACTGATCAACCTCGCCGTCGACGCGCTCTATGCGGTACTCGACCCACGGATTCGCTACTAGTTCCGGCGAGGCGCCGCCGGACGCGGCCGCTCCGGTGGTGCGGGAACGGCCGCTCTCGCGCTGGGGCGTGACGCGCGGACTGGTGCTGGTGGGGCGGTTCGCGCGGCGGAAGCCGCTGGGGGCCGTCGGTGCCGCGCTCGTGCTGGCCTTCATGCTGATGGCGGTGTTCGCCGAGCACATCGCGCCCTACGGATACGAGGAGACGATCCGCGGGGCGCGCATGAAGCCGCCGAGCGCGGCGCACTGGCTCGGTACGGACAACCTGAGCCGCGACATGTGGAGTCGGATCGTGTACGGGGCCCGCGTCTCGATCACCGTCGGATTCATGACCATCACGCTGGCGGTGCTGCTGGCCACCGCGATCGGCGTGTCGAGCGCTTACTTCGGCGGTGCGTGGGACCTCGTGGTCCAGCGCGTGGTGGATGCGTGGCTGTCGTTTCCCTACCTGATCATCATCCTGTCGATCATGGCGGTGCTCGGGCCCGGCCTGGGCAACGTGGTCGTGTCGCTCGCCGTCCTCATCGCGGCGACGAATTCGCGGGTGATCCGCGGCGCCACCCTGGGCGCGCTGCAGCAGGCCTACGTCGAGGCGGCGCGGGCGATGGGCTGCGGCCACTCCCGCATCATCCTCCGGCACCTGCTGCCCAACGTGGCCGCGACGATCATCATCCTCGCCACGATCGGGCTCGGCGCCGTCATCCTGGCCGAGTCCGCGCTGTCCTTCCTCGGCTTCGGCGTCCCGCCGCCGCATCCCTCGTGGGGCGGCATGCTGGCCGGCTCGGGTCGGACCTACATGTTCCGCGCGCCGTGGATGGCGGTCTGGCCGGGCGTGGCGATCTCGCTCGCGGTCTTCGGCTTCAACATGCTGGGCGACGCCCTGCGCGACGTGCTGGACCCGCGGCTGCGCGGGTCGTGAAGCGCGAATCCGGTTCGCCGCAGCCGGCCGCCGAGAACAGAACTACCGCCGCACGTACACGGTGTCCTGCTCCACCCGCACTTCGTAGGTGACCACGTCCGCCGAGCTCGGTCCATTCACCAGCTTGCCGGTGCGCACGTCGAAGCGGGCGAAGTGGAGCGGGCACTCGATCTCGTGCCCCACGAGCCGCCCCTTCGAGAGCGGCGCCCCGCGGTGGCCGCAGGCGTCGCGAAGAGCGTGGTAGGCCCCGTCGACGTTGGCGATCACCATCCGTTCCCGATCGACGACGACCCACGTCATCGTCCCCGGCGCCAGGCCGGACGCCCTGGCCACCGGCACGAAGCCGTCTTGCATGTCGCGCGGCCCTGACCGCGCTGCCTAGTTCAGGTCGAAGCCGAAGAGCCGCGCGGCGTTCTCCGATGTGATCTTGTGCAGGTCCGGCTCGGGCACCCCGGCGAACATGCGATCGAGGAAGTCCCGGGACTTCGGCCACGTCGACTCGGCGTGGGGGAAGTCACTGCCCCACAGCATCGTCTCGACGCCGATGGCGTCGCGGAGCTGCACTCCGAGATCGTCCTCCATGAACTCCACGAACATGTTGCGCCGCCAGTAGTCGCTCGGCAGGAGCCCGTCCCTCGACCGCCAGCCCTTCGTGAAGACCGGGCGCTCCCGGTACGTGAAGTCCATCTGCTTCAGCCAGTGAGGGATCCACGCGGCCTCGTGCTCGACCGAACCCACCCGGAGCTTCGGATAGCGATCGAAGACACCTGCGAAGAGCATCGCCCCCAGCGAGTAGCGGACCCAGTAGTCCGTGGTCGAGCGGCCGGCCCCGGTGAGCTCACCGAGGTTCATCGTGAACTCGCAGCCCGGAACGCCACCGCGGGGCGTGCCGATGTGGAGCAAGAGCGGCAACCCGAGGTCCTGCGCGGTCCACCAGAGACGGTCATAGATCGGATGGCGATAGGGGCGGTCGGGAAGGGGCGCGACCGGGATGAAGGCGCCGACCAGCCCGAGCTTTGCGCAGCGCTCGAGTTCCTGCGCGGCCTCCTCGACGTCGTCCACGTTGAGCATGGCGATGCCCTTGAGCCGGTCCGGGCGGGCCTTGCAGAACTCGGCGATCCAGTCGTTGTAGACCCGGCAGATGGCCGAGAGCATGAGGCTGTCCGGGATGCGGTACCAGAACAGGCCCTGGCTCGGTTGCAGGCAGGCACCCCACACGCCGTCGATCTCGTTCTCCTTCACCATGACGTGCGGATCGTACGCGCCGAGGCGGACGTCCTCCCACGTCCCAAGGAAGTCGATCTGCGAGGGGTCCTCGAACCGCTGGCCGGCCTGGATGACGGCGCCCAGGGTGCCGGCGGCCTGACCGTCGATGACCCACGCGTCGAACTTACGACCGGTGGGCGTCTCCATGCGCTCCAGACGCGGCGCTCGATCCCGGAATCTCGACTCGATCCTCTTGGTGTACAGGTCCGGTGGCTCGACGATGTGGGAATCGGCCGAGATGAGCTTGTGGGTCATCATCGCAACCCTCCTCCTCGATCGGGACGGGGCGGGCCAGGAGCCGGCGGAGCGTCGACACCGCCGGGTAGCCGCACGCTACGCCCGGGCTCGTCCGTTGTCAAAGCCACGCGGTCCGTTGATCCCGGGCCGGGCGCCGGAGCGCGCTTTACCCTTGCGGGCCCCTTTGGTATGGTTCCGGCGATCAACGCACGGACGAGGGAGGTCAGGGGCAATGGCCAAGCACGGCTTCCGCATGATCGATGCCGAGATGCACGTGATGGAACCCGTCGACCTCTGGGACCGCTACATCGATCCCGAATTCAAGACCCGCGCCCCGCGCCGGCTCAACGAGCGCCGATGGGACATCCGCACCCTCGTCGAGGGCGAGGTCATGGCCACGATCCCGGGAGGCGACGGGTTCGGGCTGTCGGCCGCCGAGGAGCGGACGCTCGGTGACCGCTATGCCGAGGAGATCCGCTGCCACTTCGACCCCGCCTCCCAGGTGCGGGCCATGGACCGCGAGGGCCTCGACCTCGCCGTGCTGTTCCCCACCGCCGCGATGTACATCACCGCCTTCGATCGGATGGACGCGCGCTTCGCCGCCGCCGCCTGCCGCGCGTACAACGATTGGCTGCACGACTTCATCCAGGCCGGGGACCCGCGCCGGATGTTCGGCGCCGCCGCCCTCTCCCCGCACGACGTGGCGAGCGCGGTCGCCGAAGCCCGCCGCGCGGTGCGCGAGCTGGGCATGAAGGCCGTCTTCCTCCGGCCCAACCTCTACAATGCCCGGCCCTGGCACGATCCCTACTACGACCCTCTCTGGGCGACCTGTCAGGAGCTCAACGTCGCCGTCGGCTTTCACGAGACGACCGGGTCCCGCATGAAGGCCGCCGGGACCGACCGCTTCAAGGCCGGCGGGATCGTGCACATCGCCTCGCACTCGATGGAGCAGATGCTCGCTTGCCTGGACCTCATCATGGGCGGCGTCTTGGAGCGGTTCCCCCGGCTCCGCGTCGCCTTCCTCGAGGCCCAGTGCGGCTGGCTCCCCTTCTGGCTCCACCGGATGGACGAGCACTACGAGTGGCGCGCGCCCTACGGCGAGATGACCCATCTCACCATGCCGCCCTCGGAGTATTTCCGGCGGCAGGGCTTCTGCGCCGTCGAGTGTGACGAGGCCTTCGTCACCCACGTCGTGGACGCCGTCGGCGACGACAACCTCGTCACGACCACCGACTATCCGCACGGCGATGCCAAGTACCCGGAGGCGATGAATCGCTTCCTCGACCTGCCCTTGCGTGAGGCGAGCAAGCGGAAGATCCTGTGGGATAACGTCTGCCGCCTCTACAACCTCTAGGGGGCGGCGCGTGCGGATCGGCTTCATCGGCGTCGGCAGCATCGGCTCCCCGATGGCGGCGCAGCTCCTCGCCGCCGGCCACCGGCTCCTCGTGCACGACCGGCGGCCCGAGGCCGCCGCCGGGCTGGTGCAGGCCGGCGCGGCCTGGGCGGCCTCGCCCGCCGAGGTCGCCGCCCAGTGCGACCTCGTGGCCACGTGTTTGCCCGGCCCGCCCGAGATGGAAGCCGTGTGCTTCGGGCCGCAGGGGCTCGTGGCCGCGATTCCGGCGGGCGGCCTCTACGTGGATCACACCACCAACTCGCCGGCGCTGGTCCGGCGCGTGCACGGGGCCCTCGCCGCCAACGGGGTGGCGATGGTCGACGCCCCGGTCAGCGGCGGCACCGAGGGCGCGCGCACGCGGGACCTGCTCGTCATGGCGGGGGGCGATCCCACCGCCCTGGCGCGGGCCCGCCCCGAGCTCGACGCCGTGGCGAAGCGGGTGCTGCACACCGGGGCCATCGGCTCGGGGTCGGTGGCGAAGCTCATGCACAACTGCGCGACGTTCACGCTCGACCTCGTGATGGCCGAGTGCTGGACCGTCGCCGTGAAAGCCGGAGTCGCCCCCGAGACCATCGTCCAGGCCTTCACGGAGGCCGCCCTGGGCCGGATGACGAATCTCAAGGTCCGGCTGCCCGCCACCTACCTCCGCGGCAACTTTGAGCCGCGCTTCGCGCTCAAGCTCGCCCACAAGGACCTGGGCCTCGCGCTCGAGCTGGCCCGCTCCACCGAGGTCCCCCTCCGGCTCGGGGCGCTCTGCGAGCAGGAGATCAGCGCCGCCATGGCGAGAGGGTGGGCCGATCGGGACACCTCGATCTTCCTCACGCTACAGGAAGAGCGAGCGGGCGTGCGGGTGCGTCTCCCGGAGAGCTGATCCGGCGGCGCGATCCGACGCCGGCGCGATCGGTCTACGGCCGAGCGGCCGGGTTCAGGCCCGGCGTGGGGCCCGGAGCACCCGACCGGGCAGCGCGCCGGTGTGCTGGCCGTGCTGGAAGACGGGCTCGCCGCCCACGATCACGTGCTCAACGCCCTGGGCTCGCTGCACGCGCCGCGGCGAGCCGCTCGGCCCGTCGTGCGTGATCTCGTCCTCCTGGACGTTGATCCGGTCGAGGTCGAAGACCATCAGGTCGGCCGCCATCCCCTCCCGCACGAGGCCCCGGTCGTTCAGGCCCATGATGCTTGCGGGCTGGAAGGTGAAGCGACGGATGGCGTCCTCCAGGGTGAGGAGCTGCCGCTCCCGCACCCACTCGGCCAGCACGTAGCTCGACTCGCCGGCGGTGCAGAAGTTCGTGTTCAGATGCGCGCCCGCATCGGTCTGGGACGGGATGGCGTGGCCGGTCTTCACGTAGTCCGCCAGCTCCACGTCGACCTCGGCGGGGCGCGACTGCAGGAAGAACTCGGTCTCAAGCTGCTCCGCCACGGCCAGGTCGAGCATCACGTCCGCCACGTGCTTGCCCGTGCTCTCGGCCAGCTCGGCAATCGTGCGCCCCTCGAGCGGGCGATGCTCGGCGCGGGCGACCCGGCTCACCACGATCGCGTCCCACTTGATGAACCGCCCGAGCACGCCAGGCCGCCGCCGCTGCCGCTGGGTGGCCGCCTGGCGTAGCTCGGCGCGCTTCTCCGGATTCGTCAGGAGCGCCATGCGCTCCTCGAACGGCGCGGCCATGATGACGTCCCACACGTCCAGGTTGGCGAAGTAGGTCGTCCTCTTGAGGCTGAAGCGCGGGTTGAAGGGAATCACGCGGAGCAGGTTGTAGAGCTGCGCGCCCTGCCGCGTCGAGGCCTCGACGTAGCCGCGCGCGCTCGCGTCGAATCCGAGGAAGAACACGGGCCGGCCGCTGGCCTGTGCCACGTCGAAGAGATGCCGCTGGTCGGTCTCGTCGGGCCGCCCGGCGCCGGGCGGCAGGATCTCGATGATGCCGCGGTTGTACTCGCCGAGGGTGCGACCGAGCGCGATCCGCTCCTCGTCGGTGGCCAGCCGCGTGGGCACCGGTTGCCCCTGCGGCCCGGCGTGGGTCGGCGAGTTGGTCGTGCTCCAGCCCCACGCGCCTTCCTCGACGGCCACCCGCAGCAGCGCTTGCATCGCCGCGATCTCGTCGAGGGTGGCCGCGCGGTCCCACGCCTCGGCGCCCATGACGCTCAGCCGCAGCGGGTTGTGCCCGACGAGCGGCATGAAGTTGACCCCGAGCCCGATGTCGATGGCCTTCAGGAACTCGTCGAAGCTCTGCCACGTCCACGGCAGCACCGCGCCGAGCGCGGTCACCGGCAGATCCTCGACGCAGCAGAAGGTGGCCAGCATCGCCTCGCGGTGCTCGGGGCGCAGCGGGGCGAGGGTCAGCCCGCAGTTGCCGGTGAGGACGGTCGTGACGCCGTGCCACACGGAAGACGTGCAGAGCCGATCCCAGAAAGGCTGGACGTCGTAGTGCGTGTGGAGATCGATGATGCCCGGGGCGACGAAGAGCCCCTCGGCGTCGATGGTCTGCCGGGCCGATCCCCGGATCCGGCCGATCTCCGCGATCCGCCCATCGGCGACCGCGACGTCGGCGCGGTAGCGCGAGAACCCGGACCCGTCGACGACCATCCCGTTCCTGATGACGAGGTCGTAAGGCATGGCGTCCCCCTTCGGTTGAAGGCCTGGCGAGACTGTATCACTTGACGGCGCGCTGGTTTCCGACGATTCTCGGGCCGATTCGCCAAACTCGCGGGCTCGCCGGTGAGGTCACGGACGCCATGGCTCTCACAACACAGGTGTCGAAGGAGCCAGCGTCAGCCTCGATCGCGCCAGCGGGACGGACGGCCCGCGGGGTGTGGCCGGTCTCGGTCGCGCGCCCGACCCGGCCCTCCTGGAATCGGGCGCGGCAGCGCGTCTTCCTGGTCTTCCTGGGCCCGTCCTTGCTGGTGCTCTTCGTGGTGACGCTCCTTCCCTTGACCTTTCTCCTCGCGACGAGCCTGACGTCGCTGGACATCTCGAATCCGGCCTCGCGGCGCTGGATCGGCCTGACCAACTACCGCGAGGTGACCCGGGACGCCCGGTTCTGGAACTCGGTGTGGATCCAGGCCCAGCTCTCCTTCTGGACCGTATCGCTCCAGGTGGTCATCGGCTTCGCGATCGCCCTGCTCCTCAACGGCCGCCTGAGGCTCCTCGGGCTGGTGCGGGCGACGTTCATCGTGCCGATGGTCCTGCCGCCCGTCGTCGTCGCGCTGATCTGGAAGGTCCTCTTCACGCCGGACATCAGCGTCCTCGACTGGTCCCTGGGCCTCCTCGGGCTGCCGCAGCCGGCGTGGCTCGTCGATCCGAGCTTCGCCCTGTGGGCAATCATCATCGCGGATGTGTGGGAGTGGTTTCCCTTCGTGATGCTGATGCTGCTCGCGGCGCTCCAGATGTTGCCGCAGGAGCCCCTGGAGGCTGCCCGTCTCGACGGGGCCTCGCGCTGGCAGGGCTTCCGCCACATCACGCTGCCGCTGGTTAAGCCCGCGCTGCTCGTGGCCGCCGTGTTCCGGCTGATCGACAGCGTCAAGGCCTTCCCTCACATCTTCATCATGACCGGGGGCGGGCCGGGAACGGCCACCGAGGTGACCAACTTCTATGCTTACCTCGAGGGCTTCTCCTACACCTACGTGGGCTACGCGAGCGCGATCATCGTGGTGATGCTCGCGGTGACGCTGCTCATGAGCCTGGTCGCACTACGCCTGGCCGGGTGGGAGGTGGAGGTTGAGTAGCTCGAGACGCGGGTGGACGATATCGGGGACCGTCCTGCTCGTCTTCCTCGTCCTGTTCCCCGCCCTCTTCATCGTGCAGATGTCGTTCAAGTCCGGCCTCGACGCGTTCCAGATGCCGCCCACGCTCGTCTTTCGCCCGACCCTGGAAAACTACGTCGACGTCCTCCAGGGCAAGTTCCTGCGGGCGCTGGCCAACAGCACGGTGACGGCCACGGCGGCCACGGTACTCGCGCTGGCGCTCGGGGTGCCGGCCGCCTACGCGCTCTCCCGGACGCGCTTCCGGGGCGCCGGACTCGTCTCGCTGTGGACGCTCTCCACGCGGATGGCCCCGGCCATCGCGTTCGGCATCCCGTTCTTTCTCATCTACAAGGATCTGGACCTCATCGACACTCGCCTGGGCCTCGTGATCATCTACCTGACGTTCAACCTCTCGCTCGTCATCTGGATGATGCGCGCGTTCTTCGACGGCCTGCCGCGCTCGCTGGAAGAGGCCGCCTACATCGACGGGGCGGGCGTCGTGCGGGCGTTCGCCGCGATCGCGCTGCCGCTGTCCGCACCCGGGCTCGCCACCACCGCGATCTTCACCTTCCTGCTGTCCTGGAACGACTTCTTCTACTCCCTGCTGCTGACGCGGAGCGAGGCCGTCACGGCTCCGGTCGCGATCGTCAACTTCATGAACTACGAGAGCTGGGAGTGGGGCAAGGTGGCCGCGGCGGCCACGATGATCATGCTGCCCGTCGTCGCGCTGTCGGTGCTCGTGCGCAGGTATCTGGTGCGCGGCCTCACCGCCGGCGCGCTCAAGGGCTAAGGAGCTCATCATGACACGCCTCACCCGTCGCCGGTTCCTTCGATCCACCGCCATCGCGGCCGGTCTCGCGGCCAGCGGGACGCGCCTCTCCCGCCCGGGCGCGCAGAGCGCGAGGCCCTACGCTGGAACGCGGATCAAGATGTCGCAGGTCTCCCACGCCTACGCGGCCGCGCTGGCCGCCAAGCTCCCGGCGTTCGAGCAGCAGACCGGCATCAAGGTCGAGATCGACCAGATGTCGTTCCCCGTCCTGAACCAGCGCGAGGACCTGGAGCTGGCGAGCGGCTCCGGCGCCTACGACGTGATGCAGATGATCTTCATCCGATCGGGCCGCTGGATCGGCGCGGGCTGGGCCGAGCCGCTCAACGCCTACATCGACGACCCGAAGCTCACCGACAAGGGAGCCCTCGACGTCGCCGACTTCGTGGCGGGAGCCATGGCGCCGTTCAAGCGCGGCGAGACGATCTACGCGCTACCGTGGCTCTCCGACAGCACGGTCGTCGGCTACCGGGCCGACATCTTCGACAAGGCCGGCTACGCGAAGTTCCCGGAGACCTTCGAGGCGCTCCAGGAGGCCGCCGCGAAGATCCACTCCCGGCAGGTCGCGGGCTTCGTCACCGAGGACAACCTCCACTGGATCTTTCCGAACTGGCTCCTCTCGTACGGCGGCGGCTTCTTCGCGAACCCGCCCGGTGATCTGACCCCCACCTTCGACACGCCGGAAGCGATCAAGGCGGCCGGGATGTTCACGACCATGCTCAGCAAGTACTCACCGCCCGGCGGCATCAAGCTCGATCCCTCCATCGCGGAGGCGATCATGCAGCAGGGCAAGGCCGCCTGCTTCCTCGACGGGATGGGCAACACCCAGCACATCATCGATCCGAAGAAGACGACGCTCGGCGATCGCATGGCGTTCACCAACACGCCGAGCGGCCCGAAGGGCCATTTCCCCCAGCTGGCGGTGCACGGGTACTTCATCAACAAGGCCTCGAAGAACAAGCCGGCCGCCTGGGAGTTCATCAAGTGGGCGGTG
>Ga0187766_10000366_pt1 | contig 24907 bp, 24 predicted proteins | sample 0216_QUI02_MP05__4_FD_132971 | JGI IMG/M metagenome (GOLD analysis project Ga0187766, IMG submission 132971) | Tropical peat soil microbial communities from peatlands in Department of Meta, Colombia - 0216_QUI02_MP05_20_MG | ecosystem: Environmental > Terrestrial > Soil > Wetlands > Peat ... | reverse complement strand
GGTCGTAGCGTAGGTTCGCGCTCGCCGCCGCACGACCGGGCTGGGCCCCGAACCCGATCAGCGCCAACCGCGGCACCGAGATTGCGTAGTTGCCCGCAGCCCGCTCGGCGCTCGCCCACGATCAGGCGCGCGGAGCGATCGCTCCCGAGGCGCGCTCGCGGTCGCGTGCGCTCACCGCGTCGCCCGTGGCCGGAAGCGCGGCGCGGGCCGCGTCAGCGCTGGGCAGGCCAGATGCTCGGAAAAGCCGGGGGCAGCATGCGTTCGGCCGGCACCAGTTGTGCGCGCGCGCCGATCGCCGGACGCGGCCGCCGAGCTTGCCGCGGGCGAGGGCTCACGGCGAGGTACGATGCAGGGTATGAGCGCGAGATCGACGCGCCGATGATCGAGTTCCTCGAGATCGACCGGGAAGGGTGCATGCGGATGCTGGCGGCGGCCAGCGGCAACGTCGGGCGGATCGCCGTCAGCGCGCCCGGATCGCCGCCCGTGATCCGCCCGGTCAACTTCGCCTACGACGATCAAACGCAGTCGGTCGTGTTCCGCTCAGCACTGGGCTCCAAGCTCCACGAAGGCCTGCGTTCGGGGATCGCAGCGTTCGAGATCGACGGCGCGGACCTGATTGACCGGACCGGCTGGAGCGTGATCATCGTTGGCGAGGTCGAGGAAGTAACCGATACGGCCCAGAGCGACCGACTCGAGCAATTCAAGCTCGAGCCCTGGGCACCCGGCGTGAGGACGCACTGGGTCAGGATCCGCGTAGGCTCGGCCTCCGGTCGCCGGATCGTTCGCGTCTCCGACGCGATGATTGGCTAACCGGACGCTGCGACCACAGTCTGATCGGCGCCCGGCGATCTGTCGCCGCGGTCCTGACCTGACCCCCGCGCTCGGCCATGCCCCGCTCGACACCGACGCGCGGCGAAGAGCGCCCCGTCCCGCGCTGCTCTCCGGCTGGCCGGCGCTCTCAGCTCAGTCGACATCCCGCCGGTTGACCGAGTTTCGGAGCCCGCCGGCTTCTTCTGCGCCGGGGCGGGCAGCGGGAGAAAGGCCATCGGTCGCTGAGGGGCTCTACCACCAGGCAATCCCGCACGCGAGCACCCTTGCCCCACGGGACCCCGATCGGCTCAGAGGTGCTTGAACCAACGCCCTCCCAAGGCAAGCGAGATCAAGGGCATCGAGATCGACGATCCCGGCCCTGCCTTACAAGCAGGGAATCACCGAGGCTATCGGCTCCCCCTAGGCAACGCGGCGGTCGCGCTAGCGACAGCGCGATCACTCGCTCCTGATCGCGAGCATCTTGGCCAGAAGCCGCGCCGGTTCGCAAAGGGTCTTGCGCTCGGTCTAAACGACTCGTCATCGCGGCGGTGCTCGCGATGCTCGAGGAGAGCTACGCGTTGCCGACCCCGAACATCGTCGTAAGGATCGTCGCCACGTGGCGTTCCTCCTGGCCTGCCAGGGCATAAGCGTCCCGCGGCAGACCGTGAGCGTGCGCCCGGGCCGCATGACCTGTCCCCGCGCCAGCAGCCGCTCCCCGCTTGCGACCGAGAGCAGATTGACCTTGAGCTCAACGGTCAGGACGCGGAAGTCCGGCTCCATGAGGGACAGGGCGGCGTAGCCGCAAGCGCTGTCCATCGCGGCGATCACTACGCCGGCGTGCAGGAACCGTCCTGCTGAGTCAGCCGGTCCGCGAACGGCACGAAAATCTCCATGAGCCCCGGATCGACTCGGTCGAGCCGGGCGGCGAAGGTCGACATCAGGCCTTGCTGGGCGAAGCTCGCCCGGACGCGCTCCTGGAACTCGGGATCGCGCGCCTGGGGGATCCCGGAATGAGAGCAAGTAGTAGCCCGGTGCCCACGGCCCTTCCTCCGGGGCTCGCACGAGCTTCGACCCGAGCTTGGGCAACGACAGGTCACGCCGCGTCGATGTCCTCGCGGCTACGGGCACGGAAGCAGAAGTGGTCGATGCCGGGCGCCAGTTCCTCGTGAGCGTGACCGGCGAGCTCCGGTGCCGGCCCGCGGATCCCGACGGCCGTCCGACCGCCCACGTAGTAAACGTGGTCATCCGATCGGTAGACGACCCTGTAGCCCGAGCCGAGGCGTCAGCGCGTCGTAGAACGCAACGCACTCTTCGGCACCGACTGACCCTCAAAGATGATGTGGGCGACGCCGTTGATCCTCATCGTCCCTCCCGATGCGCGGTGCGGGTCCGAGCGTACGGGCCGTCGTTCCGTACGGGCCGTCGTTCAATTACACGCAACTTGCGGTATCAGATCACGCGAGCGGCCCGGCCTTCGGAACCAGCTTCGTGGGTCGGGACGCGGCTTTTCGCCGCCGGCGCGCGCTTGGCGGGACATCCGCAAGAACCCTGGCGGTCAACTCGTGGGCGTCTTGATGACCGAGTCTTAGCGGTGGACGGTCGAGGCTCAGCTCGGGAGGCGAAGGCCGACCTTGGGGAACTCCTCGGCCATCTTCGCGCCGACAAGCTGGAGCGCAGACGCCGGGCGGATCATCACCTTGAGCTCGGTGATCATGCCGTTATCGTCGAAGGTCAGCTTGTCGATCCCCTCGACCTGCTTCCCGTCCACCACGGTCGCGAATTCGAGGATCGCGACCCGGTCGTCGGCATCCTCGAGCTGGTGCAGGTAGCGGAACTCGCCGCCAAGCCCGAGCACCCGCTCGGCCGCATGCAGGACCTTCACAACCTGATCTCGGCCCTCGTACGGTTTGAACAGGACCGGACTTCGGAACGCGGCGTCCTCGCTGAACAAGCCAGCGGCCTCGTCGACGTTCCCGTGTTCGATGGCGGCTCGGAAGCGGTCAGAGAGCATGACCCGAAGCCTACCGTGCCCACAAGGAGCCGACCGGACGCCCGGTCACCAAGAGCGATGCTGAACCGATCGCAGCCACCACCCAAGCGACGGTGCCCCGACAGATCTGCCCGTGTGCCCGACAAGCGTCGAGACGCCGACGCTTATCGCTCCCCAAGGCGCGGAAGGGAGCGGCCCGGGGCCCACCCGATCGGGCGTTGCAGCGCCGCTGCTCACGTCCGGCGAGCGCGCCGATGGCGACGAGCGGCACTCGCGCTGCGGACGAGGGACAGCGCCGGCCAGGACTGTCGGATCCGGAGGACCGGAAGCTGAAGCTTCAAGTGATGGAGGGGATCGATGGCATCGTGTCGCCGGATGCGATCGTCGCGTCGAACACCTCGGCGATCCCGATCCCGGAGCTTGCAGGGCCGGTGCGAGCCCCTGGGCGTGTCGTGGGGATCCACTTTTTCGTTCCGGTGCGCGTGATGTCGCTGGTCGAGATCGTCGTCGCGCTTGACACCGCTGAGGAGACGGTCTCCCGAGCTAAAGCGTTCGCCGAGCAGATCGGCAAGTACCCGATTGAGACCAAGGACCGTCGGGCTTCATCGTCAACATGCTGCCGGTCCTATACCTGATGGCGGCCGTGCGGATGTTCGAGGAAGGGTTCCGTCGCGCGAGGACATCGACGCGGGCATGAAGCTCGGGTGCGGACATCCGGTGGGGCCGCTCACGCTGTGTGACTTCAGTGGCCTCGACGTGCTCTACGCGATGGCAACTCGCTCTGAGAGGAGTTCAAGGGCAACGAATACGCACCACCGCCGCTCCTAAAGCGGATGCTCGCGGGCGGACGGCTGTGCCGGAAGGGGGGCTGCGGGTTATACATACGAATAGGCGGACCAGAGCGATCGAGTGCCTCTGGTTTGCCGGTCGGCCGCGTGAGGAGACGGCCGCAAGTCGGGGTCCTCATGGATCCCGTCGCCCGATCGGAGCAGGCCGTGGCGCTCTTCCGGGGCGCGGGCTGATCCACCACTCCGACCCGGGGAGCTCGCCTCGCGCGACGAGGAGACGATCTGCTGTCGAATGGCTACGTTGGTGCTCCCGATGACAACGACATATCTCGGCGAGGCCTTGTGATCACTGTTACAACACCGGCTGCGTCAACGCCCGCGCGAACTGTGCCCGTAGTTCATCCGATTTTCATGTGGTTCTCCCCGGATGCAGAAGGGCTCTCGAACGACTATAGGTCGGATCAAGCCCTCCGATTAAGTCGCGAACCACGCGTTGGACAGGCATCAAGCGACAGACTAGCTTTCGATACGAGGAGGTTCCTATGGTGGGCGAAATCCTGGCCTTGATAGCGGTGGTGGCCTTTTGCTGGTTGTTGATCCATGAGGTTGGCAGTCCTTACCACCGTTGAGTCACGGCGTGCCAACTGTTCGGTCGTAGCGTTGACTTCGCTGACTGACAGGCTGGCGTAGCGCGCAGCGCGAATGCGGGCGTAGTACGTGCGTCCGACTGCTCGTAGCTCGCGACTGGGAGCTACTCTCGCGCGAGTTACGAGCCAATCGGGCATCGTGGCCACTTGACCAATCGGGCATCGTGGCCACTTGGGCAGGTGTTCGGCGCGACCGCATGCCGAGGCGCCGGACCGCCAACACGCCCGAAAGCTCGGTCGATTACGCAACATCTTTCGGATGTCCCACAGCCCGTAGTCGTTGGACTGGTCGAATCGAGCCCCGTAGGTGGGCAACCGGACGGATTGCTCTCAGTCCAGCGAGCCGTCCGCACCTGCTGTCGGGCATGCCAAGCCACCTTCGCCTCGACCCCCGACCGACCCGAATCACGAGAGCGACGTGCCCGCTCGGCGGCCGCGACTGCGTCGCCCGACTGCTGGCGCCGCCGGCGCCGCGCTCGTGCCGCCCCCAAACTCGAGCGTCCGGCTGCCGCCCTCCGCACGATCGGTTTGATCATCGCGCCGCCTCGCGTCGCGCGATCGCTCGGCGACGTTCCGGTCGTGCCGTCGATCCTGTTACAGCTGACGTCGTAGCGGTCCAGGGATCTGGCCGGCCTTCTGGCGGGAACTGCCGATGACAGGAGGAGACTCAGGAGCGACAGTTCCGCGGGCGAGATCGTGTCTGGGGAGAGTTGTCGTCCTTTAGCCTCTAACAGGGTCTACTAATGCCTATGCGATTCGCGATCTCCGTCCCGCAGTACGCGCGCGGCAGCCGCTTTGACGATGACGCTTTCCGGGATCATCTGCGCCGCGTCGAGGAGCTCGGGCTGTTTGAGAGTGCCTGGACGCAGGAGCAGGTGATCGGCGCGGCCGGCAGCCTCGCGCCGCTGCAGATGCTGGCCTACGCCGCGGCGTGCACCGAGCGGCTGCGGCTGGGTTGCGCGGTGTTCGTGCTCCCGCTGCACAATCCCCTGCACCTGGCCAAGGCGATCAGCTCGCTGGACTGTCTCAGCCATGGCCGAGTTGAAGTGGGTGTCGCGACCGGCGGCCGGGGGCGCCCGTTCGGCGCCTTTGGCGTTGACGCGGAGAGGCCCGTGGCCCGCTTCAACGAGGCGCTGGCGCTGATGAAGGCGTGCTGGACGGAGCCTGAAATCAACTTTGACGGGCGGTTGTGGAAGCTGCACGGCGCCTCGATGGAGCCCAAGCCGGTGCAAAAGCCGCACCCGCCGGTCTGGTTCGGTGGCAGCGCGCCGGCGGGGATGCGCCGCGCAGTGAGGCACGGAGACGGGTTCATGGGCGCCGGCTCGCAGACGACTGCCCAGTTCGCCGAACAGGTGAAGGTGGTCAGCGAGGAACTGAGCGCGCAGGACCGCGACCCCGGGACGTTCCGACTGGGCAAGCGCGTCTACGTGCACGTCGAGGACGATGCCGCGCGCGGGCACCAGCGACTCGCGGACGCGCTGACGCGACACTACGGCCGGGGCGGCTGGTCAGAACACCTACTCGCTGGCCCATCCGAGGCGTGCGTCGCCGGCGTGCGCGCGGTCGCGGACGCCGGTGCCCAGCTGATCCTGCTCAACCCGCTCCTCGACGACGCCCAACAGCTCGAGCGGCTCGCGGCCGAGGTGATCCCGGCGCTCAGCTGAGCTCGGCCAACACTCTGGGCCGTGACCGCCGAGACCGCTGCCCACCCACCGGAGCAGCAACCCTCAGGAGGTGGCAGGACCGACACGCGACGACATGTCGGGTCGAGAGCGCCAGCGTCGAAGTGCTGCCTACCATGGAAAGCGCAGTCGTCCGATTGTCCACCACGTCGGAGCGCCGAACCCGACCGAGCCCGACCGAGCGCCATTGGCCGCCTGTGCCATACGCGACCTGTGCTGCGGCTCGGTCGCGGTTCGGACCCGGCGCATCACGAGGCACAGCTACGCTTTGGCGATGAGTGAGAACGTACGCGTCGAGCGCGGTTGGATCTTCGTCGAAGGTACCCGACAGGACGATGGCACGATCGAGCTCGGGACTGGGGGCGAGATGCGCTTCAGCCCGTTCGAGGCGATCTCACAGCGCCAGGACGCGCAGATCACCTGGGGCCACATTTTCACAGCATCGGTGCAGCGGCTGGCTTTCTGGCGACGCTAGACGGCTCGAAGTGCGGCCAGAACCGCGAGGTCGCGATGCTAATGGAGTCGCGTCGAGCCCGGTCCGGGTAACGCGCCTCTCCGCCCTGAGCGGAGCGGCAGGTCGTCCTCGGCGACCCGGCGCTGCTCCTCGCTCGCCTCGGCGTGACCCGAATTGTTGTCGGCGGTCGGGTTGTCGTTCTCCCCGCTGGTGTAACCGACGCGAGTGGAGACGACTCCGTCGCCGTGGCGCAGCAGTTCCTGCGCGAGCCAGAAACAACCCCCGGCGACGATCGCGGTCTCGGTGTTGTTGCTATCGCGGCCGTCCCTCCGAAGTTGTGTCGAAGATTACTTTCGACGGGACCTGGGTCCGCGGAATGCCACTTGGCTCGCGCGGGTGGGGAATGCCTCCCGGCTTGCGCGCGCGTATCGTGGTGGCCGGATCTTCCTGGCCGGGGACGCAGCGCACATTCACGACGGGTGTTTCGCGTGGCTAGGCTCTCGCGAATCGACGGCGGCGGCCTGCGCTCACCGGATTGCCGGTGTGCGCGCTACGGCAGCCGAGGAGCGCGGCGGGGTAAGGGTCCGAGGGCCTAGGCAAGGATCGCGGAGATAACGTCGGGAAGGGCCATCTCGCCGCCGGGACCGGCGACAACCTGCAAAGACCGCCCGCGCAACGGGTATACCGGAAGGGACGGGGAGGGGGATGGTCTGGCGCATGAGCCCGTACGAGCGACGACGAGGGGGTAACGGCTCTCGGGGCGGCCTTGAGGCCGCCCCGGCGCGGGTAACACCGGTTCCGGGCAAAGGGGCTCTGGGTACTCGGTGGCCACGACAGTCGGGTACGAACCAGACGCAGAGCTGGGTTGCGCGGGGCCTGCATCGTGCGTGGCGAACGGGCAAGGCAAACTCCACCATGGCGGGGCGAAGGGTGCGCCAGGACTGCAGTTTCGCGCGCTGGGGGAAGGCCCGCCGTGAGAAATGGCGTGCAAAACCGGGGGCCAGAACCGGACTCGGGAAATCCGACCGTTCGGGATCGTAGAGGGGCTTCAGGAAACGTGGCCAGTTGGCAAGTCCACGCGGCGCACGCCTGATTTCTATCTCGACCTGAGGCATGGTGGCTCCACCTTGTCTTCTCATGCGTGTCCGAAGGTGACGTCGGGGAGCATTCGGTGAGCCCAGCGCGGCAGGTACCAGGCCCATTTGCCCATCAGCCGCAGGAGCACCGGCACGAGCAGCAGCCGGACGAGCGCCGCGTCGAGCAGCACCGCGACGCCGAGGATGATTCCCATCTCCTTGGGCGGCAACGGCCCGGACAGCGCGAAGGTGAAGAACACCGCCACCATCACCGCGCCGGCGGCGAAGATCACCCGACCGGAGTGAGCGACGCCTGCGACCATCGCCTCGCGGGCGTCGTGGGTGTGGTCCCAGTGCTCCTTGGCCGCCGACAGCAGGAACACGGTGTAGTCCATCGAGATCGCGAAGATCATCGCGAAGAAGAACACCGGTCCCCACGCGTCGAGGAACCCTTGGGACTGGAAGCCGAGCAGCGAGTGAAGGGCGCCGTCCTGGAAGATCCACTTGGCGACGCCGAAAGCTGCACCGGTCGCGAGCAAGTTGGTCAGCACTCCAACGGCCGCGATCAGCGGGGCTTGGAGCGCGATCAGAAGCAGGAGGAATCCCAACCCCATGACGACTCCGATCACCAGCGGCGTCTTGGCCGATAGCGCGGCCTGGAGGTCGTGGTTCTCCGCCACCGCGCCGCCGATCAGCGATCCGGCGGGCAGCTCCCCCCGCAGGCGGTCGATTGCGTGGCCGACGGCCGGGTCGGACGGGGCTTGTTTGGGGATGGCAGTGATCAGCGCGTAGCCACCACCCGTTTGCGTCGGCACCAACGCCGCCACACCCGGGTCGCGGCTCGCGATTCGCGCCGCGGCGTTCGCCTGTGTTGCCGGGGCGACGATCTGCAGCGGACCCACCGCGCCCGAACCGAACGCGGCCTGCACCTGGTTGTAGCCGATGCGCGATGCGTCCGAGCCGGGAACGACCTTGATCGAGGGCATCGAGGTCTTCAGCTGCGTGACTGGGAGCGCCAGCCCGATCAGGATCACGAGAGCGCCGAACCCGTAGCGGAGGGGCTGGCGCCACAGCCGCTCGCCCCAGCGTTCAAACCGGGGTGAGCGATGCTCGCCGGAATGCGCCCACGGGAGGGCCAGCTTGTCGACCTTCGGTCCGAGCCTCGACAGCACCGCCGGCAGGAGCGTCAGCGTCGCCGCGAGCACGAAGATGACCGCAAGCATGATCCCCAGACTCATCGAGCGGAACGCGGGCGAGGGCACGAGCATCACCGCAGACAGCGAGATCAGCACGGTGATCGCCGAGAACAGCACCGCCTTGCCGGCGGTGTCCATTGTCACCGCGGTCGCGTCGACGGCGGACAGCTTGTGGCCGAAGAAGGCGCCGCGGAAGCGGTGCACGACGAACAGGGCGTAGTCGATTCCGAGCGCGAGCGCGAACATCAACGCGAAGTTCATCGCCCAGATGGAGATCGGTACGACCAGCGTGCCTAGGTAAAGCAGACCGGCCGCGGAGGCGAGCCCGATCATCGTCAGCATCAAGGGCAGCCCAGCGGCCACCAGCGACCCGAACGCCAGCAGCAGGATGCCGAGCGTCACCGGCCAGGAGATCACCTCGGACTTCATCATCGCCGTGCGGTTGGCGGCGTTGAAGTCCGACCACATCCCCGCCGCCCCGGTCAGGTGAACCTGAATCGCGCCCGTCGAGAGGGCCGACAGCCTGCCCTTCAGCGAATCGGCCGCCTTGACCATCCCATTGGAACTCTTCGTCGCTCCGGCCTGCACGATCGCAGAGTGCCTGTCGCGGGAGATCGAGATACCGGGTGACGGGGGCACGACTTTGCGCACGGCGCTGTCGGTGCGGAGCGTGCTCTCCACCCTGCCGACCGTGCGCTTGAACGCCGGGTCGTTGACGGTTTGCGTGGGCGAGTAGATGATGGTCAAAAGGCCGTAGCTCGACAGACCGCCGAAGTTGCGGTCGATCAGCTGCCGGGCCTGTACCGACTGCGAACCGGTCGCCTCCCAGCCGGCGCCCGACAGCGCCGTCTCGACCCGCGGGGCGAACAATCCCAGCACGAGCGCGACCACCAGCCAGGCGACCAGCACGACCCGGAAATGGGTCGCGGTGTAGCGGCCCAGCCGACCGATCGGACCGACATTCACCGCATGCGGATAATCCTCCGCGCGGCGCGGGCCGGACCGCGGACCTTCGACGATTGCCATTACTCCGCTGCCTTCGCTGGCGCACCGGCGAGACGGTCGAGCGCCTCGACGAGCTGCTCGGCACCGATCACCCCGGCCTGGGCCGCGAGCGGCTCGCCGTCGCGCAGCACCATGAGGGTCGGGATCGAGCGGATCCCGAACCGGCCAGCCAGTGCCGGCTTGGCATCGACGTCGACCTTCGCGAACCGATACATCGGTCGCAATCGCGCCGCCTTCTCAAAGTGCGGCGCCATCGCTCGACACGGGCCGCACCAACCAGCCCAGAACTCGATCACGGTAAGCCCGGGTTGCTCGATGTTCTCGGTAAACGTGTCTTCGGTGAGGTGACTGATGGTGTCCATCGGTGAGCTCCTTGAGCGATCGATTCGCCTCAACCCCGACGGGCGCATTGACGCCTGCACAACTGTAAAGTGGTTGATGGGTGGAGCATAGCGGCTCTCTCTGCTTCTGTCAATCGCACAACTGTGTATTTGTGCTATGGTGTCGACGTGCCCACCAAGCCGCAGGTCCCGCATCCGCTCCCCGGGCCTCTGATCGAGCTCGTCGCCCAGCGCTTCCGCGTCCTCGGCGAGTCGATGCGGATCAAGCTGCTCGAGCGACTCCGGGACGGAGACGCAACGGTTGGCGAGCTGCGGCAGGACCTCGGGGCCTCCCAGCAAAACGTCTCAAAGCATCTGGCAATCCTTCACGCCGCCGGCATGGTCAGCCGCACCAAGGACGGGACTCAGGTGCGCTACTCGATCAGCGATCCGAGCGTATTCGAGCTCTGCGACCAGGTCTGCGGTGGCGTGCGCCGGCAGCTGCACGACCTCGAAGCGATCCTGCAACCGGTCTGAACCGGCCGGTCCACCCGTCGATCCCGCCGGCCGTCTACGCCGCTACTCTCGTGCCGGCGCGCCGTGCACGCGTCGCCAGACCTCACGATCCCGCCGCAGGCGATCGCGGCCGTCGTAGGTGCCGCCCGCGCCCGGGCCGACCGCAGCCACAACGAGATCATCCCCGGCGCGCGGGTGCGACTACAACAGGCACCTGGCTGCACGCGCGGTCGAGCACGATCACGCCGGGCATCACCGGGGTTGATGTACCGGCTGATCTGTCATACGGCGAAATGTACGCGTCAGGGTGCGAGGAGCGAAATCCCAGGATTGCTGGGATTGGCGGGGGGCCGATGGCGATCTACTCTCGCTTGCCGTCAGGAGCTGGAGGTGATCGTAAATCGAGCGCAAACCGACAACACGTCCAAGGCAGGTCTTTCGTGTCGGCCAGACGCAGGGAGCACGACTTCGCGGGTCACTCCTCCGTGATTGCCGCCTGGTTACCGGCACCTGCCGCTTTGAGTACGTCGTGCACCCTGAGCTGGACGGCACGACGACTGTCACCGCATGACAAACCTCGCGCGATAGGAGCACGAACATGACGACGACATCGATCAACCATCTGCTCGTGGGCGCATGGGACGCGGACCTGACGTATGCGGACGGGCCCCGCGAAGGCGAGCACGAACGACTTTGGCTCACCTTCCTCCCCGACGGCGTGATCGTGGGGCGCGGACGCGACCTGGCTCGACGGCGGTCAGAGCCCCCCGGCGCCGGGGAATGGACCGGGGAGGCGGAGGACCGCTTCTCGTACTGGCTGAACGCTGTCATGAGCGACCCGTCGGGTCGTCCGAGGACCGTCGTCCACGCCGACGGCGAGGGGTCGCTGGCAGCCGACGGGCAGCGGTTTACGGCCAGCGGCGGAAGCGAGTTCTACGGAGGCAGCGGAGAACTGCTCGCGATCAACCGCGCGCACCTCAACGCCATCCGTGCAGAGTCGCCCTAACGCGCGCGACTGCCGCATGCGGCATTCAGCTACTCGTTAGGTCACCTTTACAACCCAACAGGAACGATGAGACTGGAGACTGAAACTGCGTTTCCGCGACCGGCTCCGACTGCGGGGCGGACGCCTCGGGAGCAGCTGATGGAGATGATCCAGGGCTATTGGGTCTCGCAGATCTGCGGGACCACGGCGAGGCTCGCTCTCCCGACCAACTCCAGGATGGCCCGCGCACCGTCTTCGAGCTGGCGAGACTCACCTCGACCGACCCGGATGGGTTGGCCCGGCTACTGCGGGCCGGCGCCTCTGTCGGCCTTGTTCGCCGAGCTCGAAGACGAGCGCTTCGAGCTGACGCCGCTCGGCGCGCAGCTCAGCAACGGCGATGCCGTGGACTCGCTGGGCGACCTCGCCATCGCGCTCACCGCTCCTGGTCACTGGCTGCCTTATGGGCTCGACGTCGTCCTCACCGGTCGGCCCCAGGCGCGGCAAGCGCTTGGGACGGACCCGTGGTCCTACTAGGCCTCCCATACCGAGGAGCGCTGGCACTTCGCCCGGGCGATGGGCAGCATCTCCGCCAAGGCCTCGGAGGCTGTCGTACGCCACTACGACGTTGCCCGGTCCCGCCGCATCGTGGATGTCGGCGGCAGCCAGGGTATGCTGCTCGCCGGTTTGCTGGCGACCGCGCCGTCGGCCACCGGCGTGCTATTCGACCTGCCCGAGGTGGTCGACGGCGCCCGCGACGCGCTCCTCGCCAGCGGTCAGGCCGACCGCGTCGAGCTCGTCGGCGGCGACTTCTTCGAGCGGGTGCCCGCTGGCGGCGATCTGTACCTACTGAAGTCGATCCTGCGCGACTGGGACGACGAGCGGGCGCTGCAGATCCTGCGCAACGTTCACCGTGCCTCAGCGCCCGGCTCCAGGCTGGCGGTGATCGAGGGGCTGCTCCCCTCGGACCCCGCTCCGTCCCATGTGCACCTCGGAAACCTGCTGATGCTGGTCCAGCTGGGCGGCCGGGAATGCACGCTCGAGCACTACGCAGACCTGCTCGTCCAAGCGGGATTCGTACTCGAGCGGACGATCCCCGCGCCCTGCCCGCCGTTTCCGTGGACCGTGCTCGAGGCGGTCCGCGCGCGTCGCGGAGGATGACGGATTCCGGATATGCAGACAGTCGCGCATACCTCGGCGAAGGAGAGAGCCGAGTGGATGCCTCTCGTCCGTGCCGCTCACACGATCTTGCGGCGGCGCGGAGCGGTGTCGATCGCGTGGAATAGGTCCACAGCGTGCTGCGTCTCAGAAGATCAGCCGCATATCAGCGGCGAAATCTCAGCTCAGACGAGGAGCACCGACTATGCCCGCTAATGAGACCTATCGGGCGACGGCCCGCGACCGGCGAGGGCGGCGGCTCAGCCGCCCGCCCGACCCGTACACGCCGCCGGAGCAGCCGGAGGGGACGATCAACACGACCGATCACGACTCGCGGATCGTGCGCACCAAAGGCCAGCCGGCGATCCAGGGATATAACGCGCAGGCCGCGGTGAACGAGAACCAGATCATCATCGCCGCCGAAGTCACCATCGACTCTCCTGACTTCGGTCACCGCAGCAGCAACCCACAACCTACTGAAGCTCCACAGCCGCCAAACAACCGCCGCAGCGGCCTGAACGCGCCGCTGAGGCCGCACATCGGCCGAGTCCTCGACCCTCGCACGGCCAGCCAATCGCGCGCTCGCCGCGCACCCAGGCTTTTGCCGACAGCCACCTGGAAAGCCGAAGTCCCGCCGGGACCCGACGAGACCGCTCCTATGGACGAGGCCCGACACTCCGGCCCGGACACCTCAGCATTTCTGCCTTGGCCCGACGGAGGAGAAGTGCCGCGACTGCGCGCCGGTGAGCCCGCGGACTCTTCTGGTTGCCGCCGACGAAACAGGAGCGCGTGACCGCTCCTCGACAGTTTCGCGGTTCGTCCGCAGCACGGGCCAGCGTCACGACGGTGGGATCCGATGCTCGCCGATTTGGACGCGAAAGCGCTGTAGCCGCGTCGACTGCGGCCGCTGCATTCTGGCGGACCGAGAGTCTGAGTAGGGGCGGGGCGCGGGCTGCGTCGTCTGCAAAATGCAGAAGCAGGAGGTTCGCGGCCGAATGCCGAACGTGTCGGAGGGCGGACAGCCGCGCCTCGCGCGGCCCGCCCGGAAAGGATGTGAGAGTGATGTCAGTACCGACAGCCAGCGTGTGGGAACGGCGTGCCTGGGCTGCGGTAATCGTCTTCGTCCTTGCGCTGTTGGCCGAGACGCTGATCTCAGCAGGTCTTCCCATCAACCAAGACGACTCTGCCGTGAAGATCGCCCGCACTCTGCATGACCACAGGAACATCGTGCTGGTCGCCGGGTACCTGTCGGTGATCTACGCCGTCGCCTTCGTGATCTACATAGCCAAGCTGCACGACCTACTGCGTGGCGTCACCCAGCGTCCACGCGCCCTCCACTCTTTGGTGCTAATCGGCGGCGTGCTGCTCATCGCCCTGCACGCGGTCAGTGACATCGGAATCTACGGTCTGCTCGGAGGGAAGCTGGCGACGTACGCCGCGCAGCACGGTCAAGGCCTGTCGTACACGCTGTACCTGCTTACGTTCGCGCTCGACAGCGTAGGAGACGCCTTCGGGAGTGTTTTCTTGATCGCAGCGGGGCTACTTATCATCCAGAGCCGAGTCTTGCCACGCTGGCTTGCATGGATCTCCATCATCGGCGGCATCCTCCTCTTTCTCCAGGTCTTCGGCCTCGGCGGCGTCATCGGCACGTACGGCCTCGTGCTCGACCTGATCGGCTTCGTGCTCTTTTTACTCTTCGTCGTCCTCAGCAGCGCGATCTTGCTCCGCGACCGAGACGTTGCTCACTCGATAGAGGCACGAAGCGCCTGAGGGCTCGCGCTGCCGCATCGGGACGAACGCGCTCGTCTCGAGGCGGCGCCTGGAGGGGCCAGGCGCGGCGGACCGCTTGGTTTGTAACGCGCTCACGAGCCGAGCATCAGCCTCCGGCGCCGGCCCTGACCCGCCGCGAGACCGCCCCTCCGGCAGAACGTTTATCGCCGACGCTCGTGGTGGGAGACCGTGACCGCCAGCAGCGGGCGGATGGCGCCGGTCAGCGACCTGGGCGGACCAGGCCGGTTTCGTAGGCCAACGCCGCGAGCCCGACGCGGTCGTGCTGTCGACCTTTGTCAGCAGACGTCCGACATCGGTGGGGACCATCGCCTCCGCCACCCGCAAGCTTATTCGAGGGTGACGAACCGGTAGTGGGTGGTTGATTCATCGGGCGGTCTGAGCTCGACCAGCTCCTCCACGCCGAAGCCGGATCGTCGCAGGACGGCGATCACTCGATTGAGTCGTCGTCTGGCCATTCAAAGCGGTACATTCCGAAGTACGGGCGCAGCAGCCGGTCGCCCGCGGGGACATCTTCTTCGTCGGGTGCGCAGAGCATCAGCAGCGCCCCGTTGATCAGAAAGATCAGCCTGCCTCCGCGACGGAGGAGCCTCGAGGCCTCTGGGATCCACTTGTATGGGTCACACCAGATGCTCGCGCCGTACTCAGAGATCGCGAGGTCGAAGCTGTCGTCGGGGAACGGCACCTCCTCAGCGTTGCCGTGCAGCAGCGGGAACTCGAGTCCGAACTCGCGCTGCAAGCGTCTCGCCGTCGCCAGCTGGGCTTCGGAGTTGTCGAATCCGACCGGACGCGCTCCGCGCCTCGCCAACCAGGCGGAGACGTATGCGGTGCCACAGCCGGGCTCGATCACATCGAGCCGATCCACATTGTCAGGCAGCATCTGGACCTGCGATTCGGGCACACCCCAGATCCCCCAGGACGGCTCCTCGCTGGCCCAGTTGCGCCGACCCGGCTGCTCGTACTCCTGGGCCCACTGATCCCACCGGACGCGGTTGCGGCGGACATGATCGGGAAGCTCGGTCACGACCCGCACGGCAGCTCGACGCGCACGAGCGTGCCGTGCCCGCTGGGACTTTCCACCCGGAGGCGGCCGTCGAGCGCGGCGACGCGGTCCGACAGGCCCCGCAGACCGCCATCGGCATCGACCGAGGCCCCGCCGCTGCCGTCGTCGCGGACCTCTAATACGAGGGTCGTCCCCTGCCGCTCCACGGTGAGATGCACCCGAGAGGCGTCGGCGTGCTTCATCACGTTGGTCAGCGCCTCGGACACGACGAAGTACGCGGCCGACTCGATGGACGGATCCAGGCGGCCGATGGTGGCGCCACGAAGCGTGACCGGCACCTGCGACCGTGTCGCGAGCGCCTCCAACGCGGGCATTAGGCCTCGCTCGCTGAGGAGCGCCGGATGCAGCCCGCGAGCCAGGGAGCGAAGCTCCGCGGCGCCGGCGCTGAGCTCATCGACCGCCTGACCGAGGGTGCGCTCGAGCGCTGGATCGACGCCCGGGGTGAGCTGCCGAAGGACCGCGCGCAGCGTCATCTCGACCATCGTCAGCCGCTGTTGGGCCCCATCGTGCAGGTCGCGCTCGAAGCGCCTGCGGGCTTCATACACCGCTTGGACGATCCGAGCCCGCGACGCGCGCACCTCCTCCAGCTGCACCTCGAGCTCCGCACGCAGCGCCTCGTTCTCGGCGGCGAGGCGGCGGGCCTCGTGCAGGCTCTGACGAAGCGCCTGGTCGGCCAGGACTCGATCGGTGACGTCCTGACCGGTCCCGAACATGCGGACCGGCCGCCCGTCGGACATGACACCCCGGCCTCGCCCCTGATGCCAGCGCAACCGCCCATCGGGAAGCACCACCCGATGAGTCGTGACATAGGGCTCGCCCTCGAGGTAGCACCGCTGCACGGCCTCCTCGAGAATGTGCCGGTCGTCAGGGTGGATGAGCTCCAGGAAGTTGCCGTAGGTCATGGGCATCGACTGGGGCGCCAGGCCGTGGATGCGGTAGAGCTCATCCGACCAGCTGACCACGTCCGCCTCGATGTCCCAGCTCCAGGAGCCCAGCTGCGCCGTCGCCTCCACCTCGTTGAGCCGCTCCATGGGATCACGCACCGGATACGCTGTCTCCGCGGTCGAGACGGCGTTCAGGACGATCAGGGAGAGACCGTCAACATCGGGCAGCGAGGCGCTCGTGCGACGCAGCGACACCCCCGTGGCACGAGCGACGAAGGACGTGCGCGCCGTGGCCTCGGTGTCGCTGCGCTCCGGGTCCGGCTGAGACCAGGCTGCGCTCTGGCCCAGGACGAGCTCTTCGCCGAGCAGCCGGTGCGCGAGCGCGTTGGCGTACTGGACGCACCCCGCCCGGTCGACGATCAGCGCTGCTTCCGGCAGCGCGTCGAACGCCGCATGCAGCGAGGCCTCATGCCGGGCCGCTGGTTCTGCGGCCGGCCCGGGTGGTCGCTCACCCGGTGCGCTTCCATGGGTGCGGCCCGTATCCAACTCCTGAATTCTCCCTGTCCGGGCCCGCTGCTTGCAACCGGCAGCGACCACCTACACGCGGAGACCGGGCCACGCTGCGCGGCCCGGTCTTGCGGTGCGTCTGATGCGTGTGCTGCTTACGCCGCGGCGGGCGCCGGCTTCGGGGCCGGAAGCGAATGGTGCTCGATCCTTGGCAGCCAGTGCAGCCAGCTGGGCAGGTACCAGTTCCAGTCGCCCAGCAGCTTCATGCTCGCGGGGAGGAGGACAGCGCGAACGATGGTCGCGTCGATCAGCACCGCCGCGGCGAGCCCGATGCCCATTTCCTTCATGTCGAGGATCGGGAGCGTGGCGAAGATCGAGAACACCCCGACCATCACCAGCGCTGCGCTCGTCACCGTGCCCGGCGTGGTCTTGATCCCGTGCGCGATCGCGTCCTCGGTGCTCATGCCTCGGTCATACGCCTCCCGAATCCGGCTGAGGATGAACACGTGTTAGTCCATCGAGAGCCCGAACAGAATCACGAACATGAACAGCGGCAGCCAGGGTGCGACCGAGCCGTTGGACGTGAAGCCCAGCACGTTCTTGCCCCAGCCGAACTGGAACACAGCCACGACCACGCCGTAGGCGGCGGCGACCGACAGCAGGTTCAGCACGACTGCCTTGGCGGCGATCACTAACGAGCGGAACGACGCCAGCAGCAGTAGGAACCCGAACGTGACCACGAAGCCGAACACGAGCGGCAGCGAGCTCTTCATCTTCTCGTTCCAGTCGTAGGAGCCCGCCGTGGGCCCGGTGACCCCGTACGCGACGTGCGGCAGCTTGCCGATCGAGGCCGGCAGCAGTTGCCCGCGCAGCGTCAGTAGGGCCCTGGTCGACGTGCTGTCGGTGCCGTTGCCGGGCAGCGGGACGGTGATCCGTCCGGCCGTGTGCGAGGCGTTGGAGTCGACGGCGATCGCTCCGTAGCCCCGATCCGTCGCGGCAGCGGTGGCCTGAAGCTCGGACACCGCGACCTTGAACCGCGGCGAAATGGTGTCCGTCTTGACCGCGACGACTGCCGGCGTGGCCTGCGGGAAGGCCGCCTGCACGCGGTCGAGCGTCTCGACCGTCGGGGCGCTCCGCGGCATCGTCTGGTCGGTCAACCGGGTTGACTGCTCGAACCCGCCCTGTTTGAGGATCTGGTCCGCCCGCGCCGACGGTCCGGACGAGTTGTTGTTGTTGTTGTTCTGGTCGATCGTCCTCGCGCCGACTGCCGTCCCGATCACGATCGACGCGATCACGAACGCCAGCCAGCCGAAGATGGCCGTCTTGTCGGTGTGGCGCCCTGGCGTCTGCGCGTACGGCGCGCCCGCGCCCGGCGGGCGGTTATCCGCACCAGAGGTCGTCTGCTCGCTCCAGGGAGCGGTCCTGCTAGCTTCGCGCTTTAACTCCCGCGGCGAGGGAGCGGGGCGAAAAGATGGGATCCCGTGTCAAACAGATGCTGATGAGCGGCCTCGCGGCCGTCGTGGTGACGCTCGTCCTTTGCGCCTGCGGATCGAGCTCAACCCCGGGCATATCGAGCGTGGCCCCGACCACCAGCAGCGGCTCGACACCGCGGGGCCTGGGGACGGGAAAGCCGGCGGTCACGATCGGCACGAAGAACTTCACCGAGGAACTCATCCTCGGCCAGCTCTATGCCCAGGCTCTGCGGGCGAAAGGCTTCTCGGTCACCCTGAAGAACGACATCGGCGCCTCCGAGGTCGTGCACCGGCAGCTTGCAGCGGGTCAGATCGACGGCTACCCGGAGTACACCGGGACGATCCTGTCCGTCCTGGCGCACGATTCCAGGCGCCCGCCCGACGCTAATGTCGCCTACACTCGCGCCGCCGCCTTCGAGCGCCAGCACGGCGACGTCCTCTTGGCGATGGCTCCCGCCACCGACACCGACGTGGTCATCGCCAAGCCGGCGTTCGCGGCCCGACGCCACCTGAGCACGCTCGCGGATCTGGCGCGACTCGGCGCCGCCGCCACGCTCGCCGGGCCCCCGGAGTTCAAAACGCGATTCAACGGGCTCGTCGGCCTGAACCAGGTTTACGGCGTGCGGCATATCGGCTTCACGCCGGTCAAGATCGGCGACCAGTACCAAGCACTCGAGAACGGGCGCGCGCAGCTGGCGGCGGCGTTCACCACCGACGGTCAGCTGAGCCAGGGCGGATACGCGCTGCTGGCCGACCCGCAGAACATCTTCGGCTTTCAGAACGTGGCCTTCGTCGTCCGGGGGGACACGCTGGCTCGTGAGGGCCCGGCGTTCGCGCAGACGATCAACTCCGTCAGCGCGAAGCTGAGCACCCAGGCCTTACGCGTGATGAATGCCGCCGTGGTTCTCGATCAACAGAGCCCGGTCGCTGTCGCCCGGCAGTTCCTGGGCGCCAACGGGCTGGCGTAGAAGACGCGATCGTCTACGCCGCCAGGAGCTCGGCCTCGCGCGGGTCCGACAGCGAGCCCTCCAGCCGACGACGCGAGGTTCTGAGCGCACCCGCGTTGAGCAGCGCTCCGACCGCGGCTCGTAGCACCTGCGCAGTGAGGCCTCGCTGGTGGCGGATCGCCACCCTGGCGTCGACAAGCACTTCATTGTCGTCCTGGCGGCCCCCCGGCCAGGCCCTCGACCTCGAGCTGACGGGAGCCCAGCAAGCGATCGAGGCGGGGTCCGTCAGCGCGCCGAGCACCGCGTCTAAATCGCTACGCAGGTTGGCGCTCGCGGTCCACGCCTCCGGATCGGGTGAGCCGGCATTAGATTAGATCTGAGCAGCAGCATGCCGACGAGTCTGACCCCGCCGGCGCGCGCGAACCAGCGAGCGAGCAGGCGGCTATCCGAACCGCGAACGGACGGGCTGGGTCTTGACGGTCACGGCCTCGGAGCCGCATGGGATCCGCGCCCGCACTAGCGTCCCGGCGCCGGACGGACTGAGGACGTCGAGCGTTCCATCGAGCGCGCCGACGCGGTCGCGCAGTCCCTGGAGGCCGGTGCCGTGACTCGCGTCCGCGCCACCAACGCCGTGGTCCTGCATTTCCACAACGAGGTCCTCGTCCTCATAGCCCGCGCGGATCGTGGCTTCATCGGTGTGCGCGTACTTGAGCACGTTGGTGAGCGCCTCGGCGACGACGAAGTAGGCGACCGCCTCGACGGAGGCCGGCGGACGGCTCGGGAGCTGCATCTCGCATCGGATCTTGATCGGGGCGCGCTGCGCCAGCGACTCGAGCGCCGGCGCCAGCCCCCGCTCGGTCAGGATCACGGGGTGGATGCCACGCGCTAGCTCGCGTAGCTCGTCGAGGGCTGCGCCGAGTTTGGCCTCGATTCGGTCGATCAGCTCCGTCACCTCGGGATTGGCTCCCACGCGGCCACGCAGAAGCCTCAGCTCCACCGCCATCGCCACGAGTTGTTGCTGGGCGCCATCGTGCAGGTCGCGCTCGAGTTTCCGGCGTGCCGAGCTCGACGCCTCGACGATGCGCACGCGAGACGCGCGCAGCTCCTCCACCCGCGCGCGCAACTCGGCCTTCAACCGCTCGTTGTCGAGGGCCAGCGACGCGGCCGCAGTGGCCGCCTGGACGAGCTCGGGGGTGGCCTCGAGACTGGCGTCGTGGATGATTGCCGCGACCCGCCGACCGTCGTAGTCCACGGCCGTCCAGGCCCGCTCGGATTCGGGCTCCGGCAGCGGCACCGGATAGCCCCGCTCGTCGACGAACTCCTGTCGCTCCGGCAGCCAGTATGCGATCGAGAGCGTGCGGTCGCCGAGGCTCTGGGCCAGCGTCTCCCGCACGGGCGCGCCGGCCGGCAGGCCGGTGACCAACAGCGCGCGGGCCAGGGCGCGCAGGCCACTTGCCATCCAGTCGGTGAGGGCAACGGTGAGCACCCCGACCGGCACCACCAGCAGGCACAGGACGACACCGATCCCCGGGCCCAGCCAGAACGGCCCGACGTATCCGTCGCTTGCGCCGGTGATGGCGCGGACCCCCAGCACCAGCAGACTGGCGATCGCAACCAGCCCGAGCGCAATCACCCCGGCGACGACCGCGGTGACCGGCAACTTCAGCGCCAGCAGCGCGATGGCGCGCCAGAACGCCCGGCCGCGTACCCGAAGCCGGACGCGCTCCCGCAGGCCGGCGCCGCGGGCCCCGCCGAGCGGAGGCAGTGGCGAGATCCGCGCGGCGAGCAGCCGATTGGCGAGCCTGCGCTCGAGCCCGACACAGCGCCAGAGGAGTCCTGACGCCGCGAGCAGGAGCGGCACTCCGATCCAAAGTGCGCCGAGCACCGCACCGACGACGAAGCCTCCGACGATCAGGATCAGGTAGGCGATCCCGAGGGGCAGCCCTATCGCCGCGTAGGCCAGCTCCTTGGCAAAGCGCTCCGTGCGCAGTTCACGCTCGGCGGGGTGGGGCAGGACCTCAGGGGCGGCGGGCGAGCCATTGAAGCCGGGCGAGGATCTCACAGGCCGCCGCCAATCGTGACGCGGCCGCTACGACTGCGCATATCGATGGTGAACGGGGCTCGTGGGTCATTGATCACTCCGTTCACGCGCGGGGGGCCGCTCCCCGAGGCCGTGTTGATCCGGTAGCGGCCGGGTGGCACCAGCGCGACGGCATCGCCGCTGCTCGTGCGAACCTGAAGATGGGCGGGCGAGCAGGCCGCGGCTATCCGGACGTCACCGGATCCGGTGATCGCGGCGAGATCAAAGCCGCAGTAGGCGTCGACATTCACGTTGCCCGCGCGTGTCTGGACCACCGCGGTTCCGCGGAAACCCGTCAGGCGGACGTTGCCGCCCGCGGTGTGCAAGTCGACGGTCACAGTCTCGGGCACGGCGAGCTCGTAGGAGGCTGAGCACGAGCCGACCAAGATCTTCTGGCAATGCGAGGAGATTCGCAGGACGCCGCCCGCCAGTGACCGCTGCTCGCGTGCGGAGTGGCCGAATGAATACTGGTCGGTGCGGCGCACCTCGAGGGTCGTCGATTGCGTCCCGACGATCAGCGCGTCTCCCGAGGACACGGAGAGCTCCACGCGGGTTAACGGTGCGGAGATCACGTATTGCGTCGTTTTCGACTGGAGCGTCGCCAGCCAGCCGGCACCCGTGGTCAGCAGGACCGACACGACGATCGCCGCCGACACGGCCACCGCCGCGTGCCACCCCCGCGCGGCCATGTCCAGTCAGGCCCTCAGGAACGTGAGCACAGCCAGCACGCGCCTGTGGTCATCCTCTGCGGGAGGGAGTCTGAGCTTGGAGAAGATGCTCGTGACGTGCTTTTCCACGGCGCGCTCGGTGATCACCAGTCGCGTCGCGATCGCGTGGTTGGATCGACCCTCGGCCATCAGCTCGAGTACCTCGCGCTCCCGTTCGGTCAACTCCTGCAGCGGGTCCTCCTCGCGATGGCGCCTGAGGAGTTGGCTGACCACCAGCGGATCGATGACCGAGCCGCGGTCGGCGATCCGGTGGACGGCGTCGAGCAACGCCGCGATGTCCGTGATCCGCTCCTTGAGCAGGTAGCCCACGCCGTCGGGCGCTTCGCCGATCAACTCGATCGCGTAGTGCTCCTCGATGTACTGCGAGAGCACAAGCACTCCGGTCTGCGGCTGCTCGCCGCGGATCGTGAGCGCCGCCCGTAGGCCGTCGTCGGTATTGTCCGGCGGCATCCGGACGTCGATGATCGCGATGTCCGGTTTGTGGGCGCGGGCCTTGCGCAGCAGATCGGGGGCGTCCCCCGCCTGGGCGACAACCTCACAGCCGCCCTCTTCAAGCAGGCGGACCAGACCTTCCCGGAGCAGCACGGAGTCCTCGGCCACGAGCACTCGCAGTGCGCTGTTCTCCGACTCGGACGAGGCTCCCTGCTTCGCCCGGGCATGACGGATCGTCTCAGCCATCGAGCACCGCGCGGAGGCTCTCGCCGGAGAGGTCCGCCTTGGCGACGAAACCGCGGGCGCCGCTTGCGTGCACCAGGGGCCCGAAGTCTGCGCCGTCGCGGCTGGAGATCAGGATCACGGCGGGTGCGCCGTCGGTCTGCGTCACCCGGCTGGCCACCTCGAAGCCGTCGATATCGGGCAGTTGAACATCGAGCAGGATCAGGTCCGGCGCGACTGATGCGGTCTGCTCGATCGCCGATCCGCCATCTGCCGCCTCCCCCACAACCTCGAACCCCTCAGATTCGAGCAGGAGCCTGGCACTCGCCCGGAAGGTAGCGTGATCGTCGACGATCAGAACCGTGGTGGGCATACGGTGACCATTGTGCCGGACGTGGTTGGCCCGGGTGAGGGGGAGGAGGGGGCCGCGAAGCTTTCGCGCTGCGGCCACATGAGCCCGTCGAGAGTCGCGCGGTCCGTCATCGGGAGGGGGGAATCGGATGGTTGGACTGGATCATGTCCACCGGGTCGTACTTGCCCTTGATCGCCTGGAGCCGATGGTACGTGTACACGCGGGGATACAGCATCCGGCTGTCGATCGGGCGGTCGGAGATCCTCCTCCGAGCGAGCGGAGGTCACTCGCGGCTGGTTCTGCTTCGGTGCGCCGCTGCGCGGCGGTCTCAATGGCTGGCATTTTGTTCTCCTGCGTTGACGTAGGCCGTGCAGGAACTGTCGCCTCGGCGCCTCGCCCGAGCTATACGGCGAACCTGCGTGCGGGGGGTGCGGCTACCCGTATCCATCCGCCAGCTCGCGACCGATGTCCGCAGGCGGGCCAGCGACGCGACCCCCGGAATCGCAGGGAGCCATACGGCGAGCGCGCGATACGCGAGGACCGCGGCGATCGCCGCGCCGGCGGGAGCGCCCAAGGCGATCAAGCTCCCCGCCAGGCCGCCGCTGAGACTGCCGGGTAGCGGCACGACGTTGAACAGCGTCCCCAGGAAGTAGGCCAGAACGACCTCGGCAAGAGGCAGCCCCACGCCGAAGGCGTGCAGCATCGTGGCGAGCACGCCCAGGTCAAAGGCCCAGTAGGCGGCCGCCCCCAGGAGTGCCGGGTGAGGTCGACGCACCTCTTGCCAGCCGCGCCGGAACGAGGCGCGAAGCACGGGCAGCTGCATGGCCACCCACCGGGACGCGGAGCCGAGGCGCGGGGAGCGCTGGCCGAACAGAGTCACCGCTTGGGGCACCGGGGAGGGCCCCGCGACCGCAACCAGAACCGTGGCCGCCAGCGCGGCGGCGACCGCGGCGCCGAGCACCCCGAGGATACGCCCGTGGGTCACGTGTCCCAGACCGAACGCTACGGCGGCCCCGCCCGCGAGCAGCGCTGACAGGTACACCCCATAGAGCAGGAGCAGGAAGGCAAGCAGCCGCTCGGCGAGCTCGCTCGTGCGCACACCCCGGGCGCGCAGCGCCCACACGGTCACAGCTGCGCCGCCAAGCCCAGCGGTCGGCAGCAGCCGCGTCGCGGCGGCGCCACCCAGGGTCATGTCGTAGGAGTCCTTCAGGCGCAGTTTCGGATTCGCCTGAGCGACGACCCTGTGAAGCAGCAGCACATAACCAGCTACCGACGCGGCCTCGAGCGCGACCGCCACCGCCACCAGCTGCCAGTTGGCGTGCAGCGCCCGGCCCAGCGCGTGGACGAATTGACCGTCATGCGCCATGACCAGGAACGCAGATATCCCGGCCGCCGTGAGTGCGAGGACGCGGGTCAGCCAGACCCGGCCAGGAGCCCGCGGCCCGACGCCGGGTGCGATCTCGCGAATCAGCGAACGCACTCCGGTGTCCGGCATTCTGAGTCTCGTGGAAAGGCGCACGCGCGAACCTTGGCAGCGACGACCTCGGACCACCATGGGGTTGGCACGTGCGGAGCGGTGCGGTTACCCGTAGCAGAGGCTGCAGCGGTTGCTTGATGGGCGAGGTCCCTAGGTGCGGCGATCTGGGCGCCCTCAGCCTGACCGTGGAGGCGGGACTGGAGTGGGTGTCGAGCAGCGGCTAGTAGTGCTTTGTCAAGTTCTCCGAATCGGCCCGAAATTCCATCGGACCCGATTCCAGTAAACCGTTTGAATACGGGAGAGGAGGAATTCGGGGGCGGACGTCGTGTTG
>Ga0187766_10000363_pt1 | contig 25031 bp, 16 predicted proteins | sample 0216_QUI02_MP05__4_FD_132971 | JGI IMG/M metagenome (GOLD analysis project Ga0187766, IMG submission 132971) | Tropical peat soil microbial communities from peatlands in Department of Meta, Colombia - 0216_QUI02_MP05_20_MG | ecosystem: Environmental > Terrestrial > Soil > Wetlands > Peat ... | reverse complement strand
GCGATCTCGAGCGCCTCCGGCTCGTCCTTGAACGTCGTCACCGCGACCACCGGCCCGAAGATCTCCTCCTGGAAGACCCGCATCTGGTTGTGGCCCTTGAGCACCGTCGGCTCGTAGTAGTAGCCGCCCGACAGCCGCCCGTTGATCGACGGGCGCTGACCACCGATCAGCACCTCGGCCCCCTCGTCACGCCCGATCTGGACGTACCCCTCGATCTTCTGCAGCTGCGAGGTCGACACCTGCGCCCCGATCGCGACCGTGCGATCCAACGGATCGCCCTGCTTGATCGCTTCGATCCGCTTCAACACCCGACCGATGAACTCCGGATAGATGGATTCTTGAATCAACGCCCGCGACGGACACGTGCAGACCTCGCCCTTATTGAACGCGTACAGCACCAGCCCCTCGATCGCCTTATCCAGGAACGCATCATCAGCCGCCATCACATCCTCAAAGAAGACATTCGGCGACTTCCCGCCCAACTCGGTCGTCGACGGAATCAGATTCTGCGCCGCATACGACATGATCAACCGGCCCGTCACGGTCTCGCCCGTGAACCCGATCTTCGCGATCCGCTTATTCGCCGCCAGCGCCTTGCCGATCTCCGCCCCCGGACCATTGACCACATTGATCACGCCCGGCGGCACCAGATCACCAACCACCTCCATCAACTTCAAGATCGACCACGGCGTCGGACTCGCCGGCTTGATCACCGTGCAATTCCCCGCCGCCAACGCCGGCGCGATCTTCCACGCCGCCATCAACAACGGGAAGTTGAACGGAATGATCTGACCCACCACCCCCAACGGCTCATGGAAGTGATACGCGTACGTCTGATCATCGATCTCCGAGATCCGCCCCTCCTCAGCCCGAATCGCACCCGCGAAATACCGCAAGTGATCCGAGGACAGCGGAATATCCGCCGCCAGCGTCTCCCGCACCGGCTTCCCGTTCTCATAGCTCTCCGCGACCGCCAACAACTCCAGATTCTCATCAATCCGGTCAGCCATCGCGTTCAGCACCGCCGCCCGCTCCGTCGGCGAACGACGCCCCCAAGCATCCTTCGCCGCGTGCGCCGCATCCAGCGCCCGCTCAATATCGTCCGCGCTCGAATGCGCGACCTCGCAGAACGGCTCGCCCGTCGACGGCGTCACATTCTCGCGATACTCCTTCGTCGTCGGAGGGACCCACTCACCGCCGATGAAGTTGTCGTAGCGGTCCTTCAACGGCACAGGACTGCCAGATTCCCCCGGCGGCGCGAAGGTCGCGGACTCAACGGTAGACATGCATGACCTCCTTGGGTCGATTGCGAGGGAGGCTTGGGTCGATTAAGGACAGGACTCTCCCCGCGGTGAACTACACCAAGTGCACATGCATACCACATCCGGAGGATCACGAATGCGTCTATCGGTAAACCCCGGATCACGGACCGTCCTGTACGCGGATGCCGGACGGCGGGGCGGGGCTTAGCTTCGCTCCGTAAATCGACCCCAAGGAGGCCCCAATGTCGGGGAGCCACGTCCAGCCCACCCACGGAAGCTATCTGCTGCCTCACTTCGAGCACGCGACCGTCGCGGACGCGATGCACCCCGGGATTCTGTCCTGCGATCCGGACGCGTCGCTGACCGAGGTCGCGAGGATGATGAGCACCCACCACGTTCACTGCATCGTCGTGATGGGCGCGTCCGAGTCTCGACCCGGCCAATCGCGTCTCTGGGGAATCGTCTCCGACCTCGACCTGCTGCGCGCGGGCATGCGCGGAGACGTCGAGGACACAGCCGCGACGCTCGCCGAGAAACCGATGGTCACCGTCGAGACGACGATGCCGCTGCGGCGTGCGGCTGAGCTGATGCTCGGCCACGGCGCCAGCCACGCGGTGGCGATCAACCCTGACGCGCGCCCGATCGGGATTCTGTCGACGTTGGACATCGCCGGCGTGCTCGCCTGGGGCGAAATGTGACGCTCAGCCGCGACCCGAGTCGAGCTCGCCTGGCGCGAACTGTGACGCCCAGCCGCGACCCGAGTCGACGCCGCCAACGATGCGCGTTACTACGGAGCGAGACCAGTGACGCCCCACATGCCGTCACGGCGACCGCCGCATAGAGTCAAGTCAAGATAGAACAGTCCGCCGTCGACCCGGGCGGTCGTCGGTTCGGCAGGCGCGCCAGGAGGTGAGGACGTTGTGAGGCTGCGGCTGCCCCGCAGACGGCCGCCTCCGGCAGATCAAAGGTGCACCATGATGAATCCGCCCCCGCCCACCGGCGCGACCCGGAACGGCACTGAAGCGCCACCTTCACCCATCCACAAGGGCTCCGCCGGGTCCCTTGCGGACGCCGATACGCTGGGTCGGCTGGTACTCGGCGCGGCTCGGCGCTACGAGGGTATCGCGCTCCAGTTCCGGCGCGGTCCGGACACGATCGCGATCTCATATCCGGAGCTCGGCGCGATCGCGACCGAGATCGCCCGGGGTCTGGTCGCACTGGGGATCGAGGGAGGCGATCGCGTCGCGATCCTGGGTGCGACGTCAGCCGACTGGACACTCGTCGACTGGGGCGCGCTGTGCGCCGGCGCGATCGTAACTCCGATCTACCACACGAACTCTCCGCGCGAGTGCGCGTACGTGCTCGGCCACTCCGAGGCGCGGCTCGTGTTCTGTGAGCACGCAGACCAGGCGGCCAAGGTCGCCCAGGTGCGCGACAGCTGCCCGGCGCTCGAGCATGTGGTGGTGTTCGACGGCGCCGCCGACGGCGCGATCACGCTCGCGAAGCTGCGCGAGCTCGGCACCGATGTGACGGAGCGAGACGTCGAGCTGCGCGTCGGCGCGGCCGCTTCGGACGACGTCGCGACGCTCGTGTACACGTCGGGGACGACCGGGCCGCCGAAGGGCTGCATGCTCACGCATGCCAACTTCCTGGAGACGACCCGGATGTACGTCGACGAGCTCGGCATCGACGAGCGGCACACGCTGTACCAGTTCCTGCCGCTCGCCCACGTGCTGGCGCGTGTCGCGCAGGGGGTGGTGATCAGGGCGGGCGCGTGCGCGGTGTTCTGGAGCGGCGACGCAAAGCGCATCGTCGATGATCTGGCAGAGCTTCAGCCAACCCACTTTCCCGCCGTTCCGCGGGTGTACGAGAAGATCCACGGCACCGTGGCCGGCCGGGTCGAGGACGGTCCGGCCGTGCAGCGCGCGCTGTTCAGGTGGGCGCTCGGCCGTGGTGCGGAGGTTCGCGCTCGTACTCGTCGGGGGCAGCAGCCCGGGCCCTGGCAGACAGTCCAGCACCGGGTCGCCGATCGTCTCGTGCTCGCCAAGGTCAGGAGGATCTTCGGGGACCGGTTGCAGATGGGGCTGGTCGGAGCGGCGCCGGTGGCACCCGAGCTGCTCGAGTTCTTCGACGCCTGCGGCGTGTTGCTGCTGGAGGGCTACGGGCTGACCGAGAGCTGCGCCGCGGCGACGCTCAACACGCCCCGGGCGGTGCGGTTCGGGACCGTCGGCAAGCCGCTTCCAGGCACCGAGGTCGCGATCGCGGACGACGGCGAGATCCTGATTCGTGGCCCGCACGTGTTCAAGGGCTACTACAAGGAGCAGCAGGCCACGGCCGCGGCGATCGCGCCCGGAGGCTGGCTGCGCACCGGCGATCTTGGGGGTATGAGCGCCGACGGCTTCGTCGCGATCGACGGTCGCAAGAAGGATCTGATCATCACCTCCAGCGGCAAGAACATCTCGCCGGTGAACATCGAGAGCGAGTTGCGCGAGAGCCGCTACATCACCGAGGCGGTCGTGTTCGGAGACAACCGGCCCTACCTGGTCGCGGTGTTGACGCTCGATCGGGACCAGGCCGCGACGCTCGCGGCGCGCCTCGGGATCGCGAATGACCCGGTCACGGTCGCGCGCGACCAGCGCGTCCACGAGGAGATCCAGACGGTGATCGACGCGGTCAACGAGAAATTCGCCCGGATCGAGCAGGTCAAGCGATTCGCGATCCTGGATCACGACCTCACGCAGGCCGCCGGCGAGCTGACCCCGACGCTCAAGGTCAAGCGGGCATTCGTATACGACAAGTACGCCGACGCGTTCGCCGGCCTCTACCAGGAAGCAGTCGCGTTATGAGCACCCGATTCTCGAGCGCTGATACCGCCTGGCTGCACATGGACCGTCCGACGAACCTGATGGTGATCAACTCGGTGCTGCTGTTCGACGAGCCGGTCGATTGGGACCGCGTCAAGCAGATCACCCAGCGGCGGATCATCGATGTCTACCCGAGGTTCAGCCAGCGCGTGGTCGAGAGTCGCTTGCCGCTGCGACCCCCGAAGTGGGTGGACGATTCGGACTTCGCCCTCGAGCATCACCTGCACCACCGCGCGCTTCCCGCGCCCGGCGACCGGGCCGCGCTCCAGGAGCTCGTGAGCGACCTGATGACGATGCCGCTCGACCGCAGCCGGCCGCTGTGGCACACGTACATGGTCGATGGCTACGGCGACGGCGCCGCAATCATAAGCCGCATGCACCACTGCATCGCGGACGGGATCGCGCTCGGAAGGGTGATGGGTTCGCTCAGCGACAAGCGCCCGGACGCGGACATCGGACCGCCGCCGGCCGCGCTCGAGCCGCGGCGCGCGAACGGGCCGTTCGGTGAGCTCGCGGACTCCGCGACCCAACTCGCCGTCGGCGCCGGCCAGCTCGTTGCCGCCACCGCCCGGCAAACCGCGGCTGTCGCGACCTCGCCGTCGCACGCCTCGCCGGCGCCGTGGGTCGCGATGCGGCGACCGCGCTCCGCTTGGTGCTGACGCCGGCCGACGCCGCCACCGCGTTCAAGGGCGACCCCGGGATCAGCCGCCGGGTCGCGTGGACTCCGCCGTTGTCGCTGGAGCGCGTCAAGCGCACTGCCCACGCGCACGACGCGACCGTCAACGACGTCCTGCTGGCGGCGGTCAGCGGCGCGTTGCGTCATTACCTCCAGGATCGCGGCGGGCCGGTCGGCGAGATCCAGGCGATGGTCCCGTACAACCTGCGGCCGCTCGACAAGCCCGTGCCCCGCAAGCTCGGCAACAAATTCGGGCTCGTGTTCCTGCCGCTGCCGGTCGGCACAAGCGGTAGCTATCGCCGGCTGGTCGAGGTCCACCGCCGGATGCAGGAGCTCAAGACCGGACGCGACGGCCCCGTGTCATACCGGCTCTTGAGGCTCACCGGCTTGACCCCGCAGCCGATCGAGCAGCGGATCATCGATCTGTTCACGGCCAAGAGCACGGCGGTGATCACGAACGTGCCCGGCCCCAAGGAGCCCGTGTTTCACGCCGGCGCGCCCCTGCGCACGGTCCTGTTCTGGGCGCCGACCTCCGGGCGCATGGGCATGAGCGTGAGCATCTACAGCTACCGTGGCGAGGTCACGGTCGGGTTGATGGTCGACGCGGCGCTGGTCCCCGATCCCGACAGGATCGTCGCGCAGCTCGAGCGAGAGATCGACGTGCTTGCCCGGCTGGACACCGGCCGCATCCGCAAGCCGACGTCGCGCCGCCGCCAACCGACTCACACCTGAGGCGGGGCTTCACCCTGACCGGGCCGTCTACGCGGCGGTTACAAGCTGGAGCTGGTCGACTGGGTAGGGTACGAGCGTGACCAACACCAAGCCGCTGCAGGAGGCCCCGATGCGTGAGGAGCTACAGCTGATCGACGCCTACTGGCGGGCAGCGAACTATTTGTCCGTGGGCCAGATCTACCTGCTCGAAAACCCACTGCTTCGCGAGCCGCTGCGCCCCGAGCAGATCAAGCCCCGCCTGCTCGGGCACTGGGGCACGACGCCGGGACTGAACTTCATCTACGCGCACCTCAATCGCGTGATTCGCGAGCGCGACCTGAACGTGATCTACGTCACGGGCCCTGGGCACGGCGGTCCGGCGCTGCTTTCCAATACCTACCTGGAGGGCACGTATACCGAGGTCTACCCTCGCATCGGCCACGACGAGGAGGGTCTACGGCGCCTGTTTCGCCAGTTCTCGTTCCCCGGCGGGATCCCGAGCCACGTCGCTCCCGAGACCCCGGGCTCGATCAACGAGGGCGGCGAGCTCGGCTACTCGCTGCTGCACGCGTTCGGGGCGGTGTTCGACAGCCCCGACCTGATTGCCGTGTGCGTCGTCGGCGATGGGGAGGCGGAGACGGGCGCGCTCGCTGCGAGCTGGCACTCGAACAAGTTCCTCGATCCGGTTCGCGACGGGGCCGTGCTGCCGATCCTGCATCTGAACGGCTACAAGATCGCGAACCCGACCGTGCTGGCCCGGATCGCAGAGCCCGAGCTCAGGGCGCTGCTCGAGGGCTACGGCTACGCGCCCCGGTTCCTCGAGGGCTCGGAGCCCGAGGCCATGCACGAGGCGATGTGGGCGACGTTGAACGACGTGACCGCTGAGATCCTCGCGATCCAGGAGCGCGCGCGCGACACCGGCTCTGCCGCGCGCCCTGGGTGGCCGATGATCGTGCTCCGGACGCCGAAGGGCTGGACCGGACCCAGGACGGTCGACGGGCTCCCCGCCGAGGGATCGTTCCGCTCCCACCAGGTCCCGCTCGCGCGCGTGCGCGAGGACTCGGTGCAGCTGGCGCAGCTCGAGTCCTGGCTGCGCTCGTACCGGCCCGAGGAGCTGTTCGACGCCGCGGGGGCGCTGCGCGCCGAACTCGCCGCGCTCGCGCCGGAGGGCGAGCGGCGGATGGGCGCGAACCCGCACGCCAACGGGGGGCTGCTGCTGCGGGACCTCGAGCTGCCCGACTTCCGGCGCTACGCGGTCGAGGTTCCGGCCCCGGCGGCGAGCGCCAGCGAGGCGACGCGCGTGCTGGGGGAGTTCCTGCGCGACGTGATCACGATGAACCCCGATCGGTTCCGGATCATGGGCCCCGACGAGACCGCGTCCAACCGCCTCGGGGCGGTGTTCGAAGTGACTGATCGCGCCTGGGACGCCGAGCGCCTCGACAGCGACGATCACCTCGCGCCCGACGGTCGAGTGATGGAGGTCCTGAGTGAGCACCTCTGTGAGGGCTGGCTCGAGGGCTATCTGCTGACCGGCCGCCACGGGCTGTTCGACTGCTACGAGGCGTTCATCCACATCGTCGACTCGATGTTCAATCAGCACGCCAAGTGGCTGAAGGTCACGCGCGACATCCCGTGGCGGCGGCCGATCGCGTCACTGAACTACCTGCTCTCCTCGCACGTCTGGCGCCAGGACCACAACGGCTTGTCGCACCAGGACCCGGGCTTCATTGACCACGTGGTCAACAAGAAGGCCACGGTCGTGCGCGTGTACCTGCCGCCGGACGCGAACTGCCTGCTGTCGGTCGGCGACCACTGCCTGCGCAGCCGCGACTATGTGAACGTGATCGTGGCCGGCAAGCAGCCGGCGCTGAACTACCTGACGATGGACGAGGCGATCGAGCACTGCACGCGCGGGATCGGGATCTGGCAGTGGGCCTCGAGCGATCGCGACGGGGACGAGCCGGACGTCGTGCTGGCGTGCGCGGGCGACATCCCCACGCTCGAGACGGTGGCCGCCGCAGCGCTGCTGCGCGAGCACCTCCCTGAGCTGCGGGTACGGGTCGTCAACGTCGTCGATCTGATGCGTCTCGAGCCCGAGTCAGAGCACCCGCACGGATTGTCTGACCGGGAATTCGATGCGCTGTTCACGTCGAGCCGACCGGTGATCTTCGCGTATCACGGGTACCCGTGGCTGATCCACCGCCTCACGTACAGGCGCACGAACCACCGCAACATTCACGTCCGCGGCTACAAGGAGGAGGGCACGACCACGACGCCGTTCGACATGGTGATGCTCAACGACCTCGACCGCTACCACTTGGTGATGGACGTGGTCGATCGCGTCCCCGGGCTGTGCGAGCGGTACGCCTGGCTGCGCCAGGAGATGGCCGACGCGCGCCTGCGCGCGCGGGCCTACACGCGCGAGGTGGGTGACGACCTTCCGGCGATCCGGGATTGGACGTGGCCCGCGGCTGCGCCGGCGCCGACTGCACCGGCTGACGTCAGCTACCTCGAGCCGCCCGTCAAGCCGTGAAATTGGGGACGGGCGGACCTCGCCTGGGCGGTCAGGCGAACAAGCGCGGATCGGCGGTGGCGATGCCGTGCACGCCGAGCGCACGAAGCCCCGCAATCGTGGCCCGCTCGTTCACCGTCCAGGCGTACAGCAGCCCGCGGCGGGAGACGACATCCTCGAGCAGACGCACGTCGATCAGACGGTGCTGAGCCATCAGCGCATCCCAGCGCTGCTGCGCGATCCCGGCCAGCACCTGCTCGCGCCAGTCGCTCCAGCGGCGGCTCGCGCGCGCCAACCGGCCACCGATCGAGATTCCCGTTCGCGTGCACGGATCAAGTGCGCGCACGCGGTCGAGCACGGCGGGCACCTGCGAGGAGATCAGCGTCCGCTCCAGCAGGCCCGCGCGACCCAGACCCTGGAGGAGCGCGTTCTCACACCCGACATGCTTGACGTCGACGTTCAGTCCGAGGTCACCAAATCGCGGCTGAGACAGATATGCGAGCGCGTCGCGCAAGCCCAGGTTTCCGCCGCGGCGGGCGTGCAGGACCGTGTGCGCAAGCACCAGCTCGCCGCGCCACCCGCGGACGTCGAACTCCACCATGTCCACCCCGACCTCGCGCGCGGCTTCGAACGATGCGAGCGTGTTGGCGGGCGCCAGCGCGCTCGCCCCTCCGTGCCCGATTCGCTGGCATACTTCCGCGTACACCCCCGAGACGATGCCACGTCGTGGCGCCAGGCCGCTGCGGGGAACCCGAGCCGCAATACGGGAAATCCTCGGATGCCGGTCGCGAGTGGCTCTGAAAGGCTCGCCTCATGGCAATTTCAGTTGATGAACCGGCCGCCACGGCCGACGGCGAGTGGGCGGCGCGACTCGACGGTTTTGTACAGCGCGCCCACGAAGCCGCCGTCGGGTTCCGTAAGCTCAACCAGGAACAGGTCGACCGCGTCGTCTGGGCGATGACCGTGGCCGGCCTCGAGCATGCGATTGAGCTCGCCGAGCTCGCGATGGAGGAGACCCACTTCGGGGTCTTCGAGGACAAGGTGCTCAAGAACTACATCGCCACCGAGTTCCTGTACGACTACCTCAAGGACAAGAAGTCGGTCGGCGTGATCGAAGAGGACCGCGAGCGCTCCATCCAGTACGTTGCCGAGCCGATCGGTGTGGTGCTGGCGCTGCTGCCGATCACCAATCCGACTTCGACCGCGCTGTTCAAGTCGATTGTCTCTGCGAAGACGCGCAACGCGCTGATCATGCGCCCGTCTCCGCGAGCGGTTCGTTGCGCGCAGCGCGCCGCGGAGGTGCTCCAGGCGGCCGGCGAGGAGTTCGGATTGCCACCCTACACACTCCAGGTGATCCCGGATCCGTCGCTCGACGTGTCCCAGTACCTGTTCCACCACCCCGATGTCGACTTCATCTGGACGACCGGCGGGCCGAAGGCCGTCGCCGCCGCCAACGCCGCGGGCAAGCCGTGCCTGAGCGTCGGATCCGGCAACGCGCCGGTGTACGTGCACCGCAGCGCCGACATCCCGATGGTGGTCGTCGACGTCCTGATCTCGAAGACGTTCGACTCCTCGGTGATCTGCCCGGCGGAGCAGACGTGCGTGATCGACGAGCCCATTTACGACGCGGTGATGGACGAGTTCCAGCGGATGGGCGCTCGCCTGTTGACCGCCGAGGAGACCGACAAGCTCTCGGCGGCGTCGTTCCAGGAGGACGGACGCATCGACCTCCAGGTCCTCGGACAGTCGTGCGTGAGCCTGGGCACGATTGCCGGGTTCGAAGCGGCCGAGGAGGACAAGGTGCTGCTTGCGCAGCTGCCCAGTGACCTGGACGCGCTGGCGCAGCACCCGTTGATCGCCGAAAAGCTGATGCCGGTGCTGGGCGTCGTGCGATCGCCTTCGCTCGACCACGGAATCCGGGCCTGCGAACTCGTGACCGAGCACCTCGGGCTCGGTCACACGTCGGCCGTGTACGCGGGCGACGACGACGTGATCGAGCGCTTCTCGCTCGCGATCCGCACCGGACGGATCCTCGTCAACGCCCCGACCGCGGTCGGCGCCCTCGGGGGTGTGTACAACTCGATGACGCCGACGTTCTCGCTCGGCTGCGGGACATGGGGCGGGTCGAACACGACCGACAACGTCAACTACCGGAACCTGCTGAACGTCAAGACGGTCTCCCGCCGGCAGAGCCCACCGCAGTGGTTCCGGGTGCCTTCGGACACCTACTTCAACCCGGGCGCGCTCGCGAGCCTGAGGGAGGTCGGGGCCACGCAGCCGCTGATCGTGACGGACGGTCCGACCGAGGCTCGCGGCGTCGCCGACGAGATCCGCAAGTACCTCGATTCCGACGCGGTGCACGTTTTCTCCCGGATCGAGCCCGAACCGACGGAGGAGCAGATCCGTGCCGGTGTGGAGGAGCTTCAGCTCGTCGGAGCCGACGCGATCATCGCCGTCGGCGGCGGATCGGTGATGGACGCCGCCAAGGCGATGCGCCTGTTCCACGAGCACCCCGAGCTGACGATCCGCGAGCTCTCGCTCCCGTTCCTCGATGCCCGCAAGCGGATCGCGTCGTTCCCGCAGGTCGCGCACGCGCTCAAGCTGGTCGCGATCCCGACGACCGCGGGCACCGGTTCGGAGGTGTCGCCGGCCGCGGTGCTCAGCGTCGGGCAGAAGAAGGTGACGCTCGTCGACTACTCGCTGCTGCCGGACATGGCGATCGTCGACCCGACGCTGACGGTCACGATGCCGCGGGTGATGACCGCCGACACGGGGATCGATGCACTCACGCACGCGCTCGAGGCGATCGTGTCGATCTTCGCGTCGCCGTACACGGACGCGTTCTGCGTGCAGGCCGCGAACCTGATCCTGACCAACCTCCCGCGCGCGTACGCGGATGGCCGCGACCTCGAGGCGCGTACCGCGATGGCTAACGCCGCGACGATCGCCGGGCTGGCGTTCTCGAACGCGTTCGTCGGCGTGAACCACGCGCTCGCGCACTCGGTCGGCGCCCGTTTCGGGATCGCTCACGGTCGCGCGAACGCGATCTTCCTCCCGCACGTGCTGCGCTACAACGCCTCGCTGCCGAGCAAGTTCATGCCGGCGCCCGGCTACACCGCGTACATCGCGCCGGACAAGTACGCACAGCTCGCGTGGGTGCTCGGGATGGGCGGCAAGACCGAGGAGAGCCGGCGCGAGCGGCTGTTCGCCCGCGTCGACGAGCTGCTGGCCGAGGTGCAGGAGCCGCGCACGCTCGCGGAGCTGGGCATCTCGAAGGACGAGTTCGACGCCGCGCTCCCGGACCTGGCGCGGAACGCGGCCACCGACCCGAGCATCCGCACCAATCCGCGGATCCCGATGGTGCGCGAGATCGTCGAGCTGCTCCAAGCGGGCTACGGCGGCTGATTGACAGGGCACGAGGCGCCGGCGTCAACCGCCGCCGGCGCCCGGCCCACCGCGTCGCCGCGACACCGAGGCGCCGGCGTCAACCGCCGCCGGCGCCCGGCTCACCAGCGTCGCCGCGACACCGAGGCGCCGGCGTCACACAGGAGCCGGCGTCACCAGCGCGCAAACGCGCCGGCGTTGGCCGCCCGCATCGCGGTGACGTAGCCCGCGCGCTCGTAGGCGGACTCGTCCGCCTCGTGCGGCACCGCCAGCAGGCCGCGCACCCGCTCGAGGTCCTCGAATCCCTTCCGGGTCATCCACGCCTTCAAGCCGTCGAGCAGCACGCCCGCCTGCTGTGGCCCGTGCCGCAGCAGCGACGAGGCGGTCATCACCACGTCCGCCCCGACGAGCAGGTAATTGACGACGTCGGCCGGCGCTTCGACGCCGCCGGTCGCGGCCAGCGCGACGCTCAACCTGCCGCGCAGCAGCGCGATCCACGTCCGGGGCAGCCGCCCGTCGCTCGGGCCCGAGAGCGCGACGCTGGGCGCGAGCGCGATCCGCTCGGAATCGACGTCCGGTTGCAGGAAGCGGTTGAACAGCACGAGCCCGTCCGCGCCCGCCTCCTGGAGTCGGAGCGCGATCTCCGCCGTGGAGCTGAAGTACGGGCTCAGCTTGACCGCGACGGGCACGGAGACGGCCGCCTTGACGCGTGCCAGCACATCGATGTGGCGCTGCTCGACGTCGCGGCCCGAGATCTCCGGTGCGCCGGGGAGGTAGTAGATGTTGAGTTCGATCGCCGACGCGCCGGCGTCCTCCATCGCGCGCGCGTAGTCGGTCCAGCCCTCCGGGCTGACGCCGTTGAGGCTCGCGATCACCGGGACATCGACGCTGGAAGCGGCGCGCTCGAGCAGGCTCAGGTAGGTGTGGGGGCCGCTGTCCTCCTCGACCACCTCGGGGAAGTACGTGACCGCTTCCGGGAAGCTCTCGGCGGGGTCATCGACAAGGCGTGCGTTACGTGCGGCCTGCTCTCGCAGCTGCTCTTCGAACAGCGAGAACAGCACGATCGCGCCGACTCCGGCCTCCTCCAACTCCCGGACGCCGTCGAGCGTGTACGACAGCGGCGACGCGGACGCCACCAGCGGGTTGCGCAGCGCGAGCCCCATGTAGTTCGTCGAGAGATCCATCACTCCGGTCTCCGGGGATCGGACGGAAACTCGCTCGCACTGCGGGTGGCCATCTCCTCGTACAGGCGCCATCGCTGATTGGCCACCTGCTGCGCGAGGCCGAGCAGGCGTTCGGCCTCGGTCGGGTCGGCGGCCGCGAGCGCCCGGAAGCGCAGCTCACCCTTGCGGTAGTCACGGAGCCCGATCCTCGGTCGCGGCGAGTCGAGCAGGAACGGATTGCCGTTGGCCGCGCGCACCTCGGGGTCGTATCGGATCAGCGGCCAGTGACCGCTCGCCACCGCCCGGTACTGCTGTTCCAGCCCGTCGCGCATGTCGTACCCGTGCGCGATGCAGTGGCTGTAGGCGATGATCAGCGACGGCCCGTCATAGGCCTCGGCCTCCCGGAACGCGCGCAGGGTCTGCTGCGGATCGGCACCCATCGCGACCCGCGCGACGTACACGTCGGCGTACGCGATCGCCTGGAGCGCGAGGTCCTTGGTCGCCACCGTCTTGCCCGCGGCGGAGAACTTCGCGACCGCGCCGAGCGGCGTCGCCTTCGACATCTGACCGCCTGTGTTGGAGTAGACCTCGGTGTCCATCACGAGCACGTTGACGTTGCGACCACTCGCCAGCACGTGATCGAGCCCGCCGGCGCCGATGTCGTACGCCCAGCCGTCGCCACCGACGATCCACACGCTGCGGCGGATCAGGTGGTCGAGCACGCTACGCAGGTCGTCGATCTCCGGTCCCTCGAGCGCCTCGAGCCGGCGCTCGAGCTCCACGATCCGCCGGCGCTGGGCGCGCACTTCCGACTCTCGCACCTGTGGCGCGGACAGGATCTCGTCGACGAGCTCGCCGCCCACTTGATCGCGGAGCTCCGACAGACGGCGCCGCGCGAGTTCGGTGTGGCGGTCGGCGGCGAGCCGCAGGCCGAGCCCGAACTCGGCGTTGTCCTCGAACAGCGAGTTCGACCACGCCGGGCCGTGCCCGTCGGCATCGATCGTCCACGGGGTCGTCGGCAGGTTGCCGCCGTAGATCGACGAGCAGCCGGTCGCATTGGCGACCGTCAGCCGGTCCCCGAACAGCTGCGAGAGCAGCTTCACGTACGGAGTCTCGCCGCACCCGGCGCACGCGCCCGAGAACTCGAACAGCGGCTCCAGGAACTGGGTCCCGCGCACCGTGCCGAAATCCACGTGCGTGCGGTCGATCGCCGGCAGCTGCTCGAAGAAGGCGATGTTCGCGCGCTCGCTCGCGAGCAGCGGCTCCCGGACGTCGAGGTTGATCGCCTTGCGCACCGGTTCTCCCACCGCGGACACCGGACAGGCCTCGACGCACATCCCACACCCGGTGCAGTCCTCGACGTATACCTGGAGCGTGTAACGAGCGTCGGGGAGCCCGGCCCCGTTCAGCTCGGCCGACCGGAACCCGTCGGGAGCCCCGTTCAGGCGGGCCGGCTCGTAGTAGCGGGATCGGATCACGCTGTGCGGGCAGACGAAGCTGCAGTTGCCGCACTGGATGCAGAGCTCCGAATCCCACACCGCCACCAGGTCCGAGATGTTGCGCTTCTCGTACCGAGTCGTGCCACTTGGATACGTGCCGTCGATCGGCAGCGCGCTCACCGGCAGCTGATCGCCGTGGCCGGCCATCATCGTCGCGGTCACGGTGCGCACGAACTCGGGAGCGTGGGCGGGCACGAGCAAGGGCGCGTCGCGCGTCGACGAGGCGCGCTCGGGCACGGCGATCCGGTGCAGGCCGTCGAGCGAGCGATCGACCGCCTCCTGGTTGCGTTTCACGACCTCGGCGCCGCGCCGCCCGTAGGTCTTCTTGATCGACTTCTTGATCGCCTCGATCGCCTGCTCGCGCTCGAGCACGCCCGAGATCGCGAAGAAGCACGTCTGGAGCACGGTGTTGGTTCGGCCGGCGAGCCCCGCCTCGCGGGCGATCGTCCCGGCATCGATCGCGTACAGCTGAATCTGCTTGGAGATGATCTGCTCCTGCACGGGGCGAGAAAGCGCGTCCCAGACCCGATCCGGCTCCTCGCGGCAGTTGAGCAGCAGCGTCGCGCCCGGCGCTGCGCGATCCAGCACCTCGGAGCGCTCGAGCAGCCCGAACTGGTGGCAGCCGACGAAGCTCGCCGCCGACACGAGGTACGGAGCGCGGATCGATTCGGGGCCGAAGCGCAGGTGCGAGACGGTCTGCGAGCCGGACTTCTTGGAGTCGTAGACGAAGTACGCCTGCGCGTTCAGGTGCGCCTCGTCACCGAGGATCTTGATCGTGTTCTTGTTCGCGCCGACGGTCCCATCGGAGCCGAGCCCGAAGAACACGGCACGCACGGTGTGCTTCGGCTCGATGTCGAACGACGCGTCGTACGGGAGGCTGGTGCCCGACACGTCGTCGTTGATCCCGATCGTGAACCGGCGCTTGGGCTGCTCGCGCTCCAGCTCCTCTAACACGCCGGCGACCATCCCCGGGGTGAACTCCTTCGAGGACAGGCCGTAACGGCCGCCGATCACGACCGGCAACCGCTCGCGCTCGCCGGCGCCGTGAGCCTCGGTCAGGGACGCGAGCGCGTCCAGGAACAGCGGCTCGCCGAGCGAGCCGGGCTCCTTCGTGCGGTCCAGCACCGCCACGTGCTGCACCGACTGGGGCAGCGCCTGCGCCAGCTCGCGCGCGGGGAACGGCCGATACAGCCTGATCTGCGCGACTCCAACCCGCTCGCCCTGCGCCTCCAGGTAGGCGACGGTCTCGCGCGCGGTCTCGCCGCCGGAGCCCATCACGACCAGCACTCGTTCGGCCTCGGGGTGGCCGCTGTACTCCACGACCCCGTAACGGCGGCCGGTCCGCTCGGCGAGCCGGTCCATCGCGCGCTGCACCACCTCGGGCAGGCGAGCGTAGAACGGGTTGACGGTCTCGCGGGCCTGGAAGTAGATGTCGGGGTTCTGCGCGGTGCCACGGATGAACGGCCGCTCGGGGGACAGCGCCCGGGCGCGATGCGCCCGCACGAGCTCATCGGAGATCAGCGCGCGGACGTCCTCGTCGTCCAGCATCTCGATCGTCTGCAGCTCGTGCGAGGTGCGGAAGCCGTCGAAGAAGTGCACGAACGGTACCCGCGTCTCGAGCGTCGCGGCGTGGGCCACGAGCGCTAGGTCGTGGGCCTCCTGCACTGACGCGGCCGCGAGCAACGCAAAGCCGGTCTGGCGCACGGCCATCACGTCGGAGTGGTCGCCGAAGATCGACAGCCCCTGCGCCGCCAGCGAGCGCGCGGCGACGTGCATCACCGCCGATGTCAGCTCGCCGGCGATCTTGTACATGTTCGGGATCATCAGCAGCAGGCCCTGGGAGGCGGTGAACGTCGTCCCGAGCGCCCCGCCCTGGAGCGCGCCGTGCAGGGCCCCCGCGGCACCCCCCTCGCTCTGCATCTCCACCACCGCGGGCACGGTTCCCCAAAGGTTCGTCCTCCCCTTGCTCGACCACTCGTCCGCGAGCTCGGCCATCGGCGAGGACGGCGTGATCGGGAAGATGCAGCAGACCTCGCTGCACCGGAACGCGACCGACACCGCCGCTTCGTTGCCGTCAACGGTGGCGCGCATCAGCTGGGCTCCCCGCTCGGATCGGTCGGCGCAATGAACGCATACTCCGGATCGGGCGCCCGCTCCGGGAACATCTCGATCGAGTGGACCGGGCACTGCTCGAAGCACGCTCGGCAGCCCGTGCAGCGATCGTAATCGAACCGGTAGCGCAACCCGGGACCGAGCTTGATCACCGCGTCCTCCGGGCACGCGCCCAGGCACCCGTCGCACTCGATGCAGTTCCCGCATGACAGGCAGCGCCTCGCCTCGAACACCGCCTCGTCGGGCGAGAGCGCGCCGACCACCTCTTCGAAGCCGACGAGGCGCTCCTCCGGCGCCAGCTCCGGCTGCTGGCGCTGAGGGTGATCGCCGAAGTACCACAGGTTCAGCAACTCGAACTCCGCCAGCGGATGCTTGGCCCGGCGATCGTACTGTCCGCCACGCAGCCACGCGTCGATTTCCCGCGCAGCCCGCTTGCCGTGTCCGACGCCGACGGTCACGGTCCGCTCCGAGGGCACCATGTCGCCGCCCGCGAACACGCCGGGGCAGCCGGTCATCAGCGATGTCGACACGCGTACCGTGCCGTCGCGGTCGAACTCGACCCCCGGCACCGCGCGCAGGAACGCGGTGTCGCTCTCCTGCCCAAGCGCCAGGATCACGGTATCCGCCGTCAGGGTCTCAAAGCGCCCGGTCGGCTGCGGGAACCCCGATTCGTCGAGCTCCATCGCCTCGACCTGGAGCTCCGGACCCTCGACTGCGGTGATCGTCCGCAGCCAGTTGATCCGCACCCCCTCGCGCTCGGCGTCGGCCGCCTCCTCCTCGTGGGCGGGCATCTGCGCGCGCGTCCGTCGATAGACGATCAGCGCCTCCTCGGCGCCTAACCGGCGCGCCGTCCGCGCCGCATCCATCGCCGTGTTACCACCGCCGTACACCGCCACGCGGCGCCCGATCACCGGCCGTTCGCCGGCCGCGACGCCACGCAGGAACGCCACCGCGTCGACGAGTGGCCCCGCGTCACGCGCGGGGATCTCAACCCGCTTGCTCAGGTGCGCGCCGACCGCGACGAACACGGCGTCGAACGCGCCCTCGCGGCGCTCGTCCTCGAGATCTACGACCCGATGATCGCTGGTGAACCGCACCCCGAGCGCCGCGATCCGATCGACCTCGCGGCCCATCACGTCGCGCGGCATCCTGTACGCCGGGATCCCGTAGCGCATCATCCCGCCGGGCTCCGGCCCGGCATCGCGGACCTCGACCTCATGCCCGATCCGTGCGAGGTGGTAGGCAGCCGACAGCCCGCTCGGCCCGGCTCCGATCACCAGCACTCGCTTGCCGCTGCGCTCGCGGGGGCGATCGAACTGCCATCCCTGTTCCAGCGCCAGGTCGCCGAGGAATCGTTCGACTGCATGAATCGACAACGGGCTGTCGAGATCGGCGCGGTTGCAAACGCTCTCGCACGGGTGGTAGCAGACACGCCCGTGGATCGCCGGGAACGGGTTGTCGGTCGTCAGCACCCGCCATGCCTGTTCGTGCTCGCCGACCTTGACGTGAGCCATCCACGCCTGGATGTTCTCCCCCGCAGGGCAGCCCGCATTGCACGGCGGCAACAGATCGACGTACACCGGGCGTTGCTCGCGGACCGGGCCCGTGCGCGAGTGCCCGTGCACGAGGTCCGGGAGCTGCGTTATGTCTCTCGCCACACCACTCATGCCCACTCTCCCCTCACGAGACAGTGCTGAGGTCGCTACCCACACGTTCACTGTCCTTGAATCTACTCCGAATCAGGCGGCACCGACGTGCGAGGCGGCACCGACGTGCGCCGGATACCCGGACCGGTGCGGCGCGCGCTCAGCCGCCGAGCACGGTCCCGGGTTCGATCCGCAGCGGCTCGTCTGTCGCGAGCTCGACCGAGCCGCGGACGACGACGCCCGATCCGAACGTCACGTCGCCACGGACCACCAGGCGCTGCGCTTCGCGCAGCGACGGCGGCCCGCTCGGGAACCGAGCCTCGAACGCGTCGAGGATCCGGTAGAAGCGCTTGTCCAGCTCCACGTACGGGAGGTTGGTCGCGCGGTCGGGCAGCGGCTCGACGAGCATGTCCTCGGTCAGCCTGTAGATGTCCGATCGCATCACGAGCAGGTCGTCGGTTGTCTTGACCGGGACGAACCTCGTTCGCGGGACGCGCAGCACGCGCGCACCGGGGAAGCTCTCGATCGCCGCGCCCATCGCGCTCTCGAGCTGGATCACGGCCGGCGACTCCGGGTCGCGCGGATCGACGGTCTTGCGGTTGACGATCAACGGCAGCTCGATCACGCCGTCGTGTCGATCCAGGATCTCGGCCAGCGCTCGCAGATCGACCCACAGGTTGTTCGTGTTGTAGTACCGCCACCGCCGATAGTCACGGAACGACTCCTCGTCGTCCGGCGGCGTCTGCGCGCTCTCGCGCAGCACGAGCTGGCCGTCGGCGCGCCGCCGAGCGATGTGACCCCCCTTGCGCTCGGACTCGGTGCCCTCCACGACCTCCATCACGAACGGAATCCGCTCGCTCGCGATGAAGCGGGCGATCCGCGGGTCGACCGTCGCTCCGAGGTTGTCCGAGTTCGAGATCATCGCGTGCTCGAAGCCGCGCTCGAGCAGCGCCGCGAGCATCCCCGAGCCCCGTAGCGCCGAGTACACGTCGCCGTGACCCGGTGGGCTCCACTCGAGCGCAGGGGCGCCGGGCCAGCTGACGGGCTCGAGCGACCCCGCCTCCAGCTTCGGGACCATGCTCTGCATGAAGTCCGCCGGCAGCCCCTGGGATCCGTCGAGCTCGGGATGGCGAGCCAGCGCCCGCTCGGTGTCGGCACGCGTCGCCTCGCTGTCCATCAGCACCAACGGCAGCCGGATCCCGTGCCGCCGTCGGAGCGTGAGTGTCTGACCGATGATGATGTCCAGGAACGATCGCCCCTCGCGCGCCTCGACGAGCGACTTCGGCTGCTGCAGCCCCATCGTAGTCGCCAGCCCGCCGTTCAGCTTGATCACCGCGACATGCTCGAGCGCCTCGGCCGGGTCCGCCGGGGGCAGCCCTTCCACCGTCGCGACCTCATCGGCGGGATCGAGGTCGGCGGTGCGCAGCACCGCGGGCCGGCCCTGCTCGAGTCGGTTGTATGCGCTGCGAAAGCTGCGGATCGCCTCCTCGGACTGACCCGCCGATCGCATCTTCTGCTCCGCCGCCTGCAGTCCGTCCGCGCTCATTGCAGTCCGTCCGCGCTCATTGGTCCGACATTGTGCCGCGGATGGTCAAGTCATGGACGTGCAACGATGCGCGGGGTCGTGGAGCACCGGACCAAAACACGCCGTTGGTAGCCAGTCCGCCCTCCGCTCGTAAGCGCAACGCGCTGGCGCTGTTCGCGGATCTGCCGCGCGAGTACGACCGCATGGGCGCGGTGCTCAGCTTCGGCCAGGACTCACGCTGGCGCCGCACGCTCGTCGGCGCAGTCGATCCCCGCCCGGGGGAGCGGGTCCTGGATGTCGCGACGGGCACGGGGATGGTCGCGTTCGAGCTCGCGACGCGCGGTAGGTGCGAGGTCGTGGGACTCGATCAGAGCGACGAGATGCTCGCGCGGGCGCGCGAGCGGCTGGCCTGCACCAGCCCGGAGCTCGCTCAGCGCGTACGGTTCATGCACGGCGAAGCGGAGCGGTTGCCGTTCGCCGACGCGGAGTTCGATGCGCTCACGTTCACGTATCTGCTGCGGTACGTCGACGACCGGCCGGCGACGATGCGCGAGCTCGTGCGCGTCGTGCGGCCGGGAGGGCGGATCGGGATGGTCGAGTTCGGCGTTCCCAGCTCGAGTGTCCTGCGCGCGCTGTGGCGCGTGCACACGCGCGTCGGCCTGCCGCTGCTCGGCCGGGTGGTGTCTCCGGCGTGGTTCGAGGTCGGCCGGTTTCTCGGTCCGAGCATCGAGGAGCTATCCGCACGCGAAGGCGACCTGGCGGCGTTGTGGCGCGCCGCCGGAATCCGCGACGTGCGCGAGCGGAGGATGAGCTTCGGCGCCGGATCGGTGATCTGGGGTGTGAGGGGTGGCGACGGCGCGCCGCGACGCGTTTGACCGCCCGGCGTTCTACGCGCTCCGCTCGGGCGGATGGCGGGATCTGGTCACGCTCCTGCACCCGCCCTACAGCGCGTGGCACCTGAGCTATGTGGTGCTCGGCGCGGCCGCGGCGCCGGTCGTGCATGCCGACCGTCTCGGCGCTGCGTTGGGCGCCTTCTTCCTTGCCGTCGGCGTCAGCGCACACGCGCTCGACGAGCTGCACGGCAGGCCGCTGAGGACCGCGCTGAAGCGTCGCTGGCTGATCGCGCTCGGCGCCGCCGGACTGATCGGCGCGGTCGGGATCGGCGTCGCCGGGCTGTTTGTCGTCTCGCCGCTGCTGGCGCCGCTCGTGCTCGTCGGCGCCCTGCTCGTCCCCGCCTACAACCTCGAGCTGGCCGGCGGTCGCGTGCACAACGACGCGTGGTTCGCGATCGCCTGGGGTGGCTTCCCGGCGTTCACCGGTTATTTCGTCAACGCGCTCGCGATCCGGCCGGCGGGCGTGCTGGTGACGGCCGCGTGCTGCCTGCTGAGCGCCGCGCAGCGGCGGCTGAGCACGCCGGCGCGCGAACTGCGCCGCCGCACGACCGCGATCGTGGGCGAGCAGCACCTGGACGACGGGCGGGTGCTCGAGCTGAGCAAGGTCGGGCTGTCGGCGCCGCTCGAGGGCGCGTTGTCGGCGCTGTGGCTGGCGATCGTGCTGCTCGCGGCCGGGCTGATCGCCGTCCGGCTGTGAGACGCGGCAGCGAGGAGTGAGCCGTGACCGGGTCACGGCTCACATCAGCCTCGCGCGAATCTCACACGATCGCGGACCCGCGCCGGCGGACCAGCGCGTCGACCGCTGCCGCGACGAGCAGCACGATCGCGGTCGCGATGTCCTGTCCGGCGGCGCTGATCCCCATCAGCCCCAGCCCGTTGAACACGGCGGCGATCAGGATTCCGCCGAGCAGCGCATGGATCGGCTTGCCGCGGCCGCCGAACAGGCTCGCTCCGCCGATCACGGCCGCTGCCACCGCGTACAGGACGAGCGAGCCGCCGTCGATGTCCGTCGCCATCGATCCGAGGCGCGACTCGTACACGAGTCCCGCCATGCCGGCGGTCAAGCTGCAGAACATGAACCCGAACGTGCGGATCCAGGCGACGTTGATCCCCGCTCGACGCGCTGCCTCCGGGTTGGCGCCGATCGCGTAGATATACCGGCCGAGCTTGGTGCGGCCGAGCAGCACCGACCACAGCAGGAGCACGACCCCGACGAACGGGATCACCCAGGGGACGCCCTTGAGCGTGATCAGCAGCCCGCGGTTGCGGTTGCACACGAACACGAGCAGGATCCCGCCGATCGCGGCCACGCCGATCGTCACCAGCGTGATGCTGAGCGGGGGCGCACTGAGCCCTTGGGCGCGTCTTCGCGCGGCGCGTGTGATCGAGACGAGCGCGAACAGCCCGATCACGACGACCAGCAGGATCCAGCCCAGGGCCGGGCTCATGTTGCTGTTGACGAGCTTGTAGACGGGGCTCGAGCTGCTGATTCCGATCACGCCCCCGACCGCCGTCTTGTCGATGTTCGCCAGCTCGATCATGATCCCCTCGAAGAACAGCAGTCCGGCGAGAGTCACCACGAACGACGGCACGTGAAGGCGCGTGATCAGCGACCCCTGAAGCAGCCCAATTGCCGCGGCGACGCCGAAGCCGCCGAGGATCCCCAACCACCACGGCAGGTTGACCGGGGGCGCGATCAGCTCGGCGATCACGAACCCGGCGACGGCCGCCACGTAGCCGACCGACAGGTCGATCTCCGACAGCACGAGCGCGTAGATCTCGGCCGCGCCGAGGAGCACGAACACCGCCGCCTGCACGAGCAGGTTGACGATGTTCAACGACGACAGGAACTGCGAGCGCTCGACCTGGAAGAAGATGACGATCACGACGAGCCCGACGACGATCGGCAGCGCGCCGCTGTCGCCGCTGCGGATCCGCTGCCCCCACGCGCGCAGGTACTCGCCCAGCGAGTCGACCAGCAGCTCGGCCGGGGCTCCGACCGCCATCGCGTCGATGGCCTCGCGCTCCTCCTCGGCCTCTACTTCGGCAGGCGACTGCTCGACCTCCGTGGCGGTCTCGGTGCCTGAACTGGTCTCGTCCATCTATTTCTCCTCCCCCGTCACGCTGGCGGGGACATTGCCGTCCCCGACCGGGCGCGATGAGCGTCCGGTCGTCATGTACTCGACCACCACCTGCGTGTCGAAGCTCGATATCGGGCCCTGCGCAACCATGCGGCCGAGGTGCAGGATCGCGATCCTGTCGGCGACCGTGAACACGTCGTTGAGGTTGTGCGAGATCACCATCACGGCGACGCCGCGACTCGACAGGCTCTTGATCAGCTCGAGCACCATCCGCGTCTGTGCCACGCCCAGCGCCGCGGTTGGCTCGTCCATAATCACCAGCTTCGACTGATGCAGCAATGCTTTCGCGACCGCCACCGACTGCCGCTGGCCGCCGGACAGCGACGCGACCGGCTGGCGAATCGAGCGGATCGTCTTGACCGACAGCTCCTCGAGCGTGTGCCGCGCCGCCAGCTCCATCGATCCCTCGTCGAGCAGCCCACGCCGCAACGGCTCGTGGCCGAGGAACATGTTCGCGACGATGTCTAGGTTGTCGCACAACGCCAGATCCTGGTAGATCGTGGTCACGCCGAGCGCCTCCGCGTCCTTCGGACTATGCAGGCGCACCGGCTTGCCCTCCCACAGCAACTCCCCGCCGTCGGGCTCCCAGAGCCCGGAGATCGTCTTGATCGTCACCGATTTCCCCGCCCCGTTGTCGCCGGCCAGCGCGGTGACCTGGCCCGCCGGGATATCAAGGTCGACCCGCGTCAGCGCCCGCACCGGCCCGAACGACTTCGAAATGCCACGAAGCGACAACAGCGGCGTGCCGTTGGCTGCGCCGCGCTGCGTCCCATCCTCGGCCAACTGGCTGTTCCCAGTGCTCATCGCTCTCCTCGCGGTCGTGGGCCCTCCCGCGCAGCGGCGGAAGGGCCCAGCTGGCCGTTGTTGTCGGTTGCTAACGGGTTGCTCAGGAAGTTATGCCAGCCGCCTTGCAGTCCGCGGCGTACGAACCGGCGCACAGCTGAGCAGCCGGGACAAAGTTGTCCTTGATGATCGTGGCGTTCATGTTGCTCGGCGTTACCCACTCGGGGGTCTCGAGCACCGAGGGCACCGGCTTGTTCTCCTGCGTGTCGGTGACCGAGCCGTTCACCAGCGAGGCAGGCGGGGTCTTGCCCGCGCGCAGGTACAGGGCCAGCGCGGACGCGGCCTGCGCCTCCAGGTAGATCGGCTTGTACACGGTGCCGCACTGGTACCCGGCGAGGACGTTCTGCAAACCGGTGAGGGACGCATCCTGCCCCGTCGTCGGGAACGTCTTCGGCTTGACGCCGTGCGTCTGGAGGTAGGTGACGATCGGCGCGCCCGTCTCATCGTTCGGGATCAGCGCCGCGTTGATGTTGTGATGCGCGGTATACGCCGCCTCGAACTCCGTCAGTGCGTCGGGTGGCATCCAGGTTCCGGCCGTGTTCACCACGTCGGTGTACTTGCCGGAGTCGAAGTAGGACTTGAGCACGTCGTTGTAGTAGCCCGTGTAGAACAGCGTCGCGTTGTTGTCGGTGACCGCGCCGTGCATCACGACGACCTGCGGCTTGGCGACATGCCACGCGGCGATGCAGCTGACCAGCCCCTGGCCCATCACCTGACCCACGCGGACGTTGTTGAAGCTGACGTAGTACTTCCGGCTTCCGCCCAGTGTCAGCCTGTCATAGTCGATCACTTCGACGCCGTGGGCGGCGGCGTACTTCTCGATCGACGTGCCGACGCCGGAGTCGAGCGGATCGACGAGCAGCACCGTGGCGCCGTTCGTGATGTCGCTCTCGGCGTCGGTCAGCTGGGTCGAGTCGCTGCCGAGCGCGTTCTGGACGATGATGTCCCCGCTTGGCAGGCCGGCGGCCGACAGCGCCTTCTTGATGTCAGGCTGGTCGAACTCCACATAGCGCGTCGAGCTGACCGTGTCGGGAAGGATCGCGGCGACCTTGCCTTTGCCCTGCGCCGCGAGCGGCGTCAGTGACGACATCGCCGAGAAGTTGTTGTTGAACGACGACGTCGAGATCGTGGGCACCCCGGAGCTCGCCGAGGTGGCCGAACTCGACGTCTTCGACGAGCTTCCACACCCGGCGGCCACCGCACCGATCGCCAACGCCAGCGCAACCCCGCGCTTCCGACCTAACTTCATGTTGGTTCCTCCTCTCCGATTAAGACCGTTGCCGCCCAGAGCCCTTCCTGAACTCCGTCCGGTCACCTAACGCTTACAAACTCCGGCGCCGTTGTCCAGCGGACTTAACCAACCGTACATCCCGCTGGACGTTTGTCCGGGCGAGTGGTGGCAGCCCCCGAGCCTGGTCGAGAAAGCGAACCATGTGGACGCTTTCTCGACCAGGCTCACGCTGCGCAGCCCAGCAGCCGCGCCCCCGGTCCCGGTCGCACCTCGAGCGCACCTGAAGGCACAGCTGCATCACCGGGCATGAGCGCAAGCACGTGGCCGCCGAAGCCGCCGCCGACGATCCGCGCACCCACCGCGCCGGCTCGGCGAACGCGCTCGACCGCGGCCTCGACCGCCGGCGTCGAGACCTCGTAGTCGTCGCGGAGGCTGGCATGCGAGGCGTCGAGCAACCGCCCGAGCCGAGCGAGATCGCCGCGGTGCAGCGCCGCCACGGCCTCCTCGACGCGCCGGTTCTCGGTGATCACGTGGCGTGCGCGCGACGACAGCGGGCTCGGCAGATGCCG
>Ga0187766_10000362_pt1 | contig 25036 bp, 22 predicted proteins | sample 0216_QUI02_MP05__4_FD_132971 | JGI IMG/M metagenome (GOLD analysis project Ga0187766, IMG submission 132971) | Tropical peat soil microbial communities from peatlands in Department of Meta, Colombia - 0216_QUI02_MP05_20_MG | ecosystem: Environmental > Terrestrial > Soil > Wetlands > Peat ... | reverse complement strand
CGCCGCGATCGCGTTCACGGTTTACCGCGTCAGCATCAAGGGATAGGAGGCGGTGAAGCCGCGGCCGCCGCTCCCGCCGGGTCCGTACCTGGTCGTCGGCCTCGCCCGCTCGGGGGAGGCCGCCGCACTGGCGTTGCGCGCCCGCGGGGAGGAGGTGATCGGCTGCGATGCCGGCGCGCCCGGCGACACGCGCTTGCGGACGGCGGCGGGAAGGCTTTCGCAGCACGGCGTCGAAGTTCACCTGGATGCGTCAGGTGAGGCCCTTGCCGCCAGGGCCGGGACGCTCATCAAGAGCCCCGGTGTACCCCAGGAAGCAGCCGTGGTCCGCGCGGCGCGTGCGCGCCGCGTTCCGGTGCTCGGCGAGCTCGAGCTCGCGTGGCGCCTGCTCCCGAACGAGTTCATCGCCGTGACCGGCACGAACGGCAAGACGACCACGACCGAATGGGTGGGTCACATCCATCGCGTTGCGGACCTGCCGGTCGCGGTCGCCGGTAACGTCGGCACCGCCGTCTCATCGCTCATCGGTGCGCTCGAGCCGGACGCGACGGTCGTTTGCGAAGCCTCGTCGTTCCAGCTCGAGGACTCTGAGCTGTTCGCCCCGGAAGCCGCCGTGCTACTCAACCTGGCTCCCGACCACCTCGACCGTCATCCGAGCTACGACGACTACGTCGCCGCCAAGCTCCGGTTGTTCGCCAACCAGGGCAACGACGACATCGCCGTCGCGCCGGTCGAGCTCGAGCTCGAGGACCTCGGCGGCTGCGCACGCCGCGTTCTGTTCGGCTGCAAGCTCGAGGCGGAGCTCGCCGATCGGGCTGGATGCCTGTGGTGGGATCGCCACGCGCTGCTGCGCGTCGACGAGCTCCCGCTGCCCGGCGAGCACAATCGCGACAACGCGATGGCCGCTGCGGCTGTATGCCTCGCGCGCGCGATCGAGCCGGAGGCGGTGGCGGCTGGGCTGAGAACGTTCACGGGCGTCGCGCACCGGCTGGAGCTCGTGACCGAACGCGGCGGCGTCCGCTACGTCAACGACTCCAAGGCGACGAACGTCGCGAGCACGATCGTCGCGCTCCGTTCCTACCCCCGCGGGGTCCACCTGATCGCGGGCGGTCGCGGCAAGCGGCAGGACTTCTCCCCGCTCGCCTCGCTCGTCGCCGAGCGCTGCCGCGCGGTGTACCTGATCGGCGAGGCGGCCGCCGAGCTTGCGCCCGCGCTGCGCCGAACCGGCGTCCCCTTGCACGACGCGGGCGACATGGAGCATGCCGTTGGGATCGCGTGCGCGGTGGCCGGGGCCGGCGAGGTCGTACTGCTCTCACCTGCCTGCGCGAGCTACGACCAGTACCACGACTTCGAGGCGCGCGGGGAGCATTTCCGTGCGCTGGTGGAGGCACCGTGACGACCGCGGCCGCGGGCGACCGGGCGCGGGTCCGAGGGCGGGCCGGGGCTCGCCGCGCCGCGCCGCCGCTCGAGCACCGGATCCTGATCACGGCCACGCTGTGCCTGCTCGCGCTCGGGGCGGTGATGGTCTACAGCGCCTCGTCGCCGCTCGGCGTCCTCGGCGGGCAGGGCAACGGTACCGGCGAGTTCGTTCGCTACCTGATGTTCGGCGCGATCGGGCTCGCCGCGATGCACGTGCTCTCGCGCCGCGGACTGACGCTGCTGAATCCGCGGCTGGAGCTGCTGCTGCTGATCGGCTCGTTCGGCCTGCTGATGCTCGTGCTCGTCCCGGGGCTCGGGGTCGAGGTCAACGGCGCGAGGCGGTGGTTCGCCGCCGGGCCGATCCAGTTCCAGCCGTCGGAGTTGATGAAGCTCGCGATCGTGCTGTACGTCGCCCGCTACCTCGCGGAGCATCCCAAGCGGATGCGTGGGTTCCGCCGGGCGGTTGCCCCGATGGCCGTGCTCGTTGGGCCGGCGTGTCTGTTGATCGTGGTCGAACCCGACATCGGAACCGCGCTGGTGGTGGCGTTCTCGGTTGCCGCGCTACTGATCGCGGCGGGCATGCCGTGGCGCTATCTCGCGGCGGCGGCGGCGATCGCGGCACTGCTGGCGTTGCTGTTCGCGCTCGCGCAGCCCTACCAGCGCGCGCGGCTGACCTCGTTCCTGCACCCGTGGTCATCGAAGTCGACGGCCGGGTTCCAGGCCGTGCAGGGACAGATCGCGCTCGGCTCGGGCGGTCTGTTCGGCGTCGGCCTCGGGCGCTCGGTGCAGAAGATCTTCTATCTGCCCGAAGCGCAGACGGATTTCATCCTCGCGGTGATCGGCGAGGAGCTGGGCGTGCTGGGGATCCTCGGAGTCGTGTTCCTGTACGGGATGATCGCCTACGCCGGGCTGCGGACCGCGCGCCGCGCGGTGGGCCGGTATGCCAAGCTGCTTGCGACCGGCCTCACGTCCCTCATCCTTTGCCAGGGGATCCTGAACATCTTCGTCGTGCTCGGGCTTGCGCCGCTGACCGGGGTGCCGCTGCCGTTCATCTCCTACGCGCCGACGAACCTGTGCGTGATGCTCGCGGCGGTCGGGTTGTTACTGAACATCGCTCGCCCCGCCACCCCGCATCTGCAGGTGGTAAAGGCGCCCAGGAGTGAAACCGCCGCTGATCGTGATCGGCGCCGGCGGGACCGCCGGGCACGTCGTGCCCGCGCTGGCAGTGGCTGACGCGCTGCGCAGTGAAGGGTCGGAGGTCGTGTTCGTGGGAGGGCAGCGCGCCGAGCGCGAGCTGATCCCGGCCGCCGGGTACGAGCTGCGGAGCCTCCGGATCGAGCCGCTCGCCCGGGGACGGCCGGGGCAAGCGGCGCGCAGCGCGCTGATCGATGCGGGCGCGGTGCGCTCGGCCACGCGGATCGTGCGCGAGCTGCGCCCGGCCGCGGTGATGGGGGCGGGCGGCTACGTCGCCGGTCCGGTGTGCGTCGCCGCGGCGCTGCAGCGCGTGCCGCTCGTGCTGATCGAGGCCGACAGCCACCTGGGGCTGACGAACCGACTGCTCGCGCCGCTGGCCAGGCGCGTGTGTCTCGCGTTTCCAATCGAAGGGCGCGACGCGCGCCGCTACCGCGTCACCGGGCGCCCGGTGCCACCGCCGGCAACGGACCGCACGGCATCGCGGGCGCGCTTCGGGATCCCGGACCGAGCCACGTGCGTGCTCGTGTTCGGTGGTTCTCAGGGCGCCCGCTCGATCAACCACGCTGCGATCGACGCGTTCGCGGGCGCGCGCTTTCACGTGCTGCACGCCGCCGGTGACCGGGACCTGCCCGAGCTCCAGCCACCGGGGCCGCACTATGACCTGCGCGGCTACATCTCCGATTTCGGACAGGCGCTGCTGGCCAGTGACCTGGTGGTTGCTCGCGCGGGCGGGTCGATCTTCGAGATCGCCGCGCACGGCCGGCCGATGGTGCTGGTTCCGTATCCCTACGCGACCGCGGATCACCAGACCGCCAACGCGCGCTTCATGGAGCTCGCCGGGGCGGCGGTGGTGATTCCGGACGCCGAGCTGACCGCTCCGCGGCTCGCGCAGGAAGTCGGGCGGTTGCTCGCCGACCGGGGACGGCTCGCCGCGATGGCCAGGGCGTCGGCCGCCGTCGCCAGGCCGGACTCGGCGCAGGCGATCGCGCACGAGGTGCTGGCGGCGGCGCGCGGCTGACGGGGAAACCCACTCGCCGATTTGGATAGCCTCGTCGCGTCATATCGAGCCTTGGGAAGTGAGGTGCAAGGCGAATGCTGTTCGGCCAAGAGCACGTAAAGCGCTACATCGAGACCGATGGAGCGGAGGGTCACGACTGGCAGGGAGCGACGGTCCTGATCCTCACCACGACCGGGCGTCGCTCCGGGACGTCGCGGAGCACGCCGCTGATCTACGGCACGCGCGGCGACGATTACGTGGTCGTCGCGTCGAAGGGCGGTGCCCCCACGCACCCCAGTTGGTACCTGAACCTGCTCGAGCAGCCGGACGTGACCGTGCAGGTCCGCGGCGACCGCTTCGGCGCCCGCGCGCGGACAGCGACTCCGGAGGAGAAGCCGGAGCTCTGGCGGATGATGACGGGCAAGTGGCCGGCCTATGACCAGTACCAGGACAACACGACACGCGAGATCCCCGTTGTGGTGCTCGAGCGCGCGTAGTGAGCGCGCGAGACGAAATCTGGTCTCGGCGGCGGCTTCATTTCGTCGGGATCGGAGGCGCCGGCATGAGCGGGCTCGCGCTTGTCGCCCGCGCGCTCGGTGCGCAGGTGACCGGTTCCGATCGGTCGGAGTCGTCGTACACGCGGCGGCTGCGCGAGCATGGCCTCGCGCCGGTCATCGGTCATGCTGCCGCGAACGTCCCTCCCGGGGCCGAGGTCGTCTACTCGACCGCGGTTCCCGCCGATAACCCGGAGCGCCGAGCCGCGGACGGAGGCGAGCTGCATCGAGCCGATCTGCTCGCGCAGATCGCCGCGTTGCGACGCCTACTGGCAGTGACCGGTACCCACGGCAAGACGACCACGGCCGCGATGGCGGTGCATGCCCTGCGCGCGTGCGGCCTCGATCCCTCCTACGTGGTCGGAGGCGAGCTGCTAGGGACGGGCTCCAATGCCGAGTGGGGCAGCGGCGACTGGATCGTCGTCGAGGCGGACGAATCGGATCGCTCGTTGCTCAAGCTCCAGCCGGAGATCGCCGTGCTCACCAACGCGGAGCTCGACCACCACTCGACGTACAGCTCGCGCCTCGACCTCGAGCACACGTTCCGCGCGTTCATGGCGCGCGCCGGGGAGCGGGCGGTGGTCTGGGATCGTCCGGCGCTGCGCGCGCTGTGTCCCCCCGGGGCGGTCGCGTACGACGCGCCGGAGCCGGTGCTGACGCCGATCGGCTCGAGCTTCACCTGGCGGGGGCTCCACGTCGAGGTCGGCATCCCGGGAGCGCACAACGCGGTCAACGCTGCCGGCGCGCTCAGCGCCTGCGCGCTCGCGGGCGCCGACCCGGTTGCAGCGGCGGCGGCGCTCGCCGACTTCCGCGGTGCGAGACGGCGTCTGGAGCGCCTCGGGCGGACGCCGGCGGGCGCGTCGGTGTTCGACGACTACGCCCACCATCCGACCGAGGTCGCCGCGGTCATCGCCGCCGCCCGGACGCTGCAGCCAAGGCGCCTCGTGGCCGTGTTCCAGCCGCACCTGTACTCGCGTACGCAGGCGCTGGCGCGCGAGTTCGGCGAGGCGCTGGCGAACGCCGACATCGCGGTGGTCCTGACCGTGTATCCGGCGCGCGAACGGGCCGAGGACTTCCCCGGTGTCGACGGGCGGCGGATCGCCGCGGCGGCGGCCGACGCCGCCGCCGGGCGCCAGGTCGCGTGGCTTCCGACCTTTGACGGCGCGAGAGGCTTCCTGGGCGCGACGCTGCGCGACGGCGACCTGTGCCTGGTGATGGGTGCCGGTGACATCGACGCGCTCGGACGCTCGCTGATCGGGTAGTGGGGCTCACCGCGACGTTCCACCCGTAATGCCGGTCCGGATGACCGCCAGGCTTTGTCCTCGGATCCTCGCGCAGCGCTGCTACGCGTCGGATCCTGCGTCCTCGCCTGACGCTCCCCGGCCTCGACCTTCGGGCGAAACGTTTCGGTTCGACCCACTGAGGCGTCTGGCGGCCGACCCGACATCTACTCTGCGCTCATGTCGATCCTGCCGCCCGGCGTCAAGCGCAACTACGCGTTGGCCCGCTTGACGACGATTCGCACCGGAGGCCCGGCGGAGCTGTTCGCCCGCGCCGGCACGCTCGCCGAGCTCGAGCGGCTGGTGTCGTGGGCGTCCGCGGAAGGGCTCGAGGTAGGGGTCGTCGGCTCGGGCTCGAACCTCCTGATTGCGGACGTAGGCGTGCGCGGACTCGTCGTGAAACTGGACCAGGAGCTGAGCAACATCGAGCTGGAGGGCACGCGGGTCCGTTGCGGCGGCGGCGCGCGGTTGCCATCGGTGTCGGCCCAGGCCGCCCAAGCCGGCCTGACGGGGATCGAGTTCGGGGTCAACATCCCGGGCACGGTCGGTGGAGCGGTGCGGATGAACGCGAACGCGTACGGCGGCGAGCTCGCCCGGGTGCTCGAGTGGGTCGACGTCGTCAGCCCCGCCGGGACCGATCGCCGCGTGCCCGAGCAGCTCGAGTTCTCCTACCGTCGCTCGAACTTGGGGCCGGCGGAGATCGTCGCGCGGGCTTCGTTTGCGCTCCGGCTCGCGGACAGCGAACGCGTGAAGGCGACGCTCGCGGAGATGCGCAGGCTCCGCAAGGCCGCGCAGCCGTCGGGCATCAAGACGTTCGGCTCGACGTTCAAGAACCCGGACGACCCCCGCGCCGAGAGCCGGACCGCCGGCCAGCTGCTGGACCAGGCGGGGTGCCGGGGACTACGGATCGGCGGGGCGGGCTTCTCGGCGAAGCACGCGAACTTCATCGAGAACCACGGCGAGGCGACGACCGCTGACGTCATCGCCGTGATGGCCGAGGGCCGGCGACGCGTCAAGCAGCGCTTCGGGGTCGAGCTCGAGCCCGAGGTGCAGGCCCTCGGACCCGTGGGGATCCCGAGCGCGTGGAGGGTGGGGTGAGGGCCACTCGAGCACGCCGAGATTCCGCCCGCCGGGAGGGTGCGACGGCCACGCGTCCGCCCGGTCGAGGTCGCGAGCGCCGCGAGCGCGGAGTCGGCAACCACAGCCGGCTCAGGCGGATCCGCCCGTGGCTGCTCGCCGGGCTGGCGGCGCTCGCCGCGTTGCTCGTTGGCGGCTGGCTGTGGGTGCGGGATTCATCGCTGGTCGCGGTGGAACGCGTCACCGTGACCGGGATCAGCGGCCCGGACGCCCCGCAGATCCGCTACGCGCTGACCACCGCCGCGCGCGATATGACGACGCTCGACGTGCGCATGAACGCGTTGCGCTCGGCGGTCGCGCCGTATCCGGTCGTGAAGCGGCTCGAGGTCAGCACCCAGTTTCCCCACGGAATGCGAATTCACGTGATTCAGGAGGTTCCCGTCGCGACGGTGCTCGTCGACGGACGGCTGGTTGCGGTCGCAAGTGACGGCACGCTGGTCCGCGACGCCGCTCAGGACGCCTCACTGCCGACGATCCCGCTGCGGACGGCGCCCGGCGGGTCACGTCTGACGGACCCTCAGGCGCTGGCCGCCGTCGCGCTGCTGGCGGCCGCGCCGTATCAGCTGCTGGCCCACGTCAGCCGGGTGACGTCGGTCGCTTCGCACGGGCTCGTGGCGCAGCTGCGGGACGGCCCCAGCATCTATTTCGGCGACTCCAGCCGGCTCGCGGAGAAGTGGGACGCGGCCACGCAGGTGCTCGCCGACGCGGGGTCCGCGGGCGCGTCGTACATCGATGTGACCGACCCCCAGCGTCCGGCCGCCGGCGGCGGCTCGTCCGCGGCCGGGGACGGAGCCGCGTCCACCGCTGGCGGCGGCGCGGCGGGGGCTGCGGGCGGCGGGGGCTCGTCCGCGGCCGGGGACGGAGCCGCGTCCACCGCTGGCGGCGGCGCGGCGTCGGCTGCGGGCGGCGGGGGCTCGTCCGCGACCGGCGGCGCCGCGTCCGCGACCGGCGGAGCGTAGGAGACGATCGCCGGCGCGCACTATAACCCTAAACCTGAGCTTTACTGTCTAGAAAAGCGAAGTCTCGGGGCACAATCGAGACTTGCGTGATCTGCAACTGACGTTGCGTTGCAGGAAAACACGTTGACTTCGCACATGGCCGCGTCGTAACGTGCAAAACTCCGGTTTTGAGCGAGCGAGTGGAAAACACTCAAGCCTACGTCGAGGGTCGGACGGTCACAATGGAAAGCGGCAGCTACCTGGCAGTCATCAAGGTCGTCGGAGTCGGCGGCGGCGGTACCAACGCGGTCAATCGGATGGTCGACGCAGGACTGCGTGGGGTGGAGTTCATCGCGTGCAACACGGACGCCCAGGCGCTCGCGATGTGCGACGCCGATATCAAGCTGAACATCGGACACGATTTGACGCGGGGCCTGGGCGCCGGCGCGAACCCGGAGGTCGGCCATGGAGCCGCGGCCGAGTCGCGGGACGAGATCAAGGAGGCGTTGAAGGGCGCCGACATGGTGTTCGTCACCGCCGGCGAGGGCGGCGGAACCGGTACCGGGGCGGCGCCCGTGATCGCCGAGATCGCGAAGAACGAGATCGGCGCGCTCACGGTCGGCGTCGTCACGCGGCCGTTCACGTTCGAGGGCGCGCAGCGCGCCCGGGCGGCCGAGGACGGAATCCAGCAGCTGCGCCAGCACGTCGACACGCTGATCGTGATTCCGAACGAGAAGCTGCTGGCGATCGTCGAGCGCCGGACCACGATCCTCGACGCGTTCCGCGAGGCCGACAACATCCTGCGTCAGGGCGTCCAGGGGATCACCGACCTGATCACGATTCCGGGCCTGATCAACCTCGACTTCGCCGACGTGCGGACGATCATGCGCGATGCTGGCAGTGCGCTGATGGGAATCGGCACCGCGGGGGGCGAGAACCGGTCGGCCGAGGCGGCCAAGATCGCGATCTCCTCGCCCCTGCTCGAGGAGTCCGTCGAGGGGGCGACGGGGATCCTGCTCAACATCACGGGTGGCCACGATCTCGGCCTGTTCGAGGTCAACGAGGCGGCAGAGATCGTCCAGAGCGCCGCCGACGCGAACTCCAACATCATCTTCGGTGCCGTGATCGACGACTCGATGGGCGACGAAGTTCGCGTCACCGTGATCGCCACCGGATTCGACCACGGACGCAGGCGGCCGCTCGAGCCGCGCGAGCCGACGCGGCGCGGGCGACGGGACGTGAGGATGGACGATCGCCAGCGGTCCTCGCTGGAGATCGCGGACGACGAGATCGACATCCCGTCGTTCTTGAAGGACCGCTAGGAGCCGGGGCCGGCGGCGCGTCTCGGCCGCCTGAAGGGCGGCGTCAGGCGCGGGCGGGATCAGTCGCCGCGGGGCCGGTGCACGACCTGTATCAGTCCCCAAACCGGCAGCGCGCGGGGGGGTTTGGGGAATCGCAGCATCTATGTCATGCGCCGCGCCCCAGAGCCGCGATTCGCTGAGCACTTTGGGGGCGGATACAGGTTCCGCGCACGGCCGCCGCCGGCGTCAGCCCGCCGCCCGCCGGCGTCACCCCGCCGCCCGCCGGCGTCAGCCCGCCGCGCGCGAGCAACGAAGCGTCCGACGTCGCGCGGGTGTAATAGCCTCAAAGCGTGTCCTCGGCCGCCGAGACTGCGCTCCGCCGCACCCCGCTGTATGAGCGGCACGTCGCCGCGGGGGCGAAGCTGGTGCCGTTCGCCGGCTGGCAGATGCCGGTCCAGTACGCGGGCGTTCGCCAGGAGCACCTGGCGGTCCGGGGAGGCGTGGGCGTGTTCGACGTCTCCCACATGGGTCAGGTCGAGACACGAGGGCCCCAGGCCGAGGATTTTCTGCAGCGGATGCTCTCCAACGACGTGCGGCGGATCCCGGAGGGCGGTGCGCAGTACAGCGTGATGTGCCGCGACGACGGCGGCGTGCTGGACGATCTGTTCACCTACCGGCTCGCGGGGTACGAGTTCCTGACGGTCACGAACGCCGCGAACCACGAGAAGGATCTGGCGTGGCTGCAGTCCCACCGTGGGTCATTCGACGTCGACGTGGTCGATTCGCACGCAAGGTTCGCGATGCTGGCGGTCCAGGGACCGCGGGCCCGCGGGCTCGTCCGGCAGCTGTCGGACGGATCGCTGCCGACGCGGATGCACTGCTGTGAGCGGACCGTCGCGGGCGCCGCGACGCTCGTCTGCGGCACGGGCTACACGGGCGAGGACGGGGTCGAGTTGCTGCTGGGACCCAGCGATGCGCCCGGTGTCTGGGACGCGTTGCTCGCGGGGGGCGCGACTCCGGTCGGCCTCGGCGCTCGCGACACGCTGCGTCTCGAAGTGTGCTTTCACCTGTACGGCAACGACCTCAGTGAGGATCGGGGTCCGATCGAGGCGGGGCTGGGGTGGTGCTGCAAGGAGCAGACCGGGTTCGTCGGTTCGGAGGCCGTGGCGGCGGTCCGAGCAGCCGGTCCGGGCGAGAGGCTCGTTCCGTTCACGATCGACGGTCCGGGGATCGCCCGCCAGGGCAACCCGGTGAGCGGCGGCGGCGTGGTCACGAGCGGAACGTTCTCGCCATGCCTGGAATGCGGAATCGGAATGGCGTACGTTTCTCCGCAGAAGTCAGAGCCGGGCACCCGAATCGAGATCGACGTCAGGGGGACGATTCGTCCTGCCGTCGTGGGGACTAAGCCTCTGTACCGAAAGGATCCTGACCATGCCTGACGCTAGCTACCCCGACGACCTGCTCTATCACCCCGAGCACGACTGGGCCCGAGTAGAGGGCGATCAGGCGACGTTCGGGATCACCTGGTACGCGCAGGACCAGCTCGGCGAGGTGGTGTTCTTCGATCCCCCGAAGGTCGGCGCCCAGGTCCACCAGCACGAGCCGTACACCGAGGTCGAGTCGGTGAAAGCTGTGTCGGACGTGTTTGCGCCGATGTCGGGCGAGATCGTGGCCGTCAACGACTCGCTCGCCGACAAGCCCGAGCTGATCAACGACGACCCGTACGGCGAAGGGTGGCTCGCGCGGGTGAGGCTCGCCGATCCGTCCGAGGCCCAGTCGTTGATGGACGCGGCCGCGTACGAGGCGACCCTGGAGTGAGCACCTACACCTCAGCCACCGACTCCGACCGGCGGCAGATGTTGGCGACGATCGGAGTGGACTCGATCGAGGAGCTGTTCGCCGAGATCCCGGAGCGGCTGCGGCTCGCGCGGCCGCTGGCGATCGACCCCGGGCACTCCGAGCAGGAGGTGTTCGAGGAGCTGCGCGCGCTCGCCGCCGGCAACGTCAGCACCGACGACGAGCTGTCGTTCCTCGGCGCCGGCATGTACGACCACTACGTCCCGGCGCTGGTCGAATCGATCATCCTGCGCTCGGAGTTCCTGACGCCGTACACGCCGTATCAGCCCGAGATCTCCCAGGGCGGGCTGCAGTCGATGTTCGAGTACCAGACCGCGATCTCCGAGCTGACCGGTCTGCCGGTCTCGAACGCATCGCTGTACGAAGGCCCGAGCGCGGTCGCGGCGGCCGGCTACGTCGCCAAGAACGAGAACCGGCGCAGGCGGTTCGTCGTCTCTCGCGGCGTCCACCCGCAGTCGCGCGAGACGCTGGCGACGATGGCACACGCGTGGGGGATGGAGATCGTCGAGGCGGGGCTGACGGACGGAACGACCGAGCTGCCGGCGCTCGACGATCAGGTGAGCGCGGTGATCGTGCAGCAACCCAATTATTTAGGCGCCGTCGAGGACATCGCGGCGCACGCCGCCGCCGCGCACGGGGCCGGTGCGCTGACGATCTGCGCCTGCGACCCGCTCCCGCTCGCGCTGCTGAAGACGCCCGGTGAATGCGGCGCCGACATCGCGGTCGGCGAGGGCCAGTCGCTCGGCAACCGGCTCGACTTCGGCGGCCCCTCGTTCGGCTTCTTCGCCGCCACCGAGGCGCTGATCAGGCGGGTCCCCGGACGGATCGCGGGCGAGACGAAGGACGTCGACGGAAAGCGCGGGTTCGTGCTCACCCTGCAGACGCGCGAGCAGCACATCCGTCGCGACAAGGCCACGTCGAACATCTGCACCGCGCAGGCGCTGAACGCGCTCGCGGGCGTGATCTACCTCAGCTGGCTCGGTCGCCGCGGGATCGTCGAGCTGGCCGAGCTGCTGGTGCAGCGAACCGCGTACGCGCGCGACCGGCTACGGGCGGTCGAGGGGGTCGCGCTGGCGCACGAGCAGCCCGTCGTCAGGGAGTTTGCGCTGCAGCTCGACGCGCCGGTCAGGAGGGTGATCGCCCGGTGCCGCGCATACGGAGTCAATCCCGGCAATCCGCTCGAGCGCGACTACCCCGAGCTCGGCGACGGCCTCCTGGTGGCGATCACCGAGCGCCGCGGCAAGGCCGACATCGACCGGCTCGCGGAGGTGCTCGGCGCGGCCGTGAGCGCGGAGCGCGAGGCGTACGCGGAGGCGACGCGTGGCTGAGGCAGCCCCGACGGCACCCGGGGGGCTTCAGGCCGCCGACGACGAGCTGACGATCTACGAGCGCTCGCGGCCGGGACGGCGGGCGTTCGTCGCGCCCGCGCTGGACGTGCCCGAGCGTCCGCTCGACGAGCTGCTGCCGCCCGGACTGCGGCGCGCCGAAGCCCCGCGGCTGCCGGAGGTCGCGGAGCCCGAGATCGTGCGCCACTACAACCGGCTGTCGAAGCGCAACTTCGACCTCGACACGGGCTTCTATCCGCTCGGCTCGTGCACGATGAAGCACAACCCGAAGCTGCACGAGCGCGTCGCGGCGCTCCCCGGGCACGCGAAGCTGCACCCGCTTCAGGATCCGAGCCGCGCGCAGGGCGCGCTCGAGCTGATGTGGCGCCTGCAGGAGGCGCTGGCCGAGATCTCGGGGCTCCCGCACGTGTCGCTGCAACCGTCGGCGGGGTCGCAGGGCGAGCTCGCCGGCGTACTGCTGACGCGCGCGTTCCACGAGGACCGGGGCGAGCGGCGAAGCAAGGTGCTCGCGCCCGAAACGGCGCACGGGACCAACCCCGCGACCGTGACGATGGCCGGCTACGAGGTGGTCAAGGTCGGCACGGACGAGCGCGGCAACGTCGATCTCGACGATCTCCGGGCGAAGGCGACCGACGACGTCGCCTGCCTGATGCTCACCAACCCCTCGACGCTCGGACTGTTCGAGACCGGGATCGAGGAGATCGAGCGGATCGTGCACGGCGTGGGCGCGACGCTGTACTACGACGGCGCCAACCTGAACGCGATCATGGGCGTCTGTCGGCCAGGGGACATGGGGTTCGACATCGTGCACTTCAACCTGCACAAGTCGTTCACCCAGCCGCACGGTGGCGGCGGGCCGGGCGCCGGGCCGATCGCGGTGTCGGAGCGGATCGAGCCGTTTCTGCCCCGGCCGCAGGTCGTCCGCAGGCCAGGGCCCCCGGGCGACGGGGCCGATGCGGCCGGCAACGGTTCCGGGCGCCGGCCGAGCGGCGACGGCTCGGGCCCCTATTACGATCTCGACTTCGACCGGCCGAAGTCGATCGGTCGTCTGCGCGGCTTCCAGGGCAACTACGGCGTGTTCGTGCGCGCGTACGCGTACATCCGCTCGCTCGGTGCGGCCGGGCTGCGCGACGCCTCCGAGGTCGCGGTGCTGAACGCCAACTACCTGCTCGCCCGGCTGCGGCACGAAGGCGTGCTCGAGTACCTGCCGGCCGCGGTCGAGCGACCGTGCATGCACGAGTTTGTGCTCTCGGGCGCGCCGATGAAGCATGAGCTGGAGATCAAGACGCTCGATCTCGCCAAACGGCTGCTCGATCACGGCGTCCATCCGCCGACCGTGTACTTCCCGCTAATCGTCGAGGAGGCGCTGCTGGTCGAGCCGACCGAGACCGAGACCAAGGAGACGCTCGACCGGTTTGCCAAGATCGTCGCCGAGATCCTGCGCGAGGCGCGCGAGGATCCGGAGGTGGCTCGCAGCGCGCCTCACGCGACGCCCGTCCGCCGGCTCGACGAGACCGCCGCGGCGCGCCATCCAGTCGTGCGGCAGCCCATGTAGCGGCGGAAAGCGCTGCGCCAAGGCGATGCGATTCGTAGTTTGCGGCGCCGGCGCGATCGGTGGAGTCGTGGGCGCGCGGCTCCACCAGGCGGGCCACGACGTGGCGCTGATCGCTCGCGGCGAGCACTACCAGGCGATCAGCCGCGACGGGCTCACGCTCGAGACACCCGACGAGCGCGTCGTGCTTCCGATCGCAGTGGTCGACGACCCGGTCGCGATCGACTGGCGCCCGGATCACGTGATCCTGCTCGCGACCAAGAGCCAGGACAGCGCCGCCGCGATCGCCGCACTCGCGACCGGCGCATCCGTCGACACCCCGGTCGTGTGCATCCAGAACGGGGTCGAGAACGAACGGCTCGCGCTGCGGATGTTCGCGAGCGTGTACGCGGCCGTGGTGATGGCCCCGACCGCTCACCTGGAACCGGGCGTCGTGCAGGCATACGGGACCGCGATGACCGGCGTGATCGACCTCGGCTGCTATCCGAGCGGGGTCGATGAGCGCTCGCGCGCGGTCTCCGCCGCGCTGGCCGGGGCCCGGTTCAGCTCACGGGCCCGTCCCGACATCATGCGTTTCAAGTACGGCAAGCTGCTCGCGAACCTCGCCAACGCGGTCGACGCGACGTGCGGGCCGGAGCGCGCGGCCGATGGTGCGGATCCCGGCGCCGATCAGCTCGTCGCGCGCGCCCGTGACGAAGGCGCGGAGGCGTTGCGCGCCGCCGGGATCGAGTTCGTCGCCGCGGACGACAACGACATCTGGGAGCGCTGGACGCGCTTGGGCGTGCGTCCGATCGGCGAGCGGGAGCGCGCCGGCTCCTCCACCTGGCAGAGCCTCGAGCGTGGCTCGGGGCGGGTCGAGACGGACTACCTGAACGGCGAGATCGTGCTGCTGGGCCGTCTGCACGGGGTGCGCGCGCCGGTGAACGAGCTGCTGCAGGCGCTCGTCGGCGAACTGGCGCGCAACGGGCGCGCCCCGGGATCGCTCTCAGCGCAGGATGTGCTGGCGCGGCTACGGTGACCGAGCAGCCCGACGACCCGATCGCGATCGGCGCGACGGAGATTGCGGCGCGCGCCGAGCGCGAGCTCGAGGCGCTCGTCGGCATCTCCTCCCCATCCGGCGATCGCGCGGGGGCCGAGGAGGCGATCGCGGTCTGCATCGCGCTGCTCCCGCCGCAGGCGCGGGTCGAACGGGTCAGCTGCTCGACGCCAACGTCCGCCCCGGACCTGATCGCGCGAGTCGCGGGCAGCGGCTCGCGGCGGATCCTGCTGCTCGGCCACGTCGACACGGTCGTCGGCCACGACGCGCACATGCCGTTGCGGCACGAGCGCGACCGGCTGTTCGGGCCCGGCGCCGCGGACATGAAGGGCGGCGTCGTGCTCGCGCTCGGCGTCGCCCGAGCGCTGGCGGCGCGCCCGCACGCGTTCGCGGAGCTGTCCGTGCTGCTGGTCACCGACGAGGAATGGCGAACGCACCGGTTCGCGCATGTGCCGCGGTTCGCCGGATACGACGCCTGCCTGTGCTTCGAGGCCGGCGAGCGGGGCCCGTCCGCGGAAGAGGGGGTGGTCGTCCGGCGCAAGGCTGCCGGGACGCTGCGCGTGGCCGCGACCGGCCGCGCCTCGCACTCGGGCAGCGCCCCGGATCAGGGCCGCAACGCGCTGCTCGCGCTGGCGCAGGTCGCGATTGCGATCGCCGGGCACCACGATCCCGGCGGCCAGGAACAGTTGAGCGTGGTGCCGACCGTCGTCCGCTCGGGCGAGGCGTTCAACGTCGTTCCCGCCGCGGGCGCGCTGATCTTCGACCTTCGCGCCGGACGGCTCGACGCGTTCGAGCGCGTGCGCGCGGCGGTGCCGACCGAGATCGGCGGCGTGGGCCTGGCCGCGAGCATGGAGCGAATGTGGCCGGGAATGGACTCGCGCACCGCGACCGCACCGCTGCTCGCGCGAGCCGGTGCACGGCTGGGACGCAAGATCGCGGGCGTCGCCCGCGGCGGGGCGAGCGACGCGAGCCACTTCGCGGACAGCGTCCCGGTGACCGTCGACGGGCTCGGTCCGCGGGGCGGCGGCGCCCACACGCCCGACGAATTCGTGCTCACCTCGTCCCTGCGCGAGCGCGCCGAGGTCGCGCTGGCGGTGGCGCTCGAGGCGCTGCAGATGCCGCGATGAAGAAATCGCGAAGGGTTGGCGTCCGGGCCGGGATCACGTGCGATCCTTTCGGGTCAGGATGAGCACGACGATCCCCGCCCCCGAGCGCACCGCGCCCGCGCCCCCCTCCAAGGCCCCGGCGCAAAAGCATCAGCGCCAGCGCGAGGGCATCGTGCTGCTCGCCGGGATCGTCGCGGTGATGTGGGTGATCGAGGTGATCAACACGCTCGACAGCAACCGGCTCGACAACGACGGGATCATCCCGCGCGACTTGGGTCGGCTGTGGGGAGTCCTGACGGCGCCGTTCATCCACGCGAGCTTTCAGCACCTGATCGACAACACGATCCCGTTCGTGTTCATGGGGCTGATCATCGCCCTGTACGGCGCGGCTCGCGTTGCGACCGTGACCCTGATCGTGATCGTGATCGGCGGGCTCGGGACGTGGCTGATCGCGCCCGCGGGGTCGGTCACGTTCGGCGCCAGCGGGGTCGTGTTCGGCTACGCCACGTACCTGCTCACGCGGGGCCTGTTCGACCGCAGCGCGCTCGAGGTGCTGACGGGCGTGATCGTCGGCGCCGTGTGGGGCGGCGCCCTGCTCGCGAGCCTGGTCCCGCACCACGGCGTCTCCTGGCAAGCCCACCTCTGCGGCGGGATCGCGGGCGTCGTCGCCGCGTGGCTGCTCGCGCCCACGCGCCACGGCGCGAGCCGGACGACCGGCGCCACCGGCGGCGGTGAAGCCGGCCGTGCGCCGGCGAAGTAGCCTGCTGAAGAAACCTAAATGCGAATCTTCTCCGGCATCCAGCCGACCGGACGCAAGCACCTCGGAAACTACATCGGCGCGATCACGCAATACGTCGCGGGTCAGGACCGCGGCGAGGCGATCTACTGCATCGTCGACCTGCACGCGATCACTGTCTCCTACGAGCCGGCGACCCTGCGCGAGTCGGTGTACGACACCGCGGCGACGCTGCTCGCGGCCGGGCTCGACCCGCAGCGGTGCGTGTTCTTCCGCCAGGGCGACGTGCACGAGCACACGGAGCTGTGCTGGCTGCTGTCGAGCGTCACGGCCTACGGGGACCTCGGTCGCATGCACCAGTTCAAGGACAAGGCGGGCGCCCAGCGCGACCTCGTCTCGGCGGGCTTGTTCTTCTACCCCGTGCTGCAAGCCGCCGACGTGCTCGCGTACCGGGCGCACGAGGTACCGGTCGGCGAGGACCAGCGCCAGCACGTCGAACTGATGCGCGACGTCGCCGAGCGCTTCAACGCGCGCTTCGGCGAGACGCTGGTCGTCCCGGAGGTTCGCGTTCCCGATGTCGGGGCTCGGATCATGGACCTCCAGTACCCCGACCGGAAGATGTCCACGACCGGCGGCAGCCCGCAGGGCACGGTGTACGTGCTCGACGAGCCCGACACGATCGCGAAGAAGCTTCGCTCCTCGGTCACCGACTCGGGGACGGAGGTCGTCCGGGCGCCCGAGAAGCCCGGGATCTCGAACCTGATCGAGATCCTCGCCGCCGTGCGTGGCGCGCGGCCCGAGGAGATCGAAAGCGAGTTCGACGGCTCTGGCTACGGCGGCTTCAAGCAGGCCGTGGCCGAGGCCGTGGTCGCATACCTGACCCCGGTCCGTGAGCGCTACCAGGAGCTGCGGGCCGACGAGCACGAGCTCGAGCGCACGCTTGCCCACGGCGCCGAGAAGGCTCGCGCGATCGCCACGGACACGATGCTCGACGTGCGCCGCGCGATGGGCGTCGGTCCGGTCCGGTAGCGCCGTTACCCTAACGGCGTCGCCAGCCTGTCCGTGATCGACCTCGAACTCGACCTGGATGTATTCACCGGGCCGTTCGACCTGCTGCTCACGCTGATCCTGCGTGAAGAGGTCGACCTGCTCGAGGTCGACCTGGCGGAGATCGTGATCGGGTACATCGACCATCTCGAGCGCCGCGGAGAGCTCGATCTGGAGGCCGCGACCGAGTTCCTGGTGCTGATCGCCGCGCTGCTGGAGCTGAAATCGCGGTTGATGCTCCCCGGCGAGGAGCCGGACGCGATCGAGCTGGACCCGGCCGAGGCGGGCGAGGAGCTGCTCGCCCGCCTGCTCGACGCACACCGCTATCGCGCGGCGGCCGCGTACCTACGCGAGCGACTCACGACGGAGAGCTCGCACAGGTTCCGATCGGCGCCGCTGCCGCCCGCGCTCAGGCGAGCGTCGCTGCCCGACGCCCGCGCGGTCTACGCCCCGGCGACGCTCGCGGCGGCGATCGGAGCGCTGCTGCAGACGCCGGAGCCGATCGACGTCCGCCACATGGCCGGCGAGCGAGTGTCCGTCGGCGAGCGACTCGCCCACCTGCGCGAGCTGCTGCGCTCCGGGAGCTTCACGTTCGACGAGGCGGTCGCCCGCGGCGATCGCGTGACGGTCGCGGTCACGCTGTTCGCGGTGCTCGAGCTGTACAAGCGGGGGGAACTGACGTGGACCCAGCACGAGCCGTTCGGGGAGATCAGGATCGACGCGCTCGCTCGCGAGCGGAGGCTGAGCGCGTGAGCCGGGGTCTCGAGCCGACGATCGAGGCGCTCCTGTTCCTGTCCAGCGAGCCCGTCGACGCGCCGGCGCTCGCGGACGCGACCGGAGCCGAGCTGCACGACGTCGTCACGGCGCTCGAGCGGCTGCGCGAGCAGCTCGAGTTCGAGCGCCGGGGCCTCGTGCTGCGGGAGCTGGGCGGCGGCTACATGCTCTCGACGCATCCCGATGCCGAGGCCGCCGCGCGGCGGCTGCTGGCCAAACCGCGAACACCGCCGCTCACGCCCGCGCAGGCCGAGACGCTCGCGATCGTCGCGTACCTGCAGCCGGTGTCACGACCGGAGATCGCGCGGATCCGCGGCGTCAACGCCGAATCGGCCGCCTCGACGCTGCTCGAACGGGGCATGATCGAGGAGAGCGGCCGCTCGCAGTTCGGCGCCGTCCTGTACCGCACCACCGAGCTGTTCCTCCGGCTGTTCGGGCTGCGGTCGCTGGACGAGCTCCCGGACGTGAGCGAGTTCGACCCGGCGCCGGGGGTCGAGGAGGAGCTGCGAGAGCGGCTGCTGCGCGCGGGCGAGGCGCGCGCGAGCGCCTGAGCCGGGCTGAAACTAAACACGTCTCGCTCGCGTTCTGGTGTCGATCAGCCGCTGCACGTCGTCCGAGCGCAGCTTGGAGATCGTCAGCTCCGGGGCGGGCTCGCGCAGCGCCGGATCGCCGACCGTGGCGATCGGACGGACGCTCACTGGAGCGCTCCGATCCGCTTCTGCACCGCCGCGAGCAGCTCCCCGGAACCGACCAGCCGCTCGGCCGCGGCCAGCTCGGGCGCGAGGTAGCGGTCCGGGCCCGGACCCGGGATCCGCTCGCGGACGACCGCGAGCGCCGCCGCCGTCGCCGGGCCGGGCCGCAGCGGCGCCCGCAGATCCAGCGCGCGCGACGCGCACGCCAGCTCGACCGCGAGGATGCGCATCAGATTGGCGACCGCCTGGCGCAGCTTGCGCGCCGCGCCCCAACCCATCGGAACGTGGTCCTCCTGCATCGCGCTCGTCGGCAACGAGTCGACGCTCGCGGGGGCGGCGAGCCGGCGATTCTCCGTGACCATCGCCGCCTGCGCGTAGTGGGCCAGCATCATCCCCGAGTTGACGCCCGGGTCCTGCGCCAGGAACGCCGGCAGGCCGTGCGAGCGGGCCACGTCGAGCAGGCGGTCCGTGCGCCGCTCGGCGATCGCGCCGAGCTGCGCGGCCGCGATCGCGAGCAAGTCGCACGCGAGCGCGACCGGGGCGCCGTGGAAGTTGCCGCACGACTCGACGCGGCCGTCGGGGAGCACCATCGGGTTGTCGATCGCGGACCGCAGCTCGGCGTCGGCGATCCGCGACGCGTGCTCGAGCGCGTCGCGGACGGTGCCCGCGACCTGGGGCGCGCAGCGCAGCGAATACGCGTCCTGGACGCGAGGATCGCCGTGACGGTGGCTGGCGACGATCTCCGAGCCCGCCAGCAGCGCGCGCAGGTTCGCGGCGCTCGCCGCCTGGCCGCGCTGGGGGCGGAGCGCGATCAGGTCGGCGGCGAACGCGCGGTCGGTGCCGAGCAGCGCCTCGACCGACATCGCCGCGGTGATGTCCGCGACGCGCAGCAGCGCCGACAGATCCGCGGCGGCAAGCACGAGCATCCCGAGGATCCCGTCGGTGCCGTTGATCAGCGCCAGTCCCTCCTTCGGGCCGAGCACGATCGGCTCGATCCCGGCCGCCGCCAGCGCCTCGGCGGCGGGCCGGCGCGCGCCGTCCCGGCAGTCGAGCTCGCCCTCGCCGATCAGCGCCAGCGCGCAATGCGCGAGCGGCGCCAGATCGCCGCTCGCGCCGAGCGATCCGTGCTCGGGCACCACGGGCGTCAGCCCCGCGTTGAGCAGCGCGAGCAGCAGCTCGGCGACCAGCGGACGTGCGCCGGAGCAGCCCATCGCCAGCGTGCGGGCACGCAGCAGGATCATCGCGCGCACCACCTCGCGCTCGACCGGGGGCCCCATCCCGGCGGCGTGAGAGCGCACGAGCGCGCGCTGGAGCTCCTCGCGGCGGTCCGCAGGGATCCGCACCATCGCCAGCGAGCCGAATCCGGTCACGATCCCGTATGCGGCCTGGTCGGAGTCCGCGAGCGCGGCCACGACCGCGGCGCTGCGATCCATCGCCGCGTACGCGTCGGGCGTGAGGCCCACCGACGCCTCGCGACGCGCGACCGCGACCACGTCGCCCGCGGCGACGCCGCCCGCCGTGATCTCGACCTGCGCCGTCACGCCCGCGTCGCCGGCTGCGCCGCGCGCGCCGCCAGCTGTCCACACGCCGCGTCGATCTCGCGGCCACGGGCGACGCGCACGGTCGCGCTGACACCGCGGCGGGCGAGCTCCGACAGGAACGCCTGAATCGCCTTCGGGCTCGAGCCCGTGTACGGCGAGTCCGTCGGGTTGTACGGGATCAGGTTGACCTTGAACGCGCGCGGATCGAGCACCGCCGCAAGCTGCACCGCCTGTGCGTGCGAGTCGTTGACCCCGGCGAGCATCACGTACTCGACGAATACCCGGCGCCGCCTGCGGACCCAATACGCCCGGCACGCGTCCAGCACGTCCGCCAGCGGGTAGCGCTCGTTGACGGGCATCAGCTCGGTGCGCAGCGCGTCGTCGGCCGCGTGCAACGACAGCGCGAGCCGGATCGGCATCGGGCTGGCCGCGAGCCGCTCGATCCCCGGGATCCAGCCGACGGTCGAGATCGCCGTACGGCGGTGCGAGACGCCGAGGTCCGGGAGCCGCTCGCAGGCCCCGAACACCGCGTCGAGGTTCATCATCGGCTCGCCCATCCCCATGAACACGGCGTGATCGACGCCGCCCAGGCGGCGGAAGTGAAGCACCTGGTCGAGGATCTCGGATGCTGTCAGGTTGCGCCCGAAGCGCATCTGGCCGGTGGCGCAGAACGTGCACGTCAGCGGGCAGCCGGACTGCGAGGACAGGCACAGCGACCGCCGTCCGTCGCGGTAGCGCATCAGCACAGCCTCGACCGGGCGGCGGTCGTGCGTGCGCAGCAGCGCCTTGACCGTGCCGTCGGCAGCGCGCGCCTCCCCGTCCACGGTCAGCGTCGAGAACGGAACCTCGTCCGCGAGCCACGACCGCAGCCGCAGCGGCACGTCGGTCATGGCCGCATAGCCGGGCGCGCCCTGCGCCGCCCAGCGCCAGATCTGGCGCGCCCGGAACGCGGGCTCGCCGAGTGCCTCCAGCTTGATTGTCAGCAGGTTCAGGTCCACAGCGCCTTATCCTCGCAGGAGCATGCGTTTAGCCAAGTACCTGGCCACCGCCGGCGTCGCGTCGCGGCGTGCCGCCGAAGGGCTCGTACGGGCGGGGCGGGTCACGGTCGCGGGCGCGCGCGTGACCGACCCCGCGCGGGACGTCGGCCCCGACGATCCGGTCGCCGTCGACGGGACGCCCGTCAGCGACCAGCAGGCGCGGGTCGTGTACGCCGTCAACAAGCCCCCCGGCGTCGTCTCCACCGCCCGCGATCCGCAGGGCCGGCCGACCGTCGTGTCGCTGCTGCCGGCGGGCGTCCGGCTGTATCCGGTCGGGCGGCTGGACATCGACACGACCGGGTTGATCCTGGTGACGAACGACGGCGAGCTGGCGCACCGGCTCACGCATCCGAGCTTCGAGGTCGAGAAGACATATCGGGTGGTGGTCGAGCATCCGCCCGTGCGCGAGGCGACGCTGAAGGCGCTGCGCGACGGGGTCGAGCTGGAGGACGGGCTGACCGCGCCCGCGCGCGTCACCCGGATCCGCGCCGACACGCTCGAGATCGCGATTCACGAAGGGCGCAAGCGGCAGCTGAAGCGCATGTGCGAGACCGTCGGCCATCCGGTAAAGCGACTCGAGCGGATTCGCTTCGGACCGCTCGAGCTGGGCGACCTGTCGCGCGGGCGGTGGCGCAAGCTGACCGACGCCGACGTGGACGCGTTGATGGCAGCGGCCACTTAGCGCTGGGTCAGCAGTTCGTCATTGACCAGGTGGGTGCTCGTCAGCACCCGTGAGATCTCACCCTGGGTCAGTCGGACGGGGTGCGGCGCGACGATGCGCAGGATCGAGAACTGGAGCGCGTGGCGGAGCGAGACCGGGCGGAACCCCGCCACCGGATAGCTCGCCTGCATCCGCGAGGGCCACAGGTTGCACGCCGCCCCCCACCAGCAGAAGCCGGCGCTGGGCGGCGAGGTGAACGACACCACGTCGAACTCGCTCACCCGCACCCCCCCGTGGCCTCTCCAGGACTTCAGGTCCGGCATGTACAGGGACAGCGGCAGCAGGTCCTTGTAGTGCTGAACCAGGATCGCGCGCCCTCCCGCGGGCGGCCGGGTGCCGAGCGCGCGCGCGACCACCCGCCAGTCGGGACGCTCGAGGCCGCGGTCGAAGGCGACGGCGCCCGCCGTGGTCAGGCCGATGACGCACAGGGCCACCGCCGCGACGACCCCCACGAAGCGCGGGCGCGCAACGGCCAGCCCGCCCGCGACCAGCAGCGCGCACGCCGGCCACAACCCGAGCATGTTGCGGGTCAGCAGGTCGTCGAACCCGACCGCGACCAGCAACAGGCTGAGCAGGAATCCCGCCAGCGCGAGCCCGGCCGCCACGAGCGCTCCCCGGCGGGCCGCGTCCGAGGACCGGGCCAACACCAGGAGCACCAGCGCGAGGACCACGATCGCGAGCGACACCGGCTCGAGCACGCCGTGCGCGGGCCCGTCGAAGCCGGCCGCGAACTGCGGCACGATCTGGCCGAGCCGCCGACGCAGCGGCGAGCTGGAGATCCAGGTGCTCCGGCCGGTCCCGTGCTGGCTGATGGCGAGCGGGATCAGCCCCAGGCCGCACAGTCCAACCACCGCGACCGCGATCTGGACCGGGCGCCGGCGGCGGTGGACGACCAGCAGCCAGATCGCCTCGGGCACCACGGCGAGGACAGCGTAGTAGTGGGTGGCCAGCGCCACGGCCGACGCGATTACCCACGCCGCCAGCGAGCGGGGCGTAGGCCGGGCGCGGGCGTAGGCGAACGCGAGCAGCGACAGCGACGTCAGCAGCACGAGCAGCTCGTACGAGCGCGCCTCCTGCGAATACCAGATCAGCACCGGATTGGAAGCCGTGAGCGCGGCGGCGATGAGCCCCGCGCGGACCGAGATCAGCTTGCGCCCGGCGGCGAACACGACCGGGACCGTGAGCAAGCCGGCGAGCGCGGACAGCGACCGCAGCCCCGCCTCGCCGTAGCCGAACACGCGCGCCCACGCCCACGCGACGCAGTAATACAACGGCGGCGTCGACTCGGTCTGCGGGATCAGCCCGATCATCTTGCCCGGCGAGAAATGCACGAGCAGGGCGGTGTTCGCCTCGTCGAACCAGAACCCCTGATGGCCGATGCGGGCGAATCGCAGCGCCGCAGCGAGCAGCGTCAGCGCCGCGACCGCCGCGAGCTCCGGGGTGCTCACGAGCGGGCGGGCGCGCCGGCTCGTGAGCGGGCGGCGCAGATCGGGAGCGAGGATGCCGACGCTCACGCCGGGGGATGTTACGGTGACCGACAGCGGCAAACGGGAAGCCGAAGGAGGTCCCTAACAGGGACGCAACCCACGACGCCGCACGCGGACAATCCTCACGAGACAGTATTTTCGTCTAATGCAGCCCGAGTCGAGCCAAGGCGACAGCCCGCTGCTGCTCTCCTCCGGACCGGTCGCCGGCGCCGGGGCGGGTCAGGCGGACACGACCGTCGCGCTGCCGCAGCTGGCGCCGTTCCGCGACCGGGCTGCGCTGCCGCGGGTGCGGGTGGCATTCGGGCCGCTGGCGGGCCGGCTGGCGCTGGGCGTTCTGATCCTCGGGACGCTGGCGGTGGTCGTGTTCGCGGCCACCGGACCCTCGACGCTGGTGCCGAGCAGCTCGATGTCGTTCCCGAACTGGGAGTCGGGACCGCTCCACGGCCTGATCGGGCGCCCGGTCGACGACGCAACCGCGATCTCGTACGGCTTCAGCATCGTCGTGCTGGCGATGGTCGCGGCGTACGGGGTCGCGCTCGGTTCGGTCCGCGCGCTGTCGCTGCGGACGATCGTGATCTGCATCGTCGCGTTGCACGCGATCCTGCTGCTCGGGCCCCCGCTGCAGCTGACCGACCTGTTCAACTACCTCGGTTATGCCCGGCTCGGCGGGCTGCACCAGCTGAACCCGTACACGAACGTGATCGCGCACGAGAGCCACGATCCGGTGTTCGTGTTCACGAGCTGGCACCACCTGCGCAGCCCGTACGGCTCGCTGTTCACTGCCCTCACCTACCCGCTCGCGTTCCTGCCGCTGCCGGTCGCGTACTGGACGCTCAAGGTCGTGATCGTGCTGACGAGCCTCGGGTTCCTCGCGCTGGTGTGGTACTGCGCCCGCCTGCTGGGGCGCGATCCGCGGTTCGCGCTGCTGTTCGTCGCCGCCAACCCGATCTACCTGATCTACGAGCTCGGCGGCTTCCACAACGACTTCTTCATGCTGGTCCCGTCGATGGCGGCGATCGCGTTCGTGCTCACGCGCCGCGACCGCGCCGCCGGCGCGGCGCTGATGCTCGCGGTTGCGGTCAAGTTCACCGCCGGGCTGCTGCTCCCGTTCCTGCTGATCGGCGAGCGCACGCCGCAGCGGCGGGTCCGGATCCTGGTCGGGGCGGTGCTCGCGGCGGTCCCGCTGGTTGCGCTGAGCGTTGCCCTGTTCGGCCTCTCGCTGCCGAACCTCCAGGATCAGAGCACGCTGCTGACGGACTTCAGCATCCCGAACGTGTTCGGCTGGAT
>Ga0187766_10000361_pt1 | contig 25082 bp, 21 predicted proteins | sample 0216_QUI02_MP05__4_FD_132971 | JGI IMG/M metagenome (GOLD analysis project Ga0187766, IMG submission 132971) | Tropical peat soil microbial communities from peatlands in Department of Meta, Colombia - 0216_QUI02_MP05_20_MG | ecosystem: Environmental > Terrestrial > Soil > Wetlands > Peat ... | reverse complement strand
GCACTGGTTCCGTCATTGGCTTTCCCTCCTTCTCTTTCCGGCCCCTCGCCTGCCGACTCCCGCAGGGGTACACCTGGTAACATCGAGTCGTGCGCTGGGACCGGGGCAGCATGCGCCCCGGAAGAGGCTCGCGGCAGGCAGATGGGAATCCTCGCGGGCCCGCCACGACAAAGAACTAGCAGGGAGGCACGCGATGGGACCCGAGGATTTGCCGCGAGAGACCGGAAAACGTCAGGGCAATCCTGGCCTGAGCACGGAAGGTGTCGGTGTAGGATACGAAGGATACCCAGGGGCCGAGGGGCTTGTCAAGCGCCATCCGACCTCGCGGGGGCAAATTGATGCCTTCGGACCAGCCGCAGTGAGGCTTCGGTTGGGGGCAAATTGATTCTTATAGAACTAACGTCCTAGGACTTTCCGATGGTGCTAGAGGGGTGATGGCGGCTGGCGTGGCGCAGGCCCTCGAGGATCTTGTCGCGGAACAGGAAGGCCACGACGACGATGAGGCCCATCAGGGCGAGGAGGACCCAGAAGAACCTGCGGTCATCGTTGGCCCACCCCGCGCCGGTGGCGGAAAGGAGCCAGGTGCCGGGGATGCGGCCCACGGTGGAGATCAGGATGAAGGCGCGCAGGGGCATGGGGCTGAGACCCAGGAGGTACGAGAGGTAGTCCTTGGGAAAGCCCGGAAGCAGGAACAGGATGAAGCTCACCACCTCACCGCCGGTGTGGCCCACGAACTCCAGGGTGCGGTGCCAGCGGGGGCCGCCGATGCGCTGCACGAGGGGGGCCCCCAGCAGGTGGCCCAGCCAGAACGCCGCCACGGAGCCGATGGTGAGCCCGATGGTGGAATAGAAGAAACCCAGCCAGGTGCCGAAGATCACGCCGCCGATCACGCCGGTGGCCTCGCCCGGGATGGGCGAGATGATCACCTGCCCCGCCTGGATCGCGATGAAGACGAGGGGGCCGAAGGGCCCGGCGGCCCGCACCAGCCTCCTCGAAGCCTTTTTGACCGCCTTGGCGTCTGTGAGGAAATCCCATGTGGAGGCGAGCCAGGGGCCCAGCGGGGTCAGGAAGCACAGCGTGGCGAGGAGGCCGAGGGCCGCCGCGCCGACCGCGGCGATGGCGATCCACCTACGGCGAGCCGGCGGCGCGCCGTCCGCCATCCCCTACCGGTCTCCCTGTGCGGCGGCCCGGAAGGCGGCCCGCGCCGCGGCCAGCGTGCGGTCGATGTCCGCGGCGGTGTGGGCCGCCGAGACGAAGGCGGCCTCGAACTGGGAGGGGGCCAGGCTCACCCCGTTTTCCAGCATCGCCCGGAAGAAGGCGGCGTACCGTTTCGTGTCCGCCGTCTTGGCCGTGGCCCAGTCCACGACCTCCTGGTGCGTGAAGAAGGTTGTCATCATGGAGCCCACGCGGTTCCCGCGCGCGGCCACCCCGGCCTCGCGGGCGGCCGCGGCCAGGCCCTCGGCCAGACGCCGCGCCGTGGCCTCCAGGCCCTCGTAGAAGTCGGGGGCCCTGCACAGCCTGAGGGTCTCGATCCCGGCCGTCATGGCCAGGGGATTGCCCGAAAGGGTCCCCGCCTGGTAGACGGGCCCCAAGGGGGCCACCGTCTCCATCACGTCCTGCCGGCCCCCGTAGGCCCCCACGGGCAGGCCCCCGCCGATGACCTTGCCCAGGCAGGTGAGATCCGGCCGCACCCCGTAGAGCCCCTGGGCCCCGCCCCAGCCCACCCGGAACCCCGTGATGACCTCGTCGAAGATGAGCAGCGCGCCGTGGCGGGCGGTGACATCCCGCAGCCCCTCCAGGAACCCGGGGCGAGGCGACACCACGCCCATGTTGCCGGCCACCGGCTCCACGATGACGGCCGCGATGGCGTCGCCCATCTCGCCGAAGAGGCGCCGGACCGCCTCCAGATCGTTGTAGGCCAGGGTGAGGGTATGTCGGGCCAGGTCCGCCGGGACGCCCCCCGAATCGGGCACGCCGAAGGTCATGGCGCCGGACCCCGCCTTCACCAGCAGGCTGTCCGCGTGGCCGTGGTAGCACCCCTCGAATTTCAGGATGGCATCCCGCCCGGTGAAGCCGCGGGCCACGCGGAGCGCGCTCATGCACGCCTCGGTGCCGCTGCTCACGAAGCGCAGTCGCTCGATGGAGGGCAGGGCCTCCACCACCAGGCGGGCCAGCTCCGTCTCCTGCGGGGTGGGGGCGCCGTAGCTGGTCCCCCGCTCGGCCGCCTTCCGCAGCGCGGTCACCACGCGGGGATGGGCGTGGCCCACGATCATGGGCCCCCAGGAGCCCACGTAATCCACGTAGGTCCGCCCCTCCACGTCCGTGATGGTGGCTCCCTGGGCGGAGGCCACGAAGAAGGGCTGCCCCCCCACGGCGCGGAAGGCCCGCACGGGGCTGTTCACGCCCGCGGGGAAGTACCGTTGCGCCTCCTCGAACAGCGCGCGATTCGTCTGGGGCATACGCGCACGAACCGTTGAGCGACGCGCCATGCCTGGGCGACGGCGGGCAGGGCCGCGGGCCGTACGACGGCCCCGATTCGTTGCTCGTGGCTTTCGGCTCATGGCAGCCTTAGCGGCGCTCGCTCAGGATGCGCGCGGCATCCTTGGCGAAGTAGGTGAGGATCAGGTCCGCCCCGGCGCGCCGGATGGCCGTGAGGACCTCCATCACGGCCCGCTCCTCGTCCAGCCACCCCAGCCGCCCGGCGGCCTTGATCATGGCGTACTCGCCGCTCACATTGTAGGCCGCCACGGGGACGCCGAACTCGGCCTTCACCCGTGAGATGACGTCCAGGAACGCCAGCGCCGGCTTCACCATCACGACGTCGGCGCCCTCCTCGATGTCCAGCCCCACCTCGCGCAGCGCCTCGTCGCTGTTGGCCGGGTCCATCTGATAGGAACGGCGGTCGCCGAACTGGGGCGCGGAATCCGCCGCGTGCCGGAAGGGGCCGTAGAAGACGCTGGCGTATTTGGCCGCGTAGGCCAGGATCGGCACCTCCTCGAACCCGTTGTCGTCCAGCGACTCGCGGAGGGCAGACACCCGGCCGTCCATCATGTCCGAGGGGGCCACCATGTCGGCCCCGGCCTCCGCGTGCGACACGGCCGTGCGGGCCAGCAGTTCCAGGGTGGCATCGTTCTTCACCCGGCCCTGTTCCACGACCCCGCAGTGGCCGTGGCTGGTGTACTCGCACAGGCAGACGTCGGTGATGACCACCAGGTCCGAGACCGTGTCCTTGATGGCCCGGATGGCCTGCTGGATGATCCCGTCGGCCGCGTAGGCCTCGGAGCCATAGGCGTCCTTGCTCGCCGGCAGGCCGAAGAGCATCACGGCGGGGATGCCGAGGGCGGCCACGTCCTTCACCTCGCGCACCAGCTCGTCCACCGAGAGCTGGAACTGGCCCGGCATGGAGGAGATCTCCCGGCGCAGCTCGCGGCCGTGGGCCACGAAGAGGGGGGAGATCAACTGGTCCACGCTGAGACGGGTCTCCCGCACCATGCGGCGGAAGGTCTCGGTTTCGCGCAGCCGGCGGGCACGGAACACCGGGTAGTACATGGCTCAGCTCCTCGGGGCCCTGCTGCCGCGGGGCCGGGGCGTTGATCGGTGGAGGTTGCAAAGGCGGGGCGTATTTTACCGGCTCGCGGGGGGGCCGTCAACCAACCCGCCGCTGCCGCCCGGCGGGGCCCCGGGGGCGGGGGCGTAGGGTCTCTCGGGACTCGGCCCGGGCAGGGGCGGCGTCAGGCCCTGGCAGCCCGGCGCGTCCACGGAGGCGCCCGGGGGGCAGCCGGGCCCGCCGGCCAGCGGCGGCGCGCTCCCGGGCACCTGCTCCGTCTTCCCGGTCTTCAGCCCGAACTGGACCTGAAACGAGGTGCGCGTCCCGATGCCGGGGCCCTGGTTCACGTTGATGTAGCGAACGGAGACCTCCCAGCAGCACGTCTCGTAGCGCGCCAGGACGTTGTTCTCCAGGAACACCCGCCGGCGGGCGTCGTAGCGGAAGAGATATTCGACGCTGAACTCGGGCGTGAGGCTGGCCCCGAGGCTCGCGATGTAGTCCTCCAGGCCCTGCCCCTGCACGTGCGTGTAGCCCAGGCCCAGGTAGCCCCAGCCCGGGTAGCGGAGGCGCCCCTGGACGTTGGTGGCCTCCTCGGCGCCATTGGTGGTGTTCAGGGCCACATCGCTGCGCAACGCGATGAGCGGGTGGGGGCTGGCCTGGACGGAGAAGACGAGATTGGAGAACTGCCGCTCGGTCGCCTGGGAGAACCCGGTGGGGTTCCCGGCGCTGTTCAGCACCTCCTGCGCGTTGACGACGGCGTTGTCCACCCGCTCGGGGGTGAGGGAGGTGAGGTAGTTGTCCGAGTACGCGCGCGTGCGGGGGCGGAAGTCGAAGGACTGGGCCACGCCCAGCCGCAGGACCTCCCGGCTGGTCGTGCGGCCCTCCTCGTCCCGGAACCGGGCGATGAAGCGGTTGTCCAGCCCGTACGTGATCCTGTTCTGGGGCGCGATGAAGTCGTCCAGGTCGAGCTGGGGGTACCGCTGCTGGTCCACGTAGGGCACGTACTGATAGCCTACCCGGGGCGCCACCACGTGCACCAGCTGGCTCAGCTCGCTCCCGCCCACCTCGAAGACCCGGAGAAACCGCGCCTCCGCCGATGCCCCCGCGTCGAAGATGGTGCGCGTGGGGGACCCCGACCCCCCCGAGGTGACCCCGCTGTAAACCGTTTCGCGGAGCCCCCCCGCGCCCGCCAGGCCCAGCCAGGGGACCGGCGCCCACGGCAGGCCCACCCGGGGGGCGAAGTCGACCCGGGCGGTATCCGTTTCCGTGCTGCCCGTGCCCTGGAAGTAGGTGGCCGAGGTGCGGCCGCCCAGGGTGAGGGGGAGGTTGCTGAGCAGGGGCCGGTCGAAGAGATAGAAGCGGAACTCGGGCAGGCGCGCCAGCTGGGCGTTCTGGGTGTTTTCCAGGTCCCGGCTGACGGTGGTCCAGAGCGAGGCGTCGTAGACCTCGGCGGCCTGGGTGACGAAGACGTTGGACTGGATGGTGCGGGCCGTCCGCTGGATCAGGGTGTGGTCCAGGAAGTCACGGGCGAGGGTGTTGTCGCTCTGGTAGTTGGCGGCCGCCTTCAGGCTGAGGGTGGGGGCGAACAACTGCTCGTGGGTCCCGTGGACCTCCCAGCGGTTCTCATCGCCCGAGCTGCTCTTGTGGTCCTTATAATAGCTCCCGCTCCACTCCCCGGTGGCGCGGGGCGACAGGATGTAGCGGTAGTCGGCGTCCAACTCGTAGCCGCGCTTGGTCGCATAGGTGCCCTTGAAGGTGGCGTCCTGCGAGTCGGAGATGGCCCAGAAGAAGGGCTGGCGGTAGGTGAAGCCGCTGGTGTTGCCGGTGGCCACCCGGGGGAGCAGGAAGCCGCTGCGGCGGGGGCCCAGGGGCACGGAGACCACGGGCGAGTAGAACACGGGCAGGGTGTCCAGCCCCCAGGCCGAGGCGTTCGTGGCCACGAACTCCACATCCTGGATGAGGGTGGCCTCCTCGCCGCGGAACTCCCACCAGGGCGCCGACGGCTCCGGCTGGCACACCCGGCAGCTGGTGTACGCCCCCTGGAGGATCCGATACTCCCGCTCGCTCACCTTGCGGATCTCGAGGCCGCGGAAGCTGGTGCTCGGGGAGAGGAACCCGCGGGCGTTGTAGAACACGCCCAGGTTGGTCCCGTAATTGAACTCCAGGCGGTCCCCCTCCAGCCGGTTCGGGCCTTCCACCAGCAGCACATGGCCCGTGGCCACGAAGTCCTGCGTCTGGAGGTTCACCCGCAGCTCGTCGGCGTAGAGGATCCGATCGCCGAAGCGGACCATCACGTCCCCCCGGCCGATGACGACCTTCCGCTGTTCCTGGTATTCGAGCTGGCCCGCCTCCACGTGGGTGGCGGCGCCGGCGGACTTCAGGCGCTCGAGCCCCAGGCCGAAGGATTCCGCGGCCAAGGCAGGCGCCCGCCCTGCGGCGAGCGACAGGAGGGACAGGAGACCGGCGAAGAGCGTGTGGGCGGTCAGGGATCCGCGCATCCGGTGCCTTCCCGATGGGAACCGGCCCGGAGGGGCGGCCCCGTGGGGGGAGGCCGCTATTCCTATCAAAAGCCTCTAGGGATGGCAAGGAGTTTTGGCGTGTCCGCGGGCGGCGCCGGAGGCAGGCCGGTCCGGCGGCGCGTGAGCCGCGGCCGGTCGCGCTGGGTCTGGGGCGTCTCGTCGGGAACGGGTACGGGACCGGAGGGCGAAGCCGCTATCGGATCCTGGACCTAGCGCTGGGCGGGGGCGATCTCCTCCCGCTTGATCTTCATCTTCTTGATCAGGGCGTCGTAGGAGAGGGTGCGGATGATCTTGGTGAATTGGGACCGATAGTTCTCCACGATGCTCACGCCGTCGATGACCACGTCCGAGATGTCCCACCGGCCCACGCCCCGCAGGAGCCGGTAATCCACCGGGATCTGCTCGCGGGCCAGGCGTTCGATCACCGTCTTCACCAGGGCGTTGTCACCATCCACCGTCTCGGCGCCGTACCGGATATTCTCGCGCTTGAGGAAGTTGAGGACCAGCTTGCTGTAGGAGTCCTGGAAGAGGTCCTGGAGCACCTCGGTGAAGTCCTTGCGCTGGGCGGGAGTCAGGCGGTCCCATTCCCGGCCCAGGGAGTGCTGCGCCATCACGCCGAAGTTGAAGCTCTGGGCGATGACGCGCTTGATGTCGGCGATCCGCCGGTCCTCGTGCTGCGGGCCCTGCAGGGCGGGATCGTTCTGGATGGCCAGCACCTCGTTGACGACGGCCCGCACGCGGTCGGTCGCCTCCCCCGCGCCCGCGCCGCCCGCCCAGGCCATCAGCGCCACCACCGCCGCCAGGGCGGCCCCCACGATGTGCGGCCTCATCGTCTGTCCCCCCGGCCCCGCGGCCACTCCAGCTCCTCGGCCTCCTGGGGCGACAACGCCTCGGCGGGCGGAGCCGCAATCCGCCGACGCCCCGCGAGGAGCCGCAAGAGCCCCGGCAGCACCGTGAGCGACGCCGCCAGGACGCAGATGGTCCCCAACGTCAAGAGCAGCCCCAGGCTGTGGACGCCCCGATGGCCCGAGATCATGAGGCTGGCGAAACCGACGGTGGTGCTGAGGGACGCCAGGGCCACGCCCATCCCGGTGCTCGCCGGCAGCCCCCGGAAGACCGCGCCCTCTTCGCGCCAGCGGTACAGGACGATGATCCCGTTCTCCACCCCCGCGCCGATGATGAGCGGGAGGAAGATCACGTTGGCCAGATTGAAGGGCACCCCGAAGACCCACATGAGCCCCACCGTCCACGCGGTGCCCACCAGGAGCGGCGCCGTGGCCAGGAGGGCGTGGCCCAGGGACTGGAAATCGACGAGCACCAGGATGAAGATGGCGATGAGGGCGTAGATGGTCGCCTGCTCGTAGGCGCGCCGGAAGGCCTGGGTGTAGATGTGCAGGCCCACCGGATCGCCCAGGACGTCGGCATCCACCGACTGCAGGTCCGCCACGAATCGCCCCAGCGGCCCGGGATCCCAGATGTCCTCCGCGGGGTAGGCGCGGACGAGGTACAGCCCGTTCAGCCCGATGTAGCGCTTGCGCAACGTCTCGGGCAAGCCGTCGGCGGTCATGGGCCCGCCCGTCACGTTCGCCCGCAGGGTGTGGACCTTGTCCGCCAGGTCCGCGAAGAGGGCCTGTTCGAAGGCGGCCAGCCGCTCCCGGGCCAGGTCCGGCCCCGCGGCGGCCACCTTGGCCCGGTAGGCCTCGATGAGGCCCCGCACCTCGGCGCGCTGGCGCGCCGAGGGGTCCGCGTCGGGCGTCTCCGCGCCCCCCTCCACCATCTTGAACCGGATCCGGTCCAGGGCCTCCCCCAGCGCGTCCAGCTCCACCGGGCGCGCCTCGCCGGGCTCGATGCTCAGGCCCTGGAGCAGGGGGCGGATGGTGCGGAGCAGCTGGAGCTTCTTCTCCTGTTCCTCGGGCAGGAAGGTGAGGATGCTCTCCACGCGGGAGACGGTGGGCAGGGCCTGCAGCGCCGCCGTCTTGAAGCGCACCTCGTCCAAGGAGCGGGCGATGATCTCGGCCGAGGCCGTGGACCGGTCGGACCCGCCCAGGAGCTTGAGCTCCCACCGCACCGACTCGGCTCCCTCGGTCTGCATGTGCAGGGGGTTCAGGTCGAACCCGACCCCCTGGAGCGCCCCCAGCGAGAGGGCGGCCAGCCCGATCCCGGCGGCCACCACCAGGACGGGGCGCCGGTAGGCGAAGGCCAAGAAGGGCCGCGGCTCCTCCGCGGGCGGGCCCGGCCCCTCCGACAGCGCCTCGATCCAGCCCCGCTCCTTCAACATCACCAGCGCCGGCAACACCACCAGGGAGGCCGCCAGCGACAGGAGGATCCCCGTCCCGGTGATGAGGCCGAGTTCCCGCAGGCCCAGGAAGTCCGTCAGCGTCAGGGCCAGGAAGCACGCCGTGGCGGTGAGGGCGGCGGTGACGATCCCGGGGCCCACGGCCAGCAGGCTCCGCTCCAGGGCCACCCGCACGGAGCGGCCGCGGCGGCGCTGCTCCTCGTAGCGGGCGAGGAGATGGATCCCGTAGTCGACGCCGAGGCCCAGCAGGAGGGGCGTGAAGACCACCGAGAGCAGGTTCAGGTGGCCGACCAGCAGGGTGGCCGCCCCGAAGGTCCAGCAGAGGGCGATGCCCAGCGTGGCGACCTCCAGGGCGGGCCGGGTGACGCCGCGGAGGAAGAAGATCATGAGGAGGCCGAACCCTATCAGGGAGATGACCGTGGCCAGCGTGGTGTCCCGCATGGCGGCGGTCATCTCGTCCGTCTCCAAGGCGTCCTTGCCGGTGACCCCCACGGCGACCCGCGGGTGCCGGGCCCTCACGGCGGCGATGGCGGCCCGCAGCCGCTGCAGCGGCACCTCCGCCTTGTTGAAGCCCTGGTCGTTCTCGCGCGGGGTGACCATGAGGAGGAGGAACCGTTCGTTCTCCGTCCAGAGGTAGCCGTCGGGTGAGGCCTTCCAGCGCTTGTTGGTGAAGAACGCCTCCCAGGGCGACGTGTAGGTGCGGCCGCCGTCCAGCCAGGCGTTCACCTGCCGCAGGGTGGCCGTCAGGAAGCCCAGGTCCACCGGCCCGGCCTCCACCTTCTTCTCCTTCGGCTCGTCCAGGAAGCCGGTGAAGAGCTCCCCCACCAGCCCCGAGGTGACGCGCTGGTTCACGAGGCGGAAGAAGGTGGCGAGGTCCGGCGAGGCGGCGAGCCCCTCCACGAAGGCCCGATGTTCCCGAAGCTTTTCCCGAAGGGTGACGAGGTCCTCGGGGTCCAGGTAGAGGAGCGCGCGGTTGGCGAAGGCCTTGGGGTCAACGCGGTAGAAGACATCGTCGAAGTGCCGGCTGTCGTCCTGGAGGCGGCGGGCCAGGGCCGCGAGGAAGGCGAGGGATTCGGCCCGGTCCCGGTTCTCGATGACCACCACGAAGCCATCGCGGTCGCCGAATTCGCGGAAGCGTTCCTTGGTGAGCCGCCGCTGGTAGCTGCCGGCCGAAACCAGGTCCCCCCGGTCCGTCTTGAACTGGAGGTTGCCGACGGTGTAGAGGACCGAGAGGGCGGCCAGCACCAGCGCGGCGGCCACCACCCGGCGCGGGGCGCGCAGCACCCGGCCCGTGAGGAAGTGCAGGAGGTTGGCCTTCCAGGAGGTCATGGGTGGCGTCTCGTGCGCAAGAGGCTCGACGGGATGCCGGCCGCCGCGGTCGCGCTCACAGCAGGCCCCGCACCAGGCCGCCGTCCACCTGCACCGTCGCCCCGGTGACGTAGCGGGCCGGCTCCGAGCAGAGAAAGACCACCATGGCCGCGAACTCCTCCGGCGTCCCCAGCCGGCCCAGAGGGATCAGGGCCTCTTCCGCCGCCCTGGCCTGTTCCACGGTCCCCCCCTGGGCCCGGGCGCGATAGACGAAGAGGCTGTGCAGCCGTTCCGTGTAGATGCGTCCGGGGCACACGGTGTTGACGGTGATTCGGTCGCGGGCGAACTCCGCGGCCAGCGTCTTGGCCAGGCCCACCACCCCGACCCGGAGGGTGTTGGAAAGGACCAGGCCGCCGATGGGCTGCTTCACCGCGGTGGACTGGATGTTCACGATCCGCCCGCCCCCGGCGGCGCGCAGGTGCGGGACGGCGGCCCGGATGAGACGGATCACGCTCAGCAGGTTCAGTTCGAAGGCGGCCTGCCATTGCGCGTCGTCCATCTCGTCGAAGAGGCCGAGGGGCGGCCCCCCCGCGTTGGTCACCAGCACGCGCAGGCCGCCGAAGCGGCCCGCGGCCTCGCCCACGATGCGCTCCACGTCGGCCGCACGCGTCACGTCCCCGGCCAGGGCCAGGACCTCGGCCCCCGTGGCAGCGCGGATCTCGTCCGCCGCCAGCCGCACGTCGGCCTCGGTGCGGGCGAAGATGGCCACGCGGGCCCCCTCCCGGGCCAGCCCTTCGGCCACGGCCCGGCCCATGCCCTTGCTGGCGGCGGCCACCAGGGCCGGCTGGCCCGTGAGCCCCAGGTCCATGGGTTCCCCGCGCAATGGAGCATCCGGATGGCGCGCACCCGCGCGGCGGCCGGCCGGCGCCCGTGGGGGCCCCGGCTGGCCCCAAACGAGGGATTATACCCGACCCGCCTCGCTTTGCAACGGAAAAGCCGGCGCACACTTCTTGACTCGCACCGGCCCCTTTCCGTAGAGTGAGGGCATCCGTGGCCGGTAGGGGCCCCGGGCCTCGCAGCCCCGGGGCCCGGCAAGGGGGGCGCGATGGCGGTTCGGATCGTCGAGTACTCGGACTACCTGTGACCCTGGTGCTATCCCGCGGCGGTCCGCCTGCGGGCGTTGAAGGCGCGCTTCGGCGACCAGATCGTGCTGGAGCGACGCAGTTTCCCCCTGCGCCCCGCCCCGGATCCCAGCGTGCGCTTCCAGGGGACGTATCGCGAGGCCGGCTGGCGCCGGGCCGCGGCCGCCGGCGCCGCCGACGGGGTGACCTACCGGATGTGGGAACGCGACGACTATCCCACCTGGAGCCTTCCGGCGCAGGAGGCGGCCAAGGGCGCCGCCGCTCAGGGGGCGGAGGCCTTCGAGCGGGTGCACTTCGCCCTCTTCGAGGCCTTCTTCGCCAAGGGCCGCAACATCGCGGTGCGCGAGGAGGTGCTGGGCGTGGTGCGGGAGGCGGGGCTGGACATGGAGCGCTTCCGGCAGGAGTTCGATGCCGCGCGCTTCCGGGGGGAGGTCCTTCGGGAGTACCAGGAGGCCCACGACCGCTACGGCATCACGGCCATCCCCACGGTGATCTTCTGCGCCGCGGCCGGGGAGCGGCCGCCGGAGGGTGACGAGGTTCGGCTCACGGGCGCCGTCCCGGGGACGGACTACGAGCAGGTCCTCACCTCGCGGTTCCGCCTCCGACCCGTCCCCCCCCGCCCATGAACCCTCCCGCTGCGCCATGGTGAGAGGGTCTCCGGGGACCGCCGCCCTCGGGGTCGCCCTCCTGCTGGTCCTGTGCGTCGCGGGGGCGGCCGGGCGCGCCGCCGTGCCGGCCCCTGCGGCCGACGCCGCTCGGTACTTCACCCCCCAGCAGATCCTCCGCGGCCGGGCCTACACCCGGGGACGGGAAGTCCTGGCGCTGGCGGGTCTGGGCCTGCGGCTCGCCGCCCTGGCCATCCTGGTGTTCACGCCGCTCTCCGCCGCGCTGCGGGACGCGGCCCTGGCTTGGGGGAGGCGTCCGTGGGCGGCGGGCCTCCTGTACGGCGCCCTCGTCCTGGCCCTGCTCCTGGCGGCCCGCTTCCCGCTGGCCCTCTACGGCGGCTTCCTGCGGGAGCGGACGTGGGGGCTCGGCACCCAGTCGTTCGCGGCGTGGCTGGCGGACTACGCCAAGGGCGCTCTCCTCTTGGCGGCCATCGTCCTGCCGGCGGCCTCCGGGCTGTGGGGGCTCATGCGCGCGGCTCCGCGAGGCTGGCCGTGGGTCGCCGGCGCGGCCACCGCGCTGCTCGCCGCGGCCCTGACGTTTCTCGCGCCCGTCGTGATCGACCCCCTGTTTCACAGCTTTCGGCCCCTGCAGGACCCGGCGCTGGAGCGGGACGTGCGGGCCCTGGCCGCCAGGGCCGGCCTCCCCGTGGACCAGGTCCTCGAGGCCGACGCCAGCCGCCGCACCACCAAGACCAACGCCTACTTCACCGGCCTCGGCGGGACCAGGCGGATCGTCCTCTACGACACGCTGGTGCGCACGGCCCCGCCGGACGAGGTCCGGATGGTCGTGGCGCACGAGATGGGCCACTGGCGCCACCACCACATCTGGAAAGGGATCGGCCTGGGCGCGGCGGCGGGATTCCTGGCCTGGGGGATCGCCGCATGGGTGCTGCGCTGGGCGGCGGCGCGGCCCGCCTTCCGGCTGGCCGGGCCGGACGACCTGGCGGGGCTCGCCCTCATCGTCCTGGTGCTGGTGGTCCTGGATGCGGCCACGCTGCCCCTCCAGAACGCCGTCTCGCGCGCCTTCGAACGCGAGGCGGACCGGACCTCCCTGGAACTCACCGGCGACCCGGCGGCCTTCATCCGGGGGGAGGTCACCCTGGCCCGCACCAACCTGGCGGAGGTGGCGCCGCCCCGGCCGATGGTGTGGCTCCTCTACACCCACCCGCCGGTGCTGGAGCGCATCGCCGCCGCGGAGGCCTACGCGCGGCGGGGTGCTGAGAGGGTGCGGGGGCGGTAGACGCGGCGGCCCCCGTCCGCTATGCTCACAGCGCCTCGGGCCGCAGGAACCCGGGGCCGGGAACTCCGGCGCCAGGCTGAGGGGGAAGGCTACGGGGCGGGGGCGGCCCGGCGGGCGACGCGCGATGAAGTGGATGAAGGCGATGATGCTGGCGCTGGGGATGGCGCTGGTCACGGCGGCGCTGGCGGAGGGCCTGGCGTTGGCCGGGCCCTCCCTGGGCATCGAGGCGTGGATGGGGACCGCCATCGGCGTGATCGCCGGCGCCTCGTTTGCGGCCGGCGTGCTGTGGGGCGCGCTGGCGCGGCCGGCGCCCGTCCCGGTGGCGGAGTCGGGGAGGTTCCAGCGGCTGGGGACCCGCCTGGCGAAAGGCGAGCGCGGCCCCGACGGGAAGGCCCTGCCCCTGACCGCCCGAAGCGCCGTGGCCATGACGGATGCGGACCGCATGCGGTACCTGCCCGGCTCCGCCCTCACGTACCTGCGGCCGGCGGCCGAGGTGCTGGAGGGGGGGCGGTCCACCGCCTGGGAGGCCCACTACTTCTCGCAGCAAGGGCGCAGGATCCTCCGCCTCCAGGTGACGCGGGACGCCCAAGACGTTACCGCCTACCGGGTGACGTCCGAGGTGGAGGATGTAGGGCGCTGGCTGGAGCACATGGCGCCGGACAAGCAGGAGGCCGCCTGGGAGGCCCTGCTCCTCCGCAACCTCGAGGTGCCTTCGGGGTATGCCGACTCGGCGGCCGTGGCGGAGGTCCTCACCTTCGCCGGCAAGGAGCCGGCCGCCGCCCCCCCCTCCCGCCGCATCCGGTCCATGACCGTGAGCGTGGCGCGGCCCACGCTGGAGTGGGCCCCCACCGTCTTCTGGATCGTCGAGGCCGAGGAGGACAAGCGCCGGATCCGCTACTACTGCGACATCCTCACCGCCGAGGTGCAGCGCAGCGAGCGGCTCGCCTGAGCGCCCGCCGCGGGCCCCCGAGGTCGGGCGCCCGCGGCGCCCGCCCGGGCGCGCGGCGGCTTCCGGTTCGCGGTTCCCTGTTCCCGGTTGCTGCGGACAGGGCCGACCTCGACGCTTCCCCAACCGGGAACCGAGAACAAAGAACCGGAAACCTGGGCAACGAGAGACGATGGCTCTGTACGAGGTGGACGGCAAGCGGCCTCGGATCGACGCCTCCGCGTTCGTGCACCCGGAGGCCACGATCATGGGCGACGTGACCATCGGCGCCGGCTGCTACATCGGCCCCGGGGCCCGGCTGCGGGGGGACTGGGGGCGCATCGTCGTGGGCGACGGATCCAACGTGCAGGAGAACGTGGTGATCCACGTCCGGCAAAACGACGGGGCCTACCTGGGCGAGGCCAGCCACATCAGTCATTCGTCCGTCATCCACAACTGCCGGCTGGATCGCCACGTGTTCGTGAGCATCGGCGCCATCATCCTGGATTACGCGGAGATCGGGGCCGACTGCATGATCGCGGCGGGCGCCGTGGTCCTCACCGGGATGAAGGTGCCCCCGGGGAAGCTGGTGATCGGCGTCCCGGCCAGGGTGGTGGGCGATGTCACCGAGGAGCTCCGGAAGGAGTGCCGGGAGGGGACGCGCCTCTACCAGACCATCCCGGACTGGTACCACCGCACCCTGAAGCGGCTGGACTGACGTTTATCCTTGACCGGGGGCGAGCCCCACGACTACCTAATGGGACGCCGAAGAACTCTCCGTTGCCCCGGCTGCTCAAAAAGGTCCAGATGCAAGGCGGCGCGCGCAGCGCGGGGTACCCACGAAAGTGGGTCGGAGGCGTACTTGGTCCGTACGTCGCAGCGCCGCGCCAGCGCGCCAACGCCCCACCCGCTGCCGTTCCGCCGGCAGCGGGAAAAGCCGTCGGGCCTTTTTCAGCAGCCGGCTAAGACCCCGCGTCCGCCTCGCCCGTTGCCCCCGTCCCACCGCCAGGAGGAGCCATGGCATCCACGGCGTCGTCCGCGTTCGTGATCCGCGGCCGGATTCCCCCCCCGCCCACCGAGGCGGTAGCGGCCTTCCGCGCCCTCAGCCCCACCACCCTGTGCGACATCCTCACGCGGGACGCCGTGATGGACCACGGTATCCGCCCGCTGTGGCCGGGCGCGCCCCGCGTGGCGGGGCCGGCCTTCACGGTCCGCTGCCCGGCCGGCGACAACCTCATGGTCCACGCCGCCATCCACCGGGCCGAACCGGGGGACATCCTGGTGATCCAGGCCGGCGACGAGGACTTCGCGCTCGCCGGGGGCAACGTGTGCGCCTGGGCCCAGCGCCGCGGCGTGGCCGCCTTCGTGGCCGACGGGGTGGTGCGGGACCTGGCGGAGGTGCGGGAGCGGGCCTTCCCGGTCTTCGCCCGTGGCGTGATCCCGATCCCCGGCGCCAAGGAGGGCCCGGGGGAGATCAACGGGCCGGTGCGGTGCGGCGGGACGGCCGTGCAGCCGGGGGACATCGTGGTGGCGGACGAGGAGGGGATCGTGGTGGTCCCCCGGGCCCGCGCCGCGGAGGTGCTGGCGAAGGCCCAGGCCAAGGCGGCGGCCGACGCGGCCGAGGACCTGGAGACATGGGGGCGCAAGCATCGGGAGCGCACGGAGGCGATCCTGACGCGAAAAGGCTGCGCCTTCCCGGACTGAAAGCTTGTGAAAAAATCCCCGAGGCTCGAGGGGCCCGGCGCGGGCCGCCTCCGGCCCCCGTCCTCGGCACTGCGCAACCCCGGCATTTCTTTTGACGCCTTCCCCCGCGGGCGGGGGCCCCGGCCAAGCGGATGGGCCGGTGCTCGTGCCTGCGTGCGGAGCCCGGAGGTAGCCCGCGAGAGAGCAGAGGGGGATTGTTTCACAGGTTCTGAGGGGACGCTGAATAACTCTCGATTGTCCAGGCTGCTCAAAAAGGTCCAGGTGCAAGGCGGCGCGCGAGGCGCCGACTGAGGCGTACGCCGGGTACGCCGCAGGGAGCGCGCGAGCGCGCCAACGCCGCAGATGGGCCTTTTTCAGCAGCCACCCGAGGGGGCGGAGAGGAGGGACCCATGGCGCTCAACAAGGGCATCGGCATCACCTACTGCGGGCACTCCACCTTCAAGATCACCTCGGCCAAGGGCAAGGCCGTGGTCATCGACCCCTGGCTCTCCAGCAACCCCGCCTGCCCCGAGGCCCTCAAGAAGACGGACCGCCTGGACCTGATGCTCATCACCCACGGCCACTTCGACCACATCGCCGACGCCGTGGACCTGGGGAAACGGCTGAAGCCCCGCACCCTCGCCGTGTACGAGATCGGCGGATGGCTGGAGGGAAAGGGCGTGCCCAACGTCACCGGGATGGGGCGGGGCGGCACGGTGGAGGTGGAGGGCATCCGCTGCACCCTGGTGCAGGCCTTCCACTCCTCCTCCATCAAAGACGGGGACCAGGTGATCTACGGGGGCGAGCCGTGCGGCTTCGTGATCCAGTTCGAAAACGGCTTCACCGTCTATCACGCGGGCGATACCAACGTGTTCGGCGACATGAAGATCATCGCCGACCTGTACGCGCCGGAACTGGTGATGCTCCCCATCGGCGACCTCTACACCATGGCCCCCAAGGAGGCGGCGTACGCCTGCAAGCTGCTGGCCCCCAAGTGGGTCATCCCCATCCATTACGCCACCTTCCCCGTCCTGACGGGTCGCCCGGAGCAGCTGCGGGACCTCACGAAGGACCAGCGGGGGCTCGAGGTCGTCGCCCTCAAGCCGGGCGAAACGCTCACCTGACAGGCCGCCGGAAGGGCTCCTTTCGCGCAGGCTGCTCAAAAGGGTCCAGGTGCAAGGCGGCGCGCGGTGCGAGGCGCGAGGCGTACTGGGGCGTACGTCGCAGCGCCGCGCGAGCGCGCCAACGCCGCAGATGGGCCCTTTTCAGCAGCCTGCGAAGTTGTCAGGGCATCGGGTGCGGCCTATAATCGGGCTGATGGGCGCTCGCCCAGCACTCTGGAGGTGACTCCCCGGAGAGGTGCGTCGCGCATGGTAACGAAGAAGGACCCGAGGCCCGAGATCTTCATGCCCGGGTGGGATGACCCGGAGCACGTGTCCCTGGGGCGCAACGCCGAGGGGGCCGTGGAGCTGCAGTTCGACGGCCAGTGCGAGGGGTGCCGGGAATCGTACCCGAACATGCTGTCCACCATCGACCTCATCGCGAGAAAAGGGGGGCTCTCCAAACCGGAAGCCACGGCGTTCTTCCTCGGCTTCGCCACGGGGGTGGACAGCATGCGCCGATACCACCGCTTGGGCGACTTCCTGGACGATGACGAAATCCTCAACGAGTTTTTCGGCGGCAAGCAGCCGGCGGGGCGCTTCCACTAGTCTGCCGATTCGGAAGTCTGCGGACCGATCGTTCCCGTTCCCGCACCCGTGCCCGGGGCGTGACCCAGGAAGCGTCGTCTCCCACGACCAGTGGCGATGGGCCTTCGGCGTCCCGTCGGGCACGGGCACGGATTAGCGAAACGTGTTTCGGGCTCAGGGCGCTCGGAGAGGGAACGTGGCGGGCACGGGGGAGCCGTCGAGGATTCGGGGCGGTCGCGGACGGCGGCGCGCAGCAGCAACGGCCCTGGGCGCGGCCGCGGCGTGTCTTGCCGTCGGCTGTGCCGCGCCGCTCCCGCAGCTCGCCCCGTACACGGTGAACCGGGCCTCCGGCGAATCCATCATTCTGGCCCGGGTCCAGATCCCCGAGGCGCTCTCGGGCGTGGCCGGTCCGGTGGAACGGGATGCGGTGCGGGTGACGATCCAGGCCGAAGGCAGGCAGGACGTGCGGCCCACGCCCCTCTCGCCGGCCGGCTACCTGCTGGCCAGCCTGCCCCCGGGACGGTATCGGCTGACCGGCTGGGAGTCGCGGGCGGGCCGAGCCACGCGCTTCGGCCCGTTGGACGTCCCCTTCGAGGTCCCCCTGCCTGATCGGTCCTACTACCTCGGCACCCTCTCGCTGCTCCCCCAGACCACCGAGCGCTACCGCCTCCAGGTGGACGATCGGTTCGACGAGGCCATGCGCCACCTGGCGGCCGAGCAGCCCCGCCTCAGCGGCGCGTACGAGCGCCGCCTCCTCACCGCCCCCACCCGCTAGACGCCGGACGTTCCACGCCCGATGCCTTAGTCCCCTTGGTCAGAAGTTCGCAACTCAATTTCCGTTCGCCCCGAGCTTATCGAAGGGCGGAATCTCGCGCCGTTCGTGCTTCGACAGGCAGCACGAGCGGCAGCGGGTGGGCTGCGACGCACCGGCCAGCCCATTGCGCATGCCGCAATGATGCGGTTTGCCTTCCGCCGCCGAGCATCACGCGGCAAGCGTCCTGCGCTCGGGGCGCTCCAGGGCGGCCAGGAGGGCCTCGACGCGGGCGGCCTCGGCCGGGGCCAGCGGCTCGGCGCCGAAGCGGACGCGGTAGTACAGGCGCGTGATCTCCTCGGCCGGGGCCAGGGGCGCCCCGCCGCCCTCCGCCGCCCGGCGGGCCAACTCGAGGGGCGTCTCTCCGGGGGCGGGGACGAAGCCGCGCCGGGCCAGCGCGCGCTGCAGGCGGGCCTGAAAGCGGACGTTGTCCCCGCGCCGACGCCCCGCCCCCGCCCCGACGCCCCGCCGGCCCAGGAGGCACGCGGCCGCGGCGATCAGCACGGCTGCGGCCACGACCCAACGCCCCGCCCCCGCCCCGCCCCCGCCCCGCCGGGTCAGCCGGCCCAGGGCGGAGCCCGCGCCTTCGCGCAGCCGGCCCGTCTGCTGCCGCAGGAGCTGCGCCGCCTGGAGCTGGTCCTGCAGGCTGTAGTCCACCACGTAGCGCGTCCACCGGGTGCGCAGAAAATCCAGGTACCGCGCGAGCCGGCCGGCGCCGTATCCCTGCGCCGCCTCGAACTCCGCGCGGGGCGACGGGTCGAAGGTGAGCCAGCCGGCCCCGGGGATGAAGGCCTCCACCCACGCGTGGGCGTCCCGCTGGCGCACCGTGAAGTAGCGGCCGAACTCGTTCCACTCGCCGGACTGGAAGCCGTTCACCACGCGGGCAGGCACGCCCTCCAGGCGCAGCATGATGGCCATGCTGGCGGCGAAGTACTCGCAGTGCCCGGCCCGTTGCTGGAAGAGGAAGTCCTCCAAGGGATCCAGCCGCCGGTCCCGCTGGAGCGAGAGGGAGTAGCGGTAGCGCCGGCGCAGGGCGGCTTCGATCTGCTGCGCCTTCTCCAGCGGGCCCCGGGCGCCGGCCGCGAGTTCGCGCGCCAGGGCCCCCACGCGGGCGGGGAGCGGGGGCAACTGGAGATAGGGTTCCGCGAGGGCAACCGGGAGGGTGGCCCCGGCAGGCCCCACCCTCCCGGCCGCGCCCTGCGGCGGCTGCGAGTAGGCGGCGTAGTGGAGGCGCGCCGCGGGCCGCTGGGGCAGGAGGACCGCCCCGGTCTCGTCGGCCTGCAGGCTCGGCATGGGGCCGCTCACGGCGAGCACGCCCGGCGCGGCGAAGAGGACATCGCTCCCCACGGGCTCCAGGTCCACCTCCTGTCGCAGCAAAGGGCGGCCGGGATCCGGGCGTCGGAGGACGAACGTTCCATCGAGGCGGCGCGGCAGCGGCCGGCGCCACCCCACCGCCGCCGTCCAGGTGGTGCCATCGAAGCGGTCGAGGGCCAGGCCCCGCCAGCGCAACCCCTCGGGCGGCGGCGCGCCCTCCCGGTGGTCCGGCAGGTACACGCGCATCACCGTCGTGGCGTCCGTTTGGATCGTCCCGAAGGCCCCCAGCTCCACCCGATCGGTGAAGCCGGTGGCCATGCCTGCCGCCCGCGCCTGCAGGGGCAGGAAGGCGCGCCCCACGCGGGGCAGGATGAAGAAGATGGCCCCGGTCAGGGCCAGGGCCGCGAGGCTGAGGACGAGGCTGCTGGCGATGAACCCCGGGGTCACGATGCGCGCCGTCTCCAGCATGCCGACGGCCGCCGGGGAGCACTGCTCGGCTTCCTGCCGGAGGTGCAGCAGGGTGAAGGCCCACGTGCCCACCGCGAGGAACCCCACGAAGATGGCGAGGAACCCCACGCTGATGGTCACGGCCGAGGCCGCCACCAGCAAGAAGAAGCTCAAGACGCCTAGCTGGATGGCGTCCCGGGCGGTGCCCCAGGTGGCCAGCTTGTAGAGGAGGAGCAGGACCAGGAGGTGGATGATGCCGTCGAAGAAGGACTCGGCCACGAAGGCGGCATCCACCGCCAGGAACACGAGGAACGCCACCCCGATGGCGGTGACCAGCCGGGGGTCCAGCCGCCTGCGCAGGCGGTCCGCCCACCATGTGGCGGCGATGGCCGCCCCCACGCCGGCGGCGGCGAGGGGCGAGAGGGCATCCGCCAGGACGAGGGCGGCGAAGCCGTCCGCCACCAGGAGGTACGCGGACAGCTTGAAGGCCAGGCCGAAGGGGATGGCCTGCACGGACTACCCTCCGGCCCCCGCCCCGGCGACGGCCGCGCCGACGCCCAGGGCGATCCGCACGTCGGCAACGCCTGCCGGGCCTTCGCCCGGCGGGAGGCTGGCGCGGCCGGCAAGCGGCCGGAACAGGGCCAGGGCTTCCAGGATCAGCCGGAGATGGCGGGGGTGGCTTCCCCAGGGGGTCTCGCCGTCCGGCAGCACGAGCTGCACCTCGGCGCCTAGGCGCACCCAGTGGGCCGCCAACGAGGCCACCAGGGAGATGTCGCGCTCCACGGCGTCCTCGGGGGTGTCCGGCGCCGGGTCCTCCACCACCAGTCGCAGCCGCCGCGTCTCTTCCTCCTCCAGTTCCCGCAGGATCAGGCGCCCCGTGCGGGCCGTACTCTTCCAATGGATGAGGCGAGGGTCATCCCCGTCGCGGAAATCCCGAAGTTCGTGCAGATCGGTCCCCCGCCCCCGGCGGGGCCGCGGCCGCTCGCCGGCCCCCCAGGGGGGCCCCACCACCGGCCCGTCCAGCGGGCGGATGGCCGGCAGGACCAGGATCTCCGTCTGTTCGCGAAGGCGGGTGGCCTTGGTGAAAAGACCGAAGGGGAACCGCGTCCAGACGCGGTAACCGGGGAGCCGGTGCCGCCCCCGGCGGGGCAAGGTCAAGGGATAGGTCCACGCGGTCCCCTCGCCGGGCCCCAGGCGCACCAGGTAGTGGTGCCGCATCTCGCCCGAGGCGGGATCCACCTCCTCCAGGTGCAGCGAGAAGGAGGGGACGCGCCGCTTGCGGTTCGCCAGGGTCAGCGCGAAGTAGGCCGGCTCCCCGGCGTGCACGGCGGCCGGGAGGCCCCGCCGCACCATCAGCCCCCGGTGCGCCTGCTCCGAGAGGAGGCCCGAGATGGTAATGAACCCCAGGAGCATGGCGAAGAGGAGATACAGGAGGTTGTTGCCGGTATTGGTGGCGGCCAGGCCCAAGGCGAAGGCCGCGGCGATGAACCACCAGCCCTGCCGGGTGGGGCGAAGGACGCGCGGGGGTCGAAACCAGCGGAGGGCCCGCAGGGCGCGGCCGCCGAGGCGGGCCCAGGGGCGGAGCGGGCCGGCGGCGGGGCTCATGCGGGAAGGGGCGTCTGCTCCACGAGCATCGCCAGGATGGCCTCGGCGCCGGCCCCCCCATCCCTCCCCTCCCAGCGGCCGCGGGGGATGACGCGGTGGGCGAACACGGGGATGACGAGGCGCTTCACGTCGTCCGGCACGCAGTACTCCCGCCCGTCGAGGTAGGCATGGGCCTGGGCCGCCCGGTACAGGGCCAGGGAGCAGCGGGGGCTCACGCCCAGGGCCAGCGCCTCGCACCGGCGGCTCGCCTCCACCAGGGCCAGCAGGTAGTCCACCAGGGCCTCGTCCACCCGCACCATCTCCACCGTCCGTTGCAGGCGGAGGACATCGGCAGGGGTCAGCACGGGCTCGATCTGGTCCGGCGTGACGGGCCGGTCGCCCCGCAGGATGCGGCGCTCATCCGCCCCGTCCGGGTAGCCGATGCGGAGGCGGAGCAGGAACCGGTCCATCTGGGACTCGGGTAGGGGGTGGGTGCCGTGGTGCTCCAGGGGGTTCTGCGTGGCCAGGACCAGGAACGGTTCGGGCAGCTTGTAGGTGTGATGATCCAGGGAGACCTGGAAGTCGTTCATGGCCTCCAGGAGGCTGGACTGCGTCTTGGGCGTGGTGCGGTTGATCTCGTCCGCCAGGACGACGTTGGCGAAGACGGGGCCCGGGCGGAACTCGAAGCGGGCGTTCTGCTGATCGTAGACCGAGGTCCCCAGGATGTCGGCGGGCAGCAGGTCGCTGGTGAACTGGATGCGCTGGAAGGATCCGCCCACGGCCCGCGCCAGGGCCAGGGCCAGCGTGGTCTTCCCCACGCCCGGAACGTCCTCGATGAGCAGGTGCCCCTTGGCCAGCAAGGCCACCAGGGCGAGCCGCACCGCCTCGGGCTTGCCGATGAGCGCCCGTTCGATGGCGGCCTGGAGTTCCCGGAGAATCTCCGCGTCCCTCACCATAGCCGTCGGGGCCGTCGGGGCCGCCCCGTTCCCCCCCACTAAATTTTTTATGCTAACAGCCATGGTTCCCTCCTTCAACCCGTTTCGCGGCCGCGCTGCGCCTTCCTGCCTCTTCCCTGCCCGGCCCCGCGGTCCCCGCAAAAAGCTCGGGCGGGTCGGCCCGGAGGGTCGCCCGCCCGTGAGGGGAGGAGGCAGGGAGCGCCGCGATTATCTCTCGGCGAAGATCTCGACCAGGGCCCGGAAGTCGATCCCATCCGCCAGCCGTTCGGGCAGCACGGGGATCGTGAAGTGTCGCACGGTGTACCCGCACAGGCGGCAGCGCCTGTAGTAGTAGGTGCGCCCCTCGTCCGTCTCGATCTCACCGACCCGTTCCATCTGGCGGTAGCAGCAGGCCTTGGGAGCCGGAGGCGACACGATGCGAATGGGATACGCATTCTCGGGTGGCTTCCGGGTGGTGTATTCCACGATGGTAGCCATGGTGTCTCCAGTGGGGGCCCCCAGGGGGGCACTACACGGAATCCCTCCACCCGGGTGCCCGTTATGCACCGGCTGTGCCACGCAGGCCATGCGCCGGCAGGCCGGGGCCCGGCCGCCTTCGGGCCCGAAGAATCAGGGGGTTCCTTGCGGAGCAGCCTGGGCAAGGCGGGCCGGGGGCGTCGTTCCGGCCCGCATGCGGGCGGGAATCGGCATCGCCCCCGGGCCCGGGGCTGGCCGGATTCAGCCCGCCTTCCGGGGAACGCCCGGCGGCCGGAGGGCTGGGCGGGAGGCCCGCCTGAGCCCGCGGCGGCGCCGAGAGGGCGAGAGTTGCTCAGCGGCGTCGTGGCGTGGCAAGGAGTCCGGTGCGCGTGATAGATTACGGGGCCGGCAAAGAAGTCCGGCGTAAAGAGGAGGGTGCGTCGATGGCGACGGTCGTCCTGTACACGCTAGACGGGTGACCCAGCTGCGCCGAGGCGAAGGGGTTCCTTTCGCGGCGGGGGATCGCATTCGAGGGACGTGGGATCGATGCGGCCACGGCCGGCCGCGGGGCCACGCTGAACCTCCTACGGCCGGCGCGCCGCTTCTTCATCAAGGGGCGGGGGGAACACCTGGTCCTGGAACGGGGGGCCCCTGGCGTCACCGATGAGGAGTTGCTGCGTCACTTCGTCCACCAGGACGGCCTGATGCGCGTACCCGTGCTGCTGGCCGGGGAGGTGGCCGTGCGCGGGTTCCACCCGGACCTGTACCGGCAGGCCCTGGCCGCCACCGGGTCGCCCGAGGCCTGAGGCCGATGGGGATGCTGGTGCTGGTACGGGCCACAGCGGACTTCCGGGCGCGGCGCGAACGCGCCGCCCGGGAGTTGCCGAAGGGCATGTTGGTGGAGACGTGGCGGGACGTGTTCCTGCCGGACCTCTTTTGGATGGGCGAAGAGACCAAGGCCGCGCTGGACGCCGGCGGGGCGGCCTCCCTACCCGCAGTGGCCCGCGTGGACGAAGAGGCGGTGCCCATCTGGCGGGGGACGGTGGAGGATGCCGAGTCGCTCCCTCCGCCTCGTTCGATCCGGACCCGCACGCTGGCCGGCCACGGCATTGCCGTGGCCTGGGTGCAGTCGCTCAAGGCCGGCGCGCGGCTCCCGCACGAGCCGACGGGGCCGGAGGACGCGTTCTTCTACCTGATGCGCATGGGCGGGTCGCCCAACCATCTGTGGCGACTCTTCCGCTCCCGGGCCGACGCCCAACACCACTTCACCCGCGCACTGCCGGCGGATGCCGCGGCAGCCGTGTGGGCCGAAACCCTTCCCCACGAGGATTACGGCGCCCTCCTGCGGTCCTTCAATCCGGACGCTCCCATCGCTCAGCTCGTGGGCGGTTAGCAGGCCGCTGAGAGGGGCCCGGCAATCCTTCCGGCGGCCGGTGGGCTGCGACGTACGGCCGCAGGACGGGTTTTCCAGGAGGCCTCGAGAACGGGGCGCGACGATCCGCGCGTCAGGGGGGCACGGAAGCCGCGCTCCGGGGGCTGCTCGAGGGGTTGGCTGGATTGGGCCGGGCCAACGGCACCCGGGACATCGGGCGGGGGCGGCGCCCGGATTGAAGGACCGAAGGAAGGCGCTCCGGTCGTCGTGGGTGAGGGCTTCGGCGTGGGCGCGGCCCGCCGGGACGCCGCCGGCGCGCGACGGGCCGGCCGAAGGGGCTCGGCAGGGGCAGGGGCCTACGGCTTCAAGAGGACCTTGAGGGCGTTCTCCTCTTTCCGGTCGAAGATCTGGTAGCCCGCCGGGGCCTCGGCCAGGGGCAGCCGGTGGGTGATGAGGCGGGCCGGGTCGAGGCGGCCCGTGGCCAGGAGCGGCATGAGCTGCGAGATATAGGCGCGGGCCGGGCAGGTGCCGATGCGGAAGGTCACCCCCTTCACGAAGGCCTGGCCGATGGGGAACGGGTAGGCCTCCTCCGCGTACACGCCCACCACGGAAACCGTGCCGCCAGGGCGCACCGCCTGGAGGGCCAGGGCCAGGGCAGACTCGTGGCCCACGGCCTCCAGCGCCACGTCGGCGCCGCGGCCGGCCGTGCGCTCCCGGATGGCGGCGAGGGGATCGCCCCGTCCGGCGTCGATGGGCACCGCCCCTAGCTCCTTGGCCATGGCCAGGCGGTACGGCACGCGATCTACCACCAGCACCTCCGCCGGCCCGAAGAGCTGGGCCGCCATGAGGGCGCACAGCCCCACGGGCCCGCAGCCGAAGAGGGCCACGGTGTTCCCGGGACGGATGCCACCGTTCTCGGCGCAGAAGTAGCCCGTGGGGAGGATGTCCGCCAGGAAGATCATCTGGTCGTCCCCGAGGCCCGGCGCGAACGGCTCCAGCATGGCCCCCGCGAAGGGGACGCGGATATATTCGGCCTGGGCCCCCGGGAAGCTGCCCCGCCGCTTGCCCATCCCGAAGATCCCCCGCCCGGTGGTCTCGCACTGCGAGTGCAGCCGGTTCCGGCAGTAGT
>Ga0187766_10000359_pt1 | contig 25143 bp, 22 predicted proteins | sample 0216_QUI02_MP05__4_FD_132971 | JGI IMG/M metagenome (GOLD analysis project Ga0187766, IMG submission 132971) | Tropical peat soil microbial communities from peatlands in Department of Meta, Colombia - 0216_QUI02_MP05_20_MG | ecosystem: Environmental > Terrestrial > Soil > Wetlands > Peat ... | reverse complement strand
GCGCTCCACTACCATTCGGCGAAATTCCTTGGGATACCGCCCCACTCGTCTCTTTCCCACTCGCAGTTCCTTTCCCTGCATAGTGTGCCCATAACGAGTGTCTCACTTTAGGGGTTCAGACCACTGGTTCCGCTTCCCTCTACCCTGACTTATGGAAATCCCCACTCCCATGAGACCATGAATCAGACGTCATGATTCAGCTCGCAGGCGCCGGTAAGCGCTTCGGACATAAACTGCTCTTCGAGAAGGTTGACTGGCTGATCGCGCCGCAGGATCGCGCGGGTCTGGTAGGTGCGAACGGCACGGGGAAATCCACGCTGATGAAGATCCTTGCCGGCCTGGAGACCCTCGACTACGGCGCCATCACCCCCGCTCGGGGAATCTCGGCGGGATATCTGCCCCAAGACGGGCTCCGGCTGGCAGGCCGGTCGGTATTTGCTGAATGCTTGTCTGTCTTCGCCGGGTTGCGCGCTCTCGAGCAGGAAATGGAGGAGCTGACCCGGCGCATGTCCGAACTGCCTCACGATTCCGCCGATTACGCCCAGGTGGCCGACCGCTATCATCGCCTCGAGCACGAATTCCTCACCCGCGACGGTTATGCCCTAGAAGCGAAGGTCGGCACCGTGCTCGCTGGCCTCGGCTTCTCCAAAGACGACTGGCTGCGACCCACCGAGGAGTTCTCCGGGGGCTGGCAGATGCGCGTCGCCCTCGCCAAGTTACTGCTGCAGCAACCCAACCTCCTGCTGCTCGACGAGCCCACCAATCATCTCGACCTCGAAGCCCGCAACTGGCTGGAAGAATACCTGGGCAAATATCCCTATGCCTTTGTCCTGATCTCGCACGACCGTTACTTCCTCGACGTAACCGTCCGCAAGACGGTTGAGATCTGGAACCAGCAGATTCTTTTCTACAACGGCAATTACGAGAAATACCTAGCGGAAAAGACTCAGCGCCGCGAGACCCTCGAAGCCGCCTACCGCGCCCAGCGTGAACGCATCGAGCAGCTGGAGGTCTTCATCAGCCGTTTCCGCTACCAGGCGACCAAGGCGAAACAGGTGCAGAGTCGCATCAAAGAACTGAAAAAGATGGAGCGCATCGAGATTCCCGCGGAGGAGAAGACCATCCACTTTTCTTTTCCCCAGCCGAAAGCCAGCGGACGGATCGTGGCCGAGGCCCGTGACCTGGCGAAGAGCTATGGTCTCAAAGAAGTGTTTCGCGGCGTCAACTTCCTGCTCGAGCGCGGCGACCGCATTGCTCTGGTGGGTGTGAATGGCGCCGGCAAGTCGACCCTGATCAGGCTTCTGGCCGGAACCGAGCCCCTAACCGCCGGCGAGTTGAAGCTCGGCCACAACGTTGCGGCAGATCACTTCGCCCAGGACCAGTACAAGGAACTCAACCAGGATGCGCGCATCCTCGACGACATCAGCGAGCTCTCTCCGCGCTCAACCCAGACCGAGTTGCGCAGCCTGCTGGGTTGCTTCCTGTTCCAGGCCGACGACGTCTTCAAGCGCATCGGCGTACTTTCAGGCGGCGAGCGCGGACGATACGCCCTGCTGCGCCTGCTCCTGCATCCGTCGAACTTTCTGCTGCTCGACGAGCCCACGAATCACCTCGATATGCGAGCCAAGGACGTGCTGCTCGATGCGCTGGCGGCCTATACCGGCACCGTCGTGTTCGTTTCGCACGACCGCTACTTCATCGACAAGCTGGCAACACGAATCTTTGAAGTGGGCGACGGCCGTGTAGAGATCTATCCCGGCAACTACGAGGACTATCGGTGGCGCAAGCAAGGCCTGGCTGCCGTTGTCCCCACGCTTGACGACGTGCCCATGACGAACGCCGCAGGCAACTTGTCTCCCCGGGAGAAGTCGAAAGGGCACGGCGGGAGTTCGACCGCAACCGCAGCCATTCCGGCGACAAAGGCGGACAGGTCGGGCCCCGACGGAGATCAGTCCGGGCTGGCGGAGAAGCGACTGAATCCCATTAAACGCAAGCAGATGGAGGCCCGCCTCCATCAGATCGAGGAGGAGGTCGCCCGGCTGGAGACAGCCGTCGCCGAATACGAGAACGCCTTGCTCACCTTCATTAGCGCCGAAGAAACCCGCCGGCAGACGCACGAACTTCAGGCCAGCAGAGCCCAACTGAATGGGCTGATGACGGAATGGGAGGAGCTATCGCAAGCACTCGAAGGGGCGGAATGAGCCATAGTGCCGGAGTCCCGCCGGCTGTCGGGCAGCGCGTCCTTGGTCTGCACAGTTGGTGACGATACGGAAAGCCCGCCCGCTCCTTGCCGCACCACGTCAGAATTCAGCCTAACCAGCCGCACCGCGCTCTCTCAGCTTGCTCTTATGGCTTATCCACGGGCTTCTGTGCCGGCGCGCTCGCTTCCTTAATGGACAGCAGCTCGATGTCGAAGACGAGCGCGGCATTCGGTCCGATGTTGGGGCCCGCTCCGCGTTCTCCATACGCGAGGTTAGAGGGGATGAAGAGTTCCCACTTGGAACCCACCGGCATCAACTGAAGGGCCTCGGTCCAACCCTTAATGACGCCGCTGACCGGAAAGGTAGCCGGCCCGCTGTGCTTCTCGGAGCTGTCAAATTCCTTGCCGTCGATGAGCGTCCCGCGATAGTTACAAACCACCGTGTCGGAAGCCACGGGTTTCTTGCCGTCGCCCGCCTTCAGAATCTTGTATTGCAGGCCGCTAGGCAGAACAACGACGCCATCTTTGGTCTTGTTCTCTGCCAGAAAGGCCTCTCCCTCTTTCTTGTTCTTGTCGCCGAGCTCCTTCCGTTCCGCCATCTGCTTCTGCTGGATCTGGTTCCTCAGATCGACCAAGGTAGCGTGAATCTCATCTTCGGTCATGAGCGTCTTACGTCCGGCGAGTGCGTCCTCCAGAGCGCCATAGAGAACGGCCGGATCGATGTCGATCGACTGGGAGCGGATGTTATTGCCCAAGTTAGCACCAAGTGCGTAACTTACTTTCGCCTTAGGAGTGTCCAGCACCGGGGCTGCATTGGCGGACGTGGCCTTGCTCGGAGCGGGCTCCTTGGCCGCGGGTTTGGCGGCGTCTTGGGTTTGCCCCGATGAAAGCAGAAAGCCCCCGGCAAGGAAGCTTGCGAGCAGCAGGGTTTTGCTTGTGAGTAGCGGATTAACTGACATCCTCTCATTGTACCGGTCGAACCTGGCCAAAGATACTGCGGAGCTACCGGCACGCCACACCCAGAGCTTGTGCGAGAGCCTGTTCAGACGGCTATCTCGGCTCGGCTCCGCATCCTTCCCCCGCAAACCACTGCAACCCCTGGGGTGACCTCCCGCGCCGCCGTGCTTGACTTTGGGCGCTCCGCTTTATCGGCCATGCCTTCGAAGGCAAGCCGCTAGAGCTCTTTTCGGATTGACGATTCCCGCTGGTGGGCACCCGCTGATGGGCCGCCAAGGTTGGCGGACGCCTCTAGCTCAGAACAGGGGTCCGGAGATCAGCGGCCGGAACAGAAGGTAACCCAGTAAGGACCACGCTGCTGCTAGGAGCACACACGCGATTGCGAATGGAGTTCGTCCCGGGGCTGGCCTTCGCACACCCACAGCGAAGGCAGCGACGGCCGCAAGTGCGCTTCCAAGAATCACGGCTTTCTGTGTCGTGTCTGCCTGGGGGAAGAAACCCTCTCCGCCCAGCACAAACCGAAACAATGCCATGGTGGCGAAGTCGAGGGTGACAATCGCCACCAGCCAAACCGGCAGCTTCTGGCGAGAAGATCCGGCTTGGGTTGGGCCGCCGCGAACGGCGCGATACCATGACCAGCCCAAAAGTGTGGCCTCAGACACAATGATCGCCCCAGGCACCATCGCGGCGATCAACTCCGCCCTATCCACGCGATGTTCCTCTCCCAGCGGGAGAAATCCCTAGCCTGGTTACCTTGGCTGAGTACAAACACTCGCCGACGCGCGACGTATAGCCTAGATTCATGAGGCGCACCTCGCCCTACAATGAGCCGTCCTGGGTCTGAGCCTTTCAGGTGCGAGACATTCTAATCCACGCAGGACACGACCTTTCCTGAGCATGCCTAGGCGCGGGGATGGGCCGCCCCTGGCGCGCTGCGCCTCCCCGTACTCGCCCTGAATCCCGCCTCAAACCTGCGACCGTACAGGTTCTTCCGTAACCTGCCGTGTCCCTTATGCCCGTGCGATAGTCAGGGTGCCGAGAGGCCGACACGCTCCCAGCTTGCGTCGCGCGGGAGCGAGGAAGGGCGAAAAATCGATGCTGCAGCCACCTGAAAATCAACAGAAAACCACCCAGTTCGCCAATCTCAACAACTACGCGCCCCCCAAGACTGGCAACGCACCTCTGGAGCAGGCCACCATTGGGCGTTCGCTGGTCATCAAAGGCGAAGTCAGCGGAGCCGAGTCGCTTTACGTCGACGGTCGCATCGAAGGCACCATCAACATTCCCGAAAACCGTGTCACCATTGGGCGCAACGGCGTGGTGGCCGCCGATGTCAATGCCCGTGAAGTCGTCATCATGGGCAAGGTGACCGGCAACATTGTCTGCAGCGACCGGCTGGACATCCGCAGTGAGGGCTCGGTGACCGGCGATGTGGTCACCCAACGCATCAGCGTGGAAGATGGCGCCCACCTCCGCGGCAGCGTGCAGGTCCAGGCAGCCGAACAGAAGAAACCGGCTCAGCCGCAGGCGAAAGCCCCGGAAGCGCCCAAGCCGATCGAACCTCCCAAGGCTCTCGTGGCCGCGGGCGGGCAGGCTTAGTTACTTTCCGGTGCAAAATTCGGCCCGAGCCATCAAAGCCACCGGAAGGGCACGAGGTTTTCGGGCCCTTCTTTCTGTGCGCCGAGGCAAAATCCTCTTCACAACAATATCAAGGTCTCAAGGAGCGCGGAGCAAAGACGCGAGCCGAACCGCACGATCCGGATCCGAGACGGTGCCGGACGAACCCACCGGACCGCCGGATGCGAACCCGCATGTCGGTTGTTGCCGGCGAGAGTGGGTGAGCACTCCCCCTATGCCGATTCCGCAGGTTCCACGCCGAAACCACCGGCGGGCGCCGGCCTACTTCTTCTCCGGCGGTTTCAGATCGAGGGCTGCCGAGTTCATGCAGTAGCGCAGCCCGGTGGGCACAGGGCCGTCTTCGAACACGTGACCCAGATGTGCGCCGCAGCGGGCGCAACGTGCCTCCACCCGGGTCATGCCGTGGCTGCGATCGGTCAGTTCCTCGATCTTGTCGCGGTCAATCGGAGCCCAGAAACTGGGCCACCCGGTCCCCGATTCGAATTTTGTCTCTGCCGCAAAAAGCGGGGCGCCGCAGCCCACGCAGTGGTAGGTTCCCGGCTCTTTCGTCTTCCAGTATCTCCCCGTGAACGCGCGCTCGGTGCCCGCCTCGCGGGTCACGTGATATTGCTCCGGCGTAAGTTGCGCCCGCCATTCCGCCTCACTTTTGATCACCTTGTCACTGACCTTGTCCGCCATTGGATTTCATCCCTTCGAAGTCGATGCTTCGGCCATGAGAAAGTTGCCGCCGGGACCGTCGCCTAGGTGATAGGAGGCGAAGGAATCGCTTCCAGCCTCTGCGCTGGCATCGGTTGCCGTGCCACGTTGGAAATTCGCTGCAGACCAGAATCCGGAGCGGGGAGATCACTACCCCGAGCAACGCCACCGGCCCTGGAGTCAGACGGACTTTCACCGCCTGCAACACGCCGGCGCGATGCGAGTGGAGTGCAACCCGTTCGAGGAAACCGCTTCCCCGTGAATTCCGGTGGGATCGAACGCTCCTGGAACAAGCCTGTCACCTCCCCCGTTAAGAAGATGATTCAGCTCGGGCCGTTGGGTCTGCCGACGTCGTCGGTTCCACCGGGCCTCCCATCGCCCGGTATTGGCCGCGGTGAAACAGCAGCGGGTCCCCCTCCCGCACGACCACGTCCTCCACCTCGGCGATGAAGATCGTGTGGTCGCCGGCATCCTGCGTGCTATGCAGGTGGCATTCGAAGTATGCCAGGGCGCCGTACAACACCGGCGTTCCGTGCCGGGTGCGCTCAAAGCGGGCGCCCGCCTCGTCTTCGGCCTGGTCGTGCGTCCGCGCCGGGTTCGCGTAGTACTCCGAGATGGCCCTCTGGTCCCGGGCCAGCACGTTCACTCCGAAGCGCTGCTTGGCATGCAAGTGGGCGTGGGTACGCGCTTTCTTGTCGACGCACACCAGCACCAGCTGGGGCTCCAGCGATACCGAGGTGAAGGCGTTGGCAGTCATGCCATGCACCTTGCCCTCCTCATCCAATGTGAGGACCGTGATTCCGGTGGCAAAGCACCCCAGGGCTTGGCGGAATTCGGCTTGGGTAACTCCCATGGCAGAGTCAGGACTCAGTTCGGCAGAGCGTGCGGCAGCCGACTGCCTACGTTACCACGTCCGGCCCAGAACTCCCGGGTCCCGGTTTCATGTATGATTCGGCTATCCGGACCACCTTGGGGTGCGAGGATTCCGGAACTGAGACACCTTGAGCCCTGGTACTGAGAGCACAGCTCGGCCCCGCGCGGCAAAGTCCTATCTGGCCGAAGTCAAGGATGGCCTGCCTCTGACCCGCGCCATGGCATGCGAACTGATCGCCTGCGGCGCCCACGAGCTGTCCGACCTGCTCGCCGCCGCCCGCGCCGCCAAGGAGCGCTTCAAGCCCGGTGTCATCACTTATTCCCGGAAAGTCTTCCTTCCTCTCACCAACCTGTGTCGCGATTACTGCAGGTATTGCGTCTTTCGCCGCGATCCCGGCGACCCCGGCGCGCACACGATGACTCCAGATGAAGTGATCGAGGTCGTCCGCCAGGGGGAACGGCTGGGCTGTACGGAAGCTCTCTTCAGCCTGGGCGACAAGCCGGAGCTGCTCTTCCCGGAAGCGCGTGAGGCCCTGCGGCGACTCGGCTATCGCTCCACTCTGCACTACCTGGAGGCGACTTGTGAACTGGTGCTGCGCCAGACGTCCCTGCTGCCACATCCCAACCCGGGGCTGTTGAGCGGGGAGTGGGTGCGTCGCCTTGCCGCCGTCTCTCCCAGCATGGGATTAATGCTGGAAAGCGCGAGCCCAAATCTGCTCCGGCCGGGCGCGGCGCACGACAACGCACCCGACAAAGTGCCGGCCAAACGCTTGCGCACCATTGAAGAGGCAGGCAAGCAGCATGTGCCGTTTACCACCGGCCTGCTGATCGGGATTGGCGAGTCACTCACGGACCGCGTCGACACCCTGCTCGCAATCCGCGAACTGCACCGCCGTTACGGCCACATCCAGGAAGTCATCGTGCAGAATTTCCGCGTGAAGCCAGGCATCCCCATGCAGGATTGGCCCGAACCCAGCCAGGGCGAGATGCTGCGCACCGTGGCCGTGGCTCGCCTGCTAATGCCGCAGATGAATATTCAAGCCCCGCCCAATCTCTCCGCACCTTACTATGATGACCTGCTCGACGCCGGAATCAACGACTGGGGGGGAGTTTCGCCCTTAACTCCCGACTTTATCAATCCCGAACGACCGTGGCCCCACCTGGAACAGCTCAGGCGGCGCACGGAAGCCAAGGGCCATAGGTTGCACCAGAGGTTGCCGGTCTATCCCGAGTTCCTTCCCCGCATTCTGCAACGACCCGGATTGCTGGCGGAACGAACCAGGGCCTTGGCGGATGCCACGGGCTACGTGCGGAGGGCCGCATGATCACGATACTGACCGGGGGCACCGGGGGCGCGAAGTTCCTGGATGGTCTCCGCCAGGTGGTTCAACCCGAGGAACTCACCCTCATCGTGAACACCGGTGACGACCTTCTCTGGTGGGGCCTCTATGTTTCCCCGGACATCGATTCCATCACCTACGTCCTCGCCGGCCTTCTGAGCCGCGAGCGCGGTTGGGGAGTCAAGGGGGACACATTCTTCTGCCTGCAGGCCATGGGGCAACTCGGCCAGCCCATCTGGTTCCACGCCGGCGACCGCGACCTGGCAGTTCACATCCTGCGCTCCAAGCTGCTCGCCGAGGGAAACACTCTCCTGGAAGCCACCACCGAGATCGCGCGCAGCCTGGGAGTGAAGGCTAGAATCCTGCCCATGAGCAATTCCCGCGTAGAAACTCGCGTGGGAACGCCCGTTGGCGAACTTAGCTTCGAGGAGTACTTCGTGCAGCGCTGGTACCAGGATCCCGTGGAGCACGTTCGCTTCGCCGGCGCCGCCGACGCCGAACCCGCGCCCGGTGTCATCGAAGCGATTACCACCGCGGACACAGTCCTGCTCGCGCCCAGCAACCCCGTGACCAGCATCGGGCCCATCCTGGCCGTTCCGGGCGTCCGGGAAGCCCTGCAAAGAACGAAAGGCCGCATCGCTGCCGTCAGCCCGATCGTGGGCGGTGCCGCCGTCTCCGGTCCGGCCGGCATTCTGATGGCGTCTCAAGGACTACCGGTCTCGATCGCCGGCGTGGCCCGGGCCTACCAAGACTTTCTCGACCTGCTAGTTGTTGATGTCCGTGATGCGGAAGCTGCCGAGGAACTGCGTCGGACGGGATTGCGCGTGCATACGGCGGAAACCATCATGCGGACTCCCGAGGAGAAGGCGGAACTGGCGCGGGCCGTGCTCGCCGCAGTCAGCGGGCAAAGCGCAGCACACGCGGCCGCCGACCGGCCATGATCCTGGTCCCGGTTAAGAACCTGAGCTGCGCCAAGCAGCGCCTGGCTCCCCTGTTGCATCCGGGCGCGCGCACGCAACTCGCCCAGGCCATGCTGTGGGACGTATTGGAAACCCTGGGCCGCTGGAGCCGTCGTCCCGAGGTGGCCGTGGTCAGTTGCGATCCGCTGGCCCTCGAGTTGGCCAGCCGCTACGACTTCCAGATCATCGCGGATCCCAAAAATCCCGGGGAAACTGGGGCGATCGAGATGGCCACCCACGTCTGCCAACTGCGCGGAGTGGAAAGCACGCTGGTCATTCCCGCCGATATCCCGCTGATCCAGACCTGGGAACTGGAGATGGTTCTCGACGAAGCTCCAGGCGAGGGGACCTTGCTCGTGCCTGCGCGCGACGGCCGCGGCACCAACGCGATCCTGCGACGCCCGGCCGCACTCTTCCCCCTTCGCTTTGGTAACGACAGTTTTAAGCCGCACCTCGCCGCCGCGCAGGCCACGGGAAAGCCGTGCGTGGTTTTGCATCTGCCCGGCATCGCCATGGACGTCGATAATCCCGCCGACCTCAAACATCTGGCCTCCCTCCCGGGGGAATCCCGCGCCCAGCGACTGGCCCGGCGCTGGGCTGCGGCTGACTTCCCGGTTGCGGCCAACGAGTGAGGGCGCCATGCGCGAACTGCGGGTGATCCCGCTCCCCCTGAAGGCCGAGATCCGGCCGGGAGATTCTCTCGCCGACAAACTTGACCAGGCCCTAAAGCGAAAGCGCCTGCGCCTCCTCAGGGGCGACATCCTGGTGGTCAAGCACAAGATCGTTTCTAAATCAGAAGGACAACTGGTGGAACTGAATCGTATCCGGCCCTCCGCACCATCCCGCGCCTGGGCGCGTCGCCACAACCTGGACGCACGCGTCACTGAGCTCGCGGTTCAGGAAAGCAGCCGCACCGTCCGCCGCAAGCGAGGCGTGCTGATCACGGAAACCCGCCATGGCTTCATCTGCGCCAACAGCGGTGTGGATGTCTCCAACGTCGACGGCGGCCGTCACGCCCTGCTGCTTCCCGAGAACCCCGACCGCTCCGCCGCCCGCCTGCAGCGCGCTCTCCGCCGTCGCTGGAAGCTCTCGATTCCAGTGATCATCAGTGACAGCTTCGGCCGCCCCTGGCGCGAGGGTCTCACCGAGGTCGCCATCGGCGTCGCCGGCATGCAAGCTCTGCACGACTATCGCGGGCGTCCCGATCCGCACGGATATCCGCTGCGCGTGACTCTCGACGCCGTGGCCGACGAACTCGCCTGCGCCGCCGGCCTGGTCAGCGGCAAGCTGGAACGCTCGCCTTTTGTTATTATTCGGGGATTCCGGTATCGACCGGCGCGCGGCAGCGCCCGGGAACTGATCCGGCCCGCAGCTCTCGACCTGTTTCGTTAGGAGACAGCCTTGGGTCGTGCCGCCATTGCGCAATTGCAAGACTTCCCTTCGCTGGAGTGGACGAACATCGTTTCTCGGCTTGCGCCCGCGATTCGCGCCGCCCTCGAAAACGCCCTGACTACCCAGGATGGCTCATGTCTGTCGAGAGACGAATGTTTGCGCCTGGCCCACGCGGAGGGCGATGATCTCCTCGGCCTGCTGGTAGCGGCCAACCAGTTGCGTGCGGAGCTGGCCGGCAATCTTGTCACCTACGTGGTCAACCGTAACATCAACTTCACCAATGTCTGCTTCGTCGGATGCAAGTTCTGCGCCTTCAGCCGCGGGCCGCGTGCATCCGACTCCTACTTTCTCACCCTGGAAGACGTCGCCCGCAAGGCCACGGAAGCCTGGCAGATGGGCGCTTCCGAAGTCTGCATCCAGGGTGGCCTGCCCCATGGCCTGCCTCCGTTCTATTACCGCGATATCCTTCGCGTCGTAAAGGCCGCCGTACCGGGCATGCACTGCCACGCCTTCTCGCCAATGGAGATCGTGTATGGCGTCGAGTTGACCGGCATGCCGCTGGCCGACTACCTGCGCATGCTCCGCGACAACGGCCTCGACACCCTGCCCGGCACCGCCGCCGAAATCCTCGACGACCAGGTCCGGTTCGTGCTCTCTCGCAACAAGCTTTCCGTTGCGCAGTGGCGGGAGGTCATCTCGACGGCCCACCGCTGCGGCATCCGCACCACCTCGACCCTCATGTATGGCCACGTGGAGACGCCCGAGCACTGGGTGAACCAGCTTCTGCTGCTCCGCGAAATCCAGCAGGAGACCGCTGGGTTCACCGAGTTTGTTCCGCTCGGGTTCGTGCACCCGAACACGCTGCTCTTCCAGCAGGGCCTGTCGCGGCCCGGTCCAACCCTCGCCGAGCACCTCAAGATTCACGCCCTGGCGCGCATTCTGCTGGCCGGTTCCATCAACAACATTCAGGTGTCGTGGGTGAAGCTCGACCGCAAGCTCTCGCAGCTGTGCCTGCAGGCCGGCGCCAACGATTACGGCGGGACCCTGATGGAGGAGAACATCTCGCGCGAGGCCGGCGCGACCTCCGGCCAGTACATGCGCCCCGAAGATTTCCAGGTACTCATCCTCGACGCCGGTCGTATCCCGGCTGAGCGCAACACCCTCTACTCACGCATTCACATCATGAGTCCGGTAGAGGACTTCACGAGCGAGCAGGCTTGGCTGGCGGAATTCGCATGAGCCGCCCCATCACGATTCTTGGAGGCACAGGTCCGGCCGGCATGGGCCTCGCCCTGCGCTGGGCGCGGGCGGGCGAAACCATCCTCCTCGGTTCCCGCAGTCCGGAGCGCGCCAAGCAAGCCGCCGCCCGGATCCGCGACAAAGCGGGGAAGGGCGCAAAGATCAGCGGCGACGAGAATTCCGTGGTGTGCGCGGCCGCCGACCTCCTCGCGCTGACCGTTCCCTTCGAGGGCCAGTCAGATCTGCTGAAGCAGCTGAAACCCGCCTTCCAGGCTGGCAGCATCCTCATCGATGCCACCGTGCCTCTGGCCTCGAGTGTGGGCGGCCGCGCCAGTCGCGTGCTCGGCGTCTGGCAGGGCTCGGCGGCGCAGCAGGCAGCCGAACTCGTTCCTAAGGGTGTGACGGTCGTGGGCGCGTTTCATAACTGCTCGGCCGACATCCTGAACGGTGACGGCCCGGTGGAGTGCGACGTGATCGTTTGCAGTGATGCCCCGGAAGCGACACGGCTGGTCTGCGACCTGGCCGCCAAGATTCCCGGGGTGCGGGCTATTGACGGCGGCAAACTCGAAAACGCTCGCATCGTGGAACAGATCACCGCCTTGCTGATCGGGCTCAACATCCGACACAAAGGTCACGCGGGCGTACGCGTCACCGGCCTTCCCGCTGCGGCCTACCACTCGCTGTCGTAGTCCGGGTGGGCGCTGGCGTCGCATCGCCGTGTTGGTCGCGTCAGCCTCCTGCCGGCTGTGGCCAAGGCACCCGGCCCTCGCTGGCGGTTGGTTCGACGGTTACAGGGCGTCTTGACGTCCGTCCACATGAACCCTTCTGCCCAAAACAGCGTGGCCATCGAGTTCTGCGGTGTTTCCTTTCGCGTTGCTCGCGGCCACGACCTGGTCAACAATCTTGACCTTAAAATCCTTCGCGGCGAAACCCTGATCCTGCTGGGCCGCAGCGGTTCCGGCAAGACTACCACCCTCAAGCTGATCAACCTGCTGCTGTCCCCCACCGCGGGAGAAGTCCGGGTGGACGGTCGTCCCACTACCGAATGGGATCCCATCCGCCTCCGTCGGGGCATCGGTTACGTGATCCAGGACGCCGGCCTGTTCCCCCACTTTACGGTGGAGCGCAACATCGGCCTGGTTCCCGCCATCGAACAGTGGCCGCCCGCGCGCATTCGCCAGCGGGTCGCCGAACTGCTGCAGTTGGTGGGCCTGGACGCAAGCGTCGCGCCGCGTTATCCCCGCGAACTCTCCGGAGGACAGCGCCAACGGGTCGGCGTCGCCCGTGCGCTGGCCGCCGATCCTCCCATTCTGCTTATGGACGAGCCCTTTGGCGCCCTCGACACCATCACCCGCGCCGAATTACAGCGCGAGTTCTCGCTGCTGCAGCACCGCCTCGGCAAGACTGTCGTGTTTGTCACCCATGACCTCCGCGAGGCGCTGCGCCTCGGCAACCGCATCGCGCTTCTCGAAGCCGGTCGTCTCGTCACCGCCGCCCCGACGGAAGATTTCCTGCGCTCTTCCGATCCCCTCGTGCGCCGCTATCTCGCGGCTTTCGGTGCGACGCCAGGCGACGGAACTTGAGAGCGGTCTCATAAGAAGTCGATGCCAGCCCGAGCTAAGAGGTGAGTGGTTGAGACGTTGACGGGAGCCCGACTTGAGAAATTGGTATGGGGTCGCATGAGTGGCCATGCCGGAGGAGATGCCGTCATCGCCGGCAGAGAGAACTGCGAAAGATAAACTAAACGGAAGAAAAAACATCGGTGGAGGACGGGTGCCCCGTTCTTCACCGGCGCAAGAGTGCTCGGGATGTTGGATCAACCCGGCCGGTAACGGCGGCATGGGAAAGCCCGGCAGGCAGGTGCCGGGAAGCAGGGATGCGATGCGGGAGTCCCCCAGGGCTCGGTATTCGCATCGGGCGGGAGGCAATCCATGCATCTTCTCCAATTCATGCTCCAAAATCACAACGAGGTCCTCTCCCTGATGCTGGAGCATCTCTGGATGGTCGGCGTGTCCACCCTGCTCGCGGTGCTGGTCGGTATCCCTCTCGGCATTCTCCTCACCCGCCGTCCCGCTCTGAACAAGCCGGTGTTAGGCACCGCCAACATCATCCAGACCATACCCAGCCTCGCCCTCTTTGGCTTCCTGCTGCCGGTACCCTGGCTCGGCGACCGTGCGCAACGCCTGGCCATCCTTGCCCTCGCGCTGTACGCCCTGCTGCCGCTCATTCGCAACACCTACGCCGGGATCCGGGGCGTCGATCGCAGCGTGGTCGAAGCTGGCCGGGGCATGGGCATGACCGATCGCCAGCTTCTCTGGCAAGTCGAGATGCCCCTGGCCCTGGGCGTCATCCTCGCTGGCGTCCGGGTTGCGACCGTCATCTCAGTCGGCCTGGCAACCATCGCCGCCGCAATCGGCGCCGGCGGGCTCGGCGAATACATCTTTCGCGGACTGGCCATGGTCAATAATCAACTCATCCTCGCAGGCGCCATCCCCGCTGCCGTGCTCGCCTTACTGGCCGACGTGAGCCTGGGATGGCTGGAGAGGCGCCTCAGCCGGCGATAGCCTCCGCGGTAGCAGACCTGCGCAGGTAGCCAGCAGGCGCTTCGGTATCGAGTCGCGCCGATGTCTGACCGGCAGGCGCGGACGCAGTCGAGCCGTCCAAAGTCTGTGTCGCACTCGAATCCTGGTGCAGCCCGGGCGCCTCGCCCGGGGCTCCACAGGCACCCACCATGGCATGGTGTCCGGCAGACTGGGGCCACAAGGCGAAGGGTCTTTGCTTCCGCTCACGGCTTCAGCCCCTGAGGTATGCTGGCCAGGCAACTTTCTTCGCCCGCTGCCTTAAAATCATGCGCCAACTGCCCACCTTCCTCATCGCGCTGCTGTCGATTCTTTCCTGCGGTCCCCCGCGCGCGAATCTCATTGTCATCGGCTCGAAAAACTTCACCGAGCAGGCGATCCTGGGCGAGATGTTTGCCCAGCAGATTGAGGCGCACACCCATCTCCCGGTCGAGCGCCGCTTCTATCTCGCGGGCACGTTCATCTGCCAGCAAGCCGTCCTTGCCGGACGCATTGACCTCTATCCTGAGTACACCGGCACAGCCCTCACGGCAATCCTCAAGCAGAAGCCCGCGGGCAGTCCGCAGGATGTTTACGACCACCTCAAGAGCGAATACGAGAAGCGCTTCCGCCTCACCCTGGGTCCTCCGCTCGGATTCGATGACACTTTCGCCATCGAGATTCGCGGCGACGATGCCCGCCGCCTCGATCTGACCACCATTTCCGAGGCTGCCGCCTATGCGCCGCGCTGGCGTCCGGGCGTGGGCTACGAGTTCATGGAGCGTCCTGACGGGTACGCCGGATTGGTAGCCACATACGGCCTGCGCTTCGCCCAACCACCTCGCATCATGGATCTTGGTCTGCTGACCCGCGCCCTGAAGGACAGGCAAGTCGACCTCATCGCCGGCAACACCACCGATGGTCTCATCCCCGCCTTTGACCTCTTCGTCCTCAAGGATGACCGGCACTACTTCCCGTCTTACGAAGCCGTCGCCGTCATCCGCATGACGACCTTCGCTCTGCACCCGGAAGTCGGCGAGGCCCTGGCGCAACTGAAAGGCAAAATCTCCGACGGCGAGATGCAGCAATTAAACTATGCCGTGGACGGACAGCATCGCCAATTGAAAGAAGTCGTCCGCAAGTTTCTGGAGGGGAAGGGACTGGCTCCGTGAGCGACAACCGCGACCTCGACGCCACCTGGAAATATCACAACGGCAGCAAGCATTCCTTTCTCAGCCTTCGCTCCCACCCCCACTTTCTGGACTGGGACAACAAGCCCTTGCCCTTCAAGATTTATCCCACCCTTGCCGTCACCCGTCTTCCCAAAGACTTTCGCCAGACCGGAGTGGCCGCCCTCTCGGCCATCGCCAGTCCGGGTGTCGCCCCACCGGGCGAGGCCATCCCCAGTCTCGAGGCCGTGGCTCAGCTGCTCTTTTTTGCCGCCGGCGTCACCAAGAGCAAGAAATATCCCGGCGCCGAAGTGTTCTTCCGCGCCGCCGCCTGCACAGGCGCGTTGTACGAGATCGAGCTTTACCTTGTTTGCCAGGACCTGCCCGGCTTGCCCGCCGGCGTCTACCATTTCGGCGCGGCCGAATTCGGGCTGCGCCAGCTCCGCGCCGGCGATTATCGCCCGGTCCTGGTCGAGGCCACGGGCGCCGATCCCTCCGTCGCCCAGGCGCCGTTGATCATCGTGTGTACCGGCACCTACTGGCGCAACGCGTGGAAGTACCGCTCGCGCACCTATCGCCACTTTGGCTGGGACAACGGCACCATCCTGGCCAACCTCACGGCCATGAGCACCGCGCTCGGATTTCCGGAAAAGCTAATCATGGGATTCGTCGATCAGCGCGTGGATGCCTTGCTCGACCTCGATGCCCGCAAGGAAGTAGCGTTCTCTCTCGTCTCCGTCGGGCAAACCCAGTCCGTGCCTCCTCCCAGCCCTGGGATCGAGCCGCTGCGGCTGTCGATCGTTCCCTACTCCAAGCAAGAGGTGGAGTATCCCGCCATGCGGCAGATGCATGACGCTTCGAGCCTCGCCCTGCCCGAGGAAGTCGCCGCCTGGCGAACCGCCAAAGTCCTACTGGCCCCGCCCCCCGCGAAGGGACGGGTCACGGATCTCGAACCCATCGCGGATGACGCTCTCCCGCCTGACTCCCTCGAGCAGGTGATCCTGCGGCGTGGTTCCACTCGCAAGTTCGCGCGTGTAGCCATCACCCTGCCCCAGCTCTCGACCCTGCTCGACCGCGCCACCCGCGGCATCCGGGCCGACTTCCTCAGCCCGGCGGGGATGCAGTGGAACGACCTCTACCTGATCATCAACAGCGTCGAGGGCCTGGCGCCTGGCACGTACTACTACCAGCGCGAAAAAAAACAACTGGAGTTGCTGAAGGAAGGAGACTTCCGCCGTCAGGCAGGCTATCTCGGACTGGAACAGGAACTGCCCGCTGACGCCAGTGTGGGTGTCTTCTTCCTCGCGGACCTGCACAAGATTGCGGCCGCCTGCGGAAATCGCGGTTATCGTGCGGTGCAACTGGAGGCGGGCCTTCTGGGCGGAAGATTATATCTCGCGGCCTACGCCCAAAAGCTCGGCGCCACCGGCCTGACTTTTTACGACGACGATGTGGTCAGCTTTTTCTCCCCGCACGCCAAGGGCAAGAGCGCTGTGTTTCTGGTGGCCCTGGGGCGCAGCGCGGTTTAGAGGCTCTTCGCCCCAGCGCCGGCTCGATGTGCCGCCGGCGCCCCCGCCTGCGGCAAGGCCAGGAGGCCAACAGGGGCGAGTTCGGCCGGAGTGGGTGGCGCAAGGCGATGACCAACACGAAAGTGCAACCCACCGCAGGCTCGCGCCCCTCCCCGCTTCAACGCCCGTCGCAAGCCAGGAGGGCCGCCGTGCAAGTCGCGCAGCGATTTGAATCGCAACTCGAATCTGCAGCAGATGGTGGGACCGCCACACCCGCTCCCCATAGGAAATCCCGCGTCCGTTGTGGCGAGCCCAGTTACGACCGTGCTTCGCGCGCCACGCACGCCTGTGACCCGCGTCACACCCCGATGAGATAAGCGCAGGCGATAATTCTTGTGAGTTTTGGGAGTGCCCTTCACTCCCCCGATGGGGGTTCAGTGGCTAAAGGAAGAGTTTCTATCATCGTCGAGCGCTGTAAGGCCTGCGGCTTTTGCGTAGAGTTTTGCCCCACCAAGGTTCTCGCCCTCTCCTCCGCCTTCAATTCCAAGGGCTATCACCCACCCCACGTGGTGGCTCCGGAAAAATGCAGCGGCTGCGACCTGTGCGGCATGTACTGCCCTGACTTCGCCATCTACGGCCAGAAGGTCACCGAGGCGCAACTCGGCGCCCGCCCCGAGGTCTTCCATGAAAGCTGATCCTCGCGGCGTGCTGGCCGGCACCCACTTCCTCGATGGCGATCATGCCTGCTGTGAAGGCGCGCTGGCCGCTGGAGCGCGCTTTGCCTCCGGCTATCCCATCACCCCGTCGACCGAAGTCGTCGAGCGCTTCGCCGCGCGCGTGCCCACTGTCGGCGGAACTTTTATCCAGATGGAAGACGAACTCGCTGCCTCCATCGCTCTGCAGGGCGCGGTCTGGGGCGGAGCGAAGGCCTTCACCGTTACCTCTGGCCCTGGCTTCTCCCTGATGATGGAACACATCGGCTATGCCGCCATGACTGAGACTCCGTGCGTCTTCGTCGATGTGCAGCGCGGCGGCCCCTCCACCGGCTTGCCCACGCTTCCAGCGCAGGCCGATATGATGCAGGCCCGCTGGGGCTCGCACGGCGACTACGAAATCATCGCACTCTGTCCCAACTCGCCGCAGGAGTGCTTCGATCTCACCATCCAGGCCTTCAACTTCGCCGAAGCATTCCGCGTCCCCGTCATGTTGATGATGGACGAGGTCGTGGGTCACATGACGGAGAAGGTGGTGATCCCGCCTGCCGACGCGATCGAGATCGTCCCCCGCCGGCACACGCGCAAATCGCACGACGACTATCTCCCCTACGCCGCAAACGGCGACCAGGTCCCCGACATGGCCCACGCCGGCGAGGGCTACAAGTTCCACGTCACCGGCCTTACCCACGACGAGCGGGGCTACCCCAACATGACGCCGCAGGCGCAGGACCAGCTGGTCCGCCGTCTGCAGTCCAAGATCCGCGCCGCCGCCGATCGCATCAGCCTGCTCGAAGAAGAGGCGCTCGAGAACGCCGACGTGGTCGTAGTCTCCTACGGTATCACTTCGCGCGTTGCCCAACGCGCCATCGAGATGGCTCGCCAGCAGGGCTTGCGCGTCGGCAAACTGCGCCTCATCAGCGTGTGGCCCTTCCCCGAACGGCGCATCCGCGAACTCGCGGACAAAACCAAAGCCTTTGTCGTGCCTGAACTCAACCTCGGCCAGATGGTGCGCGAAGTCGAGCGTGCCGCCGCCGGCAGAGCCCGCATCCTTCCCGTCCCCCACGCCGGGGGCAGCGTCCACCGTCCGCAAGACATCCTGAAAATCATCGTGGAGGCAAGCCGATGATCGAGGTGACCAACCCGGTAGAGCCTTTCCTGCGCACCGACCGCATGCCCCACATCTGGTGTTCTGGCTGCGGCATCGGCACCACGGTCAACTGCTTCGTCCGCGCCCTCATCGAGTCGAAGGTTGACCCCCAGAACCTGGCCCTGGTCTCCGGTATCGGCTGCACCGGCCGCGTGGCGGGCTACGTCAAGCTGGACTCGTTCCACACTACCCACGGCCGCGCCATCCCGTTCGCGACCGGACTCAAGCTGGCCAATCCCAGGCTCAACGTCGTTGTCTATTCCGGCGACGGCGATCTCTCTGCCATCGGCGGCAATCATCTCATTCATGCCGCCCGCCGCAATATCGACCTCAAAGTCATTTGTGTCAACAACCTCATCTACGCCATGACCGGCGGCCAGAGCGCCCCCACCACGCCTGTTCACGCCGTTACTTCCACCTCCCCCTACGGCCAGTTCGAACCCGCCTTTAACCTGCCGCACCTGGTCGAAGCCGCCGGCGCGGTCTACGTGGCGCGCTGGACCACCTTCCACGTGCGCCAGCTCACCCGCTCCATCGCCGAGGTTTTGCAGAAGAAAGGCTTCAGCTTCATCGAGGTCATCTCGCCCTGCCCCACCCTCTACCAGCGCCGTAACAAGCTGGGCGACGGGCTCGTCACCATGAAGTACTACAAGGAAAAGAGCAAGGTTCGTCACGGCGCCCCGACCAGCGAGGTCGGCCTCACCTTGAGCGGCGAGATTGTCGTCGGGAAATTCGTGGACCGCGACCGTCCCGACTACCAGTCACTCCTGCACGCGCAGATGGTCGAATCGCTGGGCGAGCGCTACGTCGAGCAGCCGGAGGAAGCATGCAGCTGCGGCTAACTGAAATCCGCATCGCCGGTTTTGGCGGTCAGGGCGTCATCCTGTCCGCCGTCATCTTGGGTCGAGCCGCCTCCATCCACCAGGGCCAGTACGCCACCATGACCCAGAACTTCGGCCCCGAAGCCCGCGGTGGCGCCTGCAGCGCGCAGCTGATCCTCTCCGACCAACCCGTCCTCTATCCTTACGTGACCCAGCCCGACATCCTGGTAGTCATGTCGCAGGAGGCCTATTCCCGCTTCGCTCCGGAACTCAAGGAGGGCGGCACCCTGATCGTCGAGAGGGACCTGGTCCGGGTCACCGACCTGCCTCGGGAGACCAAGGTCCACAGCGTCCCTGCCACCCGCCTCGCCGAGGAGCTGGGCAAACGCATGGTTCTGAATTCCGTCATGGTGGGGTTCTTCACCGCCGTCACCCATCTGCTCGACCCCGACGCTGTCCGCAAAGCGGTCGCCGACTCCGTCCCTTCCAGCTTCCGCGAGCTCAACCGGAAAGCCTTCGAAAAAGGCTACAACTACGGCGTAACCTCCCTGGCCGAAGAACGTGCCTCTCAGGAAATTGAAGAAGAAGTCTACTCAGGAGAGTAATCGAGCGTAGCGAACAAGCGGCGGTTGAGCACACGCCAGGGGTGGCGATTAGGAGCTAAGATCCGCTTCCTGCGGTTGGTTCTTCTCCGGCCACCGCCTGCGCCATAATCAGCTTCCGCGTCTCGCCGTGAAACGCGGGCAGCTTCCGTGCAAACAGGCCCGCTCCCGCCACGCTAGCCGCCGCTCCCACTGCCACCGTCAGCGGCGCGCCCAGCCGGTCCGCCAAGGCTCCTCCCAGCAGCGCCCCGAACGGCGCCATACCCATGAACATCATCGAGTACACTGCCATGACCCGCCCGCGCAGCGCGTCCGGCACCATCGTCTGGATCAGGGTGTTCGAACTGGCCATCTGCAGCATCAGGCAAAATCCCACCGGAATCAGCAGGGAGGTCGACAACCAGAAGCTTCTGGAAAGAGAAAACGCGATCAGACTCACGCCGAAGCCTCCGCAGGTCAGCGCCACCAGCCGCCCCAGCCCGCGTACCCCGGACCGCAGCGCCAGCGTCAGCGCGCCCAGCAGCGCACCCACGCCCGTCGCACCCATGAGCACGCCCAGCCGCACCGCACCCGGATCATGGGCTCTCAGAACTGCGGCTAACACCTCCGCCCCGCCGTGCAGCACATGATCGGCGAACACTGGCATCAGCACGGTGTAGGGCATGCCCACCAGGCTCACCAATCCCAGCAGCAGCAGCAGCGCCCGGATCGGCGCCGTGTGGCTGGCCCAGCGAAATCCTTCGATGATGTCCTCGAGCGGAGAGTCCGACTTGGATCGCGGCGGACAGTCGATCTGCATTAGCAGCAGGCCCACAATCACCGCGATGTAGCTCACGGCGTTAATCAAGAAGCACCACCCCTCGCCAATCTTCGCCACCACGATGCCCGCAACGGCCGGCCCAATGATGCGCGCTCCGTTGAACATCGACGAGTTCAGCGCGATCGCATTCATCAGGTCTTCCTTGCCCACCATGTCCACCAGGAACGCCTGCCGCCCGGGAATGTCGAACGCGTTCACCACGCCCAGCGCCGCCGCCAGCACCAGCACGTGCCACTCCCGCACCCGATGCAGCAAGGTTAGCCCCGCCAAGATGAACGCCAGAATCATGGCCACCGTCTGGGTCGTGATCACCAACCGGTGCCGGTTGGTGCGGTCGGCCGCCGCTCCTCCCACCGGCGCCATCAGGAAGACGGGGAACTGGCTGGCAAATCCCACCGTCCCCAGCAGCAGCGACGAGCCCGTCATCTTGTAGACCAGCCAGGACAGGGCCACGGTCTGCATCCAGGTGCCGATCAGGGAAATCAGTTGTCCGCTGAAGAAAAGCTGGAAATTGCGATGGGTGAGGGCGCGCATTCCCGCCGACCATCTCGACGCGGGGACAGTCATCGCCGGACCGCGGGACGGATTAGGCATCGTGGCTTCTGGCATCGCCGTTATTTGATGTTACCCCGGCGCGTCCAGCACCTGCATGTCCGCCCAGACCTCTAACGCCCTTGACTGTGTGGGTTGTACTCCGCGTGGCGGCCAGCGCCGTCCACGAGCGCAGACTCCGGCTCACGTCCCGCTGACTTTACTTTGTCATTTGACCCGGGCGGCAAGCTGCGCCAGGGCCGCTCGCTTCGTGCCTCCATCAATCCGTCATAACCTCCACCGCCACCAACCGCTCCGCCTTCGCCGGCTCCGCGCTCTCCTGCGCATCCACCACCGCGATGGCCGCGGCGTTCACAATCTCCTCCACCTCCGCGCCCCGCGCCAGCAGGTGCACCGGCTTGCTCATCCCCATCAGTATCGGGCCCAACGTCTCGCAGCCGCCCAGCTTCTGCAGCAGCTTGTAGGCGATGTTCGCCGAATCTAGGTCCGGAAAGATCAGCACGTTCGCCCCGCCTTTCAACACGCTGAAGGGATATTGCTCCTCCAGTGTCTCGGGCGAAACCGCCACGTCAGCCATTACTTCTCCATCCGCGATCAGGGTGGGATCGGCGTGGTGCAGCAACTCCACCGCCCGGCGCACCTTCTCCGTCTGTGGGTGCCGCGCGCCGCCGAAGCTGGAGAAGGAAAGCATGGCGACCCGTGGCACGACGTCAAACCGCCGCGCTGTCTGCGCCGCGCACAAAGCGATTTCGACCAGGTCCTCCGCCGTGGGCTCGATGTTGACGCTGGTGTCGGCCAGGAAGTAGACCTCGCCCTTGCTGGTGATCATGGCGTAGCAGCCGGACACCTTATGCAGCCCCTCGCGCACGCGCAGGATCTCCAGCGCCGGCCGTATCGTCTCCGGAAAGTGCTGGCTTACGCCCGCCACAAGCGCGTCGGCGTCGCCCATGTGGAGCATCATGGAACCGAAGTAGTTGTGGTTCAAAAGCAGCGCGCGAGCCTCCGTCAGTGTTACGCCCCGCCGCTGGCGGAGCCGAAACAGCTCCCGCGTGTAACGCTCGCGCAGCGGTGAGGTCGCCGGATCGACGATGCGCACTCCCCTGCAGTCGAGCCCCAAATCCGCCGTCTTGCGATGAATCGTCGCCGCATTCCCCAACAGGATCGGAACCGCGATGTTGTCCTCCACCAGGATGTGGCAGGCGCGCAGGATCTTCTCGTGGTCGCCTTCAGGGAAGACCACGTAACGTGGTTGGGCCTGCGCCTTATGCACCATCATGCGCGCCACCTCGTGCGCCCGTCCCAAGCGCCGCTCCAGCTGTTCCCGGTAGTTTTCCAGGTTCACCGGTTCCTGGGCCACACCCGTCTCCATGGCGGCCTTTGCCACCGCCTCCGCCTCCCACAACAGGACGCGCGGATCGAAGGGCTTAGGAATCAGGTATTCCGCACCGTACTGCAAGCGCTCCACGCCGTACGCGCGGCACACCGAGTCGGGTACGTCCTCTTTGGCCAGCGCCGCCAGTGCCTTGGTTGCGGCCAGCTTCATCTCTTCGTTGATGGCGGTTGCCCGCACATCGAGCGCACCCCGGAAGATGAACGGGAATCCCAGCACGTTGTTGACCTGGTTGGGATAATCCGACCGTCCTGTCGCCATGATCACATCATCACGGCTGAGCTTGGCCTCTTCGTACGTGATCTCCGGATCCGGGTTTGCCATCGCGAAGACAATGGGCCGTTTCGCCATCGAGCGCACCATGTCGGCGCTCACCGCGCCTTTCACCGAACAACCCACGAACACGTCCGCGCCCTTCATGGCCTCGGCCAGTGTGCGCAGCTGGGTCTCCAGCGCAAAGCGCTCTTTGTAAGGGTTCATCCCCTCCTTGCGCCCCTTGTAGATCACGCCCTTGGTATCGCACAGGATCACGTTTTCCCGCTTCACACCCAGTCGGAGGTAGTGGACGGCGCACGCGATGCCGGCCGCGCCTGCGCCATTGAACACGACGCGCACCTGGTCGATGGCCTTGCCCGCGATCTCCAGCGCGTTCAACAGGGCCGCGCCCGAGATGATCGCCGTCCCATGCTGGTCATCATGGAAGACAGGGATTTTCATCGTCTTTTTCAGGGTCTCTTCAATGTAGAAACACTCCGGCGCTTTGATGTCTTCCAGGTTGATGCCGCCGAAGGTGGGCTCAAGCAGCTGACACACCTTGATGACCTCGTCGGGGTCATGCGTGTTCAGCTCGAGATCGAACACGTCCACGTCGGCAAACCGTTTGAACAGAACGCCCTTTCCTTCCATAACCGGTTTGCCGGCAAGCGCCCCAATGTCCCCCAGCCCGAGCACCGCCGTGCCATTACTGATCACGGCCACCAGGTTGCCGCGGGTGGTGTACTTATAGGCATCGTGCGGATTCTTTTCAATCTCGAGGCAAGGCACCGCGACCCCGGGCGTATAGGCCAGGCTCAGGTCCCGTTGTGTACGGCACGGCTTGGTGGAGCTAACCTGGATTTTGCCCGCACGCTCGCCCGAGTGGTAGTCAAGCGCTTGCTGCGGAGTGATCGGCATAACCGCCTCCCTCTGCCAGACGTTCGGCGCCAGAACCTGCGCGCCGTAGCATTGCCCGCTGGGTCCCGCTGGACTACACTATTGTTGGCTTTTGACCCGGAGTCCGGCTGTGATTCGGGTCACCGGGGGTGGTGTCACGCTAGCTGTGACCCGCTGGGCTGCAAATGCGGGCGTCCTCGCCCGCCGGGTTTGGTGGTACGCCGGCGGTTGGTTCTTGGCGGAGAGCAAGCCAGTCGCCAATTTTCCACAGCCTGCGCCATGCGTCACCAGTTGGTAACTTCCCAACCGCCACTTGCTGCGCTAGAGTGGGCGCTGTCCGGCGCAGCGAAGGAATCAGTCGCGAGGAAGCCATGACAACTACCCCAGTGAGTCTTGAGCGCCGCGCCGGCCAGCGTTTCGATATCCAGATTCCAGTCTCCCTGAAACTGACGCGAACCGCGCAGGAGGCCTCTGCCTTCACCCAGGACCTCAGTGCGCGCGGAACTTTCTTTTACACTGATTTCCCTCTAGCCCCGGGGGAAGAGATCGAACTCATCCTCGTGATGCCCTCGGAAATCACGCTCACGGAAAGCATGAGGGTGCGCTGCCGGGGAACCGTGCTGCGCGCCGTGCCGGCCACCGCCGGCGCCCGCATCGGTGTGGCCGTGCATTTTGCCGGCTACGACTACATTGCACAGCCCCGGTCGGAGGAGGAATCTTCCGCCAGCTTCAACCGTATCTCTGCCCTGCATGGGCACGCGGGAGAGGATGAAGAACCGGCGGCTTTTGTGGCCGGGCGGCGCTGACCCGGCTTTCCGACCGAGAGTCTCCCAGCCGTCGACAGCCCTTCCGGGTGAGCTTTCCTTCTCCCCCACTCCTTTTCAAGGGGGGGAAGTTGTCATAGAATGAGTCGAAAGCACACAGGAGGGCCCGCCGCTATTCCCCCCGTGCTGGCATCCTCGTTTTTGCTTCGTCGTCGTTAGCGCCTCGGTGGCCGGAAGATATCATGACTGATTACCTAGGTCACTTGGCGCGGAGGAGTTCCCCCTCATACCATGCAGAAAACAGTGATGAGATGCGAGCCATGCCGGGCATAGCCGTCGCCATCCTGACCGAAGACCGGGAACAGTTGGTGGTCTTGCAGAACCGGCTGGAATCGACTCATGTTGCCCGCCTGGTATTCAGCAATGTAGGCTTTCCCGTCGCCGCCACCGATGCGGTGGTGCGTCGGGTCCAAGACCAGGGCGCGGAAGTAGTGCTGGTTGAGCTCGACTCCAACAACCCGCAGCGCGCCATCCACGCCATCGAACTGATCCGCGCCACCACCAGTGAAATTGCCATCTTCGCCATCGGCGAAATGCGGAACCCGGTGCACATCGTTTCCGCCATGCGCGCCGGGGCGGGAGAATTCGTG
>Ga0187766_10000358_pt1 | contig 25150 bp, 25 predicted proteins | sample 0216_QUI02_MP05__4_FD_132971 | JGI IMG/M metagenome (GOLD analysis project Ga0187766, IMG submission 132971) | Tropical peat soil microbial communities from peatlands in Department of Meta, Colombia - 0216_QUI02_MP05_20_MG | ecosystem: Environmental > Terrestrial > Soil > Wetlands > Peat ... | reverse complement strand
GCCGCGCCCACCGCTTGCGGGCCATGACCCACGTGACGAACGGCGCCTTGGGCGTTCCTGCGGCCGCCCTGGCCGGCTGAGGGATCGGGCGGGCTGCGGCGGCCAGCCGCGCCGCAGCCGGACAGGCCCGCGAGCCTTGCCCAGGGGGACGGACTCCACCGCCCCACGTAAATCCCCCCTGTCCCCCCTTTGCTAAAGGGGGGAACGGGGGGATTTCGCGCCGAGCATTTCGGTGGCGCGCGATCGAGGAGAGCCATGAGAAAAATCCTCCTGGTCCCCGGAGACGGCATCGGGCCCGAGGTGGTGGCCGCGGCCCGCTCGGTGCTGGAGGCTCTCGGCGGCGTCTTCCCGGACCTGCGCTTCGATTTCTCCGAGGCCCTCATCGGCATGTCCGCCCTGCGGGCCGGGCAGGACGCGGTGCCGGAGGCCACGGTACAGGCGGCCAAGGCCGCGGACGCGGTCCTGCTGGGCGCCATCGACGAGGCGGCCCTGCCCGTGGGCACCCGGGCGCTGGGGCGCTTCCGCCGCCTGCTGGAGGCCTACGCCAACATCCGGCCCCTCCGCGGCTTCCCCGGCGTGCCCTGCGTGTGCCCCGGCCTGGACGTGGCGGTGGTGCGCGAGAACAGCGAGGGGCTGTACAGCGGCATCGAGTTCGAGACGGGCGCGGACGCGGCCTGCGCCGTGCGGGTGATCACACGGCAGGGGTCGGAGCGGGTGGCGCGCGCCGCCTTCGAGCTGGCGCGGGCGCGCCGCCGCCGGCTCACGGCCGTGCACAAGCTCGGGTCCCTGAAGCGGACGGACGGCCTGTTCCTGGAGGCCGTGCGCGCCGTGGGGGCGGCCTACCCCGAGGTGGCGCTGGAGACGCGCAACATCGACGCCTGCGCCATGGACCTGATCCTGCACTCGGCCCACTTCGATGTGATCCTGGCCACCAACATGTTCGGCGACATCCTCTCGGACGAGGCGGCGGGGCTGGTGGGGGGCGTGGGCCTGGCCCCCTCCGCCGTCTTGGGGGACCGGTACTGCTACTTCGAGCCGGTGCACGGCACCGCGCCGGACATCGCGGGGAAGGGCATCGCCAACCCCACGGCCGCCGTCCTGGCCGCGGCCATGATGCTGCGCCACCTCAAGGAAGACGCCGCGGCCCGGGCCATCGAAGGCGCAGTGGCCGCCGCCCTGGCCGAGCGGCCGAACCGCACGCCGGACCTGGGCGGCCCCGCCAGCACGGCGGACGCCACGCGGGCCATCATCGCCCGGCTGGCCGATTGACGATTGACGATTTTCGATTGTCGATTCAGCACCGGTGGTCGCCGGTCGCCACCTGTGAAGAGGTAGCAGTGGGAGCCATGGTTGCTCGCCGGCGAAGGGGATGGCTGGCGCTCGGGCCCGCGGCCGTGGCCGCGGCGGTGCTCGGGGGGGCGGCCGCCGCGGGGGCCGCCGACGCCGAGTTCGCCAAGCTAATCGAGGCCGCCAGGCAGGAGGGCGAGGTCCACTACATCGATGCCGTGGTGCATCCGAAGACCCAGGCCGTGCTGGACCGCGCCTTCCGCAAGCGGTACGGCCTGCCCGATAGCTTCAAGTTCACCCACACCCTCCAGGGCACCGGCCAGGTGGTGGCCAGCGTGCAGCAGGAGATCAAGGCCGGCCAGCACACCATCGACGTGGTGTGGGTGGGGGCGCCGACGTTCTTCAAGGCCGCCGCCAAGGCGGGGGACTTCCTGCCGTACGTCTCCTCCGAGTGGAAGCACTACGAGGGGATGGTGAAGCGGCTGGGCATCGAGGCCGACCCGCCCCACTGGATCGCCCCCATATCGTACCCCTTCGTGCCCGTCTGGAACCGGAAGTGCCCCGGGTTCGCCGACGTACAGATCACGAGCTGGAAGGACCTGCTGAATCCGGCCTTCAAGGGCAAGATGATCATCTCGGACGTGCGCCGGTCCTTCACCTTCGCCGCCACCTGGGTGGGGCTGGAGGGGGTCCTGGGGAGGGCCTACTTCACGAAGTTCGTGGAGCTGACTCAGCCGGCGGTCATCTACCGCACCGAGGAGACGCTCCAGAAGGTGATCTCGTGCGAGTACCCCATCCAGATCTGGCAGTCCCCGGGCCGCGTGTTCCAGCGGGTGGAGGAGGACCCCACCCTGAACCTGGGCGTGGCCTGGCCCCAGGAAGGGATCGTCCTCCTGGGCGTACCCCTGGCCATCCTCAAGGGCACGAAGCATCCCAGCGCGGCGCGGCTTCTGGTAGAGTTCCTGCTGGGCGAGGAGGCGATGACCATCTACGTCTCCGGCGAGCCGCGCCTCAGCCTGCGGGAGGGCCTCAAGCTTCCCGACATCGTGAAAAAGTACCTGCCCGATGTGGACAAGGTGAAGGTCATCCCGGTCAATTGGCCGGCCCTGAACCTTTCCGACATCCGGAAGGCCCAGAACGATTTCCGTAAGGTCCTCAATGTGGACTGACCGCCTGCGCCGCCTGGGCCTTCTCGCGCTCTTCGCGCTGGCGGCGCTGCTGCCCGCGCCGGCGCCGGCGCAGCACGGGCCGCAGCGCTCCGCCGAGGAATGGGCCCGCATCTACAACGATCCCGGGCGGGCGGCGTGGCAGAAGCCCGAGGAGGTGCTGCGGGCCCTGGAGCTGACGCCGCGGGACGTGGTGGCGGACATCGGGACGGGGGCCGGCTACTTCGCCGTCCGCTTCGCCCCGCACGTGGCCAAAGTGTACGCCGTGGACATCAACGCGGACCTGCTGCAGTTCACCGCCCGGCACGCGCCGGGCAACGTGCAGACGATCCTGGCCGCCCCCGACGACGCCAAGCTGCCGGACGCCTCGGTGGACCTGGCCTTTTTCTGCGACGTCATCCACCACATCGGGGGCCGGCCGGAATATCTCCGCCGTCTGGCGCGGGCGCTGCGTCCCGGCGGGCGGATCGTGGTCATCGACTTTTACAAGAAGCCCCTGCCGGTGGGCCCGCCGGTGGAGGTCAAACTGACCCCGGAGGAGGTCACGGCGGACCTGCGGGCGGCGGGATTCCGCCCGGCGCGCCAGTTCGACTTCCTGCCGTACCAGTACTTTCTGGTGTTCCAGCGCGAGTGAGCTGAGCCAGAAATCCCAGGACGGATCGTTCCCGTTCCCGTGCCCGTGCCACGGGCCTGATCCAGGAAGCGTCCTTATGCCACAACCGGCTGTGCCGGGCCTTTGGTGTGCCGTCGGGAACGGGAACGGGTACGGGAACGGGAACGGATAGGGAGGGAGGCATCTCATGATGCGGAAGCCTCTCCGATGGATCCCGGCAGCCTGCGCGGCCGCGGCGGCCCTGGTCTGGCCGGCGGCGGGCTGGGGGGCGGACGCGGAGCTCGCGCAGATGGTCGAGGCGGCCAAGCGGGAGGGGGAGGTCCACTTCCTGGATAACCAGAACCAGCCGCAGACTGCCGCCGAGATGGAGCGGGGGTTCCGAAAGCGGTATGGCTTGCCGGAGAGCTTCAAGGTCACCCACACCCTGCGCGGCACGGGGGAGGCGGTGGCCACCGTGCAGCAGGAGATCAAGGCGGGCCAGCACACCGTGGACCTGATGTGGGTGGGGGGGTCCGCCTCCTTCCTGAAGGCGGCGGCCAAGTCGGGCGACCTGCTGCCCTACGCTTCCCCCGAGTGGAAGCATTACGAGGCCCATGTGAAGCGGCTGGGCCTGGAGGCCGATCCCCCCCAGTGGATCACTCCCACGGGATACGCCTTCGTGCCCGTCTGGAACCGCAAGTGCCCCGGCTTCGCCAACGTGCAGATCAAGAGCTGGCGGGACCTGCTGAACTCGGCCTTCAGAGGCAAGGCGGTGATCGGCGACGTGCGCAAGTCCTTCACCTACTCGGCCACTTGGGCGGGCCTGGAAGGGACGCTGGGAAAGGATTTCTTCCCCAAGCTGGCAGAGGTCGTGCAGCCGGCGGTATTCTTCCGGACGGAAGAGATGCTCCAAAAAGGGATTTCTTGCGAGTACCCGCTCTCCGTCTGGCAGCTTTCAGGTCGGGTCTACCAGCGGGCACGCGAGGACTCGTCACTGGATATGACATTCGCCTGGCCGCACGAGGGGGTGGTGGTGCTGAACTGGCCCATGGCCATCCTCAAGGGGACGAAACATCCGAACGCCGCAAAACTCCTCATGAACTACCTGTTGAGCGAGGACGGCATGCGCGCCATGATGATCGGGGAAGGCGTCTTCAGCCTCCGCGAGGGCCTCAAGGTCCCCGAGGTGGTGCAGAAGTACCTCCCGCCGGTGGACCAGGTGAAGAGCGTGCCGGTGAACTGGGCGGGCCTGAACCTGACCGAGGTCAAGCGGATCCAGGACGAGTTCCGGAAGGTCTTCCGTGTCGACTGACGCCCATAGGCGTTCGACTGTACGACGGTTCGACCGTACGACCGCTCCGCAGGAGTGGTCTTTGAACAGTCGAACGGCCGAACTGTCGAACGCCTTTCGGTGAAGTCGGCGGGGATGAGGATGGTGCGGGATCTGACGGGGGCCTTGGGGGTGGCGGTGGCGCCGCGGGGCCGCGCGGCGGCGTGGCTGCGCGCCGAGACCCTCCTCATGGGCGGCGCGGCCCTGCTCATGTCCGTGCTGGTGCTGGTGCCCGTGGGGATGCTCCTCTTCACCAGCCTCCGTATCGAGGAATTCGGCGAACCGGCCTACTTCTCCCTGAAGAACTACACCGAGTTCGTGGTGTCGCCGCGCATCTTGCGATCCATCGGCAACACCCTCATCGTCTCCACCGGGGCCACCTTGGTGGCGGGCGTCTTCGGCGTCATCCTGGCCTGGATCCACGCGCGCACCGATACGCCGGGGCGCCGGATCCTGGAGCCTCTCACGCTGATCCCCTTCTTCCTTTCGCCCTACGTGGGGGCCGTGGCGTGGTCCTACCTCGCCGCGCCGCGGGTGGGCATGCTCAACGGGTGGGCGCGCACGCTGTTCGGGGCGGCGGGGGACCCGTTCAGCGTGTACAACCGGGGGGGGATCATCTGGGTGCTGGCCCTGTTCTTCACGCCGGTGATGTACCTCTTCGTGATCGGGTCGTTGCGGCGGATGGATCCCGCGCTGGAGGAATCGGCCCGGACCAGCGGGTCCAGCCTGCTGCGGACCACCTGGCGTGTCACGCTTCCCTTGGCCACGCCGTCCATCCTGTCGGGGGCGATCCTGGTCTTCGTCTCGTGCGCGGGCGAGTTCGGCGTTCCGCTGGCCCTGGGATCCCCCTTCAAGATCGAGACGATGACCACCCAGATCTACAACCTCACGGGCGGGTCCAACATCGATTACAACGCCAGCGCGGCCATCTCCACGGTGCTGGCCGCCCTCACCATGACGTTCATCCTCATCCACCGGCGCATCGTCCTGCCCCGCAGCTACATTACGGTGACGGGCAAGGGCTACCGGCCCAACGTCATCCCCCTGGGCCGCTGGGGGGTCGCGGCGCTGGGATTCAATCTCTTCTACCTGCTGGTGGCGGTATTGCTCCCCCTGCTGGCCCTCTTTCTGGTCTCGATCTCCGTCCGCTGGGAGGGGCACTTCGACCCGCGGGCCCTCACCCTGGCGAACTTCCTCTACGTCTTCACCTACCCCTTGTCGGCCAGGGCCATCTGGAACAGCCTGCGGCTGGCCCTGGCCGGCGCCACCATCTGCATGGCCCTCACCCTGATGGTGGCCTACACGATCCATCGGGGTCGGGGGCGCAGCCGGGCCCTGCTGGACGTCATCAGCAGCCTTCCGGTGGGCTTCCCCGGGATCGTGCTGGCCATGGGCATCCTGATCACGTACATCCGGACGCCCCTCTACAGCACCCTCTGGATCCTGCTCGTCGGCTACATCACCCGGTTCATGCCGTACGGGCAGCGCATGATCTCGGGCGTCCTTCTCTCGCTCTCGGCCGAGCTGGACCAGAGCTCGCGCACGTCCGGCGCTTCGTGGGCCACCACCATGCGGCGCATCACCCTGCCGCTGCTGAAGCCGGGCATGATGGCCGGGTGGCTGCTCCTGTTCGTGATCTTCCTGCGGGAGTTCCCCATCTCCGCCCTCCTCTACAAGGGCGGGCTGGAGGTCACCTCGGTGGCCGTGTGGTACTTCGTAGAGCACGAGACCGCCGTGCGCACGGCGGCCATGGCCATGGTGCAGGTGGGCCTGCTCCTGGGCGCGATCATCCTGTTCCGCCGGCTGGCCGGCACCGACGAGCTCGCCGTGTAACGGGCTGCTGAAAAAGGCCCACCTGCGGCGTTGGCGCGCTCGCGCGCTCGCTGCGGCGTACCCGGAGTACGCCTCACTCGGCTCTTCGCGCGCCGCCTTGCATCTAGACCTTTTTGAGCAGCCCGTGGAATCGACTGGCTTGGTTGTAGGATAGAAATCGCATGGCGGACTACCTGCGCGTGGAGGGGCTCCGGAAGGCCTTCGGCCGCGAGGCCGCGGTGGACGGGATCACCTTCGGCGTGGAGAAGGGGAAGATCGTCACCCTGCTGGGCCCCAGCGGCTGCGGCAAGACGACGACCCTTCGCTGCATCGCCGGGCTGGAGCACCCGGATGCCGGCGCCATCACCATCGACGGCGAGCCGGTGACATCCGTGGCGCAGGGGGTCCTGGCCCCGCCCGAGCGGCGCAACGTGGGGATGGTGTTCCAGTCCTACGCCGTCTGGCCACACATGACCGTGGCCCAGAACGTGGGCTATCCGCTGGAGGTCCGCAAGTGGCCTCGGAAGGAGATCGCCGCGCGGGTGAACCAGGTGCTGGAGCTGGTGGGGCTGACCCGCTTTCGCGACCAGTACGCCACCCGGCTCAGCGGCGGGCAGCAGCAACGGGTGGCCCTGGCCCGGGCCCTGATCTACAACCCGCGCGTCCTCCTCTTCGACGAGCCCCTGAGCAACCTGGACGCGAAGCTCCGCGAGCAGCTCCGCATCGAGATCGTGCGCCTGCAGCGCGAGGTGGGCATCACCTCGGTATACGTCACCCACGATCAGGCCGAGGCGATGGTCATCTCGGACCAGGTCATCGTCATGAACCGCGGGCGCATCGAGCAGCAGGGGGATGCCCGCACCATCTACACCCGCCCGGCCAACCGGTTCGTGGCCGAGTTCATCGGCCTCGCCAACCTGCTGCCGGCCGCGGTGGTGGCCGGGCCCGCCGGCGAGGGCTTCCTGCGGGCCGAGGTTTCGCTGGGCGGTGGGCGGCAGGCCGCCCTCCGGGCCCTCGTGCCCCAGGGGCAGTCGGCCTCGGGCCGCAAGGTGTTGATCTCCGTTCGTCCGGAGGACGTGGAGGTGGGGCCCGCGGGGGCCGCAGGCGGGGACAATCGGATTGAGGGCACGGTGGTGAGCGCCGTGTACATGGGGAACTACGTGGACTATCAGGTGGAGGTGGGCGTGCTCCGCCTCCGGGTGCAGGCGAAGCCCAGCGTGGCGTACCGGGAGGGTGACCGCGTGGCCCTGGAGCTGCCGCCCCGGGCGTGCGTGTGCATCCCCGAGGGCGCCGACGAGGCGTAGCAGGCCGCTGAAAAAGGCCCATCTGCGGCGTTGGCGCGCTCGCGCGGCGCTGCGACGTACGAACCAAGTACGCCTCGCACCGCGCGCCGCCTTGCATCTGGACCTTTTTGAGCAGCCTGGACGAAAGAGAGTTTTTCAGCATCCTGCTAGGGGCGCGGCGGCCGGCGAGGCGGGCGGGAGATGGAGGGGTTCATGACACGGGGCAAGGTGGTCGGGCGGGTGGCGCTCTTCCTGGGCGTTGTTGCGGTGCTCTGCGCCGGCCCGCGCGCGGCCCGGGCGGCAGAGGAACCGGCCCGGATGGTGGAGCTGGCCAAGGCCGAGGGGGAAGTCCACTACCAGGACGCCATCGTGCTGCCCAGCACCCACGAGGCGCTGGCGGCGGCCTTCAAGAAGAAGTACAACCTCCCCGCGTCCTTCAAGGTGACGCACACGCTCCGGCGCACGGGCGAGGTGGTGGCCACGGCCACCCAGGAGATCAAGGCGGGCAAGTTCACCGTGGATATCGTCTGGGTCGGGTTCCCGGATTTCTTCAAGACCGCGGCGAGGCAGGGTGACCTGTTGCCCTACGCCTCGCCCGAGTGGCGGCACTACGAGCCGGTGATGAAGCGCCTGGGCCTGGAGGCCGACGCCCCCCGCTGGATCACCCCCAGCGGGTATTCCTTCGTTCCCACCTGGAACCGGGCCTGCCGCGGGTTCGAGAAGGTGAACATCCAGAGCTGGCGGGACCTGCTGAACCCGGCGTTCAAGAACAAGATCATCATGGGGGACATCCGGAAGTCCGGCACCCAGACGGACACCTACCTGGGCCTCATGCGCGTCCTCGGCGAGGACTACTTCCCGAAGATGGGCGAGCTGCAGCCGATCCTGATCCTGCCCACCCAGGAGATCACGCAGAAGCTCATCACGTGCGAGTACGGCATCGCCGCCTTCAACCTGCACGGGCGTGTGTATCAGGCCCACCGGGAGGACCCGAAGAGCCAGCTGGTGTCGGCCAATCCCCGCGAGGGGATCGTGATCCTGGGGAGCCAGTTGGGCATCCTCAAGGGCGCCCCGCACCCCAACGCCGCCAAGCTGTTTGTGGACTTCCTGCTCAGCGACGAGGGGGCGCGGGTCTTCACAGCCGGGGAAGGGGCGCTGGTATTCCGTGAGGGGTTCAAGTACCCGCCCGAGGTGGCGCCGTACCTTCCACCCCTCGATCAGGTGAAGGCGGTGCCCATGGACTGGCCGAAGATCACCAAGCAGGACCGGGACCGGGCCTTCGAGAACTTCCGCAAGGCGTTCCACGTGGACTAGGCGCTTGCTGGAAATCCCGCTCTTGCCCAGGCTGCTCAAAAAGGTCCAGATGCAAGGCGGCGCGCGGATTCCGCATTCCGCAATCCGTCCTTCGACGGGCTCAGGACGTGGTGAGCTTGTCGAAGCACGCATTCCGCAATGGACAGATGGGCCTTTTTCAGCGGCCTGAGCGTAGGGGACCGATGGGCATTCGCGGCAGGCCGGGCCGGCACGCCGGCGGCGGCGCCGGCCTGGAGGGGGCCGTGGTGTCCTCCCTGGCGCTGGGCGTCTCGGCCCTGATCCTCCTTCCGGTGGGCACGCTCTTCGCCAGCAGTATCCGCGTGGAGGTGTACGGCGAGCCCGCCTACTTCTCCCTCTCGCACTTCCGCTTCTTCTTCGCCACGCCCCGCATGCTCCGCTCCCTTGGGAACACGCTGGTGCTGGCCTCGGGGGCGACGGCGCTGGCCGGCGCGCTGGGCCTGGCCCTGGCGTGGCTCCACGGGCGCACCAATGTGCCCTGGCGGGAGAGGCTGGAGGTGCTGAGCGTGGTCCCCTTCTTCCTCTCGCCCTACGTGGGGGCCGTGGCCTGGAGCTACCTGGCATCGCCCCGAACCGGCCTCCTGAACGCCCTGGCCCGAGACCTCTTCGGTGCCCGCGGACCCGTGCTCAACATCTATACGCGCGGGGGGATGGTCTGGGTCCTGGCCATCTTCTTCACGCCCCTCATGTACCTGTTCGTGGTGGAGGCCCTGCGCCGGGCCGATCCCGCCCTGGAGGAAGCGGCGCGGGTGAGCGGGTCCAGCCCGTGGCAGACCGCCCGCCGGGTGACGCTGCGGCTGGCGACGCCCGGCATCCTCTCGGGGGCGCTCATCGTGTTCGTCTCCAGCGCCGGGGAGTTCGGCGTGCCCCTGGCGCTGGGCTCGCCCTTCGGAGTGGAGACGTTGACCACGCAGATCTACACGCTCACGCAGGGCTACGAGGTGGACTACAACCGGGCCGCGGCGGTGGCGGTGGTGCTGGCCTGGCTGACCATCCTCCTGATCTTCGTCCAGCGGCGGCTGGTCCAGCGGGGCTCCTTCGTCACGGTCACGGGAAAGGGCTACCGGCCCGCCCTGTTGGACCTTGGGCGCGCCCGCCCGCTGGCCCTCCTGCTGAACCTGACCTACATCCTGGTAGCCGTCGTGTTGCCGCTGGCCGCCTTGGCGCTCGTCTCCCTGTCGCGCGTGTGGACCGGCCGGGTGGACCTGGGCGCGGCCACGCTGGCCAACTACGCGTACCTCTTCCGGAGCGGCGTGGCCCGCACGGGGATGGCGCACAGCTTGATCCTGGCGGGGGGCGGAGCCACGCTGGGGGTGGCACTGGGGTTCGCCGTGGCGTACCTGGTGCACCGCCGGGGGGGCGCCTCCGCGGCCGCGGTGGACTTCATCACCACCATTCCCGTGGGCTTCCCGGGCATCGTCCTGGCCATGGGCGTGCTGATCGCGTTCCTGCGGACGCCGCTATATGGGACCCTGGGGCTGATCCTGCTAGGGTACCTCGTGCGCTTCATGCCCTACGGCCAGCGCACCGTGTCCTCGCTGCTGGTCTCACTCTCGCCCGAGCTGGACCAGTGCTCGCGCGTGGCCGGGGCCTCGTGGTTCGGCACGCTCCGGCGGATCCTGGTGCCCCTGCTGAAGCCGGGCCTGCTGGGCGCGTGGCTGCTCCTCTTCATCCTTTACCTGCGCGAGTTCCCCATCTCGGCCCTGCTGTACAAGGGGGGCCTGGAGGTCCTCTCGGTGGCCCTCTGGCTGTTCGTGGAGAACGAGACGGCGCCGCGCGCCGCCGCCCTGGCCCTGGTGCAGGTGGCGATCCTCCTGGTGCTGGTCGCGCTTGTCCGCCGCGTGGTGGGCATCGAGAAGCTGACCGCCTAACAGGCTGCTGAAAAAGGCCCATCTGCGGCGTTGGCGCGCTCGCGCGGCGCTGCGACGTACCGACCACGTACGCCTCGCGCCTCGCCTCGCGCGCCGCCTTGCATCTGGACCTTTTTGAGCAGCCTGCGTTTTCAGGGCGCAGGTGAGGAGCGTTGCCGTGCCGAAGGTCACTGTGGGCGGTGTGCGGCTGCATTATGAGGAGCGGGGCGGCGGGACGCCCATCGTCTTCATTCCGGGGCTGATCGGGTTGGGGGTGCAGTGGTCGTTGCAGGTGGAGCATTTCGCGAGGGAGTACCGGGTCATCACCTTCGACCACCGGGGCGCCGGGCAGAGCGACCGGCCGGTGCAGGAATACAGCACCGCGCTGCTGGCGCGGGACGTGGTGGGCCTGCTGAACGCCCTCGGCATCCTGCGGGCGCACGTGGTGGGCGCCTCCACGGGCGGCGCCATCGGGCAGGTGCTGGGGCTGGACCACGCAGACAGGATCCTTTCGCTGACCCTGATAAGCACCTGGGCGCGGCCGGACGCATACTTCCGCCGGCTTCAGGAAATGCGCAAGGAGGTGCTGCTCGGGCTCGGCATCACCGCGTACATCAGGCTCTCGTCCCTCTGGACGGCGGGCCCCACGCAGTTCCGGGACATGCAGGAGCAACTGGAGGCGTACGAGGCGGAGCAGGTCCGTCAGGCCGCGCCGGTGGAGGTGATGGCGGCCAGGATCGACGCCACGCTGGGGCACGACCGGCTTGCGGACCTGGGGCGGATCGCGGCCCCGACCATGGTGGTGGTGGCCGAGGACGACACGCTGGTGCCGCCGCACCTCGGCGAGCAGATCGCCGCCGCCATCCCCGGCGCGCGGTTGGCCCGGATGAAGGAGGGCGGCCACAACTGCTACCGCAAGGACCCCGCCACCTTCAATAGATTGCTGGGCGAATTCCTAGGCGACATTTCGTAAGTCGAAGGAGGATCCCATGACGGATCAGGTCAAGAGCCAGATCGCAGAGTTGGCGCAGTCCTACCGGCAAGGAAGACTGAATCGACGAGACTTCATCCGGGCCGTGGTGGGGCTTACGGGGAGTCTCGCGGCGGCGGCCGGAGTGCTGGAGCCGCTCGGGCTCAGCCCGGCGGATGCGGCGCAGGTGAGCCCGGACGACCCGGACCTGGCCTCGGGCCCCGTGCAGTACGCGGGCGACGGTGTGCGGCTGGGCGGCTACCTCTCGCGGCCGAAGGCCGCGGGCCGCCATCCGGGCGTCATCGTGATCCACGAGAACCGCGGGTTGACGGATCACATCCAGGACGTGGCGCGGCGCTTCGCCAAGGAAGGGTTCGCCGCCCTGGCGCCGGACCTGCTCTCGCGGGCGGGCGGAACGGCATCGTTCGCGACCCCGGGGGACGCTACCAAGGCCATCGGCGGATTGACCCAGGACGGGGTGGACCGCGACCTGCGCGCCACCTTCGACCACCTGCGCGGCCTCGATTTCGTGGTGCGGGACCGGGTGGGCGTAGTGGGCTTCTGTTGGGGCGGGGCCAACGCGCTGCGCATGGCTACCCAGGTGCGCGAGGTGGCGGCCGCCGTGCCCTTCTACGGGCGCAATCCGTCGCCCCTGGAACTGGTGGAGCGGATCGCCTGCCCGCTGCTGCTCATCTACGGGGAGGACGATCCGTTCATCATGCCCGGCGTGCCGGCGCTGGAGGCGGCCCTCAAGCGGTATGGCAAGCCGTACGAGGTCAAGATCTACCCCGGCGCCAAGCACGCCTTCCACAACGACACCAATACGGACCGCTACAGCCCCGACGCCGCGCGCGACGCCTGGGCCCGCACCATCGCCTTCCTCAAGCGGCACCTAAGCTCATGAGCACGAACCGCCGAGACACCAAGCTCGCCATGGGGCCGACGGCCTCGTCCGGGGCGCGCTTCGCGCCCAGCAGGCCGCTGTGAAAGGCTTGACAGCTCTCCCCGCTGCCTAGAGGGCAGCAGGTGAGGCGCTGGCGCGCTCGCGCACATCCTGCGGCGTACCGCCCCGCCCATTCCGCAATCCGCATTGGGGGGCGCCGCCTTGCATCTGGACCTTTCTGAGCAGCCTGCGGAAAAAAGGGGAGTTCAGCAGCCTGTTGGGGACAGAGAGGGGCGGGAAGGCTCGCGCGGGGTGAGGGGAGGTGGGTGGAGCAGGGGGGGCGAGGCTTACCTCTGGATCTTGTTCCGGATCGGGGGGATGGTCTTGAGGTATTGTGCGATGGCCAGCCGGTCGGCTTGGGTCAGGTCCTTATAGCCGCCGCCCTTGCCCTGGATCAGCTCGCCCATGAGATCGCCCGCCACGTCGCCGTCGGGCGTGTTCCCGGTGGCGAGGAAGTCGGCGATCTGGTCTACGGTCCACTCGCCGATCCCGGTGCCATTGTCCGGCGTGATATTCGGGACCTTGGCGTTTTCGATGAGGCCCGACGGGTTCCCGGCCAGGAAGCGCGAGCGGTCCATCGTCATGGCGATATTGCGCGGCGTGTGGCACTCGCCGCAGTGGCTGACGGCGCGCACTAGATACTCGCCGTGGGCCAATCCGGAGGCAGGCGCGGAGGCGGGGGGATCCCCCCGGGGGCCGAAGGCGGCCACCCAGGCCGGCAGGAACACACTTTCGAAGAGCGGAATCTTTATGTGCCGCGGCTGGTTCGCACGCTTCACCGCCGGAAGCGTGCGGAGATAGGCCACGAGGGCACGGACGTCATCATCCGCCATCCCCTGCAGCGAGAGGTATGGGTGCACCGGGATGAGGCGCTCGCCGTTGGGGCGGCGGCCCAGGCGGATGGCCGTCGCGATCTGTTCATCGTTCCAGGATCCGATCCCGTCCTGGCGCTCGGGGGTGATATTGGTCGAGTAGACCGTGCCGAAGGGCCCATCGAAGCGCCGGCCGCCGCCCCCCGATTCCCCATCCTTCACGGTATGGCACGTTCCGCAGCTCGCCGCCGCGAACACGTATTCCCCCCGGGCTACCCGTTCGCCGCCCGTCGCCGCCTCTGCGCCGACCCCCGGGGCAATCAGGGTGCCTCCCACGGCGAGGACCAGCGGGCCGGCAATGAAGCCTGCCGGCCGGCGCTTCGGCGTCTTCCGCAACGGAGCCATCTTCGTACCTGTCCATCGCCATCGGTTCACGTGGTTGCATGGGCTCCAGCGGCCGGGGGTAAGTTTCCCGGCCGCCGGAGCCAGCTTCCAGAGCACCCGGTAATGCGGGTCAGGCCAGGGTCGAGTCGATAACGGCCAGGGATCCCTTGCCCTCCACGTAGTTGATCTGCCGCACGCCGAGCAGCGTCTTCACGCGGTCCTGGGTCACCTGCTTCCAGGGCCCGGGCGAGGGCGCTCCCCCGGGCGGCGGCTGGGGGAAGGCGGTGGACATGGCCGAGTGGAAGGCGACGTTTCCCTCGATCTTCTGCATGGCCTGATGGATGTGCCCGTTCAGCACCGTCACGGACCCAAAGGGCCGGAGCAGCGAGAGGGCCTGTTCCCCGTCACCGGTGGCCCACCCCCACTGGGGATACACCGCAGAGAGAGGGACGTGGGCGAACACCACGATGGGCGTGCTGGCGGAGCGCCCCGCGAGGTCCTGCTTGAGCCACTCCAGTTGTTCGGAGCCAAGGCTCCCCAGGCGGCTTTCCTTGAAGGTGAGCACGTTCACCAGACCGACGAAGTGAACCCCCCGGTAGTCGAAGCTCTGCCAGCCGCTGCCCTTCGTCCCGGCCCCGTACCGGTTCAGATACTCCTTCCCCCCGTCGGCGAACACGTCGTGTTCACCGGGGACGTAGAACACCTGGCGGGTCTTCAGGCTCTTGAGGTTCTCCGCCAGCGTGTCGAAGGCACCGGCCTTTTGACTGTGGCTCAGGTCGCCGGTGTGGAGGATGAACTCGGGCGCAGGCTGCAGGGCATTGAGCTTGTTGATGGCCAGTTGAAGCGTGGCCGTGACGTCCTTGTTGGGCTCGGCCGCGAATCCGATGTGACTGTCGCTGATCTGGGCGAAGCTGAAATCCCCCCGGGTGGGTTCCCCGGTGGCGGCATGGGCGAGCGTGCGGGACGAGAGGATGCCGCCGCTCACGGTCCAGAGCACGCCGGTGCCCACCCAGGCCATGCATTCGAGGAACCCGCGGCGGTCGATCCCGTCCTCACCGAGTTGGCCCTGGTCGGGGGTCTGGGGGTTGGCGCGGATGTCGTCTGTCATGATGCCCTCCTTTGGCGTGCGGTCTCTCGGCCTACTTCACCACGATGGTGCCGTTCATCTCGGGATGGAGCTTGCAGAAGTAGGTGTAGGTGCCAGGTGTGGTGAAGGTGTACGAGAAGCTCTCGTCGGCATCCAGGCCGCCCGAGGTAAACAGGCTGTCGCGAGACGTCACTGTGTGCGGCTCATCGTCCCGGCTGGTCCACGTGACGGTTGTGCCGGGCGCCACGGTGAGGGTTGCGGGGCTATAAGCAAAGTCCTTGATTTCGATCCGGGTATCTGCGGCGGCCGCCGGGCGGCTGCCCGCCGTGGGATCTGCTTGCGCAATCCGCACCGCGTGGCGATGGACCGCTGGGGTCCCCGCCCAGGCCGGTCCGTGGACTTCCTGCACATCACCCGCCGCGCCGCGGGGCATGAACATCAGGATGCCGAGGATGCCGCCCACCAGCCAGGCGGCGCCCCGGCCCGGGCCTCTGCCGGCCCATGCGTTACGCGCTCTCATCGTATCCCCCTCCTTTCCTGCGGCGCCCACCGGGCCCAACGGGGATCTCCGGCCGGCTGGTGGCTCCTTGCCTCCGGGGCGCCACACTTCTGCGAACGTCCGGCCCGCCCTTTCGTTCCCGCCCCGCGAAAGAAATCCGGGAACGATGGCGCCCGGGAGACGTTAGCAGGGGTGGGAAGGCATGCGGGGGAGCCGGGCAGGTGCTGCAAACGGATCGTTTGGGTTTGATTCCCCGGAACGGCCGTTGCTATGATGGGTGCGTGGATGATGGGGTTCTGGTACAGGGGGGCGCCGGGCTGGGGCGGGAGGCTCTGGCCTACGCCGATACGCTCCACAACCTGGCGCGATACCTCACCGGGAACGAGGCCGATGCCGATGACCTCGTCCAGGAAACCTATGCCCGCGCCATCAAGGCGGCCGACCAGTTCACTCCCGGCACGAATCTCAAGGCCTGGCTCTTCCGGATCCTCCGGAACACGTTCATCAGCGCGTACCGCCGGCAGCGGCACAACCCCACCGTGGGGGGACTGGATACCATTGACCCTGTGGCCCAAGGGCCGGGCCATGAGGAGTGGCTACGAGGCGATGTGGAACTGGACCGCCTGCGGAACGTCGTAGCCGAGGATATCGAGCGGGCCATGCTGAGTCTGTCCGAGGAGGCCCGCGCGGCCATTCTGCTGGATCTGGAGGGGTTCACGGAGGCCGAGGTGGCGCAGGTGCTCGACTGCGCGGTGGGAACGGTGAAATCGCGGCTGGCGCGCGCGCGGGCGGCGCTCCGGGAGAAGCTCCGGGACTACGCGAGGTAGATGGGCGAATGGACTGTCGGGACGTACGAACGCAAATGCTGGATTACCAGCGGGGGCGGCTAGGGCCGGAACTCCAGGCGGGCATCCGCGCGCACCTCGCGGGGTGTCCTGCCTGCGCCGACGCGGAGGTGGCGGAGCGGGCCCTCACCGAGGTGCTGGAGCGCCGCCTGCCGCAGCACCCCGCCTCCCTGGCGTTGAAGCGGAGGCTGGCGGAGCGATGGCCCGCCCCGGCCGAGGCCAGGCCCTCGTGGTGGGTCCGGTGGGGTCGGTCCTTCGCGCCGGCGGCCGCCGTGGCCGCCGTGCTGCTCCTGGGGCTGCCGGTGTATTACGAGCTGGGGCCCGCCCGCCAGGGGAACGGGGCGGCCGGGATGGTTGCGGAGGCGGTGAACGACCACGTCCGCGTCCTCCAAAGCGAGCACCCGTTGGAGGTGGAGAGCAGCAACTTCCATCAGGTGAAGCCGTGGTTGACGGCCCGCTTGGACTTCGCGCCTGCCGTCTCGTTCCTGGGCGACCAGGAGTTCCCGCTGAGGGGCGGCGCCGTAGGGTACTTCCTGGACCGGAAGGCCGCCGTCTTCGTGTACGGCCGCCGGCTCCACACCATCTCGCTGTTCGTCTTTCGGGCCGAGGGGCTGCCCTGGCCGACGCGCGGGCTGCAGCCCATCGGCCGCGGCCAGGCAACCCTGCGGGCCGCGCGCGGGTACAACCTGGTGATGTGGCAGGCGGGAGGGCTGGGGTACGCCCTGGTGTCCGATGTGGACGCCAGGGACCTGCGCGAACTGGCCGCGAAGCTCGCCGGATAAGGAGGAACCGCCATCGTGCGCCGCCGGCTTCCGCCCGGCGCCAGGGGCGCCAGGAAAGGACCTGAGGGGTCCTAGAGGCCGAGGGCTTGGCGGAGTCGTGTATCGACGGCGCGAAGGTCTGTCGAGGGGATGCGGCCCGGGCGGTAGAGCACTCGAGAAGCTGCCACAGTGGCGAGTTGGATGCGGACGGTGGAGGGCGCAACGAGGCGGGCTTGCTTCCACCCGGCGATCGGGTAGTCCAATGCACTTCGAGGAGAGTGCGTGGTGATGGCAGCCACGATGAGGTCGCCGGTACGGTTGTATGGCCCTGCGCTGATTACCAGAGCTGGACGCACTTTGGCGGTAGCCCTATCCCGGAAGGGAAAGGGCACCAGGACCACGTCACCTCTTGCGAATACCATAGAGTTCCCGCCACCGGTCGTATACCGCGTCCTCAGGGTTATCCCAAGTCCTGGCAAATGCCTCGTCCGATAGGGCCGAGACCGATGCAGCTCTGTTGATCGCTGGCCTTCCCTTCCGAGGCCGCCTGGAAGTCACGTCTCCTCCCGCGACCGCCGCTCTTGCAATACGCACGGTGCCGGCGATCTTCCGTGACGCCACGATGCCACGGGCAATCCAGCGGCGGACCGTACGCTCGCTGACCCGCAGGGTCGCCGCTGTCTCCTCGATCGTCAAGTACGGTTTTGGCATCTTGCGCTTCATGGGCAGGCCACGGTAGAAAAAATGTCCGCCGTTGTCAAGGGCAAAGGGGAAACTGAAATGGGGTGGAAGAGGCAGGTGAGGTGTATAGGACGCGGAGTTTCAACCGCCAAGACGCCAAGGGGGCCAAGCGGCCGGGCGAGGTTTATCCGGCTCGGCCTTGGCGATCTTGGCGTCTTGGCGGTTGCAGGTTTTGCCCGGGCGCCGGCTACGACAGGCGGCCGCGGAGCAGGAGCGATTCCACCTCTTTGCTGATGCCCTCCGCCCAGGCGCGCACCTCGTCCGGGGTGAGGATGGCAAGGGGGTGCAGGCCGATGCTGAACGGATACTTGGGAAGGCCCAGGGCCTGCGCCGAGGCGTGGCCCGTCTCCGTGAAGGCCGAGGTGCAGATCACCGCCGCTGGGATGCCCTGCCGTTCGAACGTGATGCCGTCGGACACACTGCCCGATGAGCAGGACCCTCAGTCACCCACCCCGGTGACCACCAGGTCGCACTTGGCAACCATCTCGCCGGCGATCTCGGGGCCCACGGGCAGGGTGTTAGGCTTGTGCCACATGCCCACCACCTTCACGCCGGCCCGCTCGGCCAGCATGGCTCCCACGGCCTCCAGGACCTTGTCCGAGTTCCGCTTGCTGTTCCCCAACAGTCCCACGCGCTTCCCGGCCAGCGGGCCGCGCGGCGCCAGCCCGCCCGTGGGCCTCGGCGACGCGATCGTGGGATCGTAGATCCGCATTCCCCCGTTTCCTTTCGCCATCGCTCCCTCCTTTTCCCTCTTGTCGATCTTGACCTCTTAGCGGTTCATGTCTTGGCGGTTCAACCTCCTTTTCCCTCTTGGCGTCCTTGGCGGTTCATATCTTGGTGGTTCAATAGGACTGCCCGCCTCACTCCACCGGCACCGTCACGGCGCGGCACGCGTTGTAGCTGGTGAAGCCCGGGATCCAGGCCGAGAACCGCCCCCCCACGCTCCCCGCGGCCACCACCAGAATGGAATCGGGGGTACGCGCGAAGGAAATCATTTTCTCCTCGTCACCCGGCTCCACCGGTCCGGGCTTCTGGTTGCCCCGCTTCAGGTCGGCCACGGAGCGGCGGGCGTGGTTGAACAGATACCCCCGGATGGCCTTCTTGTCCCAGCCGTCCTTGGCGATGGTGTCCCGGTGCTCGGGGCACAGCAGCAGGACGCATTCGCCCTGCCCCACGCAGTTGCCGGTGCCCAGGGCCCGCATGCTGTCCGCCGCGGTGCCCAGGATGCCCTCGGCCGTGCGGCTCAGGTGGTCGCTGAACTGGTGCACGCCCCACCCGGCGAACACGGTGACCGCGCTCGAGCCCTTGGGCTGGCCGCGCTCCTCGTGCAGCGGCGCCCAAGGCGAGTTGGTCTCGTCTTCCGCAAGGCAGCAGGTGTAGCGCCCCGGCGTGCCCAGCGTGCCCCTGTCCAGCAGGCCCGGACGCATGCCGCAGGCGTTCTGGATCGCGAGGCGCACGGCGCGGCCGATGGTGGCGTTGGCCCGATGGCCGGGTCCCAGGACGTTGTGCCGCGCGTTGATCCCTGCCCGCCGCGCGGCCGGCCCGTTCACGATGACCACGGTGGCGGCGCTCTGCGTGCTTGCCGCCGCGCCCAGAATGCCGAACTGCGGGTCCAGCGCGCCGCGCACGGCGGCCAGGACGATGGGGAAGTGTGCCGGCAGGCACCCGGCCATGACGGCGTTGATGGCCACCTTCTCCGCCGTGATGCGCTGCCCCCGGAGTTCGCCGATCACGTGGTCGGGCTCCACCTTTGCCCCGCGGAGCATGGCCCGGATGGCCGGCTCGGTGGGGGGGATCACGGGGAGCCCGTCCGTCCACCCGCGTCTGTAGCAGGCTTCGATGGCCGCCAGGGCGTCCGGCACCACCAGGAATCGGGAGGACAAACCGTTTCCGTTGCCGGAGTCCCGGGCCGGAGCCCGGCGGGCCGGCGGCCTGCGCGCGGCTCTCTTCGCTGTTCGTGACATGTTCATCTCCTTGCGGGCGCCCAACAATCAGTCATGAGCAATGAGGAATGAGCAATGAGTCGAACCCGTGTTCAAAGGGCCCGGAGGACTCAGGCGCTCCTCATGCGTTTTTGACTCGTTGCTCATTGCTCGTTGCTTTGAACTTCGTGAGCTAGTCGGACACGACCTTGTCGGCGGCCACCACCTTCTCGGCGAAGATCTTGGGGGTGACGAACTGGGCGTTCTTCCCCTGCAGGTCCGCCTCGGCGACCCCACGGGCCATCCCGCACTTGCCTCAGACGTAGATGGGGACGCGGTGTTCGATGACCCTGGCGAGCAGCTCCTTGAGCGGCGGCATGGCCACCGGGAAGACGGCGGCGGCGATGCTATCCTTCATCAGGTAGGTCGCCTCGCCGGCCAGGAAGATCTCGGGCTGGTGGCCGGCGTCCACGGCGCCGAGGGCGTGGTTGAACACCAGTCCCGCGCGGGTGGGGTCGTTCGACCCCGAGGAGCCATAGTACAGGATCTTCGCCATGGAAGTCCCCCCTCGGTGCGTGGCCCGCCGGCGCGGGCGGGCGAAACGTGCTACCTATCCTTGCACGACCCCGGGGCGGATGCAAGAACAACCGGGATCGCGGTCAATACCGGCGGCTCACCACCTCCACGCGCCCCTCATGGCCCACCAGGAGGTTCAGGATCCCGCTGACGATACTGATGACGATGGACCCGAACACGGCGGGCCAGAATCCCGCCACGTGGAAGCCGGGGACCAGGGTCGCCGTCAGGGCCAACAGCAGGGCGTTCACCACGAAGATGAAGAGCCCCATGGTGAGGATGATGAAGGGGCAGGTGAGAAAGAGGAGCAGGGGACGAACGACGGCGTTCAGGAGGCCCAGCACGACGGCCGCGCCCAGCGCGGGCAGCCAGCCATCCACGGCGATGCCCGGGACCAGGTGGGCCGTGGCCAGCACGGCCAGCATGGTGAGCAGCGACCGGAGCAGAAATCCACGCATGCCGTCTCCTCGCGGTTCGGTGACCCACCATTCTGGCACAGGCTGCTCAAAAAGGTCCAGATGCAAGGCGGCGCGCGATGCGCCGAGTGAGGCGTACTGGGATGTACGCCGCAGCGAGCGCGCGAGCGCGCCAACGCCGCAGATGGGCCTTTTTCAGCAGCCTGTCACAAGAAGCGGGCGGCCCGCAAGCGATTCATCTGATTCGTCCCGTCCGAATGCAGGAACGAGAGGGCGTCGCGTACGTGCTTCTCCATGGGCAGATCGCGCATGAAGCCGTAGCCGCCGAAGATCTCCATGGCGGCGATGGAGGCGCGCACGGCCATCTCGGACGCGACCACCTTTCCCATCAGGGCCAGTTGGGTGGCATCCGGGGCGTCCGTGTCGATGGCCCAGGCCGAGCGCCACACCAGGCTCCGGGCGGCCTCGATCTGCCCGTACGTGTCCGCCAGCATGTTGGCGATGGTCTGGTGCTCGCGCAGGCGCCGCCCGCCCTGCACGCGCGTTCCGGCGTGGGCCAGGGCGGCCCCGTAGGCCGCCCGGGCCACGCCCACGGCGATGGCCGCCGGGATGGTGACGCCGCCGCGGAGGAACCGGGTGAACAGGCCGTGGCCCCGGCCCTCCGCCCCCAGGCGGTTCGCGGCCGGGACGAGCGCGCTTTCGAAGATCAGCTCGCCGTTGCGCTGGAGCCGCCGCCCCATCTTGTCATGCTCGCGCCCCACACGGAAGCCCGAAGTATCGGCCGGGACCAGGAAGGCGGTCACCCCCTCGCGCAGCCCCTTGGACGGGTCCGTGCGCGCCAGCACGTAGTAGAGCTTGGCCGCGCCGGCGTTGGTGATGAAGTGTTTCATGCCGTTCAAGACGTAATGGTCGCCCCGGGGGGTGGCGGCCAGCCGCAGGCCGACGTCCGTCCCCTCGTAGGGCAGGACGGCGTCGGACCCCATGTCGGGCTCGGTGGCCCCGATGGAGAGGAGGTAGAGGGGATCGTCACGGAGGGCGGGGAAGAAGCGGTCCCGCTGCTCCTCTGTGCCGGCGTCTGCCAGCAGGCGCGAGAGGCGGCACGTCTGGATGAGGGACATGGCCACGCCGGGGTCGCCCTGGGCCAGCTCCTCGGCCACCACCACCAGCGTGAGCATGTCCCGGATCCCGGGGCCGCCGTAGGCCGTCGGTACGCACAGGGTGCGCAGACCCAGCTCCGACCCTCGCCGGATCAGGTCCTCGGGGAAGCAGGCGCGGTGGTCCGGCACGTGGTCCCGCTCCAGGGCCACCGGCCGCACCTCCCGCTCGGCGAACTCCCGCGCCAGCGTCTGCAGCGCCTGCTGCTCCTCCGTCAATGTGAAATCCATCGAGCTACCCCAAGACTGGGAAACTTAATTCGCGCGAGGCGATCGAACTTCGCGGCAACGTCAGCACCCTTCCGGTGCCATGGAATGCATCAAACGATAGATCGAGGCGATCGTGCGGGCCAGGGAGGACTTCATCGGACCGTGGCCGTGCCTGTGCGCCGGGCGGTCGGGCGTCGGGCGGGGCCACGAGCCGATCTGGGAAAGGCAATCTCCTCCCGTACTACCTGCCGGACGGCGTCGAGCACGGAACGCTGCTGGATGTGCGCGAGCAGGGCGTCGTTGATCAGCGTTTGATAGCTCCCGCCGCCCGCCCTGTCAACTGCCGAGCGAAAGTAATCGAGGATAGCGTTGTCGAGGCGGATGGAGATCTTAGTTTTTCCGGGTTCCGGTTTAACCACCGCACCCCGCGTGGCACGGGAAAAGTCAATATCGCGATAGGGCTCAGCGGCGACCTTTTTCATACTGCTCCCTCTGTCGCTTGTTCGCCTTCCAGGCGGAGATGAGGCGAATGACGTCCGGCCCGCGGTACGTGTAAACCACCACCAGGAGGTTTCCGAAACTGCTGAGGCCCAGAGTGACGAAGCGCTGCTCGCCTTGCGCGTCCGGGTCTTCCCGGGTCAGTGCGAAGTCGTCCTCGAGCACGGTCGCAGCCTCGGCAAAGCTGACGCCATGAACGCGGAGATTGGCTCTTGCCTTCGCCGGATCCCAGGCGAATCGCACGGTGCTAGTGTATAGACAAATGTCCGCCGCGTCAAGGACGGGCAGGGGACCGTGGCCTCAGTTCGGGCGCCGGATGGGGCTACGGGCAAGTCAGGCGCAGGGCCGCTTCTTTCGCAGACTCAACCTGGTGTAGCCGATGGGCTTCGGGTCGGACCGTCGGCCCCCTAGGGGTTTCGCCTGTATTGCGCCGGGACTACTGGCTTCGTACCTTGTATTTGGCCCCGAGCGCCTCTTCCCACCGCAGGTAGTTGATCATGTCGTGGGAGGGGCGTTCGGGGCCGGCGGGGACCACGTCTTCGGGCGGGGTCATCACACCCGTCAGGCCCTGCTCCACGGGGAGGCCGGCTCCGCGCCAGGCGGCCATGCCCCCTTGGAGGAACGCCACGTCGGCGTAGCCCAGGTCGCGGAGTGTTGCGGCAGCCAGCGGGGCGCTGCGGCCATCGCTGTCTGTGGCCACCATCGGATTCGAGAGGTCCGGCGCCAGCGAGCCGATCTCCAATTCCAGCCAGCCCCGCGAGAGCCAGCGGGCGCCGGGCACGTGGCCGCCGGCAAACTCCCTGCTGGTGCCCACGAAGATGACCGCTGGTCGCTTCCCGTGGAGTGCGGCCTCCAGTTCCCGCGGCGAGAGCATGTGCGCGCTGCGCATCGCCTCGCGCAGGCCGTAGGGCATGGGCTCGGATGCCCCCTGCTCCAAAGGAAGGCCGGCAGTCTTCCAGGCGGTGGTCCCGCCGATCGCGGCATAAACGTTCGAGAATCCCATCTGGCGGTACCAGGAGGCGGTGATGGTGGATCGCACGGTGCCGTCGCAACAGAAGACGATGGTGGCGTTGCGCACGGCCACCACGTCGTCCGCCCGCTGCACCGCCTGGCCGCCCGGGACCCACCAGAAGCCCGGGATGTGGCCCGCCGCGTACTCCTGCTCCGTGCGCACGTCCACCAGGTACACGCATTCGTCTGGCGCGCGTGCCATCGTCGCCTGCAGGGCCTCCACGGCCAGGTACCGCACACCATCCTCGCCGGCGAGGTGTGTGGCGAAGGCCGTAGCGGCCGCCAGGCCTTCCGGGCTCGGCTCGGGCAGATCGAGGCGGCGCGCCCCTTTCTCGAGAGGGAGGCCGGCCAGCACCCAACCGGAGGTGCCGTTCCGGAGGCTCGCGACGTTGGGGAGGCCCATGCGCTGGAGGATCCGGGCGCCGATGATGCTCCGCGTCCGCCCGGCACAGTTGACCACTACGGCGGCATCGGGATGGTGCTTCACGATATCCGTGATACGCAGCGCCAGCTCGCCACCCGGCACGTTGCGGCCGCCGGGGATGCAGGCCCGGCCGTACTCCTCAGGGGTGCGCGTGTCCAGGATGACCACAGGCCGCCCGCCCTGGAGGCGGCGGTGCAGCTCCAGGGCATCGATGGTGGGCACGTGGTGCTGGACCTCGATGCGCTCGCCGAAGTCCTTGCTGGGCACGTTCATGCCCCACTCGGTGGGAAGGCCCCGGCTGGCCCAGGCGTTCACCCCGCCCTCCAGCACGGCCACGCGCGCGTAGCCCATCCGCTCCATGGTGCTGGCGGCCAGCCAGGCCCTGTTGCCATCGTCGTCGCAGGCAACGATCTGGGCGGCCGGGCAGGGGACGAGCCGCATCAGGCGGAACTCGATCAGGCGGCGCGGCAGCGAGCCGGCGCCGGGGATGTGGGCGGCGTTGTACTCGGCGTGCTCCCGCACGTCCAGCAGCGCCAGGGTCGATCCCCGGTCCAGCAGGTACCGGAGCGTATCAGGGATGATCGAGGAGGGCACGTGCGATTTGCCGTTCGTCGTCAGGCGTCCGCCGAACACGGCGCGCAACGGCCGGCCGTCGACGGTCAGCCGTCAGCCGTCGGCGGTCGGCGCCCGATCAGCAGTTATCGAACTTGTCGCTCTTGAAGGGCGTGACCACGCAGGTTTCTGGGTCGTACATGTAGCGCGGCAGGCCGACGAGGTCTTTCCCGTACACGTGGATCTCCACAGTGGGGCGGTCGCTGAAATTGTCCAGCCGATGGATCTCGTCAACCTGGGGGACCAGCGGCGAGATCTCGCCGGGCCTGAGGAGCATGGTGCGGTCCTTTTCGATCCTCGCGTAGCCCGGGCGGCTGCGATCGTCCACGCGGCGGTAGCGTGTCTCCTGGATGGCGTTGCCCATGATCCCGATGAGCCCCCAGGTCTGGTGATCGTGCGGCTTGATGTAATCCCCGGGGCCCCACACGACGGAGCTGATGAAGAGCCCCTGGCAGCGGTAGAGGGCGTAACTGCCGTGGTTCGGGCGCTGGCCCCGGCCCACGGGGCGCCTGAACTCCTCGGGGAGCGCGTCCGGGTTGCGGATGAAGCGCTCCAGATATGCCGCGCCCCGCTCGAAGAGCTTGGCCTGGTCCGGCTCGCTCTTGACCAGCTCCTCAAAGTCGGCCGCGAACT
>Ga0187766_10000356_pt1 | contig 25190 bp, 22 predicted proteins | sample 0216_QUI02_MP05__4_FD_132971 | JGI IMG/M metagenome (GOLD analysis project Ga0187766, IMG submission 132971) | Tropical peat soil microbial communities from peatlands in Department of Meta, Colombia - 0216_QUI02_MP05_20_MG | ecosystem: Environmental > Terrestrial > Soil > Wetlands > Peat ... | reverse complement strand
GTTGGATGAGCACTTCGACCTGATTTACCGCAAAACTGCGTGCCTGTTCTCGGTGTGCATGCGCCTGGGCGCGATCCTGAGTGGTGCGGATGCAGAACAAGAACAGAACCTGGCCCAGTACGGACGAGATTTGGGAATGGCATTTCAGATTGTGGATGACGTGCTCGACCTTACCGCTTCGGAGGAGGTTTTAGGCAAGCCAGTCGCCAGCGATTTACGCGAGGGCAAAGTCACAATGTCGGTAATTCACGCGTTGGAGCGATGTTCGCAACGTGAGCGTCAAATGATCAGCACGGTTATCGGCGACCGCGCTTTTAACGGCGTCACGCACGGCGACATCCTGGGAATTCTCCATCGCTATGGTTCGATCGACGCAGCTCATGAGAAGGCCACTCAGTACGCGCTGCTGGCGCGCAATGCCATCTGTGGTTTTCCAAAAGGCGAAGCTAAACGCGCACTGCTCTGGGCGCCCGAGTTTGTGGTGGCCCGCGAGAAGTAGAAATTATATTTGGGGGAGTTTCGTCGTAGCGGTGGGGGAGTTCCTTCGGACGTGAACAGTTTCCTCTCACTACTTGCGCATCACGGCTACACACTGATTTTTCTAGTGGTCCTGGCGGAAGCGATAGGTTTACCAATGCCGGCGGCCCTGGCCTTGGTCGGCGCTGGTGCAGCAGTTGCTTCCGGCACACTTCGGGCGCCCGGCGTGCTGGGCCTGGCCTTCCTTGGTTTGCTCGTTGGAGATACTTCGTTATTTGTCCTGGGTCGTTACATGGGCTGGGCCCTGCTAGGAGTTCTCTGCCGGGTATCGATCAATCCGGAGACTTGCATATTGCGGTCCGCAGAATCGTTCTATAAACGCGGGAAAATCACAATTCTGATCGCGAAGTTCATCCCCGGCATAAACACCATGTCTGCGCCCCTGGCGGGAAGCATGAAAATGCGCTACTGGCAATTCTTGCGGCTCGATTCCGCTGGCGCGCTGCTCTACATCCTCGCCTATGGTAGTCTCGGTTTCCTGTTTCGCGATTTTCTGGCGCGAATCACAATCGGCTTTCAGACCGCAGCGCATGTACTCTCCGAAACCTTATTCGCTGCTGCGGTTGTTTACATCGCTTATCGCATTTGGCTGTATAAGAAAAACAAAATTTACGGCGTGGTGCCGAGGATTCAGGTCCAGGAGTTGGCCCGCAAACTGCGAAGCGAGGACAGCAATGTATTGCTCGTCGACGTCCGCAGTCACGGCTACTACGATTCCGGCGCAGAGCGCATTAAAGGATCAGTGCGGCTGGAACCCAACAATCTCGCTGAGGAACTCAAGAATTGGAGTACAGACAAAGACATCTATCTTTATTGCACTTGAGCGCGCGAAGCCACCAGCGCCCGTGTGGCGCTGCAACTGCGCCAGCGGGGTTTTAATGCTTTTGTCATCGAAGGTGGTCTGGCGGCCTGGCGAAAAGCTGGCCAACCGGTCGAACCCGTCCCGCGCGACGATCTAGTCAAGCTGCCGACGTTTGCCTGATTCCGTCCATCAGCGGGGCATACTTGACCGTATACTTCGATCGATGCCTTCGAATAAAGAAATCGAGATCAAATTTCGCATAGCCGATTTACGCAGGCTCAACCTTCAGTTGCGTCGAGCGGGATTTCGCCTCTTCACAAAACGTACCCATGAGATGAACACCCTGTACGACCTGCCCGGGTTTCCCCTGCGGAAGCGAGGCGAACTTTTTCGCTTGCGTAAGTACGGATCAGGATGGGTGCTGACTCACAAAGCCAAAGGCAAAGCCGGACGTCACAAGACACGAATCGAACTTGAAACGAGGGTCGACGACGGAAAGAAAATGGCATTGATCCTGGACGCGCTGGGTTTTGTTCCCACTTTTCGTTACGAGAAGTTCCGGGCAGAATGGCGTGATCCACAAGGGCACGTAGTTGTAGATGAAACGCCGATCGGCAACTTTGGTGAAATCGAAGGTCCATCGCGCTGGATTGACCGCACCGCCGGTCTTCTGGGCATTCGACAGCAAGACTACATCACTGACACGTACGTTAACCTCTTCTTCAACTGGAAGAAGGCCGCTCACAGCACTGCGAAGGATATGACTTTTGCTTGCATTCGCGGCTCCGGCCGAAACCTCACGAGGAACTAGTTTGGGAGGCGAAGGTGTCGCAAGCGGCCGATAGCCGGGGCGGCAATCAATGCGATTCCCGGCACGTCCTGACGCCGTTCTCTCGGCTGGACAAGCCGTGGGCCAGGCACGCCGCCATTGCCAGGAGAGCCCTCTCCGGTCGCCACGGCCGCTGCCTGCAGGAAAGACTGAGCCCAACGCTGCACGTTGTGCTCCTTCACGATATGGCGCAGGAGACGCATCCGCGTGCTTCTTTCTTCCTGCGACGTCAACGAAGCATCCCGAAGAGCCTGGGCTACACCTGCAATGTCATTGGGATTTACGAGCATTGCTCCGTGCCGCAATTCGTCGCTGGCGCCCGCGAATTCGCTGATGATCACCACCCCGCGCTCATCGACCTGTGCGGCGCAGAATTCTTTCGCCACCAGATTCATGCCATCTTTCAGGGGTGTGATCAAGGCAATGTCCGCTGCCCGGTAATACGCGATCAATTCATCTCGGGTTATTTGGCGATGCATGTAATGAACAGGTACCCACCCTCGCTCGGTAAACTCTCCATTGATCTGACTGACGAGCAGTTCGATATCCCGCCGCAGTTCTTTGTACCTGGGGATGTCCTCCCGGCTCGGCACTACAACCTGCGCCAAGGTAATTTGCCGATGCATGTCGGGAAATCGCCGCAGCACGTGCTGAAATGCCTTCAGTCGCTCGGGAATTCCTTTTGTATAGTCCAGGCGATCGACACCTAACACCAGAATGTTGTTATGAAATTCCTGCCGGACTGCGGCCGCCCGGGCAGCCATTTCCGGGCGCGCCGCCCGGTGCGCGAACTCCTCATAATCAATGCTGATGGGAAATGTCCCGAGGATCGTCTGACGTCCCCGGAAGCTGACCCGCACATGGGGACCCAGTTGCTCAACGGCCGCGTCAGGAAACAAATGCCTGAGGCAATAGAGGAAATTGTTTCGGTACCGCTCGGTTTGAAAGCCAACGACGTCAAACTCGAGCAGACACTTCAGAATCGAATCGCGCCACGGCAGTTGCTCAAAGATATCGGGAGAAGGAAATGGAATGTGCAGGAAAAAACCGGTGCTTGTCTGCTTCCCGAGTTGCCGCAAATTACATCCGACAAGCATCAGATGGTAATCGTGTACCCAGATAAAATCACCGTCTTGAGCCGTGTCTGCGACGGCCGCCGCGAACTTACGATTCACTTTCTGGTACACATCCCAGTAATCGGGGTCGAAGTTGCATCGAGTAGGCATATCGTGAAACAAGGGCCAGATAATTTCATTGGTAAATCCGGCGTAGAACTTGTCGATTTCGTCGCTGCTCAGGGTGATGCCCTGCAGCTCATACGAACGTCGCCGAGACGCGCGGGCGAGCAAGTCCTTAACCGGCAGATCTTCGGCCGTTCCTGCCCATCCAATCCAGATGCCCTGCCGATCCTGCCACACACTCTCGAGCGCTGTTGCCAGGCCTCCCGAACTGCGCTCCACGCGCATTCCAGCAGCAGCCTGCTTAATTGAAACCGGCAGCCGATTCGAAACGTTGATAAGGCGTCTTCTTGTAAGCATTCAGGCTCCCTGTTCCGTGGCAGTAATCCACTGGCGTAAGAACTCAATGAGTTCATCAGGCGGTCGCAGCTGGATGTCAGCCAAGGTAGGTCTAAATTGTTCTCGCACCAGCACGGTAAGACCTTTGCCTTGCAACACGCGAAATGCGTCCTCGTCCGTGCGGTCGTCGCCTAGATACGCAATCGCCGCATCCGGGTTGCTTTCCCTTAGGATGGCGGTAACCGCCGTCCCTTTGTCTGCGCCTCGTACGCGGATCTCAAGACCGCCATCAAAATTAAGCAACTCCAATGTGCACTGGTGCGCCAAGTCGCGCCAAAGATGTCGAAACCTTCTACGTATTTCTTCGGCTTCTGCGTTGGCCAGCCCCCTCCAGTGCAGCGCGACCCCGCTCGTCTTAATTTCCAGTCGCTCTTCCAGGCCTTGTTCACGAACAGACTCCGCGGCCTTCCGAAGCCCGGTTTCCTGCTCTCCTGAAAGCGGCGCCGAACAATAACTGCCATCGCGCAGCAAGCGTTCCATGCCATGGCTGCCCCAGATTTCGGGGCGAGGATCCATTCCGCATAGCGCAAGCAATTCCCGGGCTGGACGGCCGCTAACCAGAACTACTCGGGTGCCGTTCCCATTGATCCGTCCCAGTAGTTTTGGAACTTCTGGATAGGGGACAGCGCGATCACGTTCGACTTGAAACGGCGCCAGCGTTCCGTCGTAGTCAAGCAGGAGAACACGGGTTGACGCCGAGCGAAGCTGCCCAAAGAAGGCCGTGCGGCGATCCGCGTATGTCAGGGCTCCCATCAGTACCTCTAGATGAGCTATTTGCCAAGAACTTTGTATGCAAATGCAAAGTGGCTGGCCACTACTTTGCGGTGCCGGAACCTAACACAGCGAGGGTAAGTCAAAACATTATAGCAGCGTGACCTTTTCCAGAAATACTCGGAAGTGCACGCTGCCCTGCCAGCGGTTAGAAAACCAGCTGAGGACGCAATCATGAGCACTGGCTTACGTCCACCGGAACAACTTAAGTGCCAGCGCAAAGGAAATTCCGCCCCACACCGCCAGCACAACGATTCGACCGCTCTGGGCGGCCAGAGACGCTCCCTCCAGTATAGTAGCGCGCAACGCATCGTTGAGCGCTGTCAGCGGAAGCGCCTTAATGAATGGATGGATAATCGCGGGAAAGCGCTCGTAGGAGAAGAACACGCCGGAGAAAATCCACATCGGCATCATCACAACATTAATCAGCCCGCTAACGCTTTCTATCTTTTGCGCGCGGCTGGCCGTAAGCAACCCGACACCAGCAAACCCGAGAGCTCCTATGGCTCCTATCAGCAGAATCCCGAGCACAGACCCGAGCACCCGCATGTGAAACACCAGCACCCCAAATCCCAGTAACAACCCGACCTCGATGATCATCAGCAGCAATCGGCTGCTGGCCAACGCAAGCAGAAAATCGCTGCGCCGCATAGGAGTCGCCACAAAACGCTTGAGCAGCTTGCGCTGCCTCATATCCACGATCGCAAAGCCGATCCCCCACATGGCGGCATTCATCACGTTCATTCCAATCAGCCCCGGAATGAGGAAATCGATATAACGCGACCCTGGCTCGCTGGATATGACGCTTGATGTTGACAGCGGATTCCGGCGCCCAGCCGCAGTTTGGAGAGTATCGTCCACTTCCGCTTTTGAGAGCACGCTCTCGGGCCGCGCCGGATCGAACACGTACTTTAAGGTATCGGCAGGACCAACCTCGATCACCAGATCGTACTTTCCCAGGCGGAAACCTTTCAACGCCTGCGCCTGATCGATCACGTCCACATGAATTGATGACATGCGCCCGGAGTGTTGAATAAGATCCAGCGCTCGCTGAGCTCCCGGACCGTTCACGATTGCGATCGCGGTTGTGTCTGCCGGCTTGTTGCGGAATGCGATGCCGAGTCCCAGCGCCAGGAGCAGCGGGAAGACGAACACCCAGAAGACCACCTCTGGCTCGCGCCTGAGTTCCTTCATGCGTGCACTCAGCAGATGCGTGAACCCCGACCAGCGACCGTTGGACAGTCCAGTAGCTGAAAGTGGGGATCGCGACAACGCCGGTGATTGCTGTACGGTGCTCATTAGTCTTCCCTTAAGTGCCGACCGGTCAAGCGGACGAAAACGTCCTCGAGGCTCGCTTGGCGAGTGGTCAGATGCTCAAGCTCGGATCCTTGCTCTTCCACCGCTTCCAGCAACGCGGGAATGGTTAAATGCGGCTCACGAACCGTTAGGCAAACAAGTCCATCGTCCTGCCGAACACTTTCCACCCCCGGCAGCCCACGCCAGCGCTCCGCTGCCGCCCCGTTATGGTGGCCACTAGCCTCGAATTCAACCACATGATGACCGCCAAGCCGGGCGATCAAATCAGCTGGACTGCCTTCCGCGATGATCTGTCCATGATCGACAATGGCAAGGCGGTCGCACAGCCGTTCCGCCTCATCCATGTAGTGGGTGGTCAACAGGACGGTCCCGCCGTGCTGCTGAAAACCGCGAATGATGTCCCATAACTGGCGACGGCTTTGCGGATCAAGGCCAGTCGTTGGCTCGTCCAGAAAAAGAATTCTTGGATTTCCGACAAGCGCGGTTGCGACTGCCAGGCGTTGGCGCTGCCCACCGGAAAGTTTGCCCACCCATGCATCGGCTTTCTCGCGGAGCTGCAACTGATCGAGCACCTGGTCCGACGAGCGCGGCTCGCGATAAAAGCTGGCAAACAATTCTATGGTCTCGCGCACCGATAGCTTCTCGGAGAGCCGGGTCTCTTGCAATGAAATCCCCAGCCACTCGCGCAATTCGCGCGGATGTTCCTGCCAGCTATGCCCCAGGATGGTGACCTGTCCCGACGTCGGTTCGAGCAAACCTTCAAGGATTTCAATTGTAGTGGTCTTCCCTGCCCCATTGGGCCCGAGCAGCCCGAAGCACTCCCCACTTTCGATCTGGAGGTTGAGGCCGCGCACCGCTTCGACCTTTCCATCATAGGTTTTTCGCAGATCGCGGCATTCTACGGCGACGGACATTGGCAAATTCTAACTGAATGCGGCGGTTCTCGGTTGCGTAGTGAATGGAAAACGACGTCCGCGACTCGTATAGAATGATGACTATCCCGGTGGGGTTGAGAACCTTCGTATGCACGGCCAACGACAGGGCTTCACCTGCGCATACCCCCGCAAACGTCCGTGCGTCGCTAAGCGCTTTTCCAGTTCACCGTGGGCCGCTCAATAGAAAGGACCGCTCCATGCTTAGGAGAATTCCTGCTCTTCTTCTCTGTGTTCCTGGACTTCTAACCCTCGCATCTGCCCAAAGTGTTCGCCACTTTACATTTCATTATGCGTTTACAGTTAAAAATCTTTCGCCCGGAGAGCGAGTCCGAGTCTGGATGCCTGTCCCACAAACCGACGCATTTCAGGAGGTGAAGTTGATCTCAGCGAAAGGAGACCTTCCGCTGAAGAAGACTCACGAGTCGGAATACGGCAACGAGATGTACTACGCCGAGATTTCTAAGGACCAGCAGCCAGAATTGCACTTCGAGATTGTTTACGATGTGGTTCGACACGAACATCTCACCCTGGGAGTTTATTCGCCTCACCTCGAACCGGTGGCTTTGAGTTCTAAAGAGCAGAAACGGTATCTTGCCCCTGACGCGCTGGTTCCGGTCACTGGTTTGCCGGCAGAGTTGGCTGTCAAAGTTACTGCAGGCCAAACATCAACATTGGACAAAGCTCAGGCCATCTACGACTACGTTTTTTCAACTATGCGCTACGACAAAACAGGCACAGGCTGGGGCCGTGGCGACGTGCTCTACGCGTGCGATGCCAAGAAAGGAAACTGCACGGACTTTCACTCTCTATTTATCGCAATGGCTCGATCCCAAGGCATTCCCGCGCGCTTCGAGATCGGATTTCCGCTTCCGTCCGATAAGAACTCGGTTGAAATTCCTGGCTACCATTGCTGGGCAGAATTCTTCGATCCACAACACGGATGGATACCCGTCGACATCTCCGAGGCCTGGAAGCATCCCGAGAAAAAGGCCTACTTCTTCGGCGCCCACGATGACAATCGCGTGCAGTTCACACTTGGGCGCGACCTGGAACTGAATCCGAAGCAGTCGGGAAAGCCCCTGAATTATTTCATTTACCCCTACGTTGAGGTCGATGGCAAAGAGTACGCGAATGTTTCCAACGCGTTCTCATTTGCGGATGTAGGAGGAACATCAACTGCGTTGAAATAACTTCTCAATCATCGTCATCCGGTTTGTCCGTCGCGGGGAGTCGATGCACAACCGGCGGTAGGGGGGCGTCGCCCTTGCGATCACGCCACAAGATCGCGTTCAGGACGGCAGAATCGACCGCATCCGGTCTTGAGAAATCCATTGCCGCTGATTCCTTGGCGCCCTGCCCTCTTGGCGGATTCATCTGGTAAATTAAGCCATTGTCGCGATTGCTCCAATCCGCAGTAAACGGTAACTGGTTTCCTGCTCCGGAAAACATATAACTCATCATTGGCGCATACGCGTCGTTCTGGTTCATAGGCGGCAATCCGAGCAATACCTCCATTGTGTGAATTGTGCTCACGGTTGTATAGAAATGATGCTCGACAAACGGCTGATCGCCTGAACCGGGCGAATATTTACTGATCACAAACGCGATCGAGCGATGCGCATCGACGTGATCGGCGCCGTTCTGCGCGTCGTCCTCGAGAATGAAAATTGCGTTGTCGTCCCAATAACGGCTATGCGAGACCGCTTCCACCACCCGGCCAACCGCAAGATCGTTGTCGGCCACGGAAGCCGCAGGGCGCGGATGTCCGGGTGTGGTTCCGTGAGTGTGATCGTTCGGCAAATAGAGCAGCGTAAACGCCGGCAACTGTTCGCCCGTGCCGATGTCACGCGCGCGCGCAAAATCCTTGAATTCGTTCAGGAATTCATCAGCCCTGAGCTGGTCCGGATAGTCGGTGTTGAAGTCCACAAACCTGGGATCAAAATGGTCCCGCAACACCGCTTTTGTAGGCTTGTTGAATTTCATCAGTGGCAGCGGCCACGGCCACGGACTCGCGCTTCCGTGAGGCTGGCCCACGTTGGATGGCAATGATTCACCCCTGGCAACCTCGGCTTGCGGACATTTCTCCGAGAAGGCTGAAGGCGTGCCTTCTTTGAGCGCCTCTACACCTTCTGGTTTGCACCAAATCGTGGCTACAAATTCCCCATAATCGCGGTAGCTCAGCCCGTGTGCCGCAAGGTTGTCCCAGAGATATCCGGTTGCAGGGGCATCCACATCCGGCCCGTTGTGGTCCAGCGGAAATTCGTCAGCTACAGTTCCCTGAAAATCGTACGTGCGTTCTTTTCCCCGATAGTTAATTTGCCAGTTGTTTTCGTTGTAGTCGCTGGTGATTCCGGCAGTTGACCATTCGTGCCCGTCGCCAGAGACTTCGCCACTGTCATAGAAGTTATCCAGCACCCCAAATTGCAAAGCGAGCTTGTGTTCGTTGGGTGTAACATCAGCGCCATACATGGTCAGAGAAGCATCACGGTTGCCGACCTTCAAGTCGCCGAATATTTGGTCGTAGGTCCGATTTTCTTTGATGATGTAGATCACATGTTTAATCGGACTCGATCCGTTCGCGAACTGGATTCTCCCAGCTTCAGAACCGAAACGATTGTTTTCCTCCACTCGTTTGGTCAACTCCGGCAATTGCGCTTCGATTTCACGAAAATTAAATCGCGCGACTGATCCGTAGAGCAAGGTGGCAATGTAGGCGTGGGAGTGATGGCGAATCTCGTGTTCGGTCTGGCCGGGGAAATTATCGGGACCGGTGCCTTGCCCCTTCGAGGTGGCAACGATCAAATCATCGCTGGCTGTGGCCAGGGCAGTGGGATACCAATCTGTGGGAATGAAGCCGAGGGCGCTCGCATTCGCGCTTAACTGAGAAGTGTCATACACCGCAATTGCATTGATGGATGCACACGCGGCAAACAGTCGTTTGCCATCCTCCGACTGTGCCAGAGCTACGGGAAACGTTCCGTGCTGATTGACCGCTGCAGGCACGACTGTCAGAGTCCATTTTCTCAGGCCGGTCGCCGTGTCTATCACCCCGATGCTGTCGGAGTTTGCCAACGCTACATACAGCAGTTTCTCGTCTGGGCTCAGCAACAGGGCAGTTGGATGCGGCCCGGGTTTTATAGGCTCCTGAGGAGCTAGGAGGGGAATCATGCGATGCAGTTTTCCCCGCCCCAGGTCCAGCTCGGCTATGCTCGATGAATTCCATAAGCTGCACCAAGCCTGACGACCGTTGCGAGCTGCTACGCAGGTGTAAGGAAATTCTGAGGGGACAATTTGGTGCCCGCTGACATCGACACTCTTCAGGATCTTCCCACTCGATGAATCCACCAACACGAAGTTGTCCGAGTAATTGTCGGCGATCAGCAGCCTATCCGCTTGCCCATTGTCCCCGGGAATCACTGCGAGACCTGCCGGATAAGGAATAGCGGTACCGTCCGGAGTTTTGCGCAGTGCAAATGCAACGATCTTCCCTTTCGCAAGCTTCTGCGGAGGGATTTTCAGGAATCGCTCGGGCGTAACCTTGCCATCGCGGAAGTTGTACACGGCAATGCCGTTCCCCGTATCTCCAGACTTCTCCCCGGTGGGATCACTGATCGAACCCATCGACGCATAAAGATGACTTCCATCGGAGCTGAAAGCCAGGCCAATGTAGTAGCTCTGGTGCGCATCAGCCGCCAGTCGCTCGTCAGGAAAATCCGTGAGCCGATTAGTCGAGAGATCGAGTATCGCAATCGATTGGTAACCTTTATTCCGTTGCGATCCATAACCATCATTTAGAAATGCCGCGTAGTGCTTGCCGGGGCTTATCGCGACCGTCGGTGTAAAACCGTTTAGTGTGCCCAAAACTCCAGGCGATGGGCCAATCAGGAGCTTGCTGGTCGGCAGCGGAATCTCGCGCACTTCGAGGTTCTGTTGACTACGTTGAAGCGCAGTTTGTGCCAAAAGAAAACTTAAAGCCGCGAGTAGCAGGAGTGGTAAGGCCGCCAGGGCTGATCGCAACTCTCCTCCAATGAGACGGTAAGAAACTTCTAACATCGCGCTGACAAAAAAGGAAGGCGTTCCGAAGGGGGCCAGAGGCCCGAGGCGAAACTTTCTGTTGATACCGAGCATCAACTCGGACGGGGGCATTTGCATGCGGCGGTTTCTGATCTGCTTGACGGTTGTTTGTATAAGCACGTGGGCAATTCCGGCTTTAGCTCCCGGCGGTTCAACCACCCGCGTCCCCATCCTGGTTGAACTTTTTACTTCGGAAGGCTGCTCGGACTGTCCGCCAGCCGATGCATTTCTGGAAAAATTGGATCGGCAGCCCTTCCAGGTCGCCGAAATGATTGTGCTCAGCGAACACGTAGATTACTGGAACCATGACGGCTGGAAAGATCCGTATTCGTCTCATTTTTACAGCGAGCGACAGGCCGCCTACGCGCGACGTTTTTTCCTGCCCAGCGTCTACACTCCGCAGATGATTGTCGATGGAACGAGCGAATTTGTCGGGAGCAACCAAGCCGCCGCTGGTGAAGCCTTCGCCAAGGCGGCAAATACGACAAAAGTCGGCGTTCGGATGTCCTCAATCTCGATTGATTCCGCTAACAACCTGATGGCGCATATTGAAACCAACGCTCTGCCTGACAATCAGAAAGCCGATGTTTACGTCGCGATCGCCCTCAATCATGCCGACTCCCAGGTCTCGGCGGGCGAGAATGCTGGAAGAAAACTTTCACACACAGCGGTGGTACGGCTCATCTCGAAGGTTGGATCAGTCGAGAAAGGCCAGCCCTACGCACAAGAGATTCACATGAAGCTGCCCCCCGATGTCTCCCCCAGCAACTTGCGAATTGTGAGTTTTGTTCAACAGGCGCAACAAGGGAAGGTTTTTGGAGCGGCAATGCGGCCGCTCGGCTCAGAGAGTCACTGATCCAGCCGCGAATAATCTTTGCCACATTCAACTGATCGACGCGACTACACGTTAGTAACCTACCCAAAGCGGTCGGTCAGGTACATCATAGCTATTCCGGTGGTCCGTCCGGATACAAAAATGCCGCAGAAGCTATTGGAAGTACTCATGTTAGGTCGTTGTTCGCACGAATTCTCCTGGCCGCGGCGAGCCTCTGACGGCGACTATTACCAGGTTTGTCTGCTCTGCGCCGCAGAATACAAGTATGACTGGAAGACGATGCGGCGCACTGAGCGTGTCGATCGCAGTCGAGAGCCTAACCTTGAGCCCGGCAGTGCTCGACGTCGCAGCCATAGCCGCAAACCTACCTGGGTCCCGCGCGCCCGTCGACTCAGGCTTGACGCACCTTTACGCTACCGAGTTAAGAACCTGGGGAGCTGGCATGAAGGTGTGATCGACAATCTCAGCCAGTCGGGGCTGCTTTTTCACGGTTCGCAACGTTTTCCCGAGAATACCCTCATAGAGATGGTTTTTGAGATGCCCGAAGAGATCTCAGGTCAGAAGAACAGTACGGTGTTGTGCCAGGGGCGGATCACACGGGCCAAGGAACAGGGGAAAGGAAAACAGGAGTCGTCCGGCGTGCCAGTGTTGGCTGCCAGTATTCTCGACTATAAATTTCTTCACCAGCAACGTCCTTAGTGAACCGGAATTTGCGAATCGGCGCCGGATGACAGTACAGTCCTGATCAACAATTTTGGCTTTGGAAGTAAGCTTCTCTGCATCTAATTTCCCATATACTGGCATTACACCATCAGGAGCATCAGGTATGAAGGCGAGAGTCTCTCTCCACTTAAGTGCAATTCTGCTTTTGATCACCTTGACCATCACGTTGGGCTGTTCAAGAGCTCCGAATGACGCTCAGATCGCCAGCGATATCCAGTCCAGGATCAACTCAGATTCCGGACTCCAAGGCAAGCAGCTCGAGGTCCAGTCGGTCAACGGCTCGGTCACGCTGGCCGGAGTGGTGGATAACGATGCGCAACGGGATGCAGCCGCCCGATATGCCTCTTCAGAACCGGGAGTTAAGCAGGTTGTGAACAACCTGCAGATTGCGCCGCCTGCACCCGCTCAGGCTGAGCAACCGGCCCCGCCTCCGGCGGGGGAGCCTAAGCCGGCATCTAGTCGCCAGAAAAAAACTCGCAAGCGTCAGGAAGACACTGCTTCAAACTCGCAAGTAGCGGAGCAGACACCACCTCCGGCTCCAACACCGGTATCGGCACCTGTGCCCGCTGCAGCGCCTATGACTCCGCCACCGCCTCCTCCACCACAGAAGGTTACGATTCCAACGGGCACTGCTTTAGCGGTCCGACTCGTCGATCCTATTGATAGTGAGAAGAACCAAGTTGGTGACACCTTCCATGCCACCCTCAACAATCCCATCACGATCAATGGAGACACGGTGATTCCATCGGGCAGCGACGTTCAGGGCCACCTGGCCGATGTGAAGAGTGCCGGCAAATTCGCCGGTCAATCGCAAGTTATTTTGCAATTGGACAGCATCCGGTCCGGCGGCCAGACCTACAACATTCAGACGGATCAGTACAAGAAACAAGGCAGTTCACGTGGCAAAAACACCGCTGAGAAGGTTGGAGCGGGAGCAGGTATCGGAGCATTGATCGGTGCACTTGCGGGTGGCGGCAAAGGAGCAGCCATTGGGGCGGCAGCCGGCGGCGGCCTGGGCGGCGGCGTTCAAGCAGCCACCAAAGGTGAACAGATCAAATTGCCCTCGGAGACTGTCTTGAACTTTACGCTGCAAGCTCCGGTCACCGTGGTCGCAACCAGCCAGGGTCCGGACGCGGGACGTCAGAAGTTGGACGCGAACCAGCAATAGTGGTCCTGGATTTGAATGCAAGGCGCGGCACACCCGCGCCTTATTTTTTTGTCAATATCCGTAACTGATTACCCCGTTTTGTGACGTAGCTCACAGCCCCTCGGACCAAGTCCTGAATACACTTTTCCTAGCCATAATTCTCAGCAGTGCCGCAGTTATAGGAGGCAAGTATGAAGCTAGGCAAGTTGGTGAGCTTGTGTGTGGCACTCATGCTGTTCGCAGCCGCCGCGGGAGCGCAGGATCAAACTCAAAAAACCATCAAGCATGTTCCGGTTTCGGCCACTTCCCCGTCCTCGGGCGCGGAAATGTACAAAGCCTATTGTGCCGTCTGCCATGGCGCCGATGGCAAAGGCAATGGTCCAGCCGCGTCCGCTCTTAAGACACCCCCCACTGATCTGACACAATTAAGCAAGAACAACGGGGGGAAGTATCCGGACCTGAAGGTGGCGTCTACAATTCGCGGAGAAGGTAACATTGCCGCGCATGGCACCCCTGACATGCCGATGTGGGGGCACTTGTTCTGGGGCATGAGCCATGGCCACGAGGGCGAAGTCCAGCAACGAGTGGCCAATCTGACCAAATACGTCGAGTCTCTGCAAGCAAAGTGAATCTCCATCGGGACAGAGGGCGTGAGGCAACTTCACGCCTTCTTTTTGTCCACGCGGGTGGGGGTGCGCAATCGAACATGCACTTTCGTCACCTGCTTTGCCCGTCCGAAGGCACCATATAATCGATACAAACCCATAGAATCATGAGGTAAGTACGCCTCTACGGTGGATCCTGTCTTATCATTGGCGACGCTCGCGTTAGGGCTGGCATTTGGCAGCTTCCTGAACGTGTGTATCTATCGCATGCCGCGCGGCATTTCGATCATTCATCCAGGCTCGCGGTGTCCTAACTGCAATGCTTCCATCCATTTCTACGATAACGTTCCGATACTGAGCTGGATCGTTTTGCGCGGCCGCTGCCGCAGCTGCCGGAATCCGATATCGGCACGTTACATGGTGGTAGAGCTGCTCACTGGCGGCCTGTTTCTTCTTTGCTACGCCCATTTTGGATATGCGTTGGCAACCCTGAAGTGCTGCACTCTTGGGTTCCTGCTTCTGGGTTTGATTTTCACCGACGCCGAGACGCAGCTTCTTCCCGACAAACTTACCCTGCCGGGAATCGTCCTGGGCGTGGTCTTCAGTATGGTCGTGCCGGTTAATGACCTGCTCTCGCAAGTGCTCCCAGGAACAATCTTGGTGTCTGTGCCGCACGCATCCTGGCGTCTGCTTTCGTTGCTCGATTCCCTCGCCGGGGCAGCAGTCGGAGCCTCGTTCATTTACGGCGCCGGGGCGATTTACCTGCGCGCTCGCGGCGTAGAAGGCATGGGCTTTGGAGATGTCAAGTTGATGGCTATGGTAGGCGCCTTTCTCGGCATCCGCCTCACGGTTTTTACCATCTTCGCGGCTTCGATCGCGGGATCCCTATTTGGACTCGGCACGCTTCTTTCGGTGTGGATGAAGCGTACACAGCGTCGCATCTTGCGCAATCATGAGTCGGTTCAGCAAGCGCGCCGGCGTGCCTGGCAGTCTGCCTCAATCGCGCTGCGCTATCTGCCGATTCCGTTTGGCGTTTTTCTGGGGGGGATGGCGATGCTGGCCGTCTTCTTCGGAAACGGTCTTGTGCGCTGGTATTGGAGGTGGTTGTGAACCTCGGGAGCATCGTCCGGAAAAAATTCTGTGTCCGCCCAGTAAGGGCATGCGACACAAAGGATGGAGTGATTATGAATCGCGTTACGAATCTTTGGCTGGCGTCGGTAATTGTCGGAGCAATAGCCGTGGTTCCTGGTGGCGCTCAGAATACAACTACGCAGAACAACAGTACTCAAACTGTGACGCCGCAATTCACCACGACCGTCTCAGAGCCGTCGCTGGGCAGCTATGCTCGTGCCTTGAAGAACGACAAGAAAGTGCAGGCAGCCAAGAAGTTTGACAATGACAATCTGCCTCGCGAAGACAAGCTCAGTGTCGTAGGAGAAAAGGACGCGGCAAATCCACAAGCATCAGATTCGAGTTCGGCGGACAAAGCTAAACCCTCGACCCCAGCCATAACTCCAGGCGAGTCCCCAGAACAACGTCAGCAGGTTTATGACCAATGGAAGGACCGCATTGCAACCCAGCAATCTGAAGTGGACTTGCTCTCGCGGGAACTTGACGTCGAACAGCGCGAATATAAGTTGCGGGCCGCCGAGTTCTACGGTGATGCCGGCGACCGGATGCGCAATCAAGCGGCATGGGACAAGGAAGACGCCGAGTACAAGGAGAAGATCGCCGATAAGCAAAAGGCATTCGATGACGCCAAGCAGATGCTGGGTGACATGCAAGAGGAGGCCCGCAAAGCCGGCGTTCCGACCTCGGTTCGCGGAGAGGATCAACAGCCGCAACAATAAGCGCGCACAAGCACCTGAGGGCCTCTGACTCGACATCGGAGGCTTTCTTGTGTGAACCCAATTTTAGGCTCGGCTCATCGAGCGGCTGTGTGCTCTCGCAATCTCCATATCTGTTTCAAGTGATGCCGTCCGTGTACCCAATGGAATTGCCGCCATTGCTGCGCAGTTAGCGGGCCGAGAATGGGATGATCGAGGATGCGCGTGGCCTTGCCGAACCGCTCCTCACATTGCGTAATCGCTAGGTTCATTGCGGCGAGTTCCGCCTCAATCGCCTTGAGGACTTCTACCGCCTCCATACCTCTGGGGGTTGAACGTTCCGGGGCTTTTCGGCCAGGTGGCATGTACCCCAAGCCGACCACAACGGTAGTCTTGATTCGATCCTGCAAGCGGGGAGTCCGCGCCAGCGGCCTACCTTCCTGCAAACACCGCTCACAACCCTTCACGGTGCCGTGGTAGGTCAAGTAAAGGTGCTCCAGCACTTCAGCCGCGCACCACTTCCCTGGCGGATGCCACTTAAGCTGCTCTGCACTCATGCCCCGCGTCGCATCGGCGATTGCAACCTCTAACCTTCGCAGGCCGCCGCTCAAACCCTTATCCCTCAAGGTACATCCTCCACAAACCTGAGCTTAGCAAAACTCAGTCTAGTAGAATTAAGCCCGTCACTCACAGTCGCAAAATTTGTGGGTTGGAAGGTGATATGAGCAAGGCACTTGCTGCCGCGCTGGCGCTATTGTTCCTGATAAGTTGCACTTCACAGCCGACGCAACCGGCGCAGACCGAGAAGCCGCAGCCCAAAACACCCGAGTTCGAAACCGGACGCGTTGCGTTCCAGAAGATGTACATTGCCGCACGCGGCTGGCAGCGAGACGCAGAGCCGTTCCGTTTGCAGTCCGATATTACGGCGGATTCCAAGGGCAAAGATGGGAAAGCCGACGTGTGGCGAGCCTGGTTCGCTTCGCCATCGGCGACCAGCGCCAAGCCATTCGCATGGTCCGGCACGGATGCGCCCGATGCACCTTCACGCGGCATCAACCCCGGCAGCGAAGATACGTATAGCCCCAGCAACACATCAACCCAGATCTTCGACGTTGCCTTCTTAAAGGTCGATTCCGACAAAGCTTTGGAAGTAGCGCAGCAACACGGCGGCGACAAAGTAGTTGAAAAAACACCTGACACACCAATTTTTTATGTGCTCGATTGGAACCGCGTCAGCAATCAGCTCATTTGGCACGTCATTTACGGCACGACGCGGGATGATGCCACGTTGAGAGTGCAAGTAGATGCCAGCAGCGGAGATTTCCTCCGCATTGAGAAGTAGAACAACTTTCTGTGAACCAAAAAGAAACGCCGCCCGAAATGAGCGGCGTTCTCATCAAGGAAGATCAACTCGGCTAGCGGTGCCCGCCTCCCCCGTGCGAACCACCACCGCCTCCGTGAGACCCTCCGCCACCATGGGACCCGCCGCCCGAGCTGCTGTGAGAGCCTCCGCCTGAGTAGCTACCGCGACCTCCAGAAGCTCCGTACGAAGGCGCTCCATATCTTGATCCTCCATACGAGCCATATCCTCCATAGCCGCGTCCCGAATATTGGCCGTACCCGCCGTAACCGCGCGTCGAGTAGCCGCCATAGGCGCGAGTCGAATAATTGCTACTCTCCCCCCCGGAATAGGTCCGCGTCACCGGGCCCGTAGGACGTGGCACTGACCGAGCAGGTGTTGTGGATCGCCCGCTCGACGCGGAGGACGAGGAGCCGGAATTGAATCCGCCGGTCCCAGGCCGTGGCACATTGTGATTCGTCGCGATCTGCGAGGTTTCGCCTCTCGCGCCACTCGCAGATGGCGGCCGCGGGACGTTCGAGTTATCGCCAGCGATGCGGCTCGATGAATTCCCGTTGACGCTTTGTGGCGGTCGCGGCACATACCGGCCTCCAGACTCAGGTGTACGCGCAGCTCCGGCATTTGCCGTAGGGCCTCCAGCAGGAACCGCATTCCCGCGCACCACTGAAGTGTCGGAGCCGCGCATTGCTGTGTTCTCGCTGCTGCGTGGCATGATCGAGCGCGATGCAGCTGGTGCTGTAATCCGGCTGAACGTCGAGCGTGAGAACGCACCCGCTGACGGTCTTGCCGCGGTTTCGCCGGGTCGATTTCCCAACATCGCCTGCCGCGTGGGATTTGCCTCCACCCGACCCAGCGCAGAAGCATCCTTCAACTGGTTCGGGGAAACCCGAACCGAGTTTCCACGTACCGACAGACCGAGTTCCAGGCCGTCCCGGGACATGGCGGTGATCGCACCCGGCCTGCTCGCAAAGCGCGGCATGCCCACGCCATTTCTTCCATAGAGAGCAGTATTGCCACGATTACGAAAATAGTTGTTCGTAATGTTGGTGATGTTCGTAATACGCGTGTTCGTGATATTCACGTTGCGAAAATAGCCTGGTCCCGCGTGGTACCAGGGGAAGAACGGCTCGCCCCATCCCAGCGGGCACCAGCCAAAACCTCCGTGGAAGCCAACTCCAAAGCCCCAACCCCAGCCAAAGCCAAGGCCCCAGCGAGGACCACCAAACCAGGCCACCAGAGCTGGCGCATACCACGGGCGTACCCAGTACGGTCCCGGAGCCCATCCCCAATATCCACCCCACCATACCCAGCGCCCGTAGTGAAATGGCGCGAAACCCCACGGATAATAGTCGGCCCAAGTCCAGCCCCAGGGCGCTACCCAAATCCAGTGACCGTAGGTGTACGGTGCCCAATCCGGAGCAACTGAAGCAGGAACCCAGATCGCTCCGTAATCCGGAGTGTCTTTCCAGGTTCCGTACTCGTCGAGATCGTCTGCGCCAACTGTGCCGGGTGCAACGTGCCGTGCCGAGACGGACTGATCGAGCCGTTTATCGCGCGTTCTACACCATTCATCGAAACCATCGGGCGCCGGTGCGTTGTGCGTTTCGTGCGCCAGAGAGGTGCCAGTGTTGAACTGCACCTGCTCACCTTCGTGTACTCGCACCGCCTGCCCCTGCCCTGTGGCTTCACCTTCGCCCTTCATGACCGTAACCAACGTAGTATCGGCATTCGGATCCACGTCGAAGCGGTAGTCTCCAGGCTTCGAGAGTGTGAATGCCAGATTTGGCGTATCGACTTCCCAGGTTTCGCCGTCGTACAACTTGCGCAGATGCACATTGAGCGCGCCCTGGTGTAACGAGACCTGCACCACGTCATTGTTTACGTTGGTGAGGGTCAGACTGGTTTCGGAGTTGATCCTAATGTGGCCAGTTCCGAAGTCTAATTCTGCGCGCGAATTCTTGTCAGCCCAGACATTGTCGGCGATCGTAAGTGGGCGATTGGCTTCTGCCTGCACCCAGTCGTCAGTTCCGTGGGGCTGCACGGATACCTGGCCGGTCATGTAGTCCACCCGAGCCACTCGGCCAGGGGGGTCGGTTGTACCCGCAGATTCGTCCTGCGCCCACGCCGAAGAAACCAGAGAGACGGCTAGAAGTAGCAAGAAACTCATCGGAATAATGCGTTCTAAGTGTTTCATGGCCTTTCTCCCTGAACTCCGCTTGGCGCTGCGTTCTGGAGGTGTGTCCGATCGACTGGCCCCCATTGTTATCAGACTGCCAGTTGTATAAACCCCAGTGAGGGCAATGAGTTGCTCCGCTTACGATTGGTGGAGTTCAAAGCTAAGTGGTTAGATTGCAATAGGATGCGAACCTACAAGGCTGGCTCAAAGCTCTCGGGCTAACACTTCCGAGGGATATCTTAGGCTCTTCCGGGCTATTGGGAAGGTTCGGCAACGCCCGTAAACTTTGGAGTACATCTGACATTACTACCCTCGCGAATGATCCAGCGATTCGCAGTGTTTTGTGGTAAGACCGGAAAGCTCTCAAGGAAACGGTCATATGGACGATAAACGCCGCCGCAATCGAAAAAAGGCTGTACTGCCGGTTCGAGTTTCCGGCAACGATAGCACGGGTAACGCGTATTCCGATCTGGTTCACACTTTGGATATCACGGAATCGGGCGCGAGCTTGGGCGGCTTGCGGCATCCCCTTGAAGTCGGCACCTTAGTGACGCTGCAATACAAGCAGCACCGCGCCAGCTTTCGAGTGGTTTGGACGAAGGCGGTTGCGGGTCATAACGAGCATCGGGTCGGCCTGCAGGCGCTCGATCCAAAAAGTTTGTGGGGATTCGGTACGGAGTTGCGCACAGAGGCAACAGCTCAAGCGATATTGCCGGTCGTTGCACCGTCCGAAGCATAGACAGGTCGTAAAATCATTCTTTCCTTAAACATCCATGCAAAATTCTGCCTAGGGATCGTGTTGCAGACAGAATATCCGCTGGGAGTCCCTTGAATCTCAACCCTAACATGCTGCATCTTGTAGCCTTATGACGAAGATTCATATCCCTACGCCTTTGCGGCAATACGTCGGTAAACAAGCGGATGTTGCCGTCAAAGGGGGAACGGTCGCCGAGGCGCTTTCGGAACTGGTTTCGAGACACCCTGAGCTGCGCCGCCACCTCTACACGGACGATGGTAGGCTTCGCGCTTTCGTGAATGTTTATGTGAACGACGAAGACGTGCGCTACCTGCAGAAAGAAGCGACAGTGATCAAAGATAGCGATACAATCTCCATTGTGCCTTCCATCGCGGGCGGAAGGTTTGGATCATCGCTTCTATGATTCGCAATTTCCAGATCGGTAAAAGCTTCATAATGCCCTGCCGCTGTTGTTGCCAGTGTTGTTGTCCCTTCTGTTGTTAGTTCCCATCGAGAATCGAAAAAACAGAACTTCTGAGGCCCTTTATGGCGACCGTTACTCAAGCACAACCCGGAACCGCAGCTCTTAACAATGACGAGATTCTGCGTTACTCGCGTCACCTCATCATGCCGGAGGTCGGCATGGAAGGTCAGCAAAAACTGAAAGCTGCGCGGGTGCTGTGCATCGGCGCTGGTGGACTAGGCTCGCCGCTTGCCCTCTACCTCGGTGCCGCCGGCGTTGGAATGCTCGGAATTGTTGATTTCGACGTCGTGGACTACACCAATCTGCAGCGGCAGATTATTCACAGCACATCTGACGTTGGGCGTAAGAAGCTGGAATCAGCCACCGAGAAACTGAAAGCCATCAACCCATTCCTAGACGTCCGCACGTTTGAAACCAAGCTGACGAGCGAGAACGCTATCGAGTTGTTCCAGGATTTCGACATCATAGCCGATGGAACTGATAACTTTCCGACCCGCTATCTCGTGAATGATGCCTGTGTCCTGACCGGTAAACCTAATGTCTACGGGTCCATCTTCCGCTTCGAAGGTCAGGCTAGTGTGTTCGCTACCGAAGATGGGCCGTGCTATCGCTGCCTGTACCCTGAGCCACCACCGCCAGGGCTGGTTCCTTCGTGCGCCGAAGGTGGCGTGCTGGGCATCTTGCCGGGTTTGGTTGGCGTAATTCAGGCTACGGAAGTCATCAAACTTATCTTGGGCAGAGGTGAGCCGCTCATCGGCCGCTTATTGCTGGTCGATGCGTTGGGAATGAAATTCCGCGAGCTCAAGCTGCGCAAGAATCCCGACTGCCCAGTTTGCGGCACGCATCCTACCATCACAAAGCTGATAGACTACAACCAGTTTTGCGGAGTTCGTGGTGAGGAGAAGGCAGTGGAATCAGCTATTCCAGAAATACAAGTTGAGGAATTGAAGCGCCGACTGGATGCGGGCGAGGACTTGTTCGTGCTCGACGTGCGCGAGCCGCACGAATATCAGATCTGCAACATTGGCGGACATCTCATCCCGCTCAATGATCTTCCAAAACGCATCAACGAACTGGACTCCAGCCGGGAAATCGTCGCGCACTGCAAGATGGGAGGCCGCAGTGCGAAAGCGGTTCAATTTCTCCGGCAAGCAGGATTTCAGAAGGTGCACAACTTGAAGGGCGGCATTATCGCTTGGGCGGACCGCATCGATCCCAAAATGCCGAAATACTAGATTGCGTTAAACGAGGTCAGGGTAAGAGAAGGGGAGCTTGCGCTCCCCTTTTTGACACTTCACCCAGTTACTTTACTTGCTTGCAGTGCTGCCCTCACCACTACCCGAGTTCTGTCCGATTTGCAGGGCATACTTTTTCCCGCCGAAACGGACTTCTGCCAGCGATTTCGTTCCGTCGCCGTTGTCCTTAATCACCGCTGAATCCGAACTTGGAACTTGAGACAGATCCATCAGCGTTGCCGGTGTAGTCGCCACTACTTTCTTGCCTTTCATGATGTTCAGTTGGACGTTCTGACCCGTGCCTTCCCAGTTCAGTGAATACTCACCGGCAGGCAGCTTCGTCCCGCTCACGGTGACATCGCTCAGAGTCTGTAGTGATCCCTTATTGCTAGCCGCGAATAGACTGGTTGCAAGCAGCATTGTGAGCCCTAACAGCAAGCCCCTGGAAACGCTTGTGCACTTCATGAAATTCTCCATTTTCTTCCCGAATACGTCGGGAGCGGTTCTGGGCGGCTTGGTTTCGCTTTCGCCGAGACTTGCGTTTCTCGACGAAAGGCCTACAATTGCTGCCGCGGGGTTCGGAAGAAAGCGCAGGCCGCTACGCCTGCACCTTCTGCTCAAGGGATTGTGCTCACCTGGGCCGCCAAACCGAGTGTGAGTTCAGTCCCTTAACCCCTGAATCTCTCTTGGAGCCGAGCCGGTGTCTACCCCGTCTTTGCTCAACGTGACCAGATACGTCCGTGGCCAGCTAAAAGTTCCATTACGATTCAAATCGTACTTACTGGATTCGACGCTCACCTGATTGGGTCGTTAGCAAATTTCGTCGACACAGGGTGTAAATGTTTTGTTACAGCTGCGCATAAGTCGCAACCATTCGTTCACAATTTTTTGCAATCACGCCACGCTGCATAAACCGGGTGCACACCAACGGCCAAAGAAAGAAATGAGAAATATCTGGGAGTGGTTATGTTTGAGGTACGCGGCCACTAGTGCGGTGTTCGCAAGCGGAACCGCGCGTTCATAAACGGACAGGCAGGACCAAGCACCTACTTAACTCGCAATACGATCTTTCCAAAATTTTTTCCGTCCGCCAGCAAACGATACGCTTCTTGAACTTGTTCGAAGGCCAGAATTTGACCTATGACTGGCCGGAGATGTCCTCCTGAAGTCCACGCGGAAAGTTCCCGCCAGCCGACTTCCATCAGGGCGCGATTTGCAGAAAGATAAGTCAGCCACAGCCCGTGCACGCTTGCACCTTTTGCATAGAGCAGGCGCGTATCCAATGTCGGTTTCTCTCCGGTCGCACTTCCATAAACAATCACGCGGCCGAAATCCCGGAGGCAGCGAACGCTTTTTGCCACGTGCTCTCCGCCCAACATTTCGAATACCGCGTCCACCCCTTCGCCGTGCGTCAGATCTTTGATGGCTTCTTCATAGTCTTGTTGCTTGTAATTGATGCCGTGCAGCAATCCCAGCTTTTTGACTCGCGCCAGTTTCTCGTCGGACGATGATGTTCCAAACATCTCTACCCCAAGCAACTTCCCGATCTGCACTGCGGCGGTCCCTACGCCACCGGCCACGGCGTGAATCAAAACTCGCGGAGCATCTGCACCTGGCGTGGTCTCAGTCAATCCGGCTTTCCAATATGCGAAATATGCAGTGAAGTAGTTAACAGGAAAAGCTGCGCATTCCTCCGCACTCCACTCGGCAGGTGCAGGCCACAGTAATTCCGATCGGGCCGCGGTCCGCTCGGCAAATGCAGCATATTGCGTGTATCCCATCATGCGTCGCCCATCGCCTTTCCTCACGCCATAGAATTCCCGTCCCGCAATCAATGGCGGCTTTGGTGTTCCCGGATAACCTCCTTGGGCCGTCAGCACGTCGGCAAAGTTCAGGCCTGCGGCTTCGACTTGAACTATTTCCTGTCCGGCCGCAGGAGTTGGCTCAGGCATGTCGCGGATCTCAAGCACCTCCGGCCCGCCAAATCGGGTGATCACAATCGCCTTCATGCGGTGAGTCTACCAAGCGACAGCGGTGGTTTGCACAGCCACCTCAAGCGCATCACATTCGCCTGTGACTTGCGTAATGCTATAAGATGCGCAACGGGTATATACTTCAGTCGACATATTGTTAGCTCCCGGCCTGCTCGGCAGGCGGGTAGCGGAGCATATCTCATAGCTGGGTTGCCTCTTCATAAGCTCCGCATTAAATCATTGGCCGCTGAGGTTGGGTGTCGCGCAGGGGCCAGTGGGAACCGGCGGATGCACGTGGCCGGTTCCGGGGAGGTTTTTCATGGGTTTGGTACTGGTTCGGATTTTATTCATTGTTTTCGTTGCAATCACCTGTTACCTAATTCAGCCGTTCGGAATCGCCCCGAAATCGTATGCGGCGGGCGCGGGCGCGCTCTTAGGACTTGCAGTCGTTTTATTCGAATGGCGATTGCGCTTAGTCAGTCTCAAGCGTCTCATCGGTGCTGCCATCGGCAGCATTCTGGGTATATTTGGCGCTTACCTGTTTGCGCTTGTCATCCGCAATAGCATTGCGCCCGGTCCAACTCAAAGCTTCCTGCAAATCATGGTCATGCTGTTGATGGCCTACGTGGGTCTCGTGGTCGGCGCAAATAAAGGCGACTTGCTCAACCTGGCTGCCCTCGGCGGGATTTTCGGCGGAGAAAAACAGTCGAAGCGAAGCTACAAGATTCTTGATACCAGCGTCATTATCGATGGCCGCATCGCCGATATCGCCGAAACCGGATTTCTGGATGGCATCCTGGTAATCCCGCAGTTTGTGCTTCGCGAGTTGCAGCTTGTGGCAGATTCCGCCGATTCTCTGAAGCGCAATCGCGGCCGGCGCGGCTTGGACATTTTGCAGCGTCTCCAAAAAGTCGCGTCCGTGCAAATCCAGATTGTAGAAGACGATTTTCCCACCGTTCGAGAAGTCGATTTGAAGCTGATCGAGTTGGCCAAGGTTTACGAAGGCAAGATCATCACCAATGATTTCAATCTAAACAAAGTTGCGCAACTCCAGGGCGTTGAGGTGCTGAACATCAACGAACTGGCGAATTCGCTGAAGCCGATCGTCCTGCCGGGTGAGGCCATGAAGGTGTTCATCCTCAAGGAAGGTAAGGAATACAACCAGGGAGTCGCCTATCTGGACGACGGAACTATGGTGGTTGTCGACAATGCTCGCAAGATGATTGGAAAGACCGTCGACATCTCGGT
>Ga0187766_10000351_pt1 | contig 25419 bp, 23 predicted proteins | sample 0216_QUI02_MP05__4_FD_132971 | JGI IMG/M metagenome (GOLD analysis project Ga0187766, IMG submission 132971) | Tropical peat soil microbial communities from peatlands in Department of Meta, Colombia - 0216_QUI02_MP05_20_MG | ecosystem: Environmental > Terrestrial > Soil > Wetlands > Peat ... | reverse complement strand
GCCGCTGGCCACGTCCACGTTGCCGTTGACGCTGCGGGCGAAGACGTCGCTGCTCGCGCCGGTCACGCGCACCGGTCCCTGCACGGTCGACGCGTCGATCTTGACACCGGGCGGAAGCTCGACGGAGTAGTCGACGGTCATGTCGGTCGAGCGGAGGCGGAGCCAGTGGTGGCGGCTACCCGCCTTGTAGTCCTTGGCGTCGCAGTTGCTCCCCCTACCATAGATGGTGCAGACGAGGACCTCGTTCCCCGACTGCTCGACATCGAATCGGGCGTCGTCGACGCGTCCGTGCCGCCAGTGCTTCGTGGCCCGCACGGTGACCTTGTCCGAGGTGCCGCGTTCGACGGTGATCGGGCCGGAGAGATTCCGCAGTCGGAGGATCCCCCCGGCCGGGATCGCGCCGGACCAGGCGACCATGCCTGACGATTGGGGGCGCCGGCCGCAGGCGGTGACCGCGAACACGGTCAGACCGAGCGCGGCGAGGGTGCGAATGTGTCGCATGCCGACTCCATGTGCGGGTAGTGCCAAACTACCTCGGAGCGCGCCCAGACGCGCGCCCTGATCGCACTACGCGCCGGCGGTCAGCCGAGTTTCTGGAGCTCCACGCTGCCGTTCACCGTCTTGACCCGCAGCCGGAGGCCTCCCTTGCCGACGGTGCCTCGAATGTGCTTCGGGTCGAGGCGCCCACTCACCGTCATCGGATAGTCGGTGCGGACGGCGCCATTCACCGTGGACAGCTCGACATCGGCGTCGAGGGAAGCCGGCAGCTCCACCGTCACCGTCCCATTGACCGACTCGTAGTCCAGATCTCCGTTGGCCGGAATCTTGGCCATGCGGGCGTGGACCGAGCCATTGACCGACCCGGCGCGCACGGGGCCGCCCGACGAGGTCGCATCGACACGCCCATTGACCGTGTGCGCCTCGACGCCCGATGTGGCGCCAGCGACATCGACGGAGCCGTTCACGGTCTGCACCGCGACCTGCACTCCCTTAGGGAGCCGAACGGTGAAGCGCACCGAGATGTCACCATTGTTGCCGTCCCCATGGTGACCGTGATAACCCTGGGCGTCGCAGCTGTCATCGTCGCCCCACAAGGCGCAGATTGTCACGTTCGTGCCATCTTTGAGCACCGTGAACCTGACGCGATCCGGGTCGCCGTGCCGCCACTCCTTGCGACCCTCGACCTGGGTCGTGCTCCCCTCGGCCGCGTCGACGTCGATCGATCCATTCAGATTGACGACGCGAATCCAGCTTCCGGCGGGGATATCACCCTTCCAGTTGAAGGTGTCGCTCGTGTCCCGCGTCTGTGCGGTAGCGGTGCGTGCGGCCACTACGAGAAGCGCGGCGCATGCGAGTCGCGCGAGAGAACGATGCATCGTCACTCCTCCTTCTTCGACGCGGCGCAGCCTTCGATGCGGACATCGCCGCTGAATGTCTGAATCGTGAAGTGGGCGCCGCCGCTCCCGATCGTGAACTCGATGTGCTGCCCGTGCCTCCTGCCGACGTCGTTCGGGGTGAGCGTCATCTTGCACGCGCTCTCCACGTCGCCACTGAATGTCTCGACGCTGAAGCTGGCGCCGGGAAGCGTCGGCGGCAGCGTGATCCGCACATCCCCCGAGTGCGCGTGGAAATCGTAGCGCCCCTTCGGGTCGATCTTGCCGGTGAAAGTCACATCGCCGCTCACCGTTTGTGTGCTCACATACGAGGAGGTGACGCTCCCGAGCCCTATCTCGCCGCTCACCGTCTGCACATCGACGTCGCCGGTGATGTCGGACATGTCGAGGTCGCCACTCACCGCGTTGGCCCGCAGGCCGCCTGCAATGCGCGCGCCGCGGACCGTCCCGGAGACGCTCTCGAGAGTGGCGCGACCGCTCACATCGGTCACCTCGACGTCGCCGCTCACACTTCGCGCCTCCACCTCGCTCCCGCCGCGCGACCGGATGTCGCCCGATACGCTGCGGGCGATGAGGCGGGCGCCGTTCGGGATCGTCACCTCGTACCGTGTGTCACCGAGGTTCCCGTGCTCCGAGCGGACGGTGAGGGTGAGCCGGAGCGAGGAGGCATCGAGGCGGAGCACCCCTCGCTCGCTCGTCGCCTTCACCCTCACCGAGTTCTTGTCCCAGCTCGATACCACGATCTCTCCGGAGACGAGCGAGAGATCGACGGTGCCGGCGCGGTCGAAATTGACCGTCGTGTCGATGCGCGAGCGATAGTCATCGTCATCGCGTTGTGCAGCGAGCGGGCTGGCGATCAGGAGCGCGGCCAGCATAGCGCGCGCGTAGGTCCAGTTCATTGTCGTACGATCCTCAGGTGTGCGTCGGAAGGAGTGCGACGGTGCGCAACAGCTCCACCTTCCGATTGAGTGCCTTGTTGAGCTGCTCGTTCAGGAACCGGCTACGCGGGTCGCGCGCCAGCGCCGCCTTGCTCTCTTTGATCGCGCCGTCGATCAGGGCGAGATTCTTCTCGATCACCGCCACCGTAGCCGGGTCGAGCTCATCGCGCCGCTCCTGCACGATCTGCGTGAGCTGGCTGATCTCGAGATCGTAGGTCTGCTCGGCAGAGAGCTTCTTCCGAGCATCGGCGCTCACGTTGCTGACGGGAGCGGTGGTGGTCGGAGTCGTGTCGGGCCCCCGAACGGCCGAGGGCGCCGCGGTCGTGGAGGAAGGCGTGACGGAGTTCGACGCCACGGTCGTCGTCGATTTCCCTTGCAGCCAGGCACGCGTGGCGATGTAGGTGACCCCCGAGGTGGCGGCAACCAGCACCGCCGCCGCCGCGGCCAGCCACGCCCGTCGGCGAGCGCGAACTGCCGGAGCGCCGCGCGGTGCCAGCGGGACGACGGGCGCCTCGATGCGCGCCTCGATTCCCGACCAAAGGTCGCGCGACGGAGCCAGATCTCCCAGCGTCGCCGCCTCGCGACGGATCCGATCGAGATCGCTCAACAGCGCTCCGCAGCGAGCGCACGCTCCCGCGTGCCGCTCCACATCGCGCCGGGCGGCGAAGTCGAGCTCCCCTTCCAGGTAGCTCGCGAGCTGCGCGTCGAACGCGTCGCAGCCGATCGGTGTCTCGCTCATCGTGTCAGTGCCTCCCGCAGAAGCATCCGGGCGCGGTGCAGCTGCGCCTTGCTTCCACCAGATGTCACGCCGAGCATCTCGGCGATTTCCTCGTGCTTGTACCCTTCCACGTCATGCAACACGAACACCCGTCGTGCGCCCGGTGGAAGCGCCGCGATCGCCGCCTCCAGGTCCAGCTTCTCGGCGTGCAGCGGCGCCCGCTCCCCGCCTCCCATCTCCTCCAGGCTCTCCCCCTCGTCTTCGTCCACCGTGGCGGTGCGTGAACGCTCGCGCCCCTCCACCTTCCGTTCGTTCAGCACCACGTTCACCGCCAACCGGTGCAGCCAGGTGGAGAAAGCGCTCTCACCACGAAAGAGCGGGAGCTTCTCCCACACCCGCACGAACACGTCCTGCGTCAACTCCTCGGCGCGCACCCGATTGGCGGTCATGCGCACACAGATCGCGTACACATGGTTCAGGTGCGCCCGGTACACCCGCTCGAACGCCCGGCGGTCGCCCGCTGCAGCCAGGGCGATGTCGGCCGCGCCGTCGTCAGCGATGGATGTTGGCACGTGGATTTTCGCCGCCAGCATTCGATCGGGGTCCCAGGTTTGCCGAGAAGTCAGATAACCTGAACCCCCAAAAGGTTGGAACGGCCGGCCTCGTCAGCTCGGAGTCCCTGCCGGTGCTCCTTCGGGCGTCAATTCGGGGCCGAGAGGAGGCGGTCACGGCTTTGACCGCGTCTCAATCGACGCCACGAGCGGGGGAAGCTCCCTGATGTGCGAGAGTGTGAAGCTCGGTTTGACCGCCCGGAGCGCCTCGGCGGAGAACGGGCCCCAGAGCGCGGCGACTGTGGATACGTCGGCGGCATTCCCGGCGACTATGTCATGCGGTGAGTCGCCGACGAAGAGCGCCTCCTGGCTCGCGACACCCAGCGCCTCTAGAGCGACGAGGACGGGAAGCGGATCGGGTTTGTGCCGCGGTGACGACTCGAAGGCGACGATGACGTCGATCAGGTTGTCGAGCGACGTGCGACGCAACGCGCGCCTCGCCAGGTCCTCCATCTTGCTCGTGACGAGTCCGATCGGGTGACCCCTCGCCTTGAGCTCGGTCACCGTCTCCCGCACCCCCTCGAATTCCTTGAGGAGCCGATCGTGATGCTCGAGCTGGAATGTGCGGTAGGTCTGCGACATCGGGGCAACGAGCGACTCGTCGGACACGAGGCTCCTGATCTGGCTGACGAGCGGAGTCCCGACCCCCGCCATCCACCGCTCGTCCGGAGGCGCCTCACCCAGGTGCGTGCGGAAGGTATGTCGAAAGGAGGTCAGGATCAGGTCGATCGAATCGACGAGCGTGCCGTCGAGATCGAAGAGCAGCGCCAGCGGGCGAGGCACGTGGGGATGGGGCGGTGGTCGAACGTCAGGCGTGAACCAATCGGCTTGCGCGGGTATTACCCGAATCTATGTTGGCACAGACCGGGGCGGTTCCTCGGGCTGGCTGTCGCCAACTGCGGACCGCCCTCCGTAGATCGGGTCGTCGATGCGCTGGACCGCTGCTGCCTCCTGTGGGCTCGCCATCCTTGCTGTCTGCGCCGGCATCGGCTGCTCCGAGAGTGCGGGGCCGCCCACACTCACCGGCAGCTGGCTGTACTCGGCGCCGAACCTGACCTCCAACGGGGTTCAGTGCTCGGTCTACGCGACACTCGACCTCAAGCAGAGCGGCGCGGACTTCAGCGGCACATACAAGGCGGCCTCTGTGTTCTGCAATGCCCCCTTCGGGCGGGGGTGGGGGCTTTCCGGTGCAGTCCTGAGCGGAAGCTTGGTCGGCGACACGGTCGCGTTCGACCTCGACTCCCCGACGTATCACCACGTCGGCGAGTGGACGGGGAGCACGATGTCCGGGACCGCCTCGGCAACCATCGTCGTCACGGGGCCAGTCGGGTCGATCACCATCACCGGAGACTGGTCGGCAAGGAAGCAGTAACGGCTGGTCCGATCTCGCCCGACGGACAGGGCAGGGCGCGGCGCTGCTATGGCTCGTACGACTCTCGTCTCATGGAGGCGCCCGGAACGACAATGATGAGTGCCTCCAACGTCCCCGCAGCATCTGTGTCCGTGGCGGCTGCCGCGACGGACGCGTGGATGTCCCCGAAGGCCGCTGCGGCGCGGAGCCATGCCTCGTCAGGCATCGACGCGGCGACGAGGGTCGAGAGGACGCGCTCCTGTCCCACACCGTAGCGGGCGACCGCCGCTTTTCGGGCGCGGTGGGCAAGCTCGGCGAATGCGCTCCGCCGGTGATGTGGCGCACGGGCAGTGATCGCAGCGATGCGACGCAGTGCGCCGCGTCGCGCTTGGCTCGCCGACGGGGCCTCGCCGAACGCCACCTGACGGGTGGCCAGGGAATCGGCCCATCGTTGGGCCTGGGCCACGCACAGGGCGACCGTCGAGTCGTCGACGACGGCGTCGACGCCGTTCGCCAGCGTGAGGGCCGCGCGAAGGTCGGCCGCGTCGGCGGTGATCGCCCCGTCGAGCGACGCGCCGAGCTCCCATTCGGCGCCATCGTGTGCAAGCGCCACGAGCGCGGCGCGCGAACCGGCTACGGCGGCGACGAGGAAACTCGCATTCGCCGCCGGAGGCGGGCGATCCGGAGCAGCCCAGCAGGAAATAATGCGGACGATGTCCTCATGGAGGCGCGCCGCGCTCTTGCCATCGGAGGAATCGACGAGGGGGCCGTTGGCCAACCCGGGGAGGATGGTGCCGGCCATGCCGACGGCGCGCGCTGCTGCCTGAAGCTTCTCGCGCAGTCGCCGCTCGACCTCCAGCATGCGCTCGGCGGAGGCCGGTGGAGAGAGGGCATACACGGCGGTACGTCGATGTAGCGCGCCGAGGCGACGCGAGCGCCCCACGCGTTGCGCGATGCGCGCCGGGGTCCAGGGGAGGTCGAGGTGCACCACCACTGACGCATCCTGGAGGTCGAGCCCCTCGCTCAGCAGATCGGTGGCGATGAGCAGATCGATGCGTTCCACCGAGCGCGGCGGACGCGTCCTCGAGGCTCGCGGCGCGAAGCGTTCGAGCACCTCGGCTCGAGTGATTTTTCCGCCGGCGATCGTCGCCCCCGAGGCCGTCAGCACGGCGACGCCACCATCGGAGCGCACCTCGCGGTAAAGCGCGCGCGCCGTGTCGGCGAACTGCGTGAACGCGAGCACTCGCTCACCCTCGTGCTCTCTTCGAATTGCGCGGAGACATTCGCCTCGAGCACGATCCGGATCGCCACAGCATGCGAGCCGCTCGAGGAGTGCCCGCACAGCACTCGCGTGGGCCCGGACAGCGGCGCGAAGCTCGGAGGCGCTGTCGATCGCGCTCCCCTGCAGCTCAGGAAAGGCCAGCTGCAGCGAATCATCCCGCCCCGACCAGAGCGCGATTTCGCGCCTTCCCGGGAGACGGCCCTGGTCGAGCGAGGCCTCCAAGGCGCCCGCGCGCAGCAGGCGCCGCCTGAGGGCGCCGACGAGGGCGGCGCGGCTCGACGCCCACTGTCGCACGAGGCTCCACGCGAGGAGGGCGCCGCCATCCTTGGCGTCTGCCGCGGGCACGGGGGGAGGGAGAACGAGGATGAGGTCGAGCACATCATCTTCCGCCACGGAGAGCCTGCGCATCGGTGTGAGCTCCGGTAGCCGATCGCCAGCGTCCACGTCGTCGTGCTCGCGGCGCACGACCAGGCGCGCCAGCGTCATATCGGTCCCCCGATGCACCGATTCTCCGCGGAAGAGCGCGAGCAAAGCCGTCAGGTCGTCTCGCCGATTGTGGATGGGCGTCGCGCTGAGCAGGAGGACGCGGGCGCCGGCACAGAGATGCGCGAGGCGGGCGTAGCGCCGCGTGCCGGGCGTGCGTGCGTGGTGCGCCTCATCCATCACCACCAGGTCGAAAGGACCCTCGGGCGGTTGTCGGCGGCTCAGCGCCGTGTAGGTGAGGAGCTCGGCACGCGCGCCGGTCGCGTCGAGCGCCCGGCGCCACTGGCCGCGCAGGCTGGCGGGGATGACGACGATCGGTCGAGCTGCCTGACGAATGAGGGCCGCTGCGACGTAGGTCTTCCCGAGGCCGACGTCGTCGGCGAGGAGCGCACCCCCCTCCTCGCGCAGCAGCCGGTCCAGCCGAACGATCGCGTCCCGCTGATGAGGGCGCAGGACGACCGATCCGATGCGCTCCGGCGCCGTCGCCGCGCCGAGCCACCGCGCCGCGATCAACGCGCGCACGTCCGAGGCCGGGGCGACCCTCACCGCCCCACCCAGGTGAGGAGCGAGGCGATGCTGGGCGGGCGCAGCCGATAGGCGCGGAGCGCGGCATCCAACAGCTCGCCATCGCTAGGGTCGTCACCGGCCAGGCCGGCGGCGCCCAGGGCCGCCAGCGAGGGGCGCGAGCGTGCCCAGTCGTTAGGTATCGGCAGGAGCGCCATCGTCCAGGCCAGGCACCGGCGGAAGCCGCCGCGCGCCGGCTCGGCCAACACGTGCACCCACGCCGCGGCGAGCGGCGAGTTGAGCAGCGCGGCGAGGGCGAGGGCATCCTCCGGTGTAGTGGCGGGGAGGACGTAGCAGCTGTTGAGCGCGACCGTCTCGTCGCCCGGCAGCTGAACGAAGGCGCGTGGCCCCCGGGAGACGTCGGCCCACACGAGCCGTGCTCGATCGGGACGCGCGCCGGCGGCGCGGAAGAGAGACCACCAGGGAACGCCGTGCCGGACATCGGAGCGAGCGATGAGCGCGCGTCGCCAGCGTGAGAGCCAGCGGCCGCCATGCTCGGGGAGTGCGGGGAGGGGCTCGCCCGCGGCGTCGTGCGTCCAGAAAAGCCACTCACCCGATGTCAACGGGTTCCACCGTGCGGCGTGCCGGCCGCGGACGACCGGCCGCAGGAGAGCCCGCTCCACCCAGCCCGTCCTCGCTCCGGATCGCACGGCCACGACGTCGCCGGAGGGAAGATCGAGAGTGGAGGCGATCGAATCCAGCGTCACGACGAAGGCATCGTTGCAGCCGCACTTGACTCCGAGCTGAGGGGCGCCGAAGTGCGACGACCCGAGCGGAACGCCCGAACGGACGAAGCGGTCGAACGCGGCGCGAACCTCATCGGGGAGGAGCAGCCAGGGACTGGCCGGGTCGTCGTCGAGGCCGAGGCGGCGGGGGTCGAGGGCCCACTCGACCGCCTGCGACTTCCGATGCCAGGCCGCGGTGAGAGCAGGACCCGGGGCGCCGGAGTCGCGACGTGCAACGACGAGCGAGGGGTAGACAGCGGCGTCGAAGGTGGCGCTCGACTCGGACCAGTCCTCGAGGGCGATGAGGTGGGCGTCCGTCCGGAGCAGTCGGCGCACCCCACCCCCGGCGAGCGAGTGCCAGAGCTTCGCTGGGAGGAGGAGGGCGACCGTGCCGCCAACGCGCGCCAGAGTCAATGATCGCTCGGCGAAGAGTGCGGCCATGTCTACCTGTGCTGCGAAGCCGGAACCGGCTCGCGCGGCAGCAGCGCCGCGCGTCCAGGCCGCTCCGGCGAAGACGCGGAAGCGCGCGCGCAGGGCAGCGCGCGCCAGCGCCGGGATGCGGTGCAACCGCACCCAGGGAGGATTTCCGACGACGATGTCGAAGCCGCCGCGCCGATCGATGTCCGGGAAGTGCGTCCCCCACGCGAACGGGAGCGCCGAGCCCTCGCGCAGCGCGCGACGCGCGCGCTGGAGGTCGCGCGCCTGCGATCGCGCGGCGAGGAGGGCGGCTCGATCGGCGCGGCTCGGGCGAATGCGATCGCCGAAGAGGTCGCGCCCTCGCACGGCGGTGAGCACCTCGCGCCGACGCGCGGCACATTGCTCCAGGGCGCGCTCGACGTACGCCAGTGCTGCCGCGCGCTCCGCGGAGTCGAGCGCTCGACCGAGTGTGCGCTTGCGTGTTCCGGTCGCCCGCGCGTAGCGCTGGCGCAGAAGAGCCACGCGCGCCCCGCCGCGCGCCGGGAGCAGCGTGATGCCGAACGACTCGCCGGAGAGCGAGTCGCCCATTCGAATGTGCCGATCGAGGTTCGGAAGAGGCGGCACATCGGCGGGATCGCTCTCGCTCGTCTCCACCACGACGGCGAGCCAGAGCCGCAGCTCGCAGAGCCAGACCGCGGTCGGATTCACGTCCACGCCGAAGATCGACTGCGCGAGCACGTCTCGCCGAATCGCCCCCGCGCCACGTGCATCTCCGAGGTGGGCCGCCATCTCGGCGACGCGCTCGAGGGCGTGGACGAGAAACGCTCCCGAGCCGCACGAGGGATCCAGGATGCGCAGATCGCGCAGCCTTTCGCGCAGCAGTCGCCCCATGGCGGGATCGGGGCTGGCCCCCCGTAGGACACAGCGCGCCTGCTCGATCGTCGCCGGCGCCGCACCGAGCGCGCTCGCGAGAGCGGATTCGGTGACGCGGGCGACCAGCAGGTGCGGCGTATAGAAGGCGCCGCTCGCGCGTCGCTCGACGCTGGCCATGAGCGACTCGAACGCCTTCCCGAGCATCTCCGGGTCGATCGCCGTCTCGCTCCACGCATCCGCATCTTCGCGCGCCGTGAACCGGTAGCGGCCGAGGACATCGCGAAACAGCCCGCCCAAGTGCTCATCGGTGAACTCGACGCCTCGAGTGCGGCGCTCGAGCGGTGTGGGGGCGAAGAGACCGCCGTTGAGGAAGGGAATGCGGCCGAAGGCGCGCGCCGCGCGCGCCCGCGCGTGGGCGGGGGTGTTCAGCGTGCCGAAGCAGAGCGGGGTGAGGATGCGCCGGTGATAGCACCCGCCGGTCTCCATGCATCGCGCGAAGCCGGCTTCGAGAAAGCGATGGTCTCCGTTCAGCCACCCTTTGGTGGCGAGGAAGGAGAGAAAGAGCAGGCGAGACACGGCGAGCAGCGCCAGCTCTCTCTTCTCCTCCGGCGCTGCTCGACCTCGAGCCTCCCGCGCCAGGTGGGCGACCGCACGCTCCAACGCCCGGTAGAAGCGGCGTGTGAGCGCCTGACGACCGAGAATCTCCAGCCAGTTGGCGTGGGTGAGCACATCGGATGCATCGGGGGCGCTGGCGAGCGCCTGGACGGTCTCGGCGTCGCTCCTTCGCACGTGGGAACGCTCGACCAGGAGCGCGGCGATCCGAGCCTTACTGTCCGGCGCCGACCAGGCGGCGAGCGCGACGTCCTCGCCCGACCCGGACAACGCGACGAGGAACCAGAGAAGGTGGGGCGACCTCGCCGTCAGGCGAGTCGCGACCCCGCTGACCGCATTGCGCAATGGCGAGTCCGGCCGGCACCGGACGAGCAGCGCCCTGAGCGTTTCCTCTCCCTCCACGATTCGCGCTTCGTCGACCAGGCCGGCGAGGTCGAAGCCCTCGAGGAGAGTGGAATCGAATGGCCGCGCCGCTCTCCGAAACCCTGCCACTCCGGCGAGACGCCCGAGAGCGTCGAGTGAATCGGCGCCGGCGAGCAGGTCGGCGGCCGCGCGGTCGGACAACACGCGCCACCCTAATTCCCCCGGGGGGCGCCGCCGGCATCGACCCTATTCCGGGAGGAACGAAACGAGCGCGGTCAGCCGGCGCGGTACTCCCGTCCCTTCCACTCGACGCGCCGTCCGCGAACGACCGCGCGGAGCGCGATGTAGAGGGCGATCGCCGCGCCGAGCGGGAAGGTGAGGGCCCAGAGCACCGAAGCGTGCACCACCTCGTGATACACGAATCCCCACCACGCGAGCATCGCTCCGATGCAGATCGCCGCCCAGAGCAGCACGCCTGACGAGGCAGGCGTGACGAGCGCCAACGCCAACGCCACGGCCGGGGCGAGGGTGGCCACGGGGAGTAACAGGAGGAGCGGGGCGACTAGGGCCCGTCCCGCCCAGCCCCAGGGCATCACGTCGAGCGACGCCGCGTACATGTTCTTCATCCACCCGCGCACGATCTCGCCGAGCGAGGCGTACATTCGGGTCGTGATCTGCTGAGGACCCAGCACGAGCTCCGTGCGGAAGCCGCGGGCGAAGAGCATCTGCGCCAGCGCGAGATCCTCGGCCACCTTCGCCCGGAGCGCCCCGAATCCGCCCACGGAGTCGAAGGCCGGTCGCGCGATCATCATGAACTGGCCGTTGGCCATCTTGTCGACAACTCGCGTGGAGCGGTTGACGCTTGCCGGGCCACCGAAGCGCGCGACCAGCATGCCGAAGATGTGCGGCTGTACCACTCGCTCCCAGAAAGAGCCCAGCTCCTGCTGGCCGGCGACGGTGAGGAAGTCCAGCCGCCGAGCGCGCATGACGCCCACGCAGCGCGTGAGCAGATCGGGGGCGTGCACGGTGTCGGCGTCGGTGAAGACGAGCAGGCCGCCGCGCGCCTCGCGTACGCCGCGGGTGCAGGCCCACTGCTTCCCGAACCACCCCGCCTCGAGCGGGGGCGCGCTCACGACGCGACAGCGCGGGTCAGCCGCCGCTGCGGCGAGCGCCACCGCTGCCGTATCGTCCTCCGAGCGGTCATCGACCACGACCAGCTCGAGCGAGGGATAGGCCGAGGCGAGGATCGAACGAACACAGCGGCCGATGTTGCGCGACTCGTTCCGCGCCGGGACGATCACGCTCACTAGCGGCGGATCGAGAGGGATCTCGTTCGGCTCGTCCTCCAAGTTAGGCGAGCCGAGTACCCGCCAGATCGTCGCGACGGGATAGAGCAGCCAAGGGAGAGCCGCGACAATGGGAAGGAGCGACACGCGCCCAAGCTAGCCGGACGCGACGCTGGACAGAAGCGACCACCCATCGCACGGCGGGCGCCCCTCGCTTCGGAGCGCCCGCCACGTGCAACGTTCCTGCGCCCTCAGATGTCAGGGCTGGCCGGAACGTGAGCCGGGTGAACCACCTGGCGCTGCGTCGCGCGGATTCCCCGGGCCCTTCGTGCCGGTGTCGGACTTGCCTCCGCTTCGCTCCCGATCTCCGCCGTCACCGATCTTGTCGTCGTCGTACTCCTTCGAACTACTACGCTGCGGGTTGCCGGTCGTTCCACTTCCGGGCGTTCCTTGCTTCGACGTGCCGGGAGCGCCCGACGAACGCTGCTCGGATCCACTGCTCCCGCTGGACGGTCGACTCGACTGTCCGCTGCCGCGATGCTGCTCTTCCTCGTGGGGGTTTCGATCCTGTTTCGGATCCCGGTTCTGATCGGTCATGTCGCCCTCCTGCGTGAAGCAGTCCTTGCGCCCGCTGCAGGCACCCGCGCAGCAGCGGACGCAGCACATCTTTTTGCGGCAGGCTCTATGCCATCCCGATTCGCGCTCCAAAGGCTCCGCTCGTCACTGCGAGCGATTATGATTGGCGAGCGCGACGATCGAGATCGATATGACGAACTCTGGTGATACAACGAGCTCTTCACCCGTGCCCGAGGTCACGCCTCGCGAGGTAATGGCGCGGCGCGCGCGCGGAGAGAAGATCCTGCTCCTCGACGTGCGCGAACATAACGAGTGGAATCTCTTCCGGATTCCCGGGGCGCTGCACATGCCGCTGGCCGCCGTGGCCGGGCGGGCCGGCGAGCTGGATCCGTCGGCCGAGATCGTCGTCTACTGCTCGAGAGGCACTCGCTCAGCCAGCGCCGCCGCCCTCCTCCGCGAGCGGGATTTCTCGCACGTCAGCTCACTCGCCGGCGGAGTCATGGCCTGGGTGAGCGCCGGCGGCGACGTGGACGAGTAGCGAGGGCGGGGAGATGAGCACGCTGGCGGCCGCCCTGACGCACCCGGACGTCGAGCGCATCGCTCGCTCTCTTCGCGCACGGCCGGGCCGCGAGCTGACGCTCGATGAGACCTGGCGGCGGGCGGCGGTCTCGCTCGTCGTCCGCGTCGACGACGCACGGGCTCTCGAGCTCCTTCTCATCCAACGTGCCGCGTTCCACGGAGATCCGTGGAGCGGACACGTCGCGCTCCCGGGCGGGCGGCAGGAGCCGGGCGATGCGTCGCTCGAGGCGACCGCGTTCCGCGAGACGCTCGAGGAGACGGGCCTCGACCTCGCGTCGTCCGGGCGACTGCTGGGCCGGCTCGACGATCTCGAGCCGCGGACGATTGCCCTCCCGCGTCTCGTCATCGCGCCATTCGTCGTCGTGGTCGGCGAACGTCCTCGGCTTGCACTGAGCGATGAGGTCGCCGACGCATTCTGGGTGCCGGTGTCGTCGCTCCAAGATCCGGCCGCGACGCGCGAGGTCGTTCTCGAGCTTCAGGGCGGAGCCCGCGCGGTCTCGAGCTTCCACCACAGCGGGCGAATCATCTGGGGCCTCACCGAGCGCATCCTCCGCGACTTCCTGGAGCGGCTCGCCGAGTGAAGGGGGCGCGTGGCGGCGCCTCAGCGCGAGGCGGCCACCGGCGTCAGGCGATAGATCTCCTCGTACTTGCTCTGCAGCCGGCCCACCAGCGCTCCGGGGTCGAGCGGCCCGCCGGTCAGGCGCCTCACGAGTGGCGCGGCAGTGTCGCGCCGGCCGTGCCGGTGCACCGTCTCGCGCAGCCACCCCAGAAGCGGCGCGAAGTCGCCTCGCGCAAACGCGTCCCCTTGCTCCCCCAGCTCCCGCTCCGCCTGCGCGAAGAGCTGAGAGCCGCAGACATCGCCGATCGCGTACGTGGGGAAGTAGCCGATCAACCCGCTGCTCCAGTGTCCGTCCTGGAGGCACCCATCGGCATCCGTCGCCGGCACGACGCCGAGCGTCCGGCCGTACGCCTCGTTCCACGCGCCCGGCAGATCGCGCGCCGCCAGGTCGCCGGCGATGAGCGCCCGCTCGAGCTCGAACCTGACGACGATGTGGAGATTGTACGTCACCTCGTCCGCCCTCACCCGGTTCACCGACGGCTTCACGTGGTTCACCGCTCCGTGAAAGTCATCGAGCGACACACGGCCGAGAGCCGCCGGGAATTGCTCCTGGGCGGGCCGGAAGAAGTAGGCCCAGAAGGCGCGACTCCTCCCGACGATGTTCTCCCACAGACGCGACTGCGACTCGTGCACGCCCAGCGACGCCGCTTCGCCCATCGGAGTCCCCGCCGCTGAGGGATCGAGCCCCTGCTCGTAGAGGCCATGCCCGACCTCGTGCACGATCGCGAAGAGCGCCTCACTCAGATCGTCGACCCGATAACGGGTCGTGATCCGGCAGTCGCCCGGCGCGATCCCGCTGCAGAACGGGTGGGCACTCACATCCAGGCGCCCGCGTGAGAAGTCGAACCCGATCCGGCTCGCCACCGCCTCCCCGAGCGCGCGCTGCTTGTCCACCGGGTAATCGCGATGCAGAATCGAGGCGTCCGGGGCGTCGGCGGCACCCAGGATCCGCTCGAGGAGGGGCAGCAAGTCGCTCTGTAGCGCGCCTAACAAGTCGCTCACCGCGGCCGTCGTGGCGCCGGGCTCGTAGGTGTCGAGGAGCGCGTCGTATGGCGTAGCGGAATAGCCGAGACACTCGGCCTCGGCGCGCTTCAGCTCGACGATGCGCTCGAGCCACGGCCGGAAGTGGCCGAAGTCGTTCGCCTTCCGCGACGTGACCCACTCCTGGTGCGCGCAGGAAGTGGTGCGGGCCAGCTCCTCGACCAGGGATCGCGGCACGCGAACCGCGTGCTCGTAGTCGCGACGAATCTCCCGCACATTCACTGCCGCCGGCGACTCGACGTCCGCGGCCAGATCCGAGGCGGCGACGATGCTCAGCAGCTCGGCGATCCGGGGATCCGCCTGACGGTCGTGGAACATTCCGGCCAGATACGCCAGCTGCCGGCTGCGCGCCTCGACCGCGCCGCTCGGCATGTTGGTTTCCTCATCCCACGACAGCAAACGGGCACACGATCCGAGCACTCCCAGCTCGTGCGAGCGCTCGATGAGCTCTTTGTAGGCGAGGGATGGGTCCATGTCGCTCTAGGAGGGGCGGCGATGCACTGAGATGTCGTACGCCGAGGCGGCCGAGAAGTTAATGAGGAAGGGCCCCACGGCCTATGCCGAAGCGCCTCCGGCGGCACACGGACGGGCACGCCATGTGACGATACGCCTTGCAAGTTCGTCTCTTCGAGAGCAAGATTTAGTCGATCCTAAAGTCGACTTCAGGTACAGCAATGTCAGCCACGCCTCTCGCGGACCCCAATTCACAAGCCGTGCCGGTCGCCTCACCGACCGCGTCACCCGCTGTACCCGAGATCGGGTGGCGGCGTCCGCGCCTCACACCCACCCTGGCCGAGGTCTATCGCTCCGTCCCTATCTCGGGGGCGACCTGGTGGCGCAAAGCTCTCGCGTTCGCTGGACCCGGCTACCTGGTGGCGGTCGGCTACATGGATCCGGGCAATTGGGCGACCGATCTGGCCGGCGGCTCGGCGTTCGGGTACCGCCTGCTCAGCGTCATCGTCCTCTCCAACTTGATGGCGGTGCTCCTCCAGGGGCTCGCGTCGAAGCTCGGCATCGTCACCGGTCGCGATCTCGCGCAGGCGTGCCGCGATCACTACTCGAAGCCGGTCGTCTGGTCCCTCTGGATTATTTGCGAGCTGGCGATCGCGGCCTGCGATCTGGCGGAGGTGATCGGTTCCGCCATCGCGCTGAATCTCCTCTTCGGCATCCCGATGCCGGTGGGGGTCGTCCTCACCGCCCTCGATGTGCTCTTGGTGTTGTACCTGCAGCATCGTGGCGTGCGGTTGCTCGAGGCGCTCGTGATCGCGCTCATCGCCACCATCGGGATCTCCTTCCTGTTCGAGATCCTGATCTCTCGGCCGAGCATTGCCGGCATCGCCCACGGGCTGCTCCCACGGCCCGAAATCGTTAGGAATCCCGAGATGCTCTATATCGCGATCGGGATCCTCGGGGCGACCGTAATGCCGCACAATCTCTACCTGCACTCGTCGATCGTGCAGACGAGGCGGTACGCCGAGAGTGCCGAGGGGAAGAGAGAGGCCGTACGCTACGCGTTCCTCGATTCGACGGTTGCGCTGAGCTTCGCGCTCTTCATCAATGCCGCGATTCTCATCGTGGCCGCGGCCACCTTCCACGAGAGTGGGCACACCGGTGTGGCCGAGATCCAGGACGCCTACCAGCTCCTGACGCCGTTGCTCGGCGTGACCGGCGCGAGCACGGTCTTCGCCCTCGCGCTTCTCGCCTCGGGGCAGAACTCCACCCTGACGGGGACGCTGGCGGGGCAAATCGTTATGGAGGGCTTTCTCAACATCCGCCTCCGCCCCTGGGTTCGGCGCCTCATCACCCGTCTGGTGGCGATCGTCCCGGCCGCCCTGGTGGCCGCTCTTGCGGGGCCGAGCGGCACGGCCAAGCTTCTCCTTCTCAGCCAGGTGATCTTGAGCGTGCAGCTGTCGTTCGCGGTCTTTCCTCTGGTCCGATTCACCTCGGAGCGGGCGAAGATGGGGAAGTTCGTCAACCCGCAATGGCTCAAGGTCCTCGCGTACGCCGTGGCCTGGGTGATCGCCGCCCTCAACGCGTGGCTCCTCGTGCAGGCCCTCCAAAGCTGGACGTGAGATGTACAAGCGCATCCTGGTGCCGCTCGAGCACTCGCCCTACGACGAAGCGATCCTGGAGCACGTCGGCAAGCTCGCGCGACTCTGCCACGCGTCGGTGCTGCTCATCCATGTTGCCGACGGGTGGGCGGCGCGAAACATCGATCAGCTCGAGCTCCGGGAGAGCGAGGAGATTCACGAAGACCGGGACTATCTGGAGCGTACAGCGAAGGCGCTCGAGAGCGAGGGCCTCGAGGTCGACGCCATCCTCGCGGGAGGGGACCCGGCGAGCGAGATCGCGGAGGCGGCCCGCCGCGAAGGGTGCGACCTGATCGCCATGTCCACGCACGGCCACCGCTTCCTCTCCGATCTCTTTCGGGGGAGCGTCGCCGAAGCGGTGCGGCACCAATGCTCGATCCCCGTTCTGCTCGTTCGCGGCTCGAAGACGCCGAAGACGATCGAGCTGCGCAGCGCCAGGTGAGCGCCATGACGAGAGCAGAATCCTACACGGCCCCCGTGGAGGACTATCTCAAGGCGATCTACGACCTCGAGCGCGCGGGAGGTCCCGCGGGCACGAACGAGATCGCGCAGCGCCTCTCGATTGCGCCCGCTTCCGTGAGCGGCATGGTGCGGCGCCTCGCCGAGCATGGACTGCTGGCGCACGAGAGATATCGCGGCGTGCGACTCACCGAAGCGGGGCGGCGCGTGGCCCTGCGCACGCTCCGGCGGCATCGAGTGATCGAGGCCTACCTCACCCAAGCGCTCGGCTACGAGTGGGACACCGTCCACCAGGAGGCGGAGCGTCTGGAGCACGCGGCCAGCGATGAGCTGATCGACCGGATGGCGGCCGCGATCGGCGAGCCGAGCACAGATCCGCATGGCGCTCCGATCCCCACGCGCGAGGGGGAGATCGAGGAGCGGACGCTGCTGCCGATCTCCGACCTCGCGCCGCGGCAACGCGGGCGCGTCGTGCGTGTGAGCGATCACGATCCGGCGCGCCTCCGGTACCTGGCCGAGCTCGGCCTGCGTCCCGGTGCGGAGGTGGAGTGCGTCGAGCGCGCGCCGTTCGGCGGGCCGATCCGCCTTCAGGTGGCCGACATCGAGCGAATCATCGGCCCTCAGCTCGCCGCGTCGGTCCTGGTGGAGCGCGCCGACTGAGAGCGGAGTGCGCATCTGACAGCGGAGCGCCCTAACCGACGACGAGCCACGCCGCCTCGTTAGGCGCGCAGGGCGCGCTCACTTCCACCAGCGCGCCGCTTCCGCCGCGCCGCGGCGCAACGCGTCCGGGTCCAGCCAGCGGGTGAAGAGGGCCCGCCCGATCAGGGCGAGAACATCCTCTGCGCGCACGTCGACTGCGACTCGGACGAGAGCACCGCCGGGCGCGTCGGCCTGCAGCTCGCCGCGTGTGTCGCCATCGCCCACCGACACGGCCACCCGCATCGTCCGCCAGGTGGCGAGCGATGGATCGGCTACCAGCGCCACCGCCAGCGCATCGTTCACCACGCAGCCGTCGAATTGGCCGCGAATCCGGCGACCGTCGGCGTAGAAGCGCAGCAGGTCCGACCAGAATCGAGCATCCTCATCGTGCGCGCCCGCCGCCGAGAGCGCGTCGATGGCGTCGCCGGGGATGGCGATGCGCCGAGTCACATCCAGCGGAACGAGTCGGATGTCGAGCCCGGCGCGCAACACCGCGTCGGCCGCCTCCGGGTCCGCCCACCAGTTGAATTCTCGGGCTTGAATTCCCGGCACTCGCACCACCCCACCCATGATGAACACAGGATCGAGGAGACGGGGAAGGTCGGGCTCGATCGCGACGGCCTTGGCCAGATTCGTGAGAGGCGCCAGCGAGCAGAGCGTGATCGGTCTGCCGGCGCTCGAGTAGGAGCGGGCAAGGTCGACGATGCACGCCGCCGCGCGATCCACCTCGTGCTCGGGCGCCGTCGACGGCATGACGTAGCCGAGCCCTTCGGCCCCGTGCACGCGGCGCGGCTTGTTCGCCGCGCGCATGAGTGGTGACGCGGCACCGGCGATGACGGGAGCCTCCACACCGAAGCGGCGAGCGACCTCTTGCGCGTTCCGCGTGGCCCGATCGACATCGACGTTGCCATAGGTCGTCGTCACCGCCACCACGTCCAGCGCCGCCAGCGACGCGGCCAGCGCGAGCGCCACCGCGTCGTCGAGACCGATGTCAGTGTCGATCACGATCGGAGAAAGCATGGGGGCAAAAAGATGCGCTCGCTACGCAGGGGGAGGAAGGCGGCGCTTCTTCGGTGGGCGTGAACGGCCTCCGCCTTGACTATGCTCTCTCCCGCGGCCATCCCCCTCCCATGCTCTCCATCGTCATCCTCCTCCTGCTTCAAGCACCGCTGCGCACCATCGCCATCGACGAACGTCTGGCGGCCGATGCCGGGCTCGCCATCGGCGACCGTGTCGTCGTCGCGGCTACGCCCGGTTCGCCCGGCGACACGGTCGTGGTCGGCGCGATCGTGCATCGGCGGCCGGATCCGAGCGAGATCGCCAGAGCGGACTATCGGGTGTACCTGCACTTGGACCAGCTCCAGGGCCTCATCGGCTATGGCGATCGCGTCGACCGCTTCGCCGTCGCCACCCCCGACACGGCCGGCACCACGCGGGCCATCGAGCAGATCGACGAGGCGGCGTTCGGCTTTCGTCCCTGGCGCTCTCGCGACATCGCTGTCGAGACGTCGCAGACCTTTCGCGTCGTGAGCCGCTTCCACAAGGCGATCGCGGTCATCACCATCGCCGCCGGCGCGATCTTTCTCTTGTGCATCCTCCTGCTCAAAGTGGACGAGCGCCGGCGGGACGTCGCCGCCCTTCGCCTCTTGGGCATTTCCCGCCGAAGCGTCGTCCGCGCCGTCATCGTCGAGGCGGCGATGGTGTCGGTGTTGGGGAGCATCGTCGGCGTGACCCTCGGCTGGGCGATCACCGCCCTCGTCAACGCGTACTACCAGGCGGTGTATCGCACGCCTCTCCTCTTCGCCGTCGTGACCGGCGAGATCGTGGCCTTCGCCGTCACGCTCTCGCTGGTGCTCGGCATCGGCGCCGGAGCGCTCGCCGCGATGCGCCTGGTCCGCGCCTCCCCTCTCGCGCTCCTGGGTCGCTGATGCGGTGGACGCTCGCCGTGGCGTCGCTCGCTCGGCATCGCACGCGTACGGCGCTGGCCGTGGCCGGCGTGGCGATCGCCGCCGCGCTCCTCCTCGACATGACGATGCTCTCGTCAGGCATGCGGGAGTCCTTCCGGGCGTTGCTCCTGCGCCGCGGCTTCCAGATCCGGCTGGCGCCGCGGGGAACACTCCCCTTCGACACCGAAGCCACGATCCCCGGTGCGGCCGACATCATGGGCCGCCTGCGCACGATCACCGGCGTGAGCGTGGTGAGCCCGGTGCTGGGCGCGGCGATCCACATTCCGCTCGCCGACCGGACGATCACGAGCTTCGCCGTGGGGAACGATGCGCGGGTGCAGGGAGACTACGAGCTGGTGACCGGACGCGACGCCGACAGCGCCGGCGACATGGTGGCGAACGCCGAGTTCCTGCGGGCCACACAGCGAGGGCTCGGTGACACCCTCCGCGTCGCCACGGGCTACGATCCGCAGCTGCGCGCCTTCTCCGGCGAGCGACGGCTCGTCATTCGCGGCGAAGCGCGCTTCTTCTATCTCTCGGCGGGCCAATCGGCCGTTGCCATTCCGCTCGCGACGCTGCAGGCGATGACCGGCGCCGCGCCGCAGGACCGTGTCTCGCTCTTCATGGTGAAGGTCGGAAACGACAGCCTGGTCGAGCCGGTGCGGCGCTCGATCCAGCGGAGCGAATCGCTGGTGGACGCCATCTCCACCGCCGACGCGTTGTCGCGCGTGGATGCCCGACTCCGCTACTTCCGGCAGCTGGGAGCGATTCTCGCCACCGTGAGTCTCGCGATCGGCTTCGCGCTCGTCACGACGCTCGTCAGCGTCTCGGTCAACGAACGGATCGGCGAGATCGCCGTCATGCGGGCGATCGGCGTGTCGCGGCAACACGTCATCCAGCAGATCGTGGTGGAAGGCGCGGTGATCGGGCTCTCCGGCGCTGTGCTCGGGCTCGCGCTCGGCCAGGTGACGGCGCGCTGGCTCAATTCGATCCTCGCACACTTCCCCGGGCTGCCGGCGGCGATCGACTTCTTCCTCTTTCAGGGGCGAGCCGTGTGGACGGCGCTCGCCCTCTTCCTGGTCATCTCGATCGTGGCCGGCCTCTACCCTGCCTGGCGAGCTGGTTCGCTGCCGATCGCCCGGGCCCTGCGCGAGGAGGCCGTCGGGTGACCGCAGTGGTGATGGCGCGCGGCTTGCGCCGCGACTTTCGGCTGGACGATCGCCCGAGCACCGAGGTCGTGCACGCAGTGCGCGGTGTGACGCTCGATGTGGCCGAGGGGGAATGGGTCGCCATCGCGGGCCCCTCGGGTTGTGGGAAGTCGACGCTGCTGAATCTCCTCGGAGGGATCGACCGGCCGACATCGGGCGTGGTCGCGTTTCGTGGACGCGACCTCTCGACGCTCGATGACGGCGAGCTCACGCGCTTCAGGCTCACCAACGTCGGATTCGTCTTTCAGCGCTTCTATCTCATGCCGATGCTCACTGCCCGGGAGAATGTCGAGCTGCCAATGGCGGAGGCCGGTCTGCCCCGCGATCAACGAGCGCAACGGGCATCGGAGCTGCTGCGCTACGTCGGGCTCGGCGCGCGCGAGCGCCATCGGCCGTCGCAGCTCTCCGGCGGCGAGCAGCAGCGAGTGGCGATCGCGCGCGCGCTCGCCAATCGGCCCGTTCTGGTGCTCGCCGATGAGCCGACGGGCGAGCTGGATGCGCGCACGGGGGAGGAGATCATCTCCCTCTTCCGCATGATCAACGGCGATGGCGCCGCCGTGATCGTGGTGACGCACGACGACGCGCTGGCCGCCGCGGCCCGACGCGTGATTCACATGCGCGACGGGGCCGTGGTGGCGTCCGCGGGCTCGCTGCCTGACGACGGAGTGGTGCGTGCAGGCGCGTGACGCGGTGCGGGTGCGGCGGAGAGTCGACACGCCGGCGAGCGTGGAGCACGTACATTCCTGGCCGTTGGGCACGCTCGCGGCATTCCTCTTCGAGGGTCGGGACGGTAGCGAGGTGCGCCGGATGCTGGGTGCGGGGATCGCCCGGGCGCATGGCTGGCAGGCGCGGTGGGACCCCATCGAGCTGTCCGTGGAGGAGCTCGATGCGGTGGAGTCCCTCTTTCCGGATTCGCAGCCGGATCTCGCGCTCGATCTCGAGGCCGCGTCGGTGGTGCTTCAGGTGCCGGCGTTGGTGCCCTTCCTCTTCGTCCCAATCCGCCGCGAGAATCCCGTGGTCGAGGCCGCAGCGCGGCGGGCGGCCTACCAGTGCTTCGACTATGGCGCATGGGCCGACGTCTTTCTGGCGACGGTGTCGAGCGTCGACGCGGCGGCGATTCTCGACGATCCGGCGCGGCGGGGACACGATCGCGACGAGGCGGAGCTGGCCCGGCGAGTGGTCGGCGAGAGCGACGTGGCGCTGCGGTTCGAGGTGCGGCGCGCCGGACTCGCCCCGCCCTGGGAATCGGCGTGATCGCCGGCGTCGCCCTCCGCGACCTCGCCCACCGGCCGGCGCGGTCGGCGCTCCTCTTCGGCGCCTTCGGCGTGGGCGTGGCGGTGATGATCGTGCTCCTGGCGATCGGCCAAGCCCTGCTCGTACAGGCGAGCGACGAGCGGCTCATCGGTGGCGGGACGGTGACCGTCCTCCCCGAAGGGGTGGATGTGGAGGTGATGAAGACCGGTGGAGTGGGCGGACTCTTCTTCTCGATCGCCAACGCGCGGTTCATCTACGCCCAGCTGCTCGCCTCCCCGCGTCTCGCCCGCAACGTGACCGCAGCCGCGCCGCAGATCGACGGGAAGCTTCTCTATCTCCGCACGCGACGGGGCGAGATCGCGGTTCGCGCATCGGGTGAGATTCCCTCGCGGAACGCCGCGGTGGGAGTCGCGCTGCCGCTCGCCGCGGGGGAGTGGAACGACGACGAGGGGGACCGGCGCTGGATCGCGCCCACGCCGCGCGAGCTCTACGACGGTATCGACCACTTCCATCGGCCGCCTGACGAGGTTCTCCATCCGGAGAGCTGGGCCGAGTGGCACTACTTCAACGTCCTCTCCGAGGATGGGCGCCGGTGGGCGTTCATCTCCTTCATGGTGGCCGGCGACGTTCGCGGGGCGAAATGGGAGGGGCGGGTGGCGGTGACGCTGCGCGAGTTGGGGGGCGCGACGAGGCGGTTCACATCCACCGAGCCGCCGCGGGAGGTGCGGTTCTCCACCACCACCGCCGATCTCGACATCGGCGACTCGCGGGTGCGCGTGCTCGACGACGGGCGCTACGATGTCCGGGCCACCATCCCGCCGGCCCAGGGCGAAACGGGACTGGCGCTGCACCTGGTGGTGGCGCCGGCGCCGCGGGCCTTCTTCCCCGGCGCCACGCTGACGACCGGGCCCTTCACCTCCGGCTACGCGGTGGCGGCGCTCCGGGCGTCGGCCACCGGAGAGATCTGCGCCGGCACATCGTGCCACCGCTTCGTCGATGCGCAGGCGTATCACGACCACAACTGGGGCGTGTGGCGCGCGGTGAGCTGGGACTGGGGCTCCGCCAGAGCGGGCCCCTACACGCTCCTCTACGGCCGGGTGGAGCCACCGGTCGGGGTCGCGCCCTCGGCGCCGGTGATCGTCTACCTCATTGATTCGTTAGGCTTTCGCTCGCTCTTCCGCCCCCGCGGCATCGCCTATGACGATGGACGGGTGCTGACCGTCGGAACCATCGCCCTCGCCGCCCCGTCGCGGGCGGAGCTCATCGACGAGCGCGACTCGGACACACTGCGCGTCGACCTCACGATCGAGGACGCGATCGCCACCGACACCCGGCGCATCGTCGATCGCGGCGATGTGAGCGCGACCGAAAGTCCGCCGCAACCCTTCTTCGTCCAGATGAAGGGGCATGCGCGACTCAGCGGTCGCTTGGGGGGAGTGCCGCTCACGGGAGATGGCGAGGGATTCTTCGAGACCTTCCGGTAACCGCGCTGACCTATTGACAGCATCGGGCGCGAGATCCCCATTCTCCTCTATGGCGACCGCCGTCCACATCGGCACGCAGGGCTGGAATTACGACGCCTGGGTCGGACCCTTCTACCCTCCGCAAACCCGGCCCGCGGACTACCTGTCGGTCTACTCGCGTGCCTTCGACACGGTGGAGGTCGACTCGACCTTTTACGCGACACCCTCGTCGAAGACCGTCCGATCGTGGGCGGAACGCACGCCTCCGCGCTTCCTCTTCGCCCTGAAAGTTCCGCAGGAGATCAGTCACGAGCGACGGCTTCGCGATGTGCAGGAGTCGGCCGATCTCTTCTTCGAGCGCGCCCTGGAGCTCGGGCCCAAGCTCGGACCGGTGTTGCTCCAACTCGGCCCCGACCTTGGCCCGAGTGAGCTCCCCGCGCTCACCGCGTTCGTCGCGCGCCTACCGCGCGGGATCCGACTGGCAGTGGAGTTCCGTCACCGTGGGTGGATCCACGATGGGGTTCTCGCCATGCTCGAGGAGTATGCCGTCGCCCTCGCCCTCACCGACGCGCGATGGATACCGCGGAAGATGATGCTCTCCCTGGCCGAGCGGCCCACCGCCGACTTCGCCTACCTCCGATGGATGGGTCCGGATCGCGACATCGTCGACTACTCGCGTATCCAGTTCGATCGGACACACGAGCTCGAGCAGTGGTCCGAGGCGATCCTCCTGCTCATCCAGAAGGTGAGCGCCGTCTATGGCTATGTAAACAACCACTTCGCCGGACACAGCCCGTACTCCGCCCGTCAGATCCAGCGACTTCTCGGGCAGCATCCAGTCGAGCCGAGCGAGATCGGCGAGCAGATGAGCTTTCTCTGATCGCTCGTCCGAGCCGTCGTGCAACCCCGCCATCGTGACATTCTCGCCGCCGCACTCGCTGCCGTTGCCGCGGCGGTGTTCATCAACCTCGGTCTCTGGCAGCTCCGGCGGCTCGACGCCCGCCGCCAGCGAAATGCTCAACTCTCGAGTCGCTTTGCCGCGAATCCCGTCCCGCTGGCGACGCTTTCCGCGGACAGCACAGCGGTTCACTATCGGCGCGTATCGGTCACCGGGACCTTCGACTTCGACCACCAGCTCGTCTTCGGCGCCCGAAGCCATCAGGGGTCGCCGGGCGTGTATATCCTCACCCCCCTCGTGCCTGACGACAGTGGGACCGCCGTCCTGGTGAATCGCGGCTGGGTCTATTCCCCGAACGCCGAGCGGGTGAACCTGGCGCGGTGGGATGAGCCGCCGCACGTCACAATCGACGGCTACGTCGAGGAGTTCACCACCGGGGACGGGCCGCCGATCCGCGGGTCGGACCCCAACGTCTGGTTCCGCCTCGATGGCCCAGCAATCGCGGCCAGCCTCCCCTATCCCGTCCTTCCCTTCTACGTGGTCGCTGTTGCCCCCGGACCGGCGACGGCCCCGGTGAGGCTCGAGCTGCCTGCCCTGGATGAAGGGCCTCACCGCGGCTACGCCATCCAATGGTTCACCTTCGCCATCATAGCCGTCGTTGGGGTATCGACCCTCATCTGGCAGGGCCGTCAGCGGAGCACTCGCCCCGCGTGACTTCGGACGCGGCGACGGTCACTCGCGCGCCCGCGGCGGCCGAACATACTCCTAAGAAATTGAAGCACTTGTGACCCCGGCGTCCGGCAAATCCGGATACTGGCGGCCGTGCCGATCGTTATTTTGGATGGAGGAATCGGCGGTCGCGCTGCACACCCGCGCGCCCCACCCACACATACTCGCCGGAATGTCCATGGCAGATACCAAGTCAGTCCTTGCGAGCGAGCAGGAAGCCCGCGACGTCGCCGAATCGGCT
>Ga0187766_10000350_pt1 | contig 25449 bp, 26 predicted proteins | sample 0216_QUI02_MP05__4_FD_132971 | JGI IMG/M metagenome (GOLD analysis project Ga0187766, IMG submission 132971) | Tropical peat soil microbial communities from peatlands in Department of Meta, Colombia - 0216_QUI02_MP05_20_MG | ecosystem: Environmental > Terrestrial > Soil > Wetlands > Peat ... | reverse complement strand
GTTAATAGGCGACGCGACTACGTGCGCGGCTTGGCAATCTGGGCCAGTCCGCGGGCGATCAATGATGCCACTGGGTTTGCCGAAATCGCCCACCCAGACAGCGATCGTGTCGGACGGTGTGCAAGTCGACGAGTACCCGGATCAGCGCGTCAACACAGGCTTCGATGACGGCCTTGTCGCCAAGCGCTTCGAGTTCGGCGCGACGGCGCACGATTTGCCCGGCAACGTATCCGACAATCTGGAACGGTGCGCCGAGCACCGAGTCGTCGCACATGCTGACCGCGCGCCACCGGAACCGCCGTGTTCTGGATTGCCCGGCTGCTCCTCACCCGTTGCGGCCGCATCGTCGCCGAGCTACGTGGATTGCCCGGCTCGCCCACGCAAGCGGGGGACCCCACGCTGCCGCTGCACGACCCGCATCGTCACCGGCTACCGCCGCTGGTTCCGCGGCAGCAGGTCCCACACGTGTTCGGTGCAGTTGACCGCCGCCACGCTGGCTTGACCGGAGCGGGAGAACAACAGCCGCGTCACCGACACGTAGTCGATGGGAAAGGACAGCAGCCGGGCTGTCCCCAGAATCTCGTGCAGTACCACGTTGATCACCCCGCCGTGGCTGAATACCGCCACCGTGTCCTCCGGATCTGCGGCGCTGACGACGGCGTCGACGGCCGCGCGCACCCGCGCGCGGAAGCCGGCCTCGTCAACCGAGGTGGGCAGGTGCCCCTCGGCGATCCGCGCCCACTCCTGCGGATACTCCTCGCGGATCTGCTCGATGGGGACATACACCAGCAGGTCGCGGTCGTATTCGGCGAACCTCTTGTCGATCTCGACAGGCAGTTCACGCGCCGCCGCGATCGGTTCCGCGGTCTGGATCGCACGGCGCTGCGGGCTGCTCACCACCCTGGCGATGGGAAATCTAGCCAGCGCTTCTGGCAGACGTGCGACCTGTGCCAACCCGGCATCGGACAAGTCGGGGTCGGAGCCCTGGCCGTGTTCGCTGCGCAGCGGCAAGGCGTGCCGCACCAGAAGCAGTTGCATGTCGTCTTCCTGTCGTCGGCCGAGTGCGGCTGTCGGCGCGGCATGTTTCGCGCGGACAACCTACACGGGAAGTGTTGTGCCGGTTTCATGTTCGGCAAACTCAAACACCTTCTCAGCTGCCGCGTAATCGCATGCGACAGCGGATCGGCCGATCAGCACCGGACCGCCCCGCAGACCGAACCGGCCGTCGACACCGATGTAGCTGCCGGGCGGAATTGGCTCGCTGATGCAGTACAGCGTCGGCGCGGCCCCTTCGTCGATGTCGTTGCCGACTAGGTTTGCCACCGCCCTGACCGCCCGATCCGCCGCCGCCATCAGCGGCGTATCGGACATGTGGGACAGATTCGAGGCCACCCAACCGGGGTGGGTGAGCTGCGTGACCACCGGTGACTGCGCCGCGCGTAACCGGCGGTCCAGTTCTAGGCCCCACAGCATCACCGCCAGTTTCGAACGCGCGTAGGCGCCCATCACCGCCCATCTGTGTGACCGCAGGTGCATGTCGTCGAGCCGCAGTGTCGCCGATTTGTGGGCCTCCGACCCGACGTTGATGATCTGCGAGCGCACCCGTCCGAACAGCAAGTTTGTTAACGCAAAGGGCCCCAGGAAGTTCGTGCCGAGCGTCGTCTCAAAGCCGTCCGCGGTGTCGGCGCGGTGCCGGGTGAGGGTGCCGGCGTTGTTGATCAGGATGTCGATGTCGTCGTCGAGCAGGTCCGGGAATGCCCGGACCGACGAGAGGTCGGCGAGATCAAGTTTGATGACCGAGGTGGAGCCGCCAATTTCTGCGGCGCGCTGCACACCCAACTCGGTGTTGCGGACGGCCAGGATCACGTGTGCACCCGCGCGGGCGAGGGCGCGTGCTGTTGCCAGGCCCACCCCATTGGTCGCTCCGGTCACGATGACGCGCTTGCCGGTCAGGTTGCCGAGTCGACTGGGCGACCACGGTCTCGTCACGCCATGAGAGTAATCTCGCTGGGTTTCGCGTCGGCATACGAGCGACCCGCGGGCTGGGCCCTGCCAGAGTCTTGCTTCATCCACCCGCGCCAGCTGGGACATCGACGGCGGATACGGGATGCAGCGATGGGCATCGGACTCGGATGTGCGCCTCGCAGAAGGGCCGTCCGGCTGTAAGGACCGACTCACCAACGATCACCGGCGCGGTCGCGCTGAAGCGCACAACCGCGCCGGTGGTCGGTGCTCTTAGCTCTCGCCTAGCGTGCTGTGCAGCGACTTCGTGGCCTCGGTGATCACGGCCAAGACCTTAGCTCTCGCGTCGGCGAGCTTTGCTTTCTGCTCATCGGTGCCAGACCAGGCGATCCGCCGTGCCAGTCCGGCAAGTTCGTAGAGGCCCCAGCGGATCTTGATGACGTCGCCGAACTGGGCGGCCCGGGCCAGGAACGCGTGGGCGGTCTCGCTGCTGATACCCCGCCATGCCAACACGTTTTTGCCGAGCTCGGTCAGGGTGGCCACGCCGCCCTCGACCGTCACCAAGCCGCGACCCGCGAGCAGCCCAATGGCGAGCTCCGCCACTTCCTGCGGTGGGGTGAAGGCGCCGTCGGTGGCGTCGGAGGTGCGCTGCACGATCTGCGCGGCATCAGCCGGGCCGTCGAGCAGCAGTGCCAGCGTGCCAAACGCTGCCCGCTTGAGGAAGAAGCCACGCCCACCAAAGCCACGCCCAAAACCGGGCCCACCAAAACCGAAGCCAGGCCCACCCCAGTCAGGCCCACCAAAGCCAGGCCCACCCCAGTCAGGCCCACCAAAGCCAGGCCCACCAAAGCCAGGCCCACCGGGGAATCCGGGCCCACCGAAGCCAGGCCCACCGGGGAATCCGCCATAAACCATGTTTGTCTTCCTTCCCTGTGATGACGACCGGCCACGGTCGCCGTGTCCATCGTAATCAACCTTGTTGATACAGGTCAACATAGTTGATCTAACTGATAGCTTCGCACGTCGATTGCTCGGTGTCGAGCGAGGGCCACAAGTCAGAGCTTTCCCAGCCAGTTATCGAGTGCGCTCCAATATGAATCCGACGGCGCGGTGGCCACCGGCGTCGGCCCGTGTCGGGGTGGTCATATCAAGCACTTTGCGCGCCTGGTCCACGACCGGAGTGTGGGGGTCCAGTGTGGAGAGATACTTTTCGTGTGCGGCGAGGGATTCAACGGCGACGTCGATGAAGCCGTCGACCGTTTCGATGTGCGTAACTGCTGGCCCGATTGAAAAAAGCCAGCGCGGGGGCTCGGTCAGGCTGTCATAGGCGGCGACGACCGCGGCCGCGAACTCCACGTGGTCGCGCTGATTCGGAGCTCCTGGCGCCCATTCCGGTCCGCCATACACGGTCAGCGCAATGTCGGGCTTCAGCTCCGTGAGAGTATCTGCGATCTTCTTGCGCAGTTCGGGGCTGTTGCGGATATTGCTGTCCGGGAAGTCCCAGAAATCCAGGTCGCGTACCCCGACAATCGCCGCGGCTCGTCGCTGCTCTCCTTCACGTACCCGGCCAGTTTCGTCGGGCGGCATTCCTGCGATACCCGCCTCACCGCGGCAAGCGAAGACATAGCGAACCATCTTGCCAGCGGACGTCCATTTCGCCACCGCTGCCGCCGATCCGTACTCGGGATCATCGGGGTGTGGCACCAGTAATACGGCAGTGCGCCAATCAGCGGGAAACGGTTCGGCCATCTGGCAAGGCCTTTCCTCGTTCGAACAGCGGGAGTTGGCATATCGGGGCTCACATCGGCGACACTCATGCCAGGCTCCAGAGCGCACGCACGCGGCGGCGGCAGTCAGCCCAGATGCGCCGATAACAGCCAAGCGCCGACCGACTTGCGGCCGTCGGGCTCGTCTTCGAACTTCATTTGGGGCGCACCCGGCATCTCCGTGACGCCTTCCGGGAAGTTGGCGTAGATGCGGGCAGGCTTGATCTCGTCGATCACCCAATACTTTGAAACGATTTCGCGCAGTTCGTCAGCGGTGACCGCGTACGGTGGACCCTCCGGGATCGCCGCCTTGTCGAAGACCAGCACGAAGTAGGACGCGCCCGGTTCGGCGGCACGCACTATCGATTGCTGATATCCCTCTCTGGCCTCGACCGGGATTGAGTGAAATAGCGTGCTGTCGACGATGGTGCCGAACCGTCCGTCGTAACCGGTGAACGAACTGATGTCGGCCACCTCGAAGCTGGCGTTGGCCAGGCCCCGCTTCTCGGCCTCGCGGCGGGCCAAGTCGATGGCGGTGGGTGAGAGGTCCAGTCCCACCGTGGTGTACCCGCGTTCGGCGAGGTATAGCGAGACGGCGGCTTCCCCACAGCCAACGTCGAGCACCTCGCCGTGAAACTTGCCCGGCTCGAGCAGGGTGGCCAGCTCGGGCTGGGGTTCACCAAGGCTCCACGGGGGACGCACACCCACCCCTATTTGGGCGGATTCGCCGCGGTAGACCGAATCGAACTCGAAATCGAAGTCTTCACTCATGGCGTCTTGTCTATCAACTTGCTTGATATGTGTCAAGATGTTTGACATGCCTGAATATGAGGATCAGCCGTTGGGCTATCTGCTCTATCGCGTGATGACGGTGCTGCGGCCCCAGGTGACGGCGGAGTTGGGGCCACTCGGGCTAGGGTTACCAGAGTTCGTGTGCCTGCGGATTCTGTCCATGTTCCCGGGTCAATCCAGCGCCGAGCTCGCCCGTAACACCAATGTGTCACCACAAGCGATGAACCTGGTGCTGCGCGGGCTGCAGGACATGGGCGCGGTAACGCGGCCGGCTACGGTGTCGTCGGGCCGGGCGCTGCCGGCTCGGCTTACCAGCAAGGGCAGGGCGCTGTTGAAGCGCGCCGAAGCTGCCGTGCACGTTGCCGACGAGCGACTACTGGCCCACCTCACGCCCACCGAGCGCCGTGAGTTCAAGCGACTCCTCCACGCGGTGGGTGCGCGACCGGTCGATAGCGTCACGGCTTACCCGCCATGCTCGAGTTAAAAGTCGTCGTCGGAAGCACCCGAGCTCCCCTAGGGGGCCGCGCGGAGAATGCTATTCTCTGCATGGAGAGCGAGGCGTTCCTGTGACTGTGCCGGTGAGCGGACCCCGACTGGACCCGGACGTTTTGGGTCGCTGGCTGGACACGCACAACGCGCCTGGCGACGGGGAGGAGCCCGCCCTGGAACAGCTGGGCGGCGGCTCCCAGAACACCCTCTATCTGATCCGGCGCGGTGGAGAGCGCATGGTGCTGCGGATGCCGGGCGCCCGGGCCGACGCGGCCCGCATCGACGGCCTGCTGAGGGAGATCCGGCTGGTGCGGGCGTTGTCCGGCACCGACGTGCCCCATGCTGAGCTGATCGCCGCCGACGATGCCGGCGATCTGCTCGGCATGCCTTTCTATGTGATGCGGGCGATCGACGGGTGGAGCCCGATGGACGGCGGCTGGCCGGCTCCTTTCGACACCGACCTAGTCGCCCGGCGCGGGTTGGCGTTCGAACTCGTCGGCGGCGCCGCCAAGCTGGGGCGGGTGGATTGGCGCGCCCAAGGGCTGGAGGGTTTTGGCCGTCCCGACGGATTCCACGAGCGCCAAGTCGATCGCTGGTTGGCCTTTCTCGACACCTACCGGGTGCGCGATTTGCCTGGGCTGGACGAGGCCGCCGATTGGTTGCGCCGCAACCGGCCCGCGCATTACACGCCGGGCATCATGCACGGCGACTACCAGTTCGCCAACGTGATGTTCGCCCACGGCGCTCCGGCCGAGCTGGCCGCGATCGTGGACTGGGAGATGACCACGGTCGGCGACCCGCTGCTGGATCTCGCATGGGCGCTGCTGGGGTATGACGGCGAACATCCGCGGGCGGACGGCTTCTATCTCGACCTGACCGGCATGCCGACGCGCAGCGAATTGCTGGAGCACTACGAGAAGGTCGGTGGGCTTTCCACCGAGAACATCGACTACTACCTGGTGCTGGCCAACTGGAAACTCGGCATGGTGCTGGAGAAGACCCATGCCGCCGGGGTTAGGACGGGAAAGGTCGATCCCAAGATCACCGAGGCGTTCGGGCCGATGATCCTGCAACTCATCGCTACCGCTGCGAAACTGGCGCGGTCCCTGCCGACGAAGGGGCGCTGAAATGGGTTACGCCGACCAGCTTTTCGACCTCACCGACCGGGTGATACTGATCACCGGCGGCAGCCGGGGACTCGGGCGCGAAATGGCGTTTGCCGCCGCCCGCTGCGGCGCCGACGTCGTGATCGCCAGCCGCAAGATGGAGAACTGTGTGGCCACCGCCAAAGAGATCGAGGCCGAGACCGGGCGAACAGCAATGCCCTACCAGGTGCACGTCGGGCGGTGGGACGAGCTCGACGGCCTCGTCGAGGCGACATACGACCGCTTCGGCAAGGTCGACACCTTGATCAACAACGCCGGCATGTCGCCGATCTACGACAAGCTGACCAACGTCACCGAGAAGCTGTTCGACGCCGTGGTCAACCTCAACCTCAAGGGCCCGTTCCGGTTGTCGGCATTGGTGGGTGAGCGGATGGTCGCGGCCGGCCGCGGATCGATCATCAACGTGAGTTCCGCCGGGTCGCTGCGCCCGGGCGCCGACATCATTCCCTACGCCGCAGCTAAAGCCGGGCTCAACGCCATGACGGAGGGTTTCGCGCGGGCGTTCGGCCCCACCGTCCGGGTCAACACGCTGATGGCTGGTCCGTTTTTGACGGATATCAGCAAGGCCTGGCAGTTGGAAGAGGCGACACAGAACCCGTTCGCTCACCTTTCGCTGCAACGGGCCGGCAACCCACCCGAAATCGTCGGCGCCGCACTGTTTCTCGCCTCGGACGCGTCCAGCTTCACCACCGGCTCGATCGTGCGGGCCGACGGCGGGATCCCCTGAGAGGAGCACGGCAGATGTCATGGGATTTCTCCACCGAACCGGAGTTCGAGAAAAAACTCGACTGGATCCGCGGGTTCGTCCGCGAGGAAGTCGAGCCGCTGGAGGTGCTCTTCCCCGGCTGCGAGTTCCTGCCACTGAACGACGAGCGCCGCAAGATCGTCGATCCGCGCAAACAGCAGGTTCGCGACCAAGGGCTGTGGGCCCCGCACCTCGGCCCAGAACTCGGCGGGCAGGGCTTCGGCACGGTCAAGCTGACGCTGATCAACGAAATTCTGGGCCGCAGCCCCTGGGCGCCGATAGTGTTCGGGACGCAGGCGCCAGACACCGGCAACGCGGAGATCCTGGCCCGCTTCGGCACCCAGGATCAGAAGGACCGCTATCTGTCGGGGTTGCTGTCCGGGGGGATCTTCTCGTGCTTCTCGATGACGGAGCCGCAAGGCGGGGCCGATCCGCGCGTCTTCACTACCCGCGCCGTGCGAGACGACGACGACTGGGTGATCACCGGGCGAAAGTACTTCTCCTCCAATGCCTCTGTCGCATCGTTCTTCATCGTCGTCGCGATCACCGATCCCGACGTGCCGGTCCATCGCGGGGCGTCGACGTTCTTGGTCCCGGCGGGCACTCCGGGGCTGGTGGTCGAAGCCACCCACCATCTGGTCGGCGCGCACCCGCACGAGCCCGGTCATTCCCTGGTGCGCTACGACGGGGTCCGCATACCTGCTGACGCACTGCTTGGCGAGCCCGGCCAGGGCTTCATGATCCTGCAGACCCGATTGGCCGGTGGCCGGCTGCATCACGCGATGCGCTCCATCGGGATGGCGCAACGCGCGATCGACATGATGGCCCGTCGCGCCAAAAGCCGCTTCACCCAGGGCAGCTCGCTGGCCGACAAGCAGTTGGTGCAGGCGTTCATCGCGGACTCCTACACGGAGCTGATGCCGTTCCGGCTCGCGGTGCTGCACGCCGCCTGGCTGATCGATAACATCGGCGAGCACGCAGCGCGCGCCGAGATCGGTGCCTGCAAGATCTTGGCGTCGCAGGTGCTCAAATCGATTGGCCTGCGCGCGATCCAGGTGCACGGCGCGCTGGGGCTCACCGACCAGCTGCCGTTGACCACCGTGCTCCTCGGCGGGGTGGCGCTCGGGTTGGCCGACGGGCCCACCGAGGCGCACAAGGTCAACCTGGCGCGGCTGCTGCTCAAGGACTACGAGGCCGAGGACCCGGAATGGCCCAGCGAAATGCTGGACAACCGCCTGACAGCCGCCCGAGCCAAATATGGTGACCTTGTCGATCGCGTTCCGGCGCTGCCTGATTCGCCGTGAGCAGCAGGGTCGCCGCGGCCGTCGAGCGCGCACTCGACGACCGCCAGCGTGAAGCCACCGAGGAAGTCGAACGCATCCTGGCCGCAGCGGTGCGGGTGATGGAACGCGTCGCGCCCGAGCCACCACGCGTCAGCGACATCGTCGCCGAGGCGGGCTCGTCGAACAAGGCGTTCTACCGGTATTTCGCCGGCAAGGACGATCTCATCCTGGCCGTCATGGAACGCGGGGTGGCGTTCGTGGTCTCCTATTTGCAGCATCAGATGGCCAAAGAATCCCGCCCGGAAGACAAGATCGCGCGCTGGATCGAGGGAACGCTGGCGCAGGTCGCCGACCCCCACCTGATCAGCATGAGCCGAGCGGCGGTTGGGCAGATGTCGGCCGCCGCTAACGTCGACGAGGAGATCATGCGGCCGCTGCGAGATCTGCTGACCGAGCCGGTCACCACGTTGGGGAGCACCGACATCCGTCGCGATGCGGACGCGGTGTTCTTGTGCACGGCCGCAACAATGCGGCGTTACGTGGGTTCTACCGACCGACCCGGCCGCGATGACATCGAGCACCTGGTGCGGTTCTGCCTGCGCGGACTGGGTGTGACGCGAAGGGCGGGTCGCTGATGCGCGCGGTGATGTGTCATCACTACTGCCCTCCAGAGGACCTGGTTATCGACGACGTCCCCGATCCGGTACCGGGTCCCGGCCAGCTGCTGGTGCGGGTGCACGCGGCTGCGGTGAACTTCCCCGATGTCCTGCTGATTGCCGGCAAGTATCAGGTTCGGGTGCCGGTGCCGTTCACACCGGGCTTCGAGCTCGCCGGTGAAGTGGTTGCGGCCGGTGACGGCGCGTCGTTCGGCCCTGGTGAGCGGGTGTTCGGGTCGGTGATGACCGGCGCGTTCGCCGAGCAGGCGCTGCTGGACCCAGGGTCGGCGTCTCGGATGCCAGACAGCGTGGACTTCGCCGAGGCCGCGGCGTTCGGCGTCACCTATCGCACCGCCTACCACGCGCTGCGCTCGGTTGCCCGAGTCGCCGAAGGGGATTGGGTGGTCGTTCTTGGCGCCGCCGGCGGTGTCGGGCTGGCCGCGGTCGACCTGGCGGTCGCCATGAAGGCCCGGGTGCTGGCCGCGGCGTCAAGTCCCGAGAAGCTCGAGGTGTGCCGGCAGCGCGGCGCCGAAGCCACCGTCGACTACGACCGGGAGGATCTGAAATCGGCCATCCGCGAGCTCACCGATGGCGGCGCGCGGATCGTCATCGACCCGGTGGGCGGGCAGTACTCGGAGCCGACGCTGCGCGGTCTGGGTCGCGGCGGAACCTTCATCACCCTCGGCTATGCCGCAGGCACGATCCCAGCTATTCCGCTGAATCTCGTTCTCCTCAAGGACATCACAATCCGTGGCATGGAGATCCGGACCTTCAGCAGCGATCACCCCGACGACGCCGCACGCGACACGTCAGAGTTGGCTCAGATGTTCGCCGACGGCCAAATCCGGCCCTACATCGGCGCGCGATTCCCGTTGGCCGACACCGCGGCGGCGTTGCGGCATGTGGCCGGGCGAAAAGCGGTCGGCAAGGTGGTCATCGACGTCACGGCGTGACGATGTTGAAGTTCGGATCGGGCCGGTCGAGGACGCCCAGGAACGCGTGCAACGCCGCTTCGTCGCCGGACACGTCCAGGCCCGGTGAGCTGACGTCGCCTATCACCACCGCGAGCAGCCGAATCTTGGTGTCCAAGTTCACTGTGACGTCCGCGGTCGTAGGGTCAGCGGCAACTTTGCGGTGGACCAGCACGCCGTTGCGCAGCGTGAGCCGGTAATTGGCATCCAGGTCGGCGAAGGTTATGTCGACCGCCAGGTCCAAGTCCCAGGCGCGCGGGCCGTTGACACTAATGGCGAGGCTGTCGAAGATCTGCTCCGGTGTCAGTCCTGACAGCAGGGAAGGCGATGCCACCTGCGTCGCTGTGCCGACGTTGCCGTCGCGCAACTCGGTCGCACCGGTCAGGAAGAAGTTGCGCCATGTCGCGTTTTCGGCGCCATAGGCCAGCTGCTCCAGCGTGTCGGAGTACAGCGCGCGGGCTGCGGCATGGTTGTCGTCGGCAAACACCGCGTGATCGAGCAGTGTTGCTGCCCAACGGAAGTCACCGTCGTTGAACGCGGTCTTAGCAAGCTCGACGACTCGGTCGATCCCGCCCATCGCGTCGATGTAGCGGGCGGCCAGCGCCTGCGGCGGGTGGGGCCACAGCCGGGCCGGGTTACCGTCGAACCACCCCATGTAGCGCTGGTAGATCGCCTTCACGTTGTGGCTGACCGACCCGTAATACCCATGGGTGTGCCACGCCTTCTCCAGCGCGGGCGGCATTTGCAGCATTTCGGCGATTTCCACACCGGTGTGGCCCTGGTTGAGCAGTCGCAGTGTCTGGTCGTGCAGGTAGGCGTACATGTCCCGTTGCAGGGACAAGAACTCGACGATGCGTTTGCGTCCCCAGGTGGGCCAGTGGTGGGAGGCGAACAGGACATCGGTTCGGTCGGCGAAGGTGTCGATCGCCTCGGTGAGGTATCCCGACCAGGCATGCGGGTCGCGCACCAGCGCGCCGCGCAGGGTCAGCAGGTTGTGCAGGTTATGAGTGGCGTTCTCGGCCATGCACAACGCGCGGAATCGCGGGAAGTAGAAATGCATTTCGGCGGGAGCCTCACTGCCTGGCGCCATCTGGAACTCGGTCTCCACGCCGTCGATGGTGTGCGTCTCACCGGTTGCCCTGATGTCGACCGTGGGGGTGATGACGGCCACTTCGCCGGTCGACGGTGTCTGTCCCAGCCCACAGCCCACCTGTCCGAACGGGCCGCGTTCCAGCAGTGCGCCATACATGTAGGTGGCCCGGCGGGTCATCGCCGGACCCGCGAACACGTTCTCTTGGACCGCATGCTCAAGGAACCCTTCCGGGGCCAGCACCGCCACCCTGCCCGCGTCCACTTCCGCTTGCGAGGTGACGCCCAGAACGCCGCCGAAATGATCGACGTGGCTGTGGGTGTAGATGACCGCGACGACCGGGCGATCACCGCGGTGCGCGCGGTAAAAACCCAGTGCCGCAGCGGCTACCTCGGTGGACACCAGTGGGTCGATGACGATGATTCCGGTGGCGCCCTCGATGAAGGTGATGTTCGAGATGTCGAAGCCGCGGACCTGATAGATACCCGGCACCACCTCATAGAGGCCTTGTTTGGCGGCCAGGGTCGATTGTCGCCACAGGCTGGGATGTACCGATGTCGGCGCGTCGCCGGCGAGGAAAGAGTATGCATCGTTGTCCCACACCACACGGCCATCGGCAGCCGTGATGACGCAGGGGGACAGCGCGGCGATGTATCCACGGTCAGTGTCGTCGAAATCCGTTGTGTCGTAGAAGGGCAGCTCACGTTGGTGGTGCGCCGACATGATGATCTCGGCTGGGGGTTTCTGGTCCACTTGCATGACATTGCCAGCAACGCAGGCGCGTCGGAGGAAAACCGCGCAATCGACAAGGCAATCGTGAAACCACTTTTTTGGGCTGCTCTGGGCGGGCGCGGCTTACTGGCGTGGGGATTGATTTTTAGCGGATTTGCCTTATCCGGTTCCCTCAACCTGCATACTGCCGAGACGGTCCATCAATGTTGATGGACCGCCACCATGCAAAGGAGAACAGGTGAAACGTGAAATGGCGATCGCTGCAGCAGCGACGGCGATCGTAATCGCAGGTTTGTCTGGCTGTTCCAGCCACAAGGCAACTACCAGCGGTCCCGGGGGATCCGCGGTGGTAAACGCCCCAGCGTCCAAGGCGAAGGTCACCATCGACGGCAAGGACCAGAACGTGGGCGGGGCGGTCTCCTGCGTCACCACGGGCGGCAACGTCAAGATCGCGATCGGCGGGGCAGCGACCGGCGTTGGCGCCGTGCTCACCGACGCCAACCCGCCTCAGGTGAAGTCGGTCGGGCTGGGCAACGTCAACGGTGTAACGCTGGGATACACGGCGGGTACCGGTCAAGGCAATGCCGAGGCGACTAAGAGCCCTAACAGCTACAAGATCACCGGGACGGCGACCGGCGTCGACATGTCCAACCCGATGCAGCCGGTGAACAAGCCCTTCGAGATCGACGTGACCTGTTCCTGACCTCGCGACGACGCGGCCGAACGGCCGCGGAGAAGACGGGCAATCAAATCCGGCCCGGCGACGGTGCGGTCGTTCGCCCCAGAGGTTAGTCACCGCGATGTTGGCGACGCTCTACCGAGCGCCGTCCTGCTGAGGTCTGCTTCTCTGCCAGCCTGGTCCCGGTCGAGGCGTGTGATCGGCTCATGAACCACATCGCAGATGTAAGCGATGGTGCGATCCGCTACGAGACAACGACACCACGATGGGCCCTGCGCTGATCAACGGGCCGCGATGGCCAACGCCCTGCACCCCGATGCGATCGTCAGTATCCACGCCGACGGTGGACCTCCGTCTGGTCGCGGTTTTCACGTCAACTACTCCAGCCCGCCGCTCAACGACGCCCAAGCCGGGCCGGCCATGCAGTTCGCCACGATCATGCGAGACCAACTAGTGGCCGCTGGAATGCAGCCGTCCACCTACACCGGTTCCGACGAACTCTATGGCCGCCCGGACTTGGCCGGCCTCAACCTTTCGCAATACCCGTCTATCCTGATCGAACTCGGCAATATGAAAAATGCCGACGAAGCTATCCAGATGACCAGCCCGGACGGGCGTTCTAAGTATGCCGCCGCCGTCCAAGGCATCACGACCTACCTCGCCCAAAAGGCAAGCCCAAAGCAGTAGCACCTGCTCACAATTCGTCAGGGTTACCTCACCCTGGCAACGGATACCCGGCGCCGACCCACCTCGGTCGGGTCTGACGGCACCCCGGCACAGGAGCGCGCCCCGTCGTCATGCCAAGACCGCGTTCGCCGATTCATGACGGAACAGTGCGAATCTTCGCGATGATGATCGCAGACTCCCCTGACGCTCGCCGCGACGGTACCGCCGATACAGCGGCCCGTGTCGTGTGTTGGTGGCTAGCTGCGCCAGTTCGCGACTCACCGTGAGATGTAGTGCCCTGCGTATCTTGGCCGAGATGCTTTTTCGGCGCGGGCCTTTGGCGGAAACATCGGCCGCACCGATAGCGCTCAACGGGGGTGTTGGTGTCGCCGTCGTCAACCCATGTTGTAGTGATCGCTATAAATGTGGAAGTAATGGCTGGTGTTGGGGACGAAATTCGCTTTTGTCGGTTGCTATGCGGGGTCTGCGAGGGGCAGCCGCACCGTGAACTCCGTGTGGCCCGGCGCGCTTTCGACCGCAATCATGCCGTCGTGCGCCTTGACCACCGCCGACACGATCGCCAGACCCAGCCCGGTGCTGCCGCCCTTACGGGAGCGCGAGGTGTCGCCGCGGGCGAACCGCTCGAACACCTCCGACTGCAGCTGCTCCGGAATGCCCGGACCGTTGTCAATCACCTTGAGCACGCAATGCGTTGGCTCGGTGGTCAACCGCGTCGTGACCACGGTTTCCGGGCCGGTGTGGATGCGGGCGTTGGCGAGCAGGTTGGTCAGCACCTGATGTAGCCGGGGCCCGTCGCCGGCGACTACCACTGGCTCGTCGGGCAGGTCGAGCTCCCACCGGTGATCCGGTCCAGCCACGTATGCATCGTTGACCGCGTCGACCGCCACGCGCGAGAGGTCCACCGGTTCGCGTTCCAGCGGCCGACCGGAGTCCAAGCGGGCGAGCAGCAGCAGGTCCTCGACGAGGCGAGTCATGCGCTCGGTCTCGGATTCCACGCGGCTCATCGCGTGCGCCACCGCGTCGGTGTCCTCGCGCATCCGTTGCGCCAGTTCGGTGTAACCGCGGATCGCGGCCAGCGGCGTGCGCAGTTCGTGACTGGCGTCGGCGACGAATTGGCGCACCCGGGTCTCACTGGCCTGCCGCGTCGACAGCGCGGCCGCGATGTGGTCAAGCATGCGATTCACCGCCGACCCGAGTTGGCCTACCTCGGTGTGGGGGTTCGTGTCGGGTTCGGGCACCCGCACCGGTAAAGCGACTTCACCGCGGTCCAACGGTAGATCGACGACTTCGCCCGCAGTCTGCGCGACGCGCTGCAGCGGCGCCAGCGCCCGCCGGATGATCACGATGCCGGCCATCGTCGCGGCAGCCATCGCGACCACCGTAACCACCCCGAAGATCATCAGTACCCGCATCCTGGTGGCGTCCACATTTGCCATCGACAGACCTGTGACGATGACATCGCCGTCGCGCCGGGCCGGGGTGGCTACCAGGCGGTATCGGCCGAGGCCGTCGAGATCGCGGGTCACCGGCGTGCGGTTGGCAGCGATTGCCGCAAGTTGCGCCTTGGCGGTATCGGTCAACGCGGCCCGAGAACCACTGCTGGTCAGGTAGCCGGCGTCGACCGCAGTGCCGTGACTTACCACGGCCGCGACCATGCCCGCCGGCTGACCCGGGGCATCGAGAAACCGAGGGCCTGGGCCAGGGGCCGGGACTCGCGGGTGCCGCCACGGCGCAGGCGGGGGTGGCGGTACACCGTAAACCGCCGCCGAGCGGTGGGAGGCGCCGTGCAATTGCTCATCGAGTTGGCCCACCAGGTACCGGTCCAACGCCAGCTCGGTCACCGCGCCGATCCCGACACACGCAATGGCGAGCACGAGGACCTGACCGACCAACAGCCGAAGCCGAAGCGACCAGATTCGGCGCGTCCTAGCGGGCCGGCTTGAGGACATAGCCGGCGCCCCGCAGTGTGTGGATCATGGGTTCGCGCCCACTGTCGATCTTTTTGCGTAGGTAGGAGATGTACAGCTCCACGATGTTGGATCGGCCGCCGAAGTCATAGCTCCACACCCGGTCGAGGATCTGCGCCTTGCTCAGCACCCGCTTGGAGTTTCGCATCATGAACCGCAGCAGCTCGAACTCGGTGGACGTCAACGAGATCGGATCCCCGCCGCGGGTGACCTCGTGGCTGTCCTCATCAAGCACCAAGTCCCCCACGACGATCTGCGCACCACTGTCGACCGTCGTCACCCCGGTGCGCCGCAGCAGCGCCCGCAGCCGCAGCACCACTTCTTCGATGCTGAACGGTTTGGTGACGTAGTCGTCGCCGCCGGCGGTCAGCCCGGCGATGCGGTCTTCCACCGCGTCCTTCGCCGTCAGCAGCAGCACCGGCAACTGGGGATTCTGCTCGCGCAGTTTGCGCAGTACGTCAAGCCCGCTCATGTCGGGCAGCATGACGTCCAAGACGACGACGTCGGGCCGCTGGGCGCGGGCGGCGGCAATCGCCGATGATCCGTCAGCAGCGGTGGCGATGTTCCAGCCCTCGTATCGCAGCGCCATCGACACCATCTCGGCGAGGACAGCTTCGTCGTCGACCACTAGCACGTTGATTGGGTTGCCGTCCGCACGGCGCATCACGACACGCTCGACCGATGTCTGGGGCACGGCTTCAAGTATCCGCGCATGAATGGGTCGAACCTGTGCCGACCCTATGCGTACGCTGTGAAACCGTTACGCGTCAGTACCAGTAGCGCCTGCCGGCGACCGGACGGCCGACACTGCCCAAGATCCAGAACACCGCACCGATCACCAGCAGGATGATGCCGAGCACCCACAGCAAGTGGATGCTGAAGACAAACCCGAGGATGAGCAAGATGACTCCGACGGCAATCATGACGACTCCATTCCTATGAGGTGTTCGATGTCGACTGCTTTCATCGAACTGGGTTGCGGCAAATGGCAACCTGCTTTCGGGTTGACACCCGCGTAGTTCAATGGCCCCGCGATCACGGTTAGCGCGATGTTTGCGGCTGTGGCACAAGTGGTGTCCCCGCCCTTGAAGTAGTCGCGCTGCCACGCCGCGAGCGCCCCGATCAGTAACCACACCAGCACAACCACGCCAATGATTTCGCCAGCCCGCGTCCGGTGCCGCATCGTGGACCTCCATCGTGTCGCCACAACCCCCGGCGGAATTGGCGTACCCGGCCGACGAATTTCCAAACATCGGCCGACAAATTTTCAAAACGATCACTCACTGCAAAAGTCGATCCAAGTCGTGCCTTCGGGCGAACCGCGGCCTTAGCTTCTGCCCCGGCGCACGGGGAGTGCGCGGCGTTCATTTACATCAGCCCGCCCCGCATCTTGGCTGTTGACAAAGAGCAGGGCGCTGTCCAACCCGAGCTATCTCCGCCGCGGATGGCGAGGAGCGAGCCACGCTGCGGCCCGCCTCTTCGACGCCCGGGCCAACCAGGCGTCCTGGATCAGCTCGGCCAACTCGGTTCGGCTGATTTCTGCCAACCGACTGGCCCGCACCAATACCGAGGGATGTCCGTCGAAATGGTCCGTGGTGAAAAACGGCGACCCCGGATCCTGGACCAGCGCCAGCTTGTCGCTCTCAGATTCCACCCACAGCATGATCACGTCGGTGTAGCGTTCGCCGGTGACCGGATCCGTCGCGTCAGGTTGCGCAGTCCGGAAGAACACGAACGACTTGCCACCGACCTGATAGATCGGGTTGCCTTTCGGTCCTTCCACGCGCGTGACGTGCGGCATCGACGCGGCGATCTCGTGGACATCGCCGACCCGGGCGGGCCGATCAGCCATAGCGTTCGACGATAACGGCCGCCATCAAGCGCAGCGTGAGCCGGCGTGCGTACGACGGCCGTGACTGCCCAGGCGGCCTCGCGAAGCGCCATGCCAGTTCGGCTCCGGACTCATTCCGTCGAATTAGTCTGGGCCGCAAGCCAACCAAATCCGACACCAACGCACGCCGACACCGCAATAGTTTGCCGCCGCATAAGCGCAAAGGTTAATCGAATATGTCGCCGTCACCGCGCGACAACGGACGCCGTCATCCGGCTCGCTGTTGCGCGGATACGAAAACGGTCGGCGGCAATACGTCCTCGTCGGGAATACAGCGGCCGTAGCGGGTCAGCAACTCCTCGAGGGTTGCCACCGACGTGTCCCAGCCGTGCTCACGCAGCCACTCGGCGACGTCGGTCCGCTCCTCGGCGTACCACAGGTCGTCGAGGTCTGGTGTCTCGGTCTGCAGCAGCCTGGCGGCCGCGGCCCGCAGGCGCTGCATCTCTTCGCGCTGGCGCTTCAAGCGGTCGGGGTTGAGGGCGTTCTTGTCGGGGGCGTTGAAAGCGAACCAACTGGCCCCGCGACTCAGCGCATGCACTCGCTCGAACAAAAGATCCTGAGCCCACGCCGGCAGATACCGAACCAGTCCCTCGGCTGACCACGCGGTTGGTTGCGATGCGTCAAACCCGGCTTCCTGCAGTGCCTTTGGCCAGTCCTGCCGCAGATCTATCGGAACACTTACCAGATTTGACGTTGGACGTGCACCGTGCTGCTGCAAAGTGGCGGACTTGAATTCCAGCACCTTGGGCTGGTCCAGCTCGTACACGGTGGTCCCGTCCGGCCACGGCAGCCGCCAGGCACGCGAGTCCAAGCCGGCCGCCAGTATCACGATCTGCCGAACACCGGCCTGCGCGGCATTGAGGAAGAACTCATCGAAAAACGCTGTCCGCACCGCCATGAAGTCGACCATCGCGCGCGCTCTCGCCTGCAGATCCGGCTCGCTGCCGGTCAGTTCTGCCGACAGCGCGGGACTTGCCATAACGGTCCACATCCCCTGCCCTGCTGCATCCACAAACACCCGCGCGAACGGGTCTTTGATAATGGGGTTATCGCTGTCGGTCTCCGCGGCACGAGCCGCGGCCACGCCCAGCGCGGTCGCCCCTACACTCTCGGTGATGCCCCAGGTATCGTCGTCGGTCCGCGGCATCGTCCTTCCCCTCCCTTGCCAAAAAGCCAGTTCCGCACAGTACTCTTTCTGCCTGTGAACGGCCCCAGCCTGCTGGCCGAGGCTGTCGACTGTCAGCGGCCGCATCTGTCGATTCGTTGCCCTACGCTTCTTCTCGATAGCCGTTTCCAAGGAGTGTGCGATGACACGGACACCACAGGAAGTGTTCGCCCACCACGCCCGGGCGCTGACCGTCGGCGACCTCGATGAAATCGTCGCCGACTATGCCGATGACTCGGTGCTGATCACACCGGGCGGTGTCATGCGTGGTAAGGACGGCGTCCGGGCGGCGTTCGTCAAGCTACTCGAAGACGTGCCGAACGCGGCCTGGGACCTGAAAACCCAAATCTATGAGGGCGATGTGCTCTTCCTCGAGTGGGTCGCCGACTCGGCGGTCAGCAGGGTTGATGACGGCGTCGATACGTTCGTGTTCCGGGACGGCATGATTCGGGTCCAGACCGTCCGATACTCGGTGCACGCCAAGGGCTGAGGCTCGAGAAACTCGGCAGCCCTCGTCATTCCAGCGGCGCTCGGCGCGCAGAGTAGGTTCTGGCACGTGGACCTGAATGCGATAGCGGAATGGATGTCCCGACAGGGTTTAGGCGAGGGCCCGCTGGAGGATGTTCGCGAGATCGGCGGCGGAACCCAGAACATCATGCTGCGGTTCACCCGGTCCGGCCGACCGTACGTGCTGCGACGCGGACCGCGCCACCTGCGCCCGCGCAGCAACATGGTGATCCTGCGGGAAACCAGAGTGCTGGCCGCGCTGGCCGGCGCCGACGTGCCACATCCACACTTGATCGCCACCTGCGATGACCCCGCGGTGCTCGGCGACGCGGTCTTCTATCTGATGGAACTGGTCGACGGGTTCAACGCCGGCGAAGAACTCCCTCCGCTGCACGCGAGCGATCCGGCCGTGCGGTTCCAGATGGGGCTGTCGATGGCCGACGCGCTGGCGAAACTGGGCGCCGTCGACCACGTCGCGGTGGGGCTAGCCGACTTCGGCAAACCCGAAGGGTTTCTGGAACGCCAAGTCCCACGCTGGCTTTCAGAGCTGGAGTCTTATCGAGAGTTCGACAATTATCCGGGACCGGACATCCCCGGCGTCGAGCAGGTAGCCGAGTGGCTGGAGCGCCACCGGCCGTCGACGTGGAAACCGGGCATCATGCACGGCGACTACCACGCCGCCAATGTGATGTTCTCCCGCACCGGGCCCGACGTCGTCGCCATCGTCGACTGGGAGATGTGCACGATCGGCGACCCGCTGCTGGATCTGGGCTGGCTGCTAGCCACCTGGCGGCAATCGGACGGGTCCAGCGTGTTCGGCCACACCTTCACCGAGCTCAACGGGTTGGCCAGCACCGACGACCTCGTCGAGCGGTATGCCCGCAACACCACCCGCGACCTGTCGCAGATCACCTGGTACACCGTGCTGGCCTGCTTCAAGCTCGGCATCGTGATCGAGGGCACGCTGGCCCGGGCCTGCGCGGGTAAGGCCGAGAAGGAGGTCGGTGACCAACTCCACGCCGCCACGCTGCGCCTATTCAAACGGGCGCTGATGTTAATGGACGGCGCGGCTCTGGCATAACGTGCTCCAGGCACGGATGGACGGAGGCCAGTGATCGATTTCGAAATAGCGGCGGACCTCGCGGCGCTACGCGACGAGATCCGGGCGTTCGTCGACGAACAGATCGTGCCGTATGAGACCGATCGGCGGGTCACCTGGGGGTCCCCAACGACGAGCTGCGCGCCGAGTTGATCGAACTGGCCCGCGACGCCGGTCTGCTGACGTTCCAGGCGCCTCGGCGTTTCGGCGGTCGGGAGCCGTCGCACCGCGAACAGGCCGTGCTGTTCGAAGCGGCCGGCTGGTCGACGCTGGGGCCGGTCGCGCTGAACTGCGCCGCGCCCGACGAGGGCAACATGTACCTGCTCGGAAAAATCGCCGACTACGTGATCAACGGGCGCAAGTGGCTGATCACCGGGTGCCAACGGGGCCCGGACGTGGATCATCATGGCCTGTGTCGCGCCTAACCCACATGGTCCGGACGGGCCGACGCTGTTTCTGTGCGACGGCCAGGCCCGCGGCATCGAGGTCGAGCGGGTGATGTCGACGATGGACCGCAACTACGTCGAGGGTCACGGCGTGGTGCGCTTCACCGATCTGCGGCTGCCGGCCTCGGCGGTGCTCGGCGAGGTCGGCCACGCGTTCCGGTATGCGCAGCTGCGGCTGGCACCGGCGCGGTTGACGCACTGCATGCGCTGGCTGGGCGCCGCGTCGCGCGCCCAGTCGATCGCGGTGAGCCACGCCCGTGAACGCACCGCGTTCGGCAAACCGCTCGGCGAGCATCAGGGCGTGAGCTTCATGATCGCCGACAACGAGATCGCCTTGCAGCAATACCGACTGGCGATCTGGTGGGCCTGCTGGACGCTGGACAACGGCGGTAAGGGTCGGCACCAAAGCTCGATGGTGAAGGCGTATGTGTCCGGGGAGTTATTCAAAGCCGCCGACCGCTGCGTGCAGATTCTCGGCGGCACGGGTATCTCCGACGAGACACCGGTCGGCATGATCTTTTCCGACATGCGAGCGTTCCGGCTCTACGACGGCCCGACTGAAGTGCACAATATGCGATCGCGCGCCAGGTGCTGCGCGCGCCGTGAACGTTGGCGCGTAGCGCGCCTGTAGCGCGCCCGAAGGGACTCGAACCCCCAACCTGACGTACACGGTGAGCGCCGCCTAGCGCAGAGGTTATGGCAGCACGGTGTGCATCAACATCACGTCGTATGCGGACCACAGCGACAGATTGAAGTACAGGTCTTTACCCGACGACCAGGGATGGATCATCGGCGCGTAGATGCCACCGGGCATCTGGAATGACGACACGAGCAATTGCTCTGGACTCCAGGGTCCTTGCGGAGCCGGCGCAGTCCTTGCCACGACGTCGTTCATACCGTTGGTGTATAGCACCAGGTATTGCTTGAGATAGGGGTTGTATTGGGCTGACATTTCGCCCACCGGGCCCGGGATAACCGGCGTGGCCGCCCCCGGATTGTTCGGGACCCAGGATCCGTTCCAGTATTGGTATTTGGTGACGTCCGACACAAAGCCCTGGGGGACTCGCGCCAGATACGCCGAACCGCCGCGTCCGGCTGGGGTCCCGAACGAGTAGACGTAACCGTCGCCAGTCCGCATGAACGCTCCCTGCTGGAAATTCTCATTTCCCGGAACGTACCGGGCTCCCGGGACGCTGTCCGGCGCGGGCGTGCGGACGGTCCCAGGGTAGATCCCCCAGTTCTGGCCATTGTCGGGGGACATCGCGATTGCCGAGTAGTTCGTCGTCCATTCGCCATCACGGCCCCATTGCTTGATCGACATGAAGTTCACGTATTGGGTTCTCCCGACGGAGACGCCGGCGGTCGGAATCATTCCCTCCTGGGTTGGCGCCCACTTGATGGCGGGAATGATCTGTTTGGAAAAGCCCGGTTGCCGTTCCGGTGAGCCGGAGTATTTGTCGGAAGGCACGCCCGGCGCCACGTTGATTCCGTCGGACAGATCACGGTCCTGGCTGCGGAACATCGTGTTGTATCGCCATTGGTGGCCGTGGACCCTGCAATAGCCGAATGTGTCGCCGAAGGCCATGAGCACCTGATGGTTGGCGGGATCGCCGTTGTCCCATGGAATTCCGAGGTCGGTCCCGGAGATGCCGAAACGTTCGAGGGTTTTGTTTGGGCTGTTCAGTCCGGTCACCCAGTCGACAAGCGATGTCGGAGACCCCGCGATCGCGGCAGGAGGCGCCGGTGCCGGCGGCGGCTGAGCTGCGGCCGCGTTCGGACTCAACTGAGTAGCATTCGGGGGCTGTTGGTTGCCCGCGCCGGGAGGATTGGGCCCAGGCGGTACTATCGCCGCTTGCTGTTGCACCGGCGCGGAGTATCGAGAACCCGGGTGGAGCAAAGCAGATATCAGGGGACCCAGCTTGGGTAGCGGCGCGTTCTCATTCGCACCGCGAGGCCTGCGCCCAGTCGGTCGTTGGCCGACCGGCGAGGGCGCGGGCGTTGCCGGGGTCGCGGCAGGGGGCTCGACGTTCGCAGCGGGGTCGGTGCAAGTCGCAGCGGTCGCTGGTGGCGCGAGGCCTATCGCAACGATGAGTCCGATAGCGGCCGCCGCCAGCGGTATTGATGCGATTCGAGGAATCGCCGACATGTCACACCTTTCCAGGGGGCAGCACGTCGCATTGACGTCCGCAGTTAGCTGATGTGACGATAGTGATCTAAGTGGCTTCTGTGATCAGTGATCCACTAATAGGTATGCATCTGTGACCGTGTCGCAACCCGTGGGTTTCACCGGGAGTGCGCGCGCCGGCGTGCTGATCGCGCCTGGCGGGGTCCGAAACGAAACGTTGGCCGATGACTGTCGAATCAGCTTTGTGACGCTGTGCCGCCGATGTTGGGCGTCTCGGCGGTCTCCTGCTGGGACGCCAATTTACGTAAACGCAGCTAAGCCGGCGTTCTGATGGCGCGCCCGAAGGGATTCGAACCCCCAACCTTCTGATCCGTAGGCACGGGCGGACGGCTGCTCCAGCAGGACCGCCCGCTGTTCCTGCCCGCGGCGAACTCGCCGATGAACGTGGCCGGTGTGCTCACGGACGTGGCCTCGCAGCAGGTGGTGGGACAGGTGCACGGCCTGCCGTGGTGACCGATCCCAACATCTCGACCACGTCCGGTTCGGAATCCCCCACCGGTACCGAGGACATCATCTATGTGCTGCGCGCCAGCGACGTCGTGCTGTGGGAGTCCGGTGTGCGCGCCCGGGTGCTGCCGGAAACGAAGGCCGCGCTCACGTCATCGCCTCGGCCCAGGTGATATGCCCCTCGAAGCCAAGGGATTTCGCCATGTCGCGATAGTGGTCCCGGAACTGAGCGTAAGCCGCGGCATCGCCGTGAGCCCGCGCCAGTAGAGCCCGCAGCCGCTGCAGCCAGATCTCAACGTAGGCGCCCTCTTCGGCTGGCGCGGCCGCTAACCGCTCGATTGCGGCGTCGGCCTCGGCCACGTCACGGTCGGCCCCGCGGTCGAGCAGTGTCTCCACCAGAACACCCGTCGCCGGAACGCCCCACGACAGCAGTTGTCCGTCACGGACGAGATGGTCGACGGCGGCGCGCATCAGCGGTATCGCCTGGTCGCGATCTGCACGGCGAGCCGTCTCACGCGCCACGTACACGTCAAGCATCGGTAGATCGCACAAGTAGTGCCCCCCGCGCAGGAACACTTCGCGGACCTCCGCCAGCAGCTTCTGTCCGCGATCACGCTCGGCATCCGTGTGGCGGTGCACCAGCGCAAGGCCCAAGGTCAACCAGGCGACACCCAACTGGAGGTTATCGCCGGATCGTTTGGCAATCGCCAGCGCATCCTCGATCTCGCGCACCGCGGAATCGTCGGGCCGCAGCGCGCCAGCCGGTATCCCCGCAGAGTACACGTAGCTGACGACCCAGACGTAGGACAGGGAGTCGGCGCCGTGCGCCACGGCCAGGCCGCGCCGCACGTCGTCTCGCCATCCGGGACGACCCAGGGTGTAACGGGCGATAGCCCGCTGCGCGAAGGCGAGGGCTAAGGGAGACCCGAAAAGGAAGTTGCCCTTAGAGGGGTCACCGTCGGCCAGGTCAATGACCCTCTGTGACAAGCGAAGCATCTCAGACCACTCGCCACTTGCCAGCTTGGCGCGGATCGGTGTGAAGGACAGCCCTACCGTCAAGGTTGGATCGCCGATCGACTCGATGAGCGTGATGAGTTCGGAAGCCAGCCGCGACGCCTCGCGCACCCGGTCCTGATGCGCGTGATCCATCACCAGCCCTGTCATCGCGATGGCCAGTGACGCCTTGTCCCCTGCGGCGTCGCACAACTTCCGCAATTCATCGAAGCGGTCCCCGACGTTGTGCACATGCACCCGCCAGGCGATCGCGCACAACATGGTGCGAGGAGCAATGCGCATGGCTGCCCGGTCCGGGTCATCGGCGGCCAATGCGTCGGCGATCCTCGTGGCGCTCTCCCAACTCAGACGCGCCGCGGCGATGTCGCGGTAAGTCGCCCACATTGCCGCACGCATGTGCCAACCGTAGGCGTCCCGCAAGTCACCCGCGGCTTCGAGATGTTCGGCGATCAGCGCCGCGTTCTGGTCGGCCGATTCCGGCTCGCGGGCCTCGATAGCGGCGGCCAGACGCCGGTGCATCTGGGCGCGATCGGATTTCAGTTGTGATTCGTAGGCCACGGTGCGGATCAGCGGGTGGCGGAAGGCGAACTCGGCGCCGGGTGTAAAACGGACCTGATCGATCAGCGCGGCCCTCAGGAGCGCGTCGAGAACTGGGGCATTGCCCACGGCGGCGAGTAACTCAGGCGTGAAGCGCGAGCCGATCACCGCCGCGGCGTTCAGCGTCTGCTTGGCATCAGGATCCAGACGGTCGATACGCGCGGCGATGGTGGCCTGCAGGGTGGCCGGAACGGTGACCTCGGCCAGATCTGTGCCGCAGGTGAAACCGCCGCGGTCACCCTCGAGCACAGCGCGCTCGGCGAGCTCGCGCACCATCTCCTGTGCGAAAAACGGGTTCCCGCCCGCCCGTTCGGCAACGAGCGCTTTGATCCCGGCGACCGACGGATCGGTGCCCAACAACTCGTCGAGCAGGGCCGCGGTTTCCGAATCACTCAAGGGCGCCAGCGAGATCGTCTGCGCGCCAGGCACGTTCGCGAGTGCACCGCGATACTCGGGGCGGTAGGTGATTAGCACCATCGACGGCGTTTGGGGTATGACGGTGAGGAACTCGGCCAGCATCGACTCGCTGACCTCATCGATCCAATGCGCATCCTCCATGACGCGGAGGACCGGTTGGGTGCGGGTCAACGAAATAGAGTTGATCAGTGCGGTCAACCGCCGTCGCCGCGCGTCGGGATGGATCGTGGGGGGCGGCGTGTCGGGGTCTCGAATGCCCATCAGGTCATAGAGCAGCAACACATCCTCATCGGAGGCATCGGGGACCCTGGCGCGCACCTGTGCGCGCGCCGTCTCATCGTCGAGCTCGGTTATTCGGAAGGCTTCGCGCAACAGCCGCGCCGCCACAAGAAAGGGGACATCGCTGGTATGCGACTCGCAGAAAACCGAAAACACCTCAACACCACGACCACGGGCTATCGCGACCGCCTCATCGGCGAGTCGCGTCTTGCCGATTCCCGCCGGTCCGGCAATACAAACGACGCATCCCCGCCCGCTGATCGATCGATCCAGGAGGCCTGTGATCGTCGAAACTTCGAGCTCTCGCCCTACCAACGCGCCTTGCAGGGAGCCACTTCGTTGAGGCTCGTCGGCCAGGCCAAGAAGACGACGAGCCAGCACCGGAACATCGCTGCCCTTGAAGTGCACCTCCTCGGC
>Ga0187766_10000347_pt1 | contig 25501 bp, 19 predicted proteins | sample 0216_QUI02_MP05__4_FD_132971 | JGI IMG/M metagenome (GOLD analysis project Ga0187766, IMG submission 132971) | Tropical peat soil microbial communities from peatlands in Department of Meta, Colombia - 0216_QUI02_MP05_20_MG | ecosystem: Environmental > Terrestrial > Soil > Wetlands > Peat ... | reverse complement strand
GTGCGCATCGAGTGGTTAAAGAGGAAAGCGGGGCAACTCGTGCGTGCGTAAGCAGCGGCCGCGAGCGCGCGCGGCGTTTGCGGGATTCGCACTCCCGCGACTTCCGCCGGCAGTTGGCTCGCACGCGCGAAGCGCCGAAGGAGCGGCGGCGCAACTAGCGCAGACGCGAGCGCGCACTTGAGGAGTTCTCGGCGCCGCATGCCGCCACTCTAGCGCGCGCGCTTGCGGCACGTGGCCCAAAAACGGCCACCCTTCGGGCGCTTCGGGTACACTTTCGCGCTCGCTCACACCGCGGATTGCGACGCCTTGAAGCAGGAACTCGAGCCGCTGCTCCTTGCCGCGCTCGGCAAACTCATTCCAAACCTGCTGCCGCAGATGCCCGCCCCGGGCACGGTGGTCATCGAACGCACGCGCGATGCACAGCACGGCGACTTCAGCACGAATCTCGCGCTCCGGCTCGGGAAAGCCGCGCGCAAGCCGCCACGAGAACTCGCCGCCGCGATCGTTGCGGCGTTGCCGGCGAGCCCGCTCATCGCGCGCGTCGAAGTCGCGGGCGCGGGCTTCATCAACTTCTATCTGACGAGTGAGGCCTATGCACACGAGCTGCGGCGCATTCACGAGCTCGGTGCCCGCTACGGTACGAGCACGCTCGGTGCCGGCGAGCGCGTGCTGCTCGAATTCGTATCCGCAAACCCAACAGGACCCCTCCACGTCGGGCACGGCCGCCAGGCCGCCTACGGGGCGACGCTCGGCAACATCCTCGCGGCGAGTGGCTTCGCGGTCGAGCGCGAGTATTACGTGAATGACGCCGGGCGGCAGATGGATATCCTCGCGGTCAGCACCTGGGTGCGCTACCTCGAGCTCGCGGGCGAGCAGTTGCCGTTTCCGGAAAACGGCTACCGCGGCGCCTACGTGCTGTCACTCGCGGCGAAGCTCAGGGAGGCGGTGGGCGATGACTTGCAACGCTCCGCGGCCGAGGTATCGAGGGGGCTGCCTCCCGATGCGCCGACAGGCGACAAGGAGGCGTACATCGATGCACTCATCGAGCGCGCGCGAACACTCATCGGCACGGAGGGATTTCAGCGCGTGCTCGGGCTTTCGCTCGCAGAGATGCTCGCCGACATCCGCGACGATCTCGATGAGTTTGGCGTCGTCTTCGATCACTGGCAGTCCGAGCGCGCACTCGATGAGAGCGGCGCCATCGATCACGCACTCGCGGTGCTTGAATCGCAGGGACGGCTCGAGCGCAAAGACGGCGCCATCTGGTTCCGCGCCAGCGAGTTCGGCGATGAGAAAGACCGCGTGGTGGTGCGCGAGAACGGCCAGAAGACCTATTTCGCTTCCGACATCGCCTATCACCTCGAGAAGCGCGAGCGCGGCTTCGCGCGGCTCATCGACGTGCTCGGCGCTGACCACCATGGCTACGTGGCGCGGGTGCGCGCGGGACTCATCGCCATGGGACAGCCGGGCGAGAGCCTCGAAGCGCCGCTCATTCAGTTCGTCAACCTCTACCGCGGCGCCGAAAAGATACCGATGGGCAAGCGCGAGGCGCAGTTCGTGACGCTGCGGCAGCTGCGCGATGAGGTCGGCAACGATGCCTGCCGCTTCTTCTATCTCATGCGCAGTCACGACCAGCCGCTCGACTTCGATCTCGAGCTCGCGAAATCGCGCACCAACGAGAATCCCGTCTACTACATCCAGTACGCGCACGCACGCGTCGCGAGCGTCATGAAGCAGCTCGCCGCGCGCGCGCTGCGCTTCGAGCCTGAGGCGGGACTTGCCGGGACAACGCTCCTCAGCGGTGAGCATGAGCAGGGGGTGCTGAATTCACTGACCCGCTACCCGGAGATGGTCGAACAGGCGGCCCTCAACCGCACCCCGCACACGCTCGTGCACTACCTGCGCGAGCTCGCGAACGTCTTCCATACCTATTACAACGCCGAGCAGTTCATCGTCAGCGACGCCGCCCTGCGCAACGCGCGCCTCGCGCTCGTGCTCGCGGTCCAGCAGGTGCTGCGCAATGGCTTGACGTTGCTCGGCGTCTCGGCGCCGGAGAGCATGTGAGGCGCGTGCACCCCGGCCACAGCCCACCGAACGCACGGCGTTTGCGGTCCGCATGCCCAAGCTGACGGCGCGCGACTACAAGTCCACCCCGCGCCGCTCGTTCGAGACGCGCCGGCTGCGCGAGTTCGGCTACGGCGCGCTCGCCGGAGCCGTGCTGGCGAGCGCCGCCTTCGTCTACTTCGGCGGCAGGGGAGCGCGCGTACCCGATTCCCAAGACACTCCGCGCCCCGATCCCCATCGCAGCACACCCGCAGTCAGCGAGAGCGGGACGGCCTCCGGCAAGACACCCGCGCAGTACGATTTCTACCAGATGCTGCCGAACTTCGAGGTCGTGGTGCCCGAGAAGGACAAAGATGTCAGGCGCGATCTGCCAGCGGCCGCAAAGATCGAGCGCCCGGGGGTCTACGTGCTGCAGGCGGGCTCATACCGCAACCAGGCAGACGCCGAGCGCGTGCGGGCGCAGTTGGCGCTGCAGGGCGTCACGGCCATCGTGCAGCGCGTCGCGGTCGACGCCGATGTCTGGCACCGCGTGCGCATCGGCCCGATCAGCGACCTCGATGAACTCAACAAGGTCCGCAGGCAGCTGCAGGCCGCCGAGGTGGATGCGCTCGTCATTCGCGTTGGAGACTGAGGTCGTCAGCGGCGCAGACCGCGGGACCTGCGGCGTCTGCGCTTTGGCGGCCGCGAAGCCTTTGCAGGCTTTGCCCGCTTCTTCGAGGGCTTGCGTGCCGTGCGTGCGGCCGTGAGCGAGCGGCGCGCCCAGATGCAGAGCGCCTCGGTATCCTCGAGCACATCCGCCGGAACCGCGTAGTAAGTCGTGCTGAAGAGTTCCCGGTCGGGATAGGGCCGAAAGGGCGCCATGCCGCGCGCCGTGTACTCGCGGCGGCTCTCATCATCGACGCGCAAGTAGAGAGTGTCGTCGGCGATCAGCCCGAAGATGAGCTCCTCGCTGTAGAGGGCGGCGCATCCAAACATGGGCCGCGAGCTCACGAGCGCGAGTGGCGCGAGCTGTCCGAGCACGTAGCGCCGATAGTCCTCGCTGACGGCCATCGAGGCGCGGACTCGGGTCAGTCCTCGGTGATGTTGCGGAAGTCGACCCCGAGCGCGCGCAGTTTGCGGTAAAGGTGCGTGCGCTCCATGCCGACACGCTTGGCGAGCTGCCCCACTTTGCCGTTGCACAGCAGCAGCTGCTGCTGCAGGTAGGCCCGCTCGAACTGCTCGCGCGCTTCGCGCAGCGGGAGCGCAAGGAGGTCCTGCTTGACGAGCGGCTCATCGGGCGGTGTCTGCACGGTGAGCTCACGCTCGATCTCCTCGAGACGAATTTCCTCTGCACCGCCGTGCAGCAGCAGCCGATGCACGAGGTTGCGCAGCTCACGCACGTTGTCCGGCCAGGGGTAATTGCGCAGGCGATTCTGGGCCGCGACGCTGAAGCGCCGGAACGGCAGTCCGTCGACATCGACCAGGCGGTCGACTTGATGGCGCAGGAGCTCCGGCACGTCCTCGGCGTACTCGCGTAGCGGCGGTACGCGCATGATGAGCACATTCAGCTGGGCGAGCAGATCGCGGCGCAGCGTCTCCCCGCCCGCGCGCTGCTCGATCCCAGGCTGCGCCGAGGAGACGAGCCGGGCACGCAGCTCGATCGGTTCGCTGCCCCCGAGGCGCGTGAAGCGCCGCGTCTCGACCGCCCCGACGAGCAGTCGCTGCGCGGTGGCCGGCAGATCTTCGAGCTCGTGGATAAAGAGTGTGCCGCCGTCGGCCTCCTCGAGCGCACCGGTCAGGGCCGCCGACTGACCCTCCTCGCGGCCGAAAAGACGGGCTTCGGCATCCGCATCGCGCAGGCTCGAGGCGATGAGCGCCACGAAGGGCGCCGCGGCCCGCGGACCGCGCTCGTGCAGGTAGCGTGCGAAGGCCTCGCGTTCGGAGCCGGGTTCGCCGATCAGGAGCACGGGCGATGGGTTGGCGGCGATCTGTTGTAACTCGGCGCGCAGCTGCTGCATCAGTTTGCTCTTGCCGATCGGAACGGCGAGCGGCGCGCCGAGAAGCTTACCCGCCTGGCGGTGGCGCCGCCCCGCATCGAGTGCCCGCTCGACGGTGCGCAGGAGCTTGTTGAGCGAGAGGGGCTTTTCGACGAAATCGAAGGCGCCAAGCCGCGTCGCCTCGACGGCGGTTTCCACCGTGCTGTGCCCGGACATCATGACCACCGGGCAGCCATCGGTCGCTGCGGCCGACCACTCCCGCAGCAGCGTGATGCCATCGACATCGGGCATCCAGATGTCGAGCAGCACGAGGTCGGGAATCTGCCGCGCGCGCGAGGCGCGCGCCTGCGCCGCGTTCGCGGCGACGTCCACCTCGTAGCCTTCTTCGGAGAGGATCTCCTTCAGGAGTCCGCGGATGTCGGCCTCGTCGTCGACGACGAGTATGTGTGGACCGCTCATGTATCAAGCCCTCTCTCTGCGCAACTGATCTCGCCGTTCGCGTGCACCGCCCGTCGCGGAGCGGGTGCTGTCCTGCACCGGCAGCACGACGCGCACGCGTGCCCCGCCTTCGGGGCGATTGTCGGCATCGATGTGCCCGCCATGCTCTTCGATGATCTTCTTGACGATGGCGAGCCCAAGTCCCGTCCCCTTCGGTTTGCTGGTGACGTACGGGTCGAAAATCCTTCCGAGAATCTCGCGCGGGAACCCCGGCCCATTGTCACACACGGTCATCGCCGCGTACTGGTAGTCGCCAGTGCTCTCGAGGCGGGTGCTGATGTCGAGTCTGGGACTCGGCACCCCCTCAAGCGCCTCGAACGCGTTGGTGAGGAGATTGTTGAGGATCTGCCGCACCCGCCCGCGGTCGGCTTCGATCCGATCGAGGCGTTCATCGAGATTGAGCTGGATCTCGGTGCGTGGCAGGTGCGAGCGGTAGAGTTCCGCCACTTCGTTCACCAGTTGGTTGAGGTTGAAGCGCGTGATCTGCATCTCGGGCGCGCGCGCGTACTCGCTGAACGCGTTGACCATCTGCTGCATGCTTTCGACCTGCTGCACGATGGTGCGCGTGCCGCGCTCGAGGATCTCGGCATCGCGCTCGTTCACGCTCGAGAGCAGCCGCCGCCGCAGCCGCTCGGCGGAGAGCTGGATCGGGGTGAGGGGATTTTTGATCTCGTGCGCGAGACGCCGCGCGACCTCGCCCCACGCGGCGTCGCGCTGCGCCTGAAGGAGCGCGGTGATGTCATCGAAGACCACGACGAAGCCCATGTCGCGGTCCTCGCCCGGAAGAGGGGTGCAGGCACACATGAGCGTGCGCCGCCCCTGCGCGCCTTCGAGCTCAAGCTGCTCGCGCCACTCCTCGCGCCCGGCTGCAAAGCGCACCGCGAGGGCGACCACGAACTGTCCGAGCCGCTCGTTGTTGGCGGCGAGCTCGGGCAGCGCACGCCCGGTGGCCGCCGAGAGATCGGTGCCGAGGATCGCCCCGGCCGCCTCGTTTGCGGTGCGCACCGTCATGTTGCGGTCGATCGCGAGCACACCGGTCGAGAGGCGCGCGAGGATGATGGCAAGGCGCTGCCGCTCGCGTTCGACGGCCTGCTGGCTCTGCGTGGCCTCGGCATGCGCGCGGCGCAGCCGCTTCGTCATGTCGTTGAAGGAATGCACGAGAAAGCCCATCTCATCGCGCGATGGCAGCGGCAGGCGCGTGCCGAAGTCGCCCTTGCCGACCGCGCGCGTGCCGGCGATGAGATCCTGCACCGGGCGCACGAGGCGCTGCGCCGAGTAGATCGCGCCGTAGATCGCGGCCAGCATCGCGAGCAGCAGTACGAGGGTGAGGGTGAGGCTGAAGCTGTATTTGAGGGGCTCGCGCAGCGCCGCGAGATCGCCATAGTGCGAGTAGGTGGCCTGCACGCCCTCGGAAAGCGCAGCGAGCTGCGCCGGTACCGGGTAGATCGCCACCACGAAGCGTGATTCGCGGCGCTCGGTCGCCGGGAGCGCCGCGGCGGTGCGGATGAGGTAGCTGCCGCCCGCCTGCGGCTCGAGACTCACGTACGGCAGATGCTGCTCGACCTGGCGCACGAGATCGGGCGGGGGCTGCTGCGGCACGTTCTCGAGAGGATTCTCAAGACTCGCGGCGAGAATGCGCTCGTGGGCGAAGAGCGCGATCTCGAGCGCCTGGCTCGCGCGGCGCTCGGCATCGAGCGTGCTCTGTACGTTGGCGGCGCTCGTGTCGGCGAGCTTTTCTGCGAGCGCCACCGTGCGCGCCGAGTACTCGCGGGTGCGCAGCTCAAGCGCCGCGCGCGAGAGCCCGACGGCATCGTTCAGGCCCTGCTTCACCTCCACCTTGAACCAGCTGTCGATGCCGCGATTGATGAACTGGAGCGAGGAGAGATACACGATGAGGAGCGGAGCGATCACGAGCGCGCCGAAGATGTTCACCGTGCGCGCCGTCAGGCGCGAGCCGGGCACGTGCGCGCGCAGATCGCGCATCAGCCGCCAGAGCTTGCGCGCGATGAGCACGCTCAGCGCCAGCACCGCGCAGATATCGATGAGCAGCACCCAGGGCTGCAGGCGCCCGAACTCGGAGGAGCCCTGCACGCTCTTGGCGAGGAGCAGAAACGCCGCGATCCCGATCGCACTCCAAAGCAGCGCCTGGCCGACCGCCATCCAACGCACCTGCGGCGTGCGACGGCCCCTCAGACGGGGAGTGACCATGTGTACCACTCGCTCTCGCGCACCCAGTCGTCAGTCCAGAACAACATCACGCGCAGCGATGCGGGCAGGTGCCCGCGTCGCATCCCGGCGCGCACGCTTACCGTGTAGTTGCCGTTGTCGAGTTGCGGCTCGACCAGGATCGGCCAGGCATCCACCTTGCCAAGATAATCGAGCGCATCATCGAGCGTCGCGAAGGTTTCGAGATCACCCGTGCGCGTGTCGCGCACGATGTAACGGTCGCTCACGGCGTGATAGGTCAGCTCGCGCCGCAGCCAGAGTTCGACCATGTTGGCGTTGACCCACATCCGCCGTGCGCGATCGACGCGCACCTCCAGAGTGAAGGTCAGCGTGACGCCATCCTTGAGCGCCGCCCGGATCTCGGGGCTCACCGGATAGTCGATTCGGGCGTGCAGCAGGAATACCCCCTTGTCGAGATTTACGTACGCCGAGCGCACCTCGAGCGGGCCGCCGAACGCATCCGCCCGCAGTACCGTGGGGACCGCGAGTGCTATGGCCGCACACACCGCACTGAGCAGACCGCTTCGGATCACAAACCCGTCCGTTGTCGGATCCCCACGTAGCATCACTGCAACGACAGCGTCGAAATGCGGCTTTAGACCGAGGCCCTCACCCAGGTTCCGCCCGTTGTCTTTTCGAGACAAGCATAATAGAAGCCGTCCGTCCCCGCCTCTGCCCCCGGGAGAAGCTGCACCCCGGGACTGCCTTCGAGGGCGCCCAGGGCGAGTGTGCCGGCCCGGGGCATCGGGGCCAGGCGCACCCCGCTTTCGAGGGCGAGGAGCCGAGAGACGACCACCTGATTCTCGAGCGGGAGGACCGAGCAGGTGCAGTAAAGAAGCCGCCCCCCGGGAGCCAGCACCCCGAGCGCAGCCCTCAGGATCCCAAGTTGCAGCTCGGCGAAGGATGGGATGTCGGTCGGGCGCCGCAGGAGCTTGATGTCCGGGTGGCGGCGGATCACCCCGCTCGATGAGCAGGGCGCATCGACCAGGATGCGATCGAACGGTCGGCCGTCCCAAAAGCTCGCCGGCTCGCGGATATCGCCCACGATCACCTGCGCCGCGCGCCCGAGCCGCGTGAGGTTTTCACGGATCAGACCGACGCGCGCAGCGTCCACATCGAGCGCCACGAGATCAGCCCCGGGCCCGAGCTGCTCGAGCAGGTGCCCGATCTTGCCGCCCGGGGCCGCGCAGGCGTCGAGCGTGCGCATGCCGGGGCGAGCATCAAGCAGGGGAGCTGCGAGCTGAGCCCCGGCGTCCTGGATCGAGACCACCCCATCCGCGAACCCCGGAAGGTCAGCGACGGCCATCGGCTGATTCAAAGTGACAGCGGAGGGAATCGACTGTATCTCGTGCGCGTCAATCGACGCGGCTGCGAGCCGCGACAGGTAGTCCGGCACGCTCGAGCGCGTGAGATCCACGCGCAAGGTCATCGGTGGGCGTTCATTGTTGGCAGCGAGCAAGGCGTCGCATTGCGCGGGCCAGGCGCGCGCGAGTTCCTCGACAAGCCACGCCGGATGCGCGGTTCTGCCCGCGCTCGTGCGGTCGACCTGTCGCAGTAACTCGGGACCGTCGCTGACGAACCGACGCAATACCGCGTTTACGAGCCCCGCGGCCCGCGCGCAGCCCAAGACCCGCGTGGCATCGACCGCAGCATGCACACTCATCTCCTTCGCATGCCGCGAGTACTCGACCTGGTGAGCGGCGACGACGAGCAGCGCTCGCACAGTCGCGGAGACGCCAGCCGGATGAGTAAGGAGTGGCTCAATCGCCGGAGCAAGCCGCAGGTACCAGCGGATCGATCCGAGCGCGATGGCGCGGACCGCGCCGCGCTCAGCGGTACCCTCGATCACCCCAAGCGCCGCATCTGCCGACTCACCGCGTGCGACGACCGCCTCGAGAATACGCGCCGCGGCGGCGATCGCCGGCGCACCCGGCGCCCAGGGGCTCCTAGCCAAGTTGGCGGCCGAGAAGTGCGACGCTATGCGAGTAGTCGCGTACCGACAGCACGCGGCGACCGGGCCGCTGTACCTCGCTCACGCGCAGTGCGCCGCGGCCGCAGGCGACGAGCATGGAATCGGCATCCACGCTCACGATGCAACCGGGGGGCGAGGCGCGCTCTGGGGAGCCCGGCTCGGCGCGGCCGGCGAGAATGCGCAGCGGCTCTGCAGCGAGGGCCGTCACCGCGATGGGCCAGGGATTGAAGGCGCGGATCTCGCGTTCTATGTCGATGGCATCGCGTGCCCAGTCGATGCGCGCCTCGGCCTTGCTGATCTTCGCAGCGTGGGTGACGCCGCTTTGCGGCTGCGGGCGGGCGTGCAGCGTACCCGCCGCGAGTCCCTCGATGGCTTCCAGCAGCAACGCGGCCCCGAGCGTGGCGAGCTTCTCGCGCAGCGAACCGCCCGTGTCGCTCTCCGCGATCGGCACCGGCCGTTGCAGAAGCAGCGGTCCGGTATCGAGACCCGAATCCATCTGCATGATCGTGACGCCTGTTTCGCGATCGCCGGCGAGGATTGCGCGCTCGATCGGGGCCGCCCCTCGCCAGCGCGGGAGGAGCGAGGCGTGAATGTTGATGCAGCCATGGGGGGGCAGCGCGAGGATGTCGGGGGGCAGGATGAGTCCGTAGGCAACGACGACGAGGAGCTGCGGGTCCCAGCGCGCGAGGAGCGAGCGGGCGGCCTCACTCTTCAACGTCGCCGGCTGCGCGAGCGGCAGCTCGCGCGCCGCGGCGGCCTGCTTCACGGCACTCGGCGCGAGCTTCTGGCCCCGGCCGGCTTTGCGATCGGGTTGTGTGAGGACGCCGACGATCTGGTGGTGGATCGCGAGCGCTGTGAGTGCGGGCAGCGCGAACTCCGGCGTGCCTGCGAAGGCAATGCGCAATGTCAGTACGCGCGCCGCGCGCTGCCCGCGCCCGCTACCGCACGCGCGGCGCGCTCCTTGCGATCCTTGCCGAGCTTCTTGCGAATGCGCTCGCGCTTAAGATCGGAGAGGTAGTCGACGAAGAGTTTGCCGTCCAGGTGATCCATTTCGTGCTGGATGCAGACCGCCTCGATGTCCTCGTAATCGCGCTCGAAGGGCTCGCCGTTGCCATCCTGGGCACGCACCCGCACCTTGGCGGCGCGCGTCACCTCATCGAAGACTCCCGGCACCGACAGACACCCCTCCTCGGTGCTCGCCTCCCCCTCGCGGGAGATGATCTGCGGGTTCACGAGCACGAGCGGCGCGTTGTGCTCCTCGGAGACATCGATGACGATCACCCGCTGATGCACATCGACCTGCGTCGCCGCGAGCCCGATGCCCGGCGCTGCGTAGAGCGTCTCGAGCAGATCGTCGATGAGCGCGAGGAGCTCGGCGTCAAAGCGCGTGACCGGCCGCGCCTTGGTGCGCAGCCGCGGGTCGGGGAATTCGAGGATGGTTCGCAGGGCCATGGGTGTCGTCTGATATGGGGGCGATGCCCCCCGTGATCCAGCGCACAAAGTTGACATTAATTCGCATGCCAAAGGGGCGCCGTGCCAGTATAACAACTAGAATCTGTCGCGCAGGGTCTGACCCGCCCCGCCGATCAGGAGTGGAGGATGGTCTCAAATCAAGCACTTGTAGCCCGCGCCGCACTGGCCGGGTTCGTCTTGGCGCTCACGCTTGGTGGCTGTGCCCACGAGGGGCCACCGAATGAAGTGAGCGCTCCCCAGTCAGCATCACCGGGCGGGGGCGCGACCGGATCGACGCAGATGACGGCGACCGAAGCGGCTATCGCCGGCGCGCCGGGCGGCGCTGCGCAGAACCTCGTCCTCAACCCGAACGCGCCGGGGACTTACACGGTAAAGCGCGGCGATACGCTCTGGGGTATCGCCTCGATGTACCTCAAGGACCCCTGGCTCTGGCCGCAGATCTGGGTCGTCAATCCGCAGATTCCGAACCCACACCTTATTTATCCCGGTGACATCCTCGCACTCAGCTACACCTCAAGCGGCCAGCCGCAGGTGATGGTGGTGCAGGGCGGGACCGTGCGCATGACACCAGCGCTGCGCAGCTCGCCGATAGAGGCCTCGATTCCGACGATCTCCTACGGCTCGATCGCGAAGTTCATTTCCAAGCCCTCGGTCCTGACCAAGGACCAGATAAAAGATGCGCCCTACGTGCTCGCCTTCCGCGACATGCACCAGACGGGCGGTGGCGGCATGGAGATCTACATCCGAAATCTCAAGGATTCCGTCGAGAACTCGCGCTACGCGATCATGCACGTCGGCTCGCGGCTCGTGGATCCCGACGATGGCGCCGTGGTCGGCTACAGCGGCATCTACACCGGCACCGCTCTCATCAAGCGGCCCGGCGAGCCGGCGAAGGCGGCCATCATCGATACGGCGCGCGAGACACTCGGCGGCGATCGGCTCCTCACCACCGATGCAAGGGACACGCCACTCAACTTCGAGCTGCGCGCACCGACCGACAAGGTCCGCGGCCGCATCATCGAGATTGTGGGCGGCACGGGCGATATGGGCCTCGTCGGCCAGTACTCGATCGTCATCATCAACCGCGGCGCGCGCGATGGGCTTGTGCCCGGCAACGTGCTCGCGATCGACCAGGCGGGTTGGTACGAGCGTGACTACTACCGCGATGGCAAGCAGATTGGCAGCCCCGGCTTCACCAGCACCTTCGCCCCGAACGTGCGCATCCCGGATGAGCCCGTCGGGACGATGCTGATCTTCAAGGTGTTCGAGCGTGTGAGCTATGGACTGGTGGTCGGCGCCTCCGACGTCATCACGGTCCTCGACTACGTGCATAACCCGTAAAGCGCGCGCCCCCCACGCGCTGGAAGTCCACAAGCGTAGTTTCAGCGGCCGAGCCCTCGCAGCGCCGCGGGGCCGCGCAAAGTGCGCGCTGCCAACACGGCAACTTCACGGATTTCTTTTTCGAAAGAACCACTTAAGCGTGCGCCGGACGGCGCGCGCTGGCCTTTGGTATTGGACAATGTGTAGGAAATGCTGTTAGATGCCCCCGGCTTCGCGCCGGCGGCTCTTGATTTTGTGGCCGCGCGCCCGCAGCTGTTGGGCGGGTTCTTTCGGGCGGCCGTACGGGCCGAACACCTTGCAATGACGAGTGGCAGCGTTCTCGACATCCTGATCTACGTCTTCGACCGGTACATGCTCGATGAGGCGCCGGAGGTGCCTGAGCGCGAGGATCTCGCCCAGGATCTGCGGCGCGCGGGCTTCGCCGCCGCACGCGTCGAGCGTGCGCTCGACTGGCTGACGGACCTCGCCTGCGGACAGCGTCATAGCGCCGATGCGCTGCCTGCGCACCGCGGCCTGCGGCTCTTCACCGAAAGCGAGTCGGCGCGGCTCTCGACCGACTGCCGTGGGCTGGTGCTGCGGCTCGAGGATGCCGGTGTGTTGACTCCGTCGCAGCGCGAGATCGTCATCGAGCGCATGCTCGCCCTAGATGCGGACGAGCCCGACACCGAACAGCTCAAGTGGGTGGTGCTCATGGTGCTTTCGAGTCAACCCGGTCAGGAGGCGGCGGTCGAGCGGCTCGGTGGTGTGGTGGCGGCGGAGGCCGAAGGCAATGTGCCGCACTGAGAGCGGGTGGACTTAGGTGGTCATCAGTCCGCGGCGCGTCCGCGGTTTTTCGTTTTAGGCAGGAGCGTTTTTCGGGCTAGCGATGGCTGAGAATCTCGTCATAGTCGAATCCCCCGCCAAGGCCAAGACGATCAAGAAGTATCTCGGCCGCGACTTCGACGTGCTCGCCTCCTACGGACACGTGCGCGATCTCGTCCCCAAGGAGGGCGCGGTCGATCCCGACAACGGCTACGCGATGAAGTACCAGGTGCTCGAGAAGAACGAGCGCCACGTGGATGCGATCGCGCGCAGCCTGCGCAAGTCGAAGGCGCTGTATCTTGCGACCGACCCGGATCGCGAGGGCGAGGCGATCGCCTGGCACCTGAAGGAAATTCTCAAAGAGCGCGGCGACCTCGACGGTAAGGACGTGCACCGCGTGGTGTTCTACGAAATCACGCGCAACGCGATCCGCGAGGCGGTCGGCAGCCCGCGCGGGCTGTCGCTCGAACTCGTCGGCTCGCAGCAGGCGCGCCGCGCGCTCGATTATCTCGTCGGCTTCAATCTCTCGCCGCTTCTTTGGAAGAAGGTGCGGCGGGGACTGTCTGCGGGCCGGGTGCAAAGTCCGGCACTGCGCATGATCTGCGAACGCGAGGAGGAGATCGCGGCCTTCGTCGCCAGGGAGTACTGGACGATCGAGGGCGAAGGCACGCACAGCTCGCAGACCTTCCCACTCAAGCTCATCGAGTATCGCGGCCAGAAGGTCGAGCAGTTCAGCTTCACGAACGAAAGGGCGGCGCGCGAGGCCGAGCAGGCCATCCACAGCGCCGCGGGGAGCGCGGGACAGCTGCGCGTCCTCGCGATCGACCGCAAACAGCGCCGCCGTAATCCCGCCCCGCCCTTCACCACCTCGACGCTGCAGCAGGAAGCGGCGCGCAAGCTCGGCTTCAACGCGCGGCGCACCATGCGCCTGGCGCAGCAACTCTACGAGGGACTCGACATCGGCGAGGGCAGCGTCGGCCTCATCACCTACATGCGCACCGACTCGGTGGCGCTCGCCGCCGAGGCCGTGCAGGAGATCCGCGAGGTCGCGGCGCGGCTCTACGGCAAGGATGAAGTCGCCGAGGAAGCGCGCATTTACAAGACCAAATCAAAGAATGCCCAGGAGGCGCACGAGGCGATCCGGCCGACCTCCGCCGCCATCACCCCCTCGGACGTCGAAGGCAAAATCGACGACGACCTCTACCGCCTCTACGCGCTCATCTGGAGGCGCGCAGTGGCCTCGCAGATGAGTCACGCAATCTTCGACACGGTCGCGGTGGACCTGCTCGCCGGTGCCGATGGTCCCGGGCGACACCTGCTGCGAGCGAACGGCTCGACGCTCGTGAAGCCCGGCTTCATGGCCGTGTACCAGGAGGGAACCGATGACGGCAACGGCAAGGCGAGCGCCGAGGAGCAGGATCGGATCCTGCCGCCGATGCAGCTCGGCGATAGCGTGACACTCAGTGCGCTGCATGCCGATCAGCACTTCACCGAGCCGCCGCCGCGCTACAGCGAAGCCTCCCTCGTCAAGGCGCTCGAGGAGCACGGCATCGGCCGCCCCTCGACTTACGCGACCATCATCTCGACGCTCCTCGATCGCGAGTACGTCGAGATGGAGAGCCGCCGCTTCGTGCCGACCGACATCGGCAAGATCGTCAACCGCTTCCTCACCCATCACTTCCATCGCTACGTCGAGTACGGCTTCACCGCCTCGATGGAAGACGAGCTCGATGCGGTATCGCGCGGCGAGGAAGACTGGAAGGTGCCGCTCGAGAAATTCTGGAAACCCTTTATCCGCCAGGTCGACAAGATCGAAAAGACCGTGACGCGCGAGCAGGTCGCACAGGCGCGCGAACTTGGCAAAGATCCCGCAACCGGCAAGCCGATCACCGTGCGCATGGGCCGCTATGGCGCGTTCGTGCAGATCGGGACCAAGGATGACGCGGAGAAACCGCGCTTCGCGGGACTGCGTCCCGGGCAGAAGATGGACCACATCACATTCGCCGATGCGCTCGAACTGTTCAAGCTTCCGCGCACACTCGGGGAGACGCTGGAAGGTGAGACCATCGTTGCCAACGTCGGCCGCTTCGGCCCCTACGTCAAATACGGCAGCAAGTACGCCTCGCTCAAGGAGGACGACCCGTACACGATCACGCTCGAGCGCGCGCGAGAGGTCATCCGCCTGAAGAAGGAAGCGGACGCGCAGCGCCTCATCCAGGACTTCGCGGACGAGGGTATCCAGGTGCTGCACGGCCGCTACGGCCCCTACATCACCGACAAGAAGAAGAACGCCAAGATCCCGAAGGAGCGCGATCCGAAATCACTCACGCTCGAGGAGTGCAAGGCACTGCTCGCGGCGGCGCCCGAGCGCGGCGCGCGCTGGGGCCGAGGCAAGCGCGTGGCCCCCGCAGCGGCGGCCGCAGCGCCTGCGCCTGCACCTGCGGGGCCTGCCGGATCGGTGCCGGTGAAAGGGCACAGGAAGGCCGCACGCAAGGCTGCGCCAGCGGCCTCGACGCCGCCGCTGAGCGAGGCCGGGCGCTCCGCGACGACGGCAAGAGCGAAGGCGGCCGCTCGCTCGAGCCGCAAGCCACGCGCCCGCGCGGCGGCGCGCAAGAAACCTTCTGCCAAGGCGCGAGCGCGCGCCCAGACGGCGGGCCCGCGCGCCCGGCTCAAATAAGCGGCTCAACCGCCCGCCGCCAGAAACTCCTCGATCGCCGTAACGCACTCGGGCTCATCGAGTAGCGGGGCGTGACCTCGGTTCGCCACCGTCAGGGTCCTGAGGTCGGGCTTCTCGCGCTGCATGCGCGCGAGCGTTGCAGCGCTCAGAATGTCCGAGAGCGCCCCGCGGATCACGAGCACCGGCACGCGAGCGAGCGCACCCCAGAGCGGCCACAGATCCGGGGCCGCGGCGCCCGTGTCGCGCAGCGGCTCACGGATCAAGGGGTCCACGTCCGCCTCGGGAACGCCCTGAGCGTTGGCGCGATAGCTCTGCCGCGCGATCTGCTCCCAGCGCTCATCCTTTAGATCGGGCCACGCCGAGCCGTAGAGGCTGCGGGTCTGGGCGACAGCCTCGGGCCAGGTGTGCACCGGCGCCGCCTTCCCGGCGTAGCCGCGAATCCGCTCGAGCCCGGCGGGGTCAACTTCGGGGCCGACGTCATTGAGCACGATGCGCGAAACGAGCGTGGGCTGCGTGGCGGCGAGAATCATCGCCATGAGACCCCCCATCGAGGTGCCGACGATGGCAACGCGAGCCGCGCCGAGCCCGGCGAGAAGTCTGAGCGCATCCTGCACGTAGACAGGGATCTGGTAGTTGTGGGAATCCACATCGCGTGCCGAGAAGCCGCGACCGCGGATGTCAGGCACGATGACCCGGTAGCGCGGGGCGAGGCGGCGCGCGAGTTCGTCGAAGTCGCGGCTGTTGCGCGTGAGACCATGCAGGGCGAGCACCACAGGTGCGCTCGCGCTCGGTCCGGGATAAACGCGGCTGAAGAGACGCAGACCATCGGCGCTATCGAACCAGTACTCAGCTGCCGCCATCTGGGGTTGTCCTTTCTCTTCGTCAGTACTCGCAGCCCGCAAATTCCGCCCGCAGCTCGCGCTTGAGCACCTTGCCGTTCGCATTGCGCGGGAGGGAATCGCGCCAGACGACGTCGGCAATACGCTGCTGCTTGCCGAGGCGCGAGTTAGTCCAGGTGATGAGCGCCGCTTTGTCCGGCTGGACTCCCGCCCGCGCAACGACGACCGCAAGCGGGGTCTCGCCCCACTTGCGGCTGCGCGCCGCGATCACAGCGACCTCCGCCACCTGCGGGTGCTCACCCATAACCTGCTCGATATCCGCCGGATACACGTTCTGGCCGCCCGAGAGGATCATGTCCTTCTTGCGATCGACCACGTACAGGAACCCATCGGCATCGAGCTGACCCAGGTCCCCGGTCCGCAGCCAACGCCGGCCGGCGCCATCCGTCCAGGTGGCCTCGCGGTTGGCGTCGTCGCGCCCATGATAGCCCTGCATGAGCAGCGGCCCGAGACCCACGATCTCGCCGGTGGCGCCGGCGGGAAGCTCCCGATCATCCTCGCCGAGGATGCGCAGGTCGGTGCCGAGGAAGGGTTTGCCGACGGAGGCGGTCTTCGCGGCGAAGTCCTCGGGAGCGAGGATCGTACAAAGGCCCTCGGTGAGACCGTAGAGCTCGATCAGGCGACAGCCCGTGCGGCGCGGAAATTCGCGCTTCATTTCGAGCTTAAGTGGCGAGCCGCAGCACATGATGGTGTCGAGGCTGTCGAGGCGAAAGCGCTCGAGGTCGGGAAGCGCGAGCAGGCGCTCGAGCTGCAATGGCACGAAGTTGCCGTGGGTAATGCCCTCGGCCTCGATCAGCGCGGCCGCGGCGCGCGCTTCGAAGGCGGGCATCACCACAATCGTGCCACCGACCACGAGCGTCGCGAGCATCGCCACCCAGCTGATGTTGGAAAAAAGCCCGAGCGAACAGAGCGTGACGCAATCGCTCCTGTAGCGCAGCACGAGCGCGAGCTCCGTCCCCCAGTTGAGTCGGCAGCCGTGGCTGTGAACGATGCCCTTCGGGACGCCCGTGGTGCCGGAGCTGTAAATGATGTTGCACTCGTCCTCGGGTGCGATCGCGAGCTCGGGAGCGCTTGTTGGCTGCGCGGCACGCCACGCGTTGAAATCCCGCCAGCCTCCCGCCCCTCCCCCGTGCGCGATGCGCCGAGCCGCGCCGAGCCGCGCCGAGCCCGCAAGTAGTGCATCGACGCGCGCACAGTGTCTGCCCGAAGCGAACACTGCGCGGACGGCGGCGTCCTCGACCATGGCAGCGACTGCCGTATCGCTGATCGAGGTATTGAGCGGCACGGCCACGCAGCCCGAGCGCAGGATCCCGAAGAGCAGCAGCGCGAGCTCGAGGCTGTTGTCCATGAGCACGCCGATGCGCGCACCGCGCCCGAGTCCCTCGGCCGCAAGTCCGTTGGCGATCTGCGCGGTCGCCTGCTCGAACTCGCCCCAGGAGAGCCGCCGCGCCCCCTCGATCAGGGCGGGGCGCGCCGCACGCCACTGGCCATGGCGCGCGATCAGCTCAGGCAGCAAAGGCTGCGGGGCTTCGAACCAGCTCACCATGGCGCGCCGTCAGTAGTGGTACTGGACGGTCAGCATCCCGGTGCGCGGCGCTCCGTAGAAACCAATCTGGCTCACGCCGCCGATAAAGACGTTGGCCGGTCCGAGCGGCGGGGGACCGAAGTCGTAGCCCGCGACGCGGTAGGCGGTGTTGGCGAGGTTCTTGCCATCGAGCGCGAAGCGCCAGGCACCGCTTGCGGTCATGAAGGACACTCCGGCATTGAGCAGACCGTAGGCTGGCTGATCGGTCGGGCTGGGGAAGGTGACGGCGACCTTCGTGAAGCTGCGCCAGTCGTAGCCGACGCGGGCGAGGAGCGAGCCGCGTTGGAGGTTCCAGGTATACACCGCGTTACCCGAGAGGCTCCAGAACGGCGCATTGAGTGGGCGGTTCGCGTCGGCGACATTGACGGCGCCGACGCCTGGGGTACATCCGGGGGTGAGCGTGAACACGTTGCAGGGAATCAGGTAGTCCTCGTAGTAGGAGTCGAGATAGCCGGCAGAGAGCCCGATCGTGAGCGCACGGATCGGCCGCCAGACGGATTGCAGTTCCGCGCCTTGGTTGATCTGCTTACCGGCGTTGAGCACGGCGGTGAGGTTCTGCGGTAGTCCGTGATACAAGGTGAACTGCTGCACCTGGGTCTGTACCTGGTCGTAGGGGTCGTAGAAGACCGCGAGGTTGAGCAGCAGCTTGTCCGCGAACCACGTCGACTTCATGCCGATCTCGTAGTTATTGGCGACCTCCGAGTTGTAACCAAGCTCGGTGTCCGGATAAACGGCGGCGTTGCCGCGCATGTCGAAGCCGCCGCTCTTGAAGCCGCGGCTGTACATGAGGTAACCCATCAGGTGGTCGGTGAAGTGATAGTCGAGACCGGCCCGTGGGGTGATGTTCACGAATGCGCGCTGGCCGGTGTAGTCGGTCACGACGCCCGGATTGGGGATGAACCCGGCCGGCACCTCCGCGGGATTGAAGAACGTTTGACCGGGCTCGAGCTGCGTAGGCGCGATGCTCGCGTAATCCGCCTGATAGACGGGCGCGGTCTTCTGGTCCTCATTCCAGCGCACACCGAGATCGAGGTTCAGCCGCTCGGTGAGCTCCCAGGTGAGATCGCCGAACGCGGCGTAGCTCTTGGTGACGACGGTACCGGTAACGAGCTCGGTGATGTACAGATCTAAGGCGGGGACCCCCAGCAGCGTGAGTGTGCCGATCGAACCGTTATAGGCGCCGCCCGAGTGGCTGTCCATGTAGAACAAGCCGGCGACGGCTTTGACGCGCTCGGTGTGGAAGTTGAGCTGCAGTTCGCCCGAGGCCTGCTGGTCGTTGATCTGGGCCGGGACCTGGAAGAGATTCTGGGCAATCTCGGCGAAGTTGATGAACTGCGCTCCCTTGCCCTGGTAGTAGGCGGCGACCGCCTTCAGATCCCACTGACTCGTGAGGTTCTGGGTATAAGTCGCCGAGAAACCGAAACGGTGAAAGTAATCGTTCGCGACCGGCATGTCGTTATACATGTCGAACGAGCTATTGAGCTGCGGCACGAGGTAGTTGTTGAGGCGCTGGCCGCCCGAGGCGTTCGAGTTGTCGAGAATGTCATCCGCAGCGAGGCGCAGCCTCGAGCTCTCGCCCCAGGCGAAAGTGAGGTTCGCGTGCCCGACGAGGACGTCTTTGTTCGACACTTGCTGGCCTACGGGCGGGGCCACGGGAATCCCCGGCTGCGCGACCACTTCGCCGTAACCTGAGTGCTGGAAGCTCCCGAGCGCAATGCCGAAGTAGACGTGATCGTCGATGACCGGCGTCGAGCCTGCGAGCTTGACGATCCAGCTGTCGTAGTTGCCGCCACTCACTGTCGCGGTCAGGGTCGGCGGACCGACGACATCGCGCGTCACGTACTTGAGGGCACCGGCGATGGTGTTCTTCCCATAGAGCGTGCCCTGCGGGCCGCTGAGCACTTCGATGCGATCGACGTCGAGCACATCGAGCAGTGCCCCCTGGGGGCGCGCCATGTAGACGTCGTCGACGTAGAGTCCGACGCCCGGATCGAATCCCCAGAGCGGATCACTCTGGCCGACGCCGCGGATGTAGAAGTTGATCGTGCTGCTCGTCGCCCGGTCCGCGGAGATCTTCATGTTGGGGACGAAGCTATTGAGGTCATCGAGGTTGAGGACGTCCTGGTTCTTGAGCGTTTCGGCGTTGAGGGCCGCGACCGTGATCGGCACGTCCTGGAGGTTCTCGGTGCGCCGCCGTGCGGTGACCACGACCTCCTGGATGCCGGCGCTCTCCGCGGTGGTGGCAGCCTCCCCGGCCGCAGGCGTGCTCTGTGCGTGCGCCCCAGGCGAGAGCAGCGCGGCACCAAGGACGGTCGGAATGAGCACTCGTACGCTGACGCGCGCGCACATGTTGTGATGCATGATCTCCCCCTAGAGTCGCATTCAACAGTTGTTGGATTTATATTCAACGATCGTTGAGGACGAGTCAAGGGACCCCGCCCCGATTGCGCTGCGGGGGCGATTCACCGGACACTTGCGGGATCGGCGTCCTTTTGCGGTGCAGTAACCATGAAGAAAAAGGCCCCCGCACGAAACGGCAAGGAACGCATCCTCGATGCCGCCGAGCAGCTTTTCGCGCAGCGCGGCTTCCACGGCGTGTCGCTGCGCGACATCACCGAAGCGGCCGGGGTCGACGTCGCGCTCGTCAGCTACCACTTCGGCGGCAAGCAGGCGCTCTTCACGGCCGTCTTCGAGCGTCGCGCCGAGGTACTGAACCGCGAGCGGCTCGAGCGGCTCGAGGAGGTGCGCCGCGCTGCACTGCCCGGGACACCCGCAATCGAGGAGATCGTCAACGCCTTCAGCCAACCGCTGCTCGAGCGTTCGGCGCGCGGCGGCGCGGGCTGGAAGAGCTACTTCGCACTCGTCGCCTACGTAAACAACTCTCCCGAGTTCTCCGTCTTGATGACCCGGCACTACGATCCGCTCGTCGACAAGTTCATCGCCGTGCTGCGCGAGGCGCTGCCACAGTGTGCGCCACGGGAGATCTACTGGGGCTATCAGTTCCTCACCGGCGCACTCACACTGACGTTCGCCGAGACCGGACGGATCGACAAGCTCTCCGGTGGCTTGTGCCGCTCGACGGATCTCGACAGCGTCCACGAACGCCTCGCCCCGTACGTGGCAGCAGGATTTCGTGCGCTGTGCGCACGCGCGGCAGCGACGAAGACTGCAACCGCAGCGCCGCGGCGGGCGCGCCGCGGCGCGCCGTTGAGGGAATGAGGGGCAGCCGGCACCGCCGCGACCGCGAGCAGGCGCTCCTGCGCACCGCGGATGACATGGGTGTTCCGCCCCGGGGCCGCTGATGAAATACCGTCACGCCTTCCACGCGGGCAATTTCGCCGACGTGCATAAGCACGTGACGCTACTCGCACTGCTGCGCGCGCTGAAAAAGAAGGAAAAGGGATTCTTCTATCTCGATACGCATGCCGGGCGCGGCCGCTACGATCTCGCGCGGCACCCGACCGAAGCCGCCGCCGGCCTCGAGCGGTTTGAAGCCCACGAGCATCAAGCCGAAGAGCTGCGGGCGTACGCGGCGCTTTTGGAGGCGTGGCGTACTCAAGGTGCACGGCGGCACTCTTATCCCGGTTCGCCGCTCATCGCGGCGAGTGAGCTGCGGCAGCAGGACCGGGCGGTGCTGATCGAGCGCGAGCGCACCGAAGCGCATGCGCTCGAGCAGTCGCTCGCGGCGCTTGCCAAAGCGGGCTCTTCCCTCGCGCGCGTGCACATCGAGTGTGCGGACGGCTTTGCGCGTCTTGCGGCCTGGTTGCCCCCGCGCGAGCGGCGTGGGCTCACGCTCATCGATCCCCCCTACGAAGAGACGCGCGAGGATTTCGCGCTTGTTGGTAAGGCACTGGCCGAAGGCGTACGGCGCTTTCCGGGGGGTGTGTTTGCCGCCTGGTACCCGATCAAGGTCGAGCGCGAGATCGCACCCTGGCTTGCAACCTGGGCGCGCGATTTGGAGCGACCAGCACTCCTCTCCGAACTCTGGCTCTACCCGCGCGACTCGCGCGTCGGCCTCAACGGTTCGGGGCTCCTCATCGTCAATCCACCCTGGCACGTCCGCGAGCGCATGGAGGTGTGGCTCGCGGAGCTCGCCGCCACCTTGGCGAGCGGACCCGCAGCGGGCAGCCGCGTCCAGATGCTGTCAGAATCGCCGCGATGAAAACCGCGCTCGACCAGTACGGCGTGGTCGGGCATCCGATCGGCCACAGCCTCTCGCCCTTCATCCACGGCATGTTCGCGCGCGCGACCGGGCAGGCGATGAGCTATCGGCCGTATGATGTGCCGCCCGCGCAGTTTCATGCGTGGGTCGAGAAGTTTTTCAAAGAGGGCGGCGCCGGACTCAACATCACGCTGCCGCACAAGATCGCCGCCGTCGACGCCGCGCAGGAGCTCACCACGCGCGCTGCGCACGCGGCCGCGGTCAACACCCTCGCCGCCCAGGAGCACGGGATTCTCGGCGACAACACCGACGGCGCGGGCCTCGTGCGCGATCTGTGCAACAACCTCGGTGTCGTCATCACTCTGCGCCGGGTTCTCGTCCTCGGGGCGGGCGGGGCGACGCGCGGGATACTCGCACCGCTTCTTGGACTTAAGCCCTCCGCGGTCGTGATCGCCAACCGCACCCCCGAGCGCGCGCTCGCGCTCGCCGCGGCGTTCGCCGATCTCGGACCCGCGCAGGGTGTGCCCTTCAGCGCTATCGACAACACCCCCTTCGATCTCATCATCAACGCGACTTCCGCGAGCCTTTCGGGGGACATCCCGCCGATCCCCGCGGGCGCGGTGGGCGCACAGACCGTCTGCTATGACCTGGCGTACGGGAAGTCGGCGACCGCGTTCGTCACTTGGGCGAAGCGTCAGGGGTGCGCGCAGGCGCTGCAGGGCTGGGGGATGCTGGTCGAGCAGGCCGCGGAGTCCTTCCGGCTCTGGCGCGGCGTGCGTCCGCCGACCGCGCCCGTGCTCGCGGCGCTCCTCAAGGGCGGGCAGCAGCGCGCCTGACTCTCAGCGCATCGTGACGAATTCCTCGGCGCTGGTCGGGTGAATCGCTACCGTATCGTCGAAATCGCGCTTCGTCGCCCCCATGCGCACGGCGACCGCAAACCCCTGCAGCATCTCGTCCGCACCCGCACCGACGACATGCAGGCCGACGATGCGCTGCTCGGGTCCCACCGTCACGAGCTTCATCTCGCTGCGCGGCTTCGCGCTCGTGAGCGCGTGATAAAGCGGCACGAAGGAGGATCGGAACACCTTGACGCTCGCGCCACCAAAGCGCTCGCGCGCCTCGTGCTCGCTCAGCCCGACGGTACCGATCGGCGGCCGCCCGAAGATCACGGTCGGAATGTTCTCGTAGGTGAGGTGTCTGCCGGTCTGTCCACCAAAGAGCCGATCGGAGAGCCGCCGGCCGGCGGCAATCGCCACCGGCGTGAGCTGCGCGCGCCCGGCGACGTCGCCGATCGCGAAGATCCCGGGTGTGGCGGTCGCCTGATACTCATCGTTGGCAATGAAGCCGCGTTCATCGAGCGTCACGTTGGCGTGCGCGAGCATCAGATCCGTGACCTCGGCACTGCGGCCGATGGCCCAGAGTACGCAGTCATAGGGGCCCAGGCGCCGGCCGTCCTGCGCCGTGAGTTCGAACGCGCCGCCGCGGCCGCGCTCGAGAGAGGTGGGCGCAGCGCGGGTGACGATCTTGACGCCCACCTCGCGCAGCATGGCGAGCGTCGTCTCCCCGAGCATGGCATCAAAGGTCCGGAGTACGGTCTCGCCGCGCAGCACGAGCGTGGTCTCAGAGCCAAGACCGGCGAAGATGCCCGACAGCTCGACCGCGATGTAACTGCTGCCGACCACGGCGACGCGGGCGGGGCGCGCGGGCAATTCGAAAAACCCATCGGAAGTGATGCCAAGTTCCGCCCCCGGCAGGGGCGGCACGAGTGGACGGCCGCCGGTGGCGATGAAGATGTGATCGGCGGCGAGCGTGCGTCCTCCCGCTCTCACGCTGCGCGCATCGATGAGGCTCGCGCGCGCCTGCAGCACCTCGATGTGGTGTTTGGCGAGATTCGCGGCATAGATGCCGTTGAGCTTGCGGACGTAGGCATCGCGCTTTTCCTTGAGCAGTCCCCAGTCCTGACCGTCCGTTTCAAGCCGAAAGCCGTACTCGGCCGCATCGTGCAGTGCGCCGCCGAGGTCGGCGGCGTTCCACATGATTTTCTTCGGCACGCAACCGACGTTGACGCAGGTGCCCCCAAGACGCGCCGATTCCACGAGCGCAACACGCGCCCCGTATTCGGCGGCGCGCTGCGCGGCGGCCAGCCCGCCGCTGCCACCACCGATCACCACCAGGTCGAATTTCTCGCTCATATGGGTATTAATGTTAGCTGAGGAGGCGTGCGCTGCGGGATTGGAGGGGCGGCGCGGCCCATAACGCCGCTACAATGGCGGCCGCCCTCAACAGCTCGGGCACCGCATGCGAAACCCGCTCCTCAACCACGAACCCCTGCCACCGTTCATGCACATCCGTCCCGAGCATGTGGAGCCGGCGGTGCGGGAACTGCTGAGCACAAACCGCGCGCGCCTCGAGGAGCTCGCGTTGCTCGCGCAGCCGACCTTCGCCACCGTGGTCGAGCCGCTCGAGGAGCTGCACCATCGCACCTCGCGCACCTGGTCGCCCGTGAGTCACCTGAACGCGGTGCTCAACTCCGAGGCGCTGCGCGTGGGCTACAACGCCTGCCTGCCGCTGCTCTCGGCCTACCAGACCGACCTCGCGCAGAGCGAACCGCTCTTCAAGGCATTTCGCACCATCGCCGAACAGGAAGGGGCGGCCCTCGCCCCGGTGCAGCGGCAGGTGATCGAGCACGCGGTCCGCGACTTTCGCCTCGCCGGGGTCGGACTGCCGGCCGAGCGCAAGGAGCGCTTCAAGACCGCGATGCTCGAACTCACGCAGCTGCAGGCCAAGTTCGAGGAGAACGTGCTGGATGCGACCAACAGCTGGACGCGGCACGTCACCGATCCCGAGGAGCTGCGCGGCCTCAACGAGATGCTGATCGAGCAGGCGCGCGAGCGTGCCCAAGCCCAGGGGCGAGCGGGCTGGTTGCTCGCGCTCGACCAGCCGACCTACGTCGCGGTCGTGACGGATGCCGAGTCGGAGGAGCTGCGCCGCGCGTTCTATGAGGCCTGGACCACCCGCGCCTCGGACCAGGGACCAAGCGGCGGCCGCTGGGACAATGCGACAGTGATGGAGGAGATCCTCAGGCGCCGCCACGAGGCGGCGCGGCTGCTCGACTTCTCGAACTATGCGCAGTACGCACTCGCAACGCGCATGGCGCAGAGCGTCGCGGAGGTGCTCGAGTTCCTGCACGAGCTCGCGCGCGCCGCGCGCCCGGCGGCGCAGGCAGAATTCGCGGAGCTCGAGGCATTTGCCGGCCGGCGGCTCGCCGCCTGGGACGTCGGATTTTATGCCGAGCGGCTGCAGCGGCAGCGCTTCTCGGTGTCGCAAGAGGAGCTGCGGCCATACTTCCCGCTGCCGCGGGTGCTGCACGGACTATTTGAAGTCGCCGAACGGCTTTTCGGGGTACGTATCAGCGAGCGCAGCGGCGTCGCGGTGTGGCATCCCGACGTGCGCTTTTTCGAAATCACCGGCGCGGGAGGTGAGCTCATCGGCAGTTTCTATCTCGACGCCTATGCGCGGCCCAACAAGCGCAGCGGCGCCTGGATGGATGAGTGCGTGGGCCGCAAACGCCTGCAGAGCGGTGCGGCCCTGCCCGTCGCCTACCTCGTTTGTAATTTCCTGCCCCCCGGGGCCGAACGGCCCGCGCTCCTCACGCACGACGATGTGCTCACGCTCTTCCACGAGTTCGGCCACGGCCTGCATCATCTTCTGACGCGCGTCGACTACCCGAGCATCGCCGGCATCAACGGCGTCGCCTGGGATGCGGTGGAGCTCCCGAGCCAGTTTCTCGAGAACTACGCCTGGCAGCCCCAGGTCCTGCAGCGCAT